>Ga0137403_10003483_pt1 | contig 18869 bp, 16 predicted proteins | sample CZOMad2_1_16fung_FD_122057 | JGI IMG/M metagenome (GOLD analysis project Ga0137403, IMG submission 122057) | Vadose zone soil fungal communities from Angelo Coast Range Reserve, California, USA - CZOMad2_1_16fungal (Hybrid Assembly) | ecosystem: Environmental > Terrestrial > Soil > Vadose zone...
CACGATCAGCGCCCCCGCGAGGGCCCCCGGCGCCGAGCCGATTCCGCCGAGAATGGCCGCGGCAAAGACCGAGATGATGAGGCCGCCGCCCATCAACGGGTCGATGCTGGCGTCCAGGCCGAGGAAGACGCCGGCGCCGCCCGCGAGCGCACCGCCGCCGAGGGTGGCGACCGCGATCACGCGCTCGGTGGGGACGCCCTTGACGGCGGCGAGCAGCGGGTTGTCGGCCGTCGCGCGCATCGCGACGCCGAGCCGTGTGCGGAGCAGGAACGCCTGCGCGAGCAGCATCAGGACCACCGCGACGCCGAGGATCAGGAGCTGCTCGCGGCCGATCCGCAGCCCGGCCACGCTGTCGGCCCGCGTCACCGGCACGTCGTAGGCGCGAAAGTCGTTGCCCCAGACGAAGCGTACGACGTTCTCGAGGACGAAGGCGACCCCGATCGACGCGATGGCCAGCGAGAACGGCCGCCGATCCCGCATCGGGCGAAAGGCGATCCGGTCCACCGCGAGCGCCACGGCGCCGGTCGCCGCCAGCGCGCCGAGCCAGGCCACCGCGAGCGGGACGTGCGCGCTCGCGTTCAGCGCGAGGGCGGCGTAGGCGCCGACGGTCAGGTACGTGCTGACCGCGAAGTTGGGGAAGCGCAGGAGCCGCCAGAGCAGCGAGAAGGCGACGGCGGGGAGTGCCAAGATGCCGCCCGTCACGATCCCGTTGAAGACGTATTGCGCGATGGGCGGCATCCTCGACCCGATCGGTCAGGGATTGATGACGGTCACGAGCTCGGATTTGCCCTTGCGCACCTGCTGGACGGCGAAGGGCGCCGAGAGGATGTCGCCGATCGTGTCGAAATCGCACGAGCCCGACGCGCCCTCGTAGTTGATCTTCTTGCCTTCGCCGAGGAGCTTCGCGCCTTCGGCGAAGGAATAGACGACGGTCCCGGGGGGATTCGCGACCGCGCGCAGGTTGTCCTTGATCACGGTGCCCGACGCCTCACCCTTGCCGGCCGCCAGAGCGAGCGCCACGATGGAGATCTGGTCCCACGCCTGGGGCGCGTAGGGGCTCGTATCGTTGCGCGGCACCGCGGCGGTGAACTCCTTGTACGCCGGAGAGTCGAACAGCGGTGCCCGGTCCATGTTCCAGATCCCCTCCGCCACGTCCGGGCCCGCGCCCTCGATGAATTTCGCGTTGACCGCGAAGCTCGGCGCGAGGATCGCGCCCTTGAAGCCGGCCTTGTAGATGTCCTTCGCCATGACGACGGAGTCGGGGGTGTAGCCCTCGAGCATGATCAGGTCGGGATTGGTGGCCAGGATGCGCGTGACCTCGCTGCGGTACGACGGTTTCTTGTCCTCGTAGATGAGGTCGTCGGTAATGGTCGCGCCGGCGGCCCGCACGATGCCGTTGAAGGCGTCGCCGAACGAGCGCGCGTACGGCGTCTGCAGCGCCAGGTACGCGACCCGCTTCCATTCCTTCTTCGAGACGACGAACTTCGCGTACATGCTCCCCTGCAGCTTCGTGTTGGGCTGGGTGCGCGCGACGTAGCCCTTGTGATCGCCCTGCGTCACGGCGTCGGCGCCCGACACGCCGATGAGGAAGACCTGCGTCTCCACGCACAGAGGCTTGACGGCCAGGGTCACGGCGGAGGCCCACGTGGAGACAATGGCGACCACCTTGTTGACGTCGATCAGCTTGCGCGCGGCGCGCACGCCGGCCTCGGCGTTGGTCTGGTCGTCCTCGTGGAAGAGCTGGATGGGCCGGCCGTTGATCCCGCCGGCCTTGTTGATCCGCTCGACGACCGCCACCACCGACCGCTGCATGTCGGGACCGTACGAGCCGCCGGCGCCGGTGAGCGGACACAGGGTCCCGATGGAGATGGGCTCCTTCGATTGCGCCGAGAGGACGGCCGGCGTGCTCAGCACCAGTCCGGCCGTCGCCGAGGCCTTCAAGAGTTCCCGCCGCGTCATCGTCCTCATATGTGAGTCTCCTGTTGAGATGGGGGCCCCGAGAAGGCTCCCATACCCCCCAACGCTCGAGGTGCCCCGGCAAAGCCGTGGCACCCCTCGGTAACGCGACAGTCAACCGCCCAGGTAGAGACGCCGGATGTCCGGGTCGTCGCGCAGCACTCCGCCCGGCCCTTCGGCGCGGACCCGACCCATGGCCAGAACATACGCCCGTTGACAGAGCGCGAGCGACTCGCGCGCGTTCTGCTCCACGAGGAGGATGCCGAGCCCGCGCGCGTTGATCTCGCGAACGCGGTCGAACACGAGACGCTGGAGCGCGGGCGCGAGCCCCGCCGACGGCTCGTCGAGGAGGAGCAGACGAGGGTTCACCATCAGGGCCATGGCCATCGCGAGCATCTGTCGCTCACCGCCCGACAGCGTTCCGGCCCGCGCCCGCCGGCGCTCGGCGAGAACGGGGAAGAGCTCGACGACGGTGCGGGCCCGCTCGTTCGACGCTCCGGGAGCCGTCCAGGCGCCGATCGTGAGGTTCTCCCACACGCTGAGCGACGGAAACACGTTCGCCTCCTGGGGCACGTAGCAGAGTCCGCTCGCGACGATGCGCTGGGTGCCGGCGCCCGTGATGTCGGCGCCGCGCATCGCGATTCGACCCGAGCGCGGGCGGAGGAGCCCGGCCAGCGTCTTGAGCAGGGTCGACTTCCCGGCGCCGTTCGGTCCGATGACGGCGACCAGCTCACCGTCGTCGACGCGAAGCGAGAGACCATGGAGGATGTCGTTGTCGCCGTACCCCGCCGAGAGATCGCGTACTTCGAGGAGCGGCACGGCTTCGCCGGGGCGCTCCAAGTCGGGGCCCCTCATCTTCCCAGATAGGCTTCGAGGACCCGCGGATCGCGCCGGACCTCTGCGAACGGGCCCTCGGTGAGCCGGCGCCCCTGCGCCATCACGATCACCGGATCGCAGAGCTCGGTGACGAGATCCATGTCGTGCTCGATCAGGAGGAACGTGCGCCCGGCCGCCCGGAGCGCGCGGATCGTTTCCATCAGCGATCGCAGCAGCGTCGGGTTCACGCCGGCGCCGGGCTCGTCGAGCAGGATGATGCGGGGATCGCTCATCAGCGCGCGCGCGAGCTCGAGCAGCTTCTTCTGGCCGCCGGACAGCGTCTCCGCCCGCGCGGCCGCGAGATGCGCGAGCTCCACGGACTCGAGCAGCGCGTGCGCCCGCGCGCGCGCGCGGTGCTCCTCGGCGCCCACGCGCTTCGGCGTCGCGAACACGCGCGTGAGCCGTTCGCCCGGCTGATCGTGGGCGTAGACGAGCACGTTTTCCAGCACGGTCATCCGTCCGAGGGGGCGCGGGATCTGGAACGTGCGTCCGACGCCGCGCCGGGCGATCGCGTGCGACGAGAGCCCGTCGAGCCGATCGGCGCCGAGCCGGATCTGACCGCCGTCGGCGGCGACGAGGCCGCTGATCACGTTGAAGAGCGTCGTCTTGCCGGCGCCGTTCGGTCCGATGAGCCCCGTGATCGAGCCCTCGCCGACGGAGAGCGTGCAGCCGGCGAGCGCCTCGACGCCGCCGAAGCGCTTGGTGATGCTGGTGACGGAGAGGAGCTCGGCCGTGGCAGGTTCCCCCGTGGCCCCGGATCATATAAGATTCCGGAGGGTTCGGGGTGTGGCGCAGCCCGGTAGCGCACCTGCTTTGGGAGCAGGGGGCCGCCGGTTCAAATCCGGCCACCCCGACCATTCGTTCGACAGTGAGGTATGCTTCCTGCCACCCGAACCAGGCTTCATTCGAGGGAGCGATGAAAGCTCAGGTCGTGATCGCGATGCTGATGGTGCTGGCGCTCGCGGCGCCGGCGCTGGCGTTCAACTGTCCGGTGGTCATCAAGCAGGCCGAGGACCTCATCAAGAAGGCCGAGGCGACGAAGGTGAACGCGGACAGCAAGCCGCTCATCGACGCGTCCAAGAAGCTCGTCGGCGAGGCGAAGGCGCACCACGAGAGCGCGAAGACCAAGAAGGACCACGGCGACGCCATCCGCAAGGCCAAGACGGCGGCCGCGTATGCCGAGGAAGCGATCACGCTGGCAACACCCTGAGGCTCAGGCGCGCCGGTCGTAGAAGCGATGCTCGCACTTCACGCAGCGATACGGCCGCTGCCGTGCCAGCAACAATCGTATCCGTTCCACCAGGCCCCTCCGCGCCGAGCGCTCGATCTCGACCGCGCGGCACTTCGGGCACCGGTGCGTGTGTTTCGGCTTGTTCTCCGCGGCCATCGGCTTGCTCGGCCCCTTATACCGCCCCCGCCGCCCGTGGCCAACTTTAGCGGGCAGGTCGTCCTGATCACCGGCGCCTCGTCGGGCATCGGCGAGGCGCTGGCCCGCGAGTTCGCGCGCCGCGGCGCGGCGCTCGTGCTGGCCGCGCGCCGCACCGACCGGCTCGACCGGCTGGTGGCCGAGCTGGCCGCCGCCGGCGCGCGCGCGGTGGCCGTGCGCTGCGACGTGACGGTCGACGGCGAGCCCGAGCGGGCGGCGGCGGCGGCCCGCGAGCGGTTCGGCCGGCTGGATGTGGTCGTCGCCAACGCCGGCTTCGGCGTGGTGGGACCGTTCGCGCTGCTCGCGCTCGACGACTACCGACGCCAGTTCGAGACCAACGTCTTCGGCGTCCTGCGCACCATCAAGGCGACGCTGGCCGACGTGCGGCGCGCCCGCGGCAGGATCGCCGTCATCGGCAGCGTCAGCGGCCACATCGCCACCCCCGGCTCGTCGCCCTACGCGATGAGCAAGTTCGCCGTGCGCGCGCTCGCCGAGGCGCTCGGCCACGAGCTGGCGCGCTCGGGCGTGTCCGTGACGCTGGTGAGCCCCGGGTACGTCGCCTCCGAGATCCGGCGTGTCGACAACGCGGGCGTGCTGCGCGAGGAGACGCCGGAGCCGGTTCCGCGGTTCCTGCTCATGTCGACGACGCGCGCGGCGCGCCAGATCGTCCGCGCGATCGGGCGGCGGCGCCGCGAGGTCGTGGTCACCGCGCACGGCAAGGCGGCCGTCTTCTTTCAGCGGCACGCGCCGTGGCTGACGTCCGCCGTCATCCGGAAGTTCGGCGTCAGGAGCCGGGGCGAGCCGGGGCGTTGAGCGCGCGGCGCTCGGCCAGGTAGGCGGCGAGCGCGTTGCTCCACGCGCGCGGCTCGGCGATCCCGAGCGCGCCCAGCCGTCCGTGCGCGAGCACGGAATAGAGCGGGCGCTTGGCGCGCGCTCCGTACTCGTCCGAGCTGACCGCGGTGAGCGACGGCGTCAGGCCCTCGAGCCGGAAGATCTCGTGCGCGAAGTCGTGCCAGGAGGTCTCACCCGCGCTGGTCGCGTGGCAGAGGCCGGTGTGCCCCGACGCGATCACGCGCCACACGGCGCGCGCCACGTCGAGCGTGTAGGACGGGCCCAGCACCTGGTCGGCGACCACGCGCAGCGGGCGCCCCTCCCCGGCCAGTCGCAGCATCGCCTCGACGAAGTTCGTGCCGCCCTTGCCCGCGCTCTTCGCGACGCCGAAGAGTCCCGACACGCGGATCACGAGCGCCCGCTCGCAGCGCTCGCGCGCGAGCCGCTCGCCGGCGAGCTTGGACACGCCGTAGGCGCTGAGCGGATTCGGCGCGTCGTCCTCGGTGTAGGGCGCGGCCTTGGCGCCGTCGAAGACGTAGTCGGTCGAGAAGTGCACCAGGGTGGCGCCGAGCGCCTGGCACGTCGCGGCCAGCGAGCCCACGGCCTCGGCGTTCAGGGCGAACGCACGCCGCGGCTCGTCCTCCGCCGCGTCCACCGCGTTCCACGCCGCGGTGTTGAGCACGTGCGTGGGCCGCAGCGCGCGCAGCGTCTCGCCCACGCCCCGGGCGTCGAGGATGTCGAGCTCGGAGCGCCGGGGGGTGAGCAGGGTGCCCGGCAGGTCGAACGTCCGCGCGAGGTCGAAGCCGAGCTGGCCCGTGGCACCGATCAGGACGTAGCGGGCCTCGGGGCGAGTCACGACCTCAGTGTAATGATCGGACTTCCAGTCTTCTAGCTAGCGCTTCGAATCCTGCCGCGCGGCTGGAACTCGGCGCAGACCCGCGTCCGGAACACCTGGCCGTGCTCGGTCACGTCGATGCGCGTGGACCAACGAACGCACTTGCGGCTCAGGTCCCAGACGACGAGCAGACCACCCCGCCAGGAGGGCGAGGAGGACGACGTCCTCCACGAAGCCCTAACGCAGGTGAACGGCGCTGACGTCGACGGACATGCTGCCGGCGCCAATCATCAGCACCACGATCTCGCATCCGTTTGCCTTCCCAAACGACCACATCAATAATCCGGATCAGGGTCAACGGTCGCGACCACGTTCACCAACGGAGGCTCCCATGCTGACTCGACTCCCATACAAAGTGTTCGTCGGCGTACTCACCACCGCGCTGCTCTATGCGGGTCCGGCCGCCGCACAATACTCGTCGGTCACCGACCTCGGGGACCTTGGGGGAGGTGCGAGCGTCGCGAGTTCTATCAACGCCCGCGGCCAGGTGGCTGGCGCCTCACTTCGAGAGGACTCGACGCAGGGTGGATTCATCTGGCAGGACGGCGTGATGACGGATCTCGGCTCGCTCGGCGGTACCGCGACCGTGGCGTACGCCATCAACAATCGCGGCCAGGTGGCTGGCGGTTCGAACCGAGTGGGAGACTCCTCGGTCGGTGCATTCGTCTGGCAGGACGGCGTGATGATCGATCTCGGCGGCGGCACCAGCATAGCGCTTGGCATCAACGAACACGGCCAGGTGGTTGGCCAGGTGTACGCCGCAGACCTCTTGTCCTCCTCCGCGTTCATGTGGCAGCAGGGCGTCATGACCGAACTCCCGAGGCTTGGAGGCAATCATGCTGCTGCCGTGGGCATCAACGCGCTTGGCCAGATCGTCGGGCAGTCGCAGACCGCCGACGGCGAGTACCGCGCGGTGATGTGGGAGAACGGCTTGATCACGGACCTCGGGACGTTAGGGGGCAGCAACGGTGCGGCCTACTCGGTCAATGCGCGGGGCGTGGCGTGCGGATTTGCGACGCTCGTGTCTGGAGAGCAGCGCGCGGCGCTCTATGCCGAGGGCGACGTCGTGGATCTGGGCACGCTGGGCGGCTCGTTCAGCCAGTGTCTGCTCGGCACCAACGACCGTGGTCAGTTCGTTGGGTCGTCGACGATCGCAGGCGATCTGGAGTTTCACGCTTTCGTGACCGTCGACGACGTGATGACGGATCTGAACCCACAGATTCCGGTGGACTCCGGCTGGCTGCTCGAGTACGCGTACGGCTTCAACGAACGTGGGCAAATCGTCGGCGGCGGGCACCGCGACGGAGTTGCCCCGATCCGTGCGTTCCTCCTGAGCCGCTGAACGGCGCGCGGAGGACGGATCCGTCTGTACGCCACGCAACATCGCCGTCCCTGGGGCACCTTGCCGGTACAATTGACCCGAGTGACCGCTAAGTTGTTGCGCGCCCGTAGCTCAGTTGGATAGAGCATCGGACTTCTAATATGACCCAAGGCCCGGTGCTCTATCTCGCTGAGTCGTCGTTGGTAACAACCAGGTGAGTCGCCGTGCGCACTTCCCGCGTCGCTGCCCCAAGGCCACCAGTGACGTGCCGTGACCCAGGCAGACCAAAGCCGACCCTCAACTGTTCGCTAACTGTCCCCACCAGCCCTTCCACTCGCCGGCTACGATTCCGGCCACAAGAGCCCTGCCGGGGCCCCGCCAATGAGCCTCGTCGTGGCCCGGCCCGGCATGAGGGCGTGCGCGCGGTTCTAGATTCTAAAAACGCGCCCGCGTCCCGTGTTGGGGGGCCGGCGATGCTGCCGGCACAGGAAGAAATACGAAAAGGAACGGTGGAATTCGTGCCCGCTGTGTTCATCAGGGCGTGCCCTCGGTGAGGGTTTCATCATCGTCGCCCCCCGGCGAGCCGCCCTGTGGTATGTGGTAAAAGGCGTCAATGGACGGTGCTTTTTGGCAAACAAAGGAAATGGCAGCCTCCGTCGTGGCGGCTGCCATTGCGGTGGTCGGTTCCATCATCGCGGCATGGATCGTTGCGGTGGCCACCCGTCGCGCGACTCTTGGGGGTATCCGCGAACAGGCGGAGATTAATAGGACACGCGACGAAGAACGTTCGAATGAAGAGCGGCGCCGGTTGGCCTTCTCCATCCAAGCGGAGTTGATCGCACTCCGAGACCGTTGGTCCGAAATCTTTAAGCCTCTACTAGTTGCATATCAAGCGGGACAACCCGCACCATATGCAGCGGCCAGTTTTGAATACTTCGCGGTTTTCGATAGCAACACTCACCGGCTAGGCCTCTTTGAACCAGCGCACGCGACGATGCTCGTCCGCCTTTACGTTCGGCTCAAAGGCTATCTCGACTCGCTGAAAGCGTTCAGCGAGGACGAACGTTCTAAGCAATCACGGCAGGCACCAGGGGCGACTGGGCAGGACGTTTGGACGTTCATTGACGACGAAGTTGTGCGTTTGCTTACCGAAGGTCAGGCACTAATGGGACCTGTTGCTGAGGCGGTCGCCGGCTTAGACGTATATCTTGCCGCACCGGAAATGCCGCAGGCGCCGAAAGCGAGGAGTCAGACGATGCGATTGTTGCGACGATTGGGAGGAGTCGTCACATTCATCACAGCGCTTGCTGCTCTCCTAACGGCTGGCAATACATGGAGACAGGCCAAACTTCTTGAGAGATCGGTGGGGATAACTCAGGCCGCGTTCGATCTCAACGAGCGCGCTTGGGTCTTTGGCGGTGTCGCGGGACGGCCATTTGTCAGAACCCCCGAAGGAACCCTCGCTGCGAACATTGCTCTACAGAACTCCGGCAAGAGCCCAGCCTTCTATGTCTTCCACGCTCTCGAGTGTTCACTTGATGCAATACCGCCGAACCGCGTCAGCGGCGAAGCGAGAGAGTTGTTAGTCCCTAATAGTCAGACTTTCAAAGAGGCAAGTCCGAATAGGCTTACTTGTTGGAACTCGCGCGAAATAGTTCAGCGCGCCACGAGAGAGCAACGGCCGATATACATGTGGCTTTGGATTCAATACCGCGACCCATATACTCGTCCCGATGTGCTCAGGTTCACGCTGCAATGCTGGAAGCAGCATCCTCCAATAGGCAGAGCGCCCACTAATTCCCCAGTCGGGCAGGGGCCTACCGAGTTGTGCCCACCAGGCCTCCAAAAGTTCATTTAGCGGGAAATGACGGCACAGGGCACACGAATAACTGTTCAGACTCCGTATCGGCACTATCTCTGCTGGCGCCATTTCACAAAGATATGGCCCGTGTCCTCGAAAAGTATCGAGTTGAAATTACGGCAGTCAACACAGATTATGGTTCTCAGGACAGGTCTATAACTCCCATCTTCTTTAGCGCTTCCCGCGTGACCGGGCCCGATGAACTATGTGTCGTTAAAAATCGGGCCAGCGAATCGTGCGCTGTGCGGGAGCCGTGGATCTGGCGGTTGTCAATTGTTGCCCTAGCGATCTTTCTGACGTGGCTCTGCGTATAGCCTCGACATTTCTGCAGCACCCGAGCGCGCCGACCCGCTTCATCGAAAGAGGAACTGTCCGCGAAAACTGGAATGAACCCTTCAATGAAGCGCGGATGCAGTTGAGGTTTTTGTTCCAGCAGGGCGTCTATAGTCGCCGTACACGCGGCTCCCAGAGCCGTAGCGTCACACTTGACCGCCTGATAGGCGCCGAGAAATCCGTACGGCGTCACGGTGACTTTCAACGGTACGATCAATATGTTTCGCGAGAGTGCCCACCCGACCTCCTGATCAGTCCATTTTGACTGATGGAAGTCATCGGTAAGAATTGGTAAGAAGACATCACACGTCCGCAGTGCTCGGCGGATCTCACGCACCCATTGCGCTGAAGGTTTTATGTCATCGTGCGCGAGGAAACATCTAATCCCGTAGCCGGACAACTCATCCTTAACGTCATGTCCGAGCTTCCGGTCGGTATATGAATAGCTGATGAAGGCCGTGATTGGATCACCGGGTTTTGCCATTCGTCCCCTAGAATAGGCCCTCCTCTTCCTCATAGTCGCGACCTTCGCCGACCAGTTCCGCTAATGCCTGCGAAATAAACGACGACAAGCCGGACGCCTGTCCGACGACATGTGTTGGGCGGAGTTGAAACGCTCCAACACTCGGGATCCTGTATCGGCTGACCGGGTACCGTTCGAGTGGATGCCTGATGAATATGGTTTCATCGGCACCCGACCCGGGATATATCAGGTAGGCGCCCCGGGTGCCTAGCACGCCGTCACGATATGAGTGCATTTCGTCGAGATTTTCACGCCTATATGTTTCTGACTGGGCTTCTGTTGCCGAGATGTTGTCTTCCTCTGCGGCAACCAATTCCGACGCAAGCGCTGTAGTCAGCGTGCTGATCTCTAGTCGGTATTTGGCATCGAAGTGCAGCCAGTGGTCGATGGTCGGGCCGCCTTCGCCACCAGAAGCGACGCTGACTAGGATGCTGACATCCGGCCGAAAGACCGCCGTATAGCTTCCGCTCCATCGGTCTTGAGGTGGGATCCGCGGGAACCGTCTGTTATAGAAAAGTGTGACGCGTGCCTCACGATCGCCGCGATGATAGATGAATGCAGTACGGGATTGACGTCCCCGGCGCAGCTCTACGCGCAGCCCATCTGCAGATCGCGTGATGATAGACCCGCTTTCGGCCTGAGATCCGCAGACCGTCTGAAGAATCGAACGCAGGACGAAAAAGCACCAAAACTCATACAAGTCGCTCACAGGCCGTATGTCGCCATCAAGGCTTGTCGCTACCGAGCCGCCGCCAGGCCAGGCGAACCGTATTCCCGAGTTCAGAGCTAGATCAGCGGCGAGCACTTCACGATAGCCAGATGCGCGCTGTAGAACTTGTGAATTTGCTGGCATCGTAAGCATGGCACCGACGTCACGCCATAATGGGTGCGTCAGCCAGTCCCTGACGATCGCGGACCATTCCTCCACCTGTGCGCGGCTGGCCCGAAACTCAGGTACGTTGAGCGTGGTTTGCAAAGCCGAAAGAAGTGCGTCCAACTCCTCGAGAAACGCCTTTATGTATCGCTGTTCCGGAGTGTCAATCGTCTCGCGTTTCGTAAAGGCAGGGAGAGTGCTAGGCGTGAATCCTCGAAAAAGCCGCGACAGCGGACCACCCCGATCGACCCGACATTGGGCGATTGATGGAGCTATCAAATCTGGGGACGGAAGACCCACCCGGCCTGTTCTAGCAAACTCCTGAGTCGTGATCATCCGGCTGCGTGGCCTGTCGAGGATTGTTTCAATTGCCGAGATTAAGTGTTCGTCGGACATCAGGCGCCTTAACTGGAACAAGAGGATCTTTGGATCGAGCCGCAACGCTTCCCCGACCGAGAATCTTGCGGCCGTTGGGTCATCAAGCCGGAGGAGTAGCTCAACTACTTGGTCAGAGATCAGTGAAAGTAGCGAAGCGAAGTCCTGGAAGTACCCCAGCTTTCTTGGAACAACCTCAATGAGTCGGGGGGATTGACCGCGGGGCGCCAGGTCGGAGATTCCAGCATGCGACCGGAAGTTCAGCCGCCCGCTCACTTTTACATATTCGCCCGTCGCTCGCCATCGTTTCGGAGGGTCAGTCGTGTATACACTGGCCAATCGAGGCTGAAGCGGCCAGGCTCGGTCGTCACGCCAAGCAGCCTGCGCGGCTTCGAGCGTGCTGATTACCGTTACGTCTATAAGGTAATCTGTCTCTTCGCGAAGTTGCAGAGGCTCAAACAGAGCATCACGTTCGTCACGCCACCCCAATGCGGGAATACCTAACTGAGCGAAGGCATCCGGAGAGGTTTCCTCGTAGCACTCCACAATCAAAGGACACGGCGGGGAAGCTGAAGGTTCGCCCCGTCGCCCCCTCTCGGACTCGATCTCCAGTGTTGACCCATCCGGCCAGCGAAGAACGATTTCGTGGAACGATCGCATCTTCGCGGCGCGGTCTACTGCACGAAGCTCACGTACCCTGTTGCTGCCAACTGCCCGCGCATACGTGAGACCTTTCGGCGACTATGGCGCATCTGGTCGATAATACCGAGATCGAGTTTCTCAGTCGCATCAATGCCGACTTCGTCACTGTCGGCATTCTGGAAACGCGCGGCAGGGGCGCCCGCTTTATCGTTGCCTTGAAGGAACGCCGAGAGCGCGCCCAACGCCCCACCGATCTGTCGTCGATTTCCGTGAATCTTCGGTAAGACCTTCTGCAGGAACACACGATCGATAGCGTGTTGCCACTCCGCGTAAGGGCTGTGTGTCTCCGTCCGGATTCTCTGCATCGCGTGAAGCCAGAAGAACATGTACAAACAGACTTCGTTTACAACACGAAACCCGAAGCCGAATCCGACTGGATCAAGTAGCTTGAACGCACCGTTTAGAAGCGTCCTTATCCCGGCCAATACGGCCTGTGTGGTCTCGGGCGGGACATCGAACAGCAGTCTCGCCTGTTCGAGAATCTCGGCAGGTTTCTTACGATCGATGCTTGTCGTGCGGTGGAACTCAAGCGCCTCGGTAATCAAGGTCAGTGCCTTGTCAGCGGGGATGAATTCGTCTTCGCTAACCGCTGTGCCGTCGATGTAGGCGCCGGGAGCAACCGGTAACAACTCGATCACATGCGCCCTGTCGAGTACTTTAGGCGAGAACATGTACGTTGTCTCATCGACGTTGACAGTGCCTATCGTGAACAGATTCAGGGCAATTGCGAGCCCGTCACCAACCTGATCGAGCCGCGTCGCCGCCTCTGTCTCGGGCGCGCCCGGCCGATCCTCGACGAGGACCTCTTTAATCAAAGAAATGTTCTCGGCCGACAGCAGAGCGACTGATCGGGGATCTGCCGCTGATCGCCGCGCCTCCATGAGAGACAAGAAGGGGCTAAAGTACCGTTCGACGTGCGACAAATTCATTTCGTCGAGAATCAGGAAGTGGGGAATATTCATTCGCTCTGGATCAGCGGAACGTAGAAGCAGTCTCAGGGCATCGGGGATGTCGTATGTCTCATTCGTCGGCCCGTTTTCTGTCTCTCGCGCTTTGCCGAACGGATTCCGGTAGCCCAGAAGGTTTCTCGCGTCAGTCCAGTCAGCGCCAACAGGAACCAATGCGCACGCGTGCCCAGGGCTGCCATCGCCCGTCAATGTCTCTACAGCCTGCGCGAGAGTAAGCGCGAGACGCGACTTCCCGGTCCCCGAAGGCCCCGTAAGAACGACAAAGCTCTTTGCGCCGAGAGCTATGACGAGAGATAGGGAGCATTGCACGAGGGCCAGGTTCGCCGGTTGCGCAGCTGCTTGCTGGGGGACTGTAGCGTGTTCGGTCTGGGTTGGCGACTGAACTGCTTGTCGAGGAGTTAAGTATTCTGTGGGCTGGGCCGGCGATTCGACGAGGAAGTCGTCAGGCATCGCTAGTGGACGGATTCCGTCGGATCAAATATCGCCGCTATATCGTCCCTAGTAAGTCCAAGGGCATCGACGTAGGCGAGGACGATGTTGTGGAGTGTGTCCTTCGACGTGTTGCCGCTAAATGCCTCGACATCGCGACTGCGAAAGAACCACACAGCAGAATCATCGATTCGCGGTCTATCGCCTTTCCCTTTTTCCAGCATGAAGTCCGACAGATGATTCACATACTGTGCACGCAGCCTGACCACACGTGGCCCTTTCTGGAGTAATTCTGTTATCTGTTGCGTCCATTCGGGCTGCGTTACGGTGTCCGGGGTTCCGTTCGAAGGATACTTTACCGTCCGATACCCTTGACTGCTGTGGCTTGCGGTCCCGTAGGGATTTAGATAAGGGTATCGACCATACTCGGCGCCCGTCATTCCGTGAGCCATCAATTCCTGAATAGCCTGAACGAGCCGCTGATTTTCCATGGAAAGGACGACTCGCTCCTTCGCCTCGGCTCGAAGACCGCCGTCGTTCCGTTGAAGTTGGAGAACACGGGCGAGAATCAGGAAGTCAATTAGACTTTGATTTGCCGCCGACTTACCAAGCCGTTCAACGGCCTGCCGGATTCGTGATTGCGGAATGTAGCGCGCCATTAAGCGTCGGGATTGAGTGAGCGCTGCCCCTGCTGAATATTCCTGTGCGCCTGTTTTACCTGCTCCGAGGTCGTTGGCGCATTCTTGAGGTCCCGCACCATCAACGCGCAGAACTCTGACTTGAGGTCTACTCCGATCACTCGAAACCCCAACGCTCGCGCATAGCGGATCGTCGTTCCACTGCCAGCAAACGGATCCAAAACTATTCCATCCGATGGTGTCGTGGCTCGAATTGGAATGTCGATCAATTCTTCAGAGAAAGATGCCTTGTGGCTGCCGTTACCCCTCGAAGGAGGAACGGTCCACGTATCGAACGGAGGCAACACTGCGCCACTCGGACTCGACCTACCAATGGCTTGACGATCGAAGTAGTACCAACGCTCCCTCACGAAGTGAAAGACGTACTCGTGCGACATCGAGCACCGATCGTTCACCTGATCCGGTATTGGATTCGGCTTGATCCACACATTATCGTTTCGGACGACCCAGCCAGACTCTTGCATTGCTATCGCGAACCTGTGGGGCATCAGCAACAGCTGCTTGGGTCGACACCAGAGACCGTCGCCGGTTCGGTCCTGCGGCCGTAGCCCGAAGCGTCGCGCACTCTGCTTCTTCTCATCGCTCCGATGTTGCCCTTTCCCGCTCCAATAGGTGTCGCCCATATTGACCCAAAGACTGCCAGTAGGTAACAACGCCCGCTTACAGGTTCGAAACATTTCCACCAACTTGAACAGATACTCAGCCGGATGGCGTTCAAGGCCGATTTGGCCTCTGACTCCGTAATCACGTTGGCCGTAGAAGGGCGGTGATGTTACGATGCAGTTGACTAACACTCGCTCGGCAGCGAGCAACTCTACGATTGGCCCCGCATCGCCACAGAAGATCAATGTTCTGTCGTCGTGGTAATACGCTTTGGATCGAATGGCCCGAGAGGAAAAGATCTCCCGCGACGTCACTTCTGGCTCCAGAGCTACACGAAACTTGGTCTTCTTATCCGTGCCGTTGGTCGTGCTCAAGTGCACCCTTTCGGTAACCAGCATCATTGAGCATCGTCGGGTTGGCTCGGGATGACTCCCGCGAAGACGCGTCGCGGCGGGAGTGACGAGTGAGGGCGGATGGGGCCAGGCGCTGAGTGCGCGGCAACACTAGGTTCCGCCCACAAGCCATCGGCGCGATCGTAGGGCGGACTCGTGGGCAAGTCAAGCGCGGCTGGGGACTTGCAGGACTCGCCAGGGTTATTGCTGCCGACTTCGACGGCGCAGATTCACCTGTCCGCGAAACAACTCGCCTATATCACAGTGCAGGGCGCGACAAAGCTGCGTCAGCGTCTTGAGGGTCACGTTCTGATTCTCATTCTCTAGCCGCGTGTAGGTCGCATGGCTAATACGAAGTCGTCGCGCCATCCGACGGTGGGTGAGGTCGCCGCCGAGTAGTGTGTCTCAGTTTTGACTCTGGCGGTCGGCTCGCCCGGCTCGCTGACCGTGCGATACTCCGCGCATGGGCGAAACGACCAGCCAGGCCACCCGACCCCAACCACCTCGCCAAGCTGCTCGTAGAGGTGGCGACCGGCGAGCGGGAGAATGGTTGCCGATCACGTTTGGTCGCTCAAGCAGATCGTTAAGCTATTAAACGATTAGGGGAGGAAATGATGGATCATCCGATCAATGCCGAGGACCTACCCACTTGCTGGCACGCGGAAACCGTCGCTGAACTATACAGCTTGGCGCACGCTGGAGACAAGGCCGGATTCGTGGCCAGGCTTGACGATGGGAATCCCGATGAGCTGGAAGCTCGCGCCCGGGCTAGGGCCCTTTGGATTGAGATGCGCGAACAACTCGGACTCCCGGAATGGTTATAACCGAAACTGAGACACTACCCGCCGCCGCGACGGTGAGGGACTGACCCAGGGCGTTACACCGCGCCATTTGAGATAAAGGCTTATGAGCCGAACGGCACACGCTCCGTCGTCACCTCAGACGCTCACGTGATAACCGTCGTCTGCCCGACCCCGTAGTGCGGCGAGCGTTCACCACCACGACATCGAACGCTTCCCAGGTGGCGGGAGGGTGCAATGTCGCAAGTGCGGGGCGGAGGTCACCTTCGCGGATAAAGTTCGACCCGCGGTGGTAGCCGCCCCACCGCGCTGGCCCCGGCTGGTGACTGCTCTAGCGGTTGTTGCCTTAGCCCTGTACGCGTGGACTCGGGTGACAACGGTGTACGTGCTCGAAATGAGCGTCCTTGAGTCGGACTGGCAAACGCTGACGGAGTTCGCGGAGGTAAGGGACTGCAATATCACAAAGCGGATCATTGGCAGCCACCCGAACGCACGGTTGATCGACTATCGCTGCCGCTGGACTTGGAGATGGAACTGACGGCGGTGATTCACCTGCGCAGATGAGTGACTGTTTGATATGCGGCGAGCCGCACGAGGACGGAGCGTGCCTTAGCGCTCCCGAGCCGAAGTGGCACATCCGCAGACCGAAGTGCGGTCAGGTAATCCTTAGCTGTAGCCGTGAGACGGCAGAATGTATTTTCTCCGTCCATGTTGAAATATGTGCCGCAGGAACGGAGCGGTGAACGTCTGCGAGTTAGCCGCCCGGCTGTCGCGGCGGAACAGAAATCGGAATTCGACAAGGATACTGACGTTTACAACAAGGGTGTACTAGAGCGTCGTACTAGGGAGATCTGGCAGGTGAGTTGCAAGTGAATCTTGATCCGGACGCTACGGAAAAGGAGGTCCAAATTTAGCGACTAAAAATGAAGCGCACGAGGCGCCTTCCCGAGAGCAAGCTCGTAACCCACCTTTAGTCGCCGCTCTCATCGAAGTTTTTGAGATGTTTCGAGGAAGTCCATGTCCCGTACTGGTACGACAACCACTTGCTACGATCACGTGCGCTCTCTTAACTGCTTCTGTTGGCGCAGCTTGCTGTACGTTGCTACACGTCGGAAGCCATGTTCTTCGCTCGCGTTGCTCCTCGGCGACGTTCGTCGGGAGTCGCGATGACCAAGGTGAATGTTCTCTCCCAGGCAAAAGTTCTATGTGACAACGGCCTCTCAGTAATACCAATCTACTCACCTTCCATGACGCTGCCCCGGGACACCGACGAGCGGCAATCAGGCAAAGCTGCGCTTGTGCGGTGGAAGCCATTCCAAGAAAACAGAGCAACGACAGCTGAGATCACTGAGTGGTGGCGAACCTGGCCTGACGCGAACGTCGGAGTGGTGACGGGTGCTGTTTCAGGCGTCATCGTCCTCGATGTTGACGGCAAAGAGGGCGAGAAGACGTTAAAGGAATTCGACCTCCCTGACACCTGGGAGTCCAAGACTGGCCGTGGTAGGCATCTGTGGTTTGCCCATCCCGGCGAGGCCATACGAGGATTCGTCAAGGCCCTACCTGGGCTCGATCTGAGAGCGGACGGTAATTACGTCGTTGCGCCGCCCTCTATTCACCAGTCAGGTGTCAAGTATGAGTGGCTGAGAGGACCGGATGACGTGCGCCTCGCGCCGGCGCCGCGATGGCTGACTGACGCAGCTAGGCCGGCGACCCCACTAAAACCAGCGGGGAATAGCGGTAAGTGGGCAAAGTTGTTGATGGGCGTCCAGGAAGGCAGCCGCCACACCACAGCGACACAGATAGCGGGACATTTCCTCGGCCTAGGACTGCCTGAGGACGAGGTTCGGGCAATCGTTCTCGGCTTCGCGGCATGCTGTACGCCGCCGCTCGATGATCGGGGCGTAATCCAAGTCATTACTGACCTTGCTGAACGTGAAAACCGCGCCGCGAAGGCTGGGCCGGATTTCACATCCTTGTTCGATCTCCTGGACGAACCGGAGGAAGCCGTACGGTGGTTGGTCGACGAAAGGCTTCCAGCCGGTGGCCTATCTATTCTTGCCGGGAAACCAAAGGCGGGCAAATCGACTCTAGCGCGGAACCTGGCGGTGGACGTTGCTCAAGGGCGAAAGTGGCTAGGCTTTGGTACCGCTCCAGGTCCGGTACTTTATCTCGCGCTCGAAGAGAAGAGAGCCGAGGTACGCGCCCATCTAATCCGCCTCGGCGCAAAACGTGAAGACCCGATTTACGTTTTCACCGACCGTTTTCCTCGAGCATACAGCTGGAGATGGTTGCGGGGGCGCGTTGAGCGCTACTCGGCGGCGCTCGTGATCATTGACCCCCTTTTCCGAGCAGTGAGGGTTACTGACGCCAGCGACTATGCGGAAATCACGAATGCGCTTGATCCACTCTTGGACGTCGCGCATAAGACCGGCGCTCACATCATGGCGTTACACCACATGGTAAAGGGCGATTCGAGATCGGGAACCGATGGCATCTTAGGTTCGACAGCCATAACCGGGGCCGTAGATACGGTCTTGGCAATGGACCGAAAAGAGCGCTCACGCTCACTCAGAAGTATCCAAAGACTTGGTAGCGACTTAGAGGAGGTAATGCTCGAATTCGACCCTGTGACTGGCCGGGTCATCAGTGGGACCACTAAAGCGAAAGCGGAACAAACCGAATGTGAGCATGCGATCCTCAGAGTCCTGCGGACGGCAGGCGAGGCGATGGCTGGTGGGGAGATTTTCACTGAAGTGGAAAGCCGAAAGGTTGTGAAGCAGGCCGCGCTGCAGGCGCTCCGCTCCAGCGGTCGTATTACGCGGGAGGGTCGCGGCAGGAAGGGAGATCCACACAGATATTCGCTTTCTGGCTCCCACTCCTCTAACGAGGAGCGAAACACACAATCGTTAACGGTGAGTAGTAAGACTCCGGGGATGTCCCGGCCCCTGTTGAACTTGAGAACTGAGTAGCGACGGCTCCCTGGTCGGCGTGAGAATCGCGTCGACC
>Ga0137403_10003486_pt1 | contig 18867 bp, 8 predicted proteins | sample CZOMad2_1_16fung_FD_122057 | JGI IMG/M metagenome (GOLD analysis project Ga0137403, IMG submission 122057) | Vadose zone soil fungal communities from Angelo Coast Range Reserve, California, USA - CZOMad2_1_16fungal (Hybrid Assembly) | ecosystem: Environmental > Terrestrial > Soil > Vadose zone...
CGTCCGGAAGACATCGCGAATCCCGACTACGTCAAGGCTGCGCCAATTCTCGATGGCGTTGATCAGTTCGATGCGCCTTTTTTCGGCTTCAGTCCGCGTGATGCCTCCATCATGGATCCCCAGCATCGCCATTTTCTCGAGTGCGCCTGGGAAGCTCTTGAAAACGCAGGCCATCCTCCCGATCAATTTCAAGGTTCCGTCGCCGTTTTCGCCGGTTCTGGCCTGACCACCTATCTCATCTACAATTTGCTGACCAACCGTAAATTGATGGAGAGCGCTGGACTCTTCCTCCTCAAGCAAACCGGCAACGATAAAGATGTCCTCGCCACTCGCGTTTCATATCAGTTGAATCTTCGCGGCCCGAGCATCAACGTCCAAACGGCATGCTCGACGTCCCTCGTCGCCGTCCATCTCGCTAGCCAGTCACTCCTGAATCATGAATGTGACATGGCGCTCGCCGGTGGCGTCACCATTGAAATTCCTCACGGCCATGGCTACCTATACCGCGAAGGTGAGATTCTTTCCCGCGATGGGCACTGCCGCTCGTTCGATGCCTCGTCTAGTGGCACAGTTTTTTCGAGTGGCGCCGGTGCAGTCGTACTTCGTCGCTTGGAAGACGCCATCGCAGATCGCGATACCATTCATGCGGTCATCCTCGGCTCCGCCATTAACAACGACGGTGCGCGCAAGGTCGGCTTCCTTGCCCCAAGTGTTGAGGGCCAGGCAGAAGTCGTTTCCGAGGCAATCGGTGTAGCGGGAATTTTTGCGGATAGCATTTCGTACGTGGAAACACACGGCACCGGCACCGTCGTCGGCGACCCCATCGAAATCAAGGCGCTAACTAAAGCGTTTCGTGCCACGACGCAGCGCAAGAACTTCTGCGCAATTGGTTCGCTCAAGTCGAACCTCGGCCATTTGGACGCCGCCGCAGGTGTAGCGGGCCTGATTAAGGCAACGCTTGCTCTGGAGAACAAGCAGATTCCCGCCAGCCTCCATTTCGAAAAGCCAAACTCGATGATCGATTTTGCCAGCAGCCCTTTCTTCGTGAACGCAAAGCTCGCGAATTGGGCCGTTGGCGACGCTCCTCGCCGAGCGGGCGTGACTTCGCTCGGCATAGGTGGGACAAACGCGCACGTAATTTTGGAAGAAGCGCCTCCGTTACCTTCTGCTCAGGGCGAGAAGCCCTTTCAGTTGCTAACAGTCTCAGCCAAAACTGAAACTGCGCTCAAGAATTCGTGCAACAACCTCGCCTCGTACCTCGTGGACAATCCTTCGCTTCGGCTCGCCGATGCAGCGTTCACACTTCAAGCCGGTCGCAAAGAATTTCCCATTCGCCGAGCGTTTGTTGCAGCCGACAAGGAGCAGGCGATCCGAGCGCTGCGGGGCGACGAGCCACGTAATGCAATCGCATCAAAAACAGCCGGCGATCCTCCTCAAGTCGTCTTTCTGTTTTCCGGACAAGGCTCGCAGTACGTCGGAATGTGCCGCGGTCTTTACGACTCGGAACCAATTTTTCGCGAAACCCTCGATCGCTGCGCCGCCGCTCTTCGGCCGCTACTTCAACTTGACCTCCGGCAGATTTTGTTTCCAGATCCAGCCGACGTCGACGCCGCAAAGGAAAAACTGAATCAAACCTGGCTGACCCAGCCAGCACTCTTCAGCATCGAGTACTCGCTCGCGCAATGGTGGAAATCGGTCGGAGTCATACCGAAGGCGATGTTGGGCCACAGCATTGGCGAATACGTGGCTGCTTGTCTTGCGGGCGTCTTCTCGCTCGAGGATGCACTGGCAGTGACGGTACTCCGTGGCCGTCTTATGCAGGATCTCCCAGGCGGAGCGATGCTCGCGGTGCCAGTCTCGCCGAGCGAACTCGCTCTACCGCCCGGCCTTGCTTTGGCGGCCGTTAACTCACCCGACCAGAGTGTCGTTTCCGGTCCGTTTGATTTGATCGATCAATTCGAAAAAAATCTGGCCGACCGCGGTATCGCCGGTCGCCGCCTTCACACATCTCACGCGTTCCATTCCCCCATGATGGACCCGATTTTGGAGACATTCACCGATCGTCTCCGTAGCGTCCGCTTGCGCGCCCCGCAAATTCCGTTTCTTTCGAATGTCACTGCGGACTGGATCTCCCCCGAGCAGGCGGCCGATCCCGCCTATTGGGCCAAGCACTTACGCAGTGCAGTACGCTTTGCAGATTGCTTGTCCAAACTCTACGAGAAGCCGGGTTCTGTGCTGCTGGAGGTTGGTCCAGGTAACGTGCTCACTTCGCTCGCCCGCCAGCATCCCGCAAAAACGGCTTCCGTTTTCGCTTCGACGCGCCAGGCGCACGATTCTTCGCATGACTCCGCGGTTTTGCTGGCTGCGGTCGGTCAACTCTGGGTGCAGGGCCAATCGTTCAATTGGAAAGCGCTCCACAGTGGCGAAACCGTCGGCAGGATTCCACTTCCGACGTATCCCTTTGATCGTCAGCGCTATTGGATTGATGGCGGCGAATCAATCGTCGTCAATTCCTCGCCGAAGCCGTCTGCCGCTTCCGCGAAAACCAAAGACGCTTATATCTATCGCCGCGGCTGGAAGCGTGCCTCTCAACCTGCCGTCGCGCCAGTTTCCCCGAACTCGTATCTGCTTTTTTTGGATGACTCCGCTCTCAGCCGCGCCTTGCGTCAATCGCTGCTTTCCGCCGGTCATAAAATCGTGGAAGTAGTTGCAGGCGAGAAGTTCGCTAGACTTTCTTCAACCTCCTTCTGCATTCGCCCTTCGGTTGTCGAGGACTACCGACACCTGATTTCGCATGTAAGCGCTAACGGCGCAAGGCTTCCCGAACAAGTCATCCACCTCTGGCCCGCGAATACCCCAAGTCAGAATATTTCTATCCAACTCGACCGCTCGTTTTACTCGCTCCTTTATTTCGCCCAATCCCTCGGAGAGCACGACGTTTCCGGCATTGGTATCTCTGTCGTAACGACGGGTCTTCACTCGGTTGCCGGTGAAGAGTGCACGCATCCAGAACGAGCCGCGTTGCTCGGGCCGGTACGTGTCATCTCAAAGGAACTGCCCGGCATCCGCTGCCGGAACATTGATCTTTCGCTCTCCCAAGATCCGCTCGAATCCGCCCGCCAAATCATTCAGGAATCCGCATCCTCATCCATATCTCCCATCGTCGCATACCGAGATTCAGGACGCTGGATTGAGTCTTTCGAATCGGCTTCGATCTCGGACTCTTCAGCCGGCATCAAGCTGCGCGAAAAAGGGGCTTACCTAATCACGGGGGGCGCCGGTGGCATCGGCTTGCTCCTGGCAGAACGCCTCGCGAAGCAATGCAAAGCGAAACTCGCGCTTCTCGGCCGCTCCGAATTCCCGCCCGAATCTGAGTGGCAGCGTCTGGCGGAGGACAGCACTACCGCCAAATCGCTTCGCCAAAAGCTGGCAAAGCTCCTCGAATTCCGCTCGCTCGGTTCCGAGGTTATCGTCTTGTCTGCCGACGTTGCCTCGTCCGTCAGCATCCGGCGAGCTGTATCAATTGCGGAATCTCGCTTTGGAAAAATAAACGGCATCATTCACGCCGCGGGTTCCATTCAGGACGGCCCTCTTCAGCTCAAGGCCTCCGACTCGGCCGCCTCGGTTCTCGCACCGAAAATTTTCGGCACTCTGGCACTGCACGAACTGTTCCTCGCAAAAGAAATGGATTTTCTCGCGCTGGTCTCCTCGGTTAGTGCGGTATTTCCTCCAGCGGGGCAAGTCGACTACGCTGCGGCTAACGCTTTCCTCGATTCCTTCGCTCAGTCTGTTCGCGACCCGCGCGTTTTTTCAACCAACTGGGGCCTCTGGCAAAACGTCGGTATGGGGGCGCCATTCCAACCGGTGCACCCGCTGCTTGATCGTACCGTCGTGGAAACCCAATCCGAGTCCGTCTACGCCGGAGACTTTTCTCTCGACACTCACTGGCTCGTCTCCGAGCACGTTTTCAAATCCGGTAAGGCGCTTGTCCCGGGCACCGGCTATCTCGAACTCGCCCTCGCGGCCCTCATGCGCGACGCACAGTCTTCGGCCTGGGAATCGCCGGTTCAGTTTGACGATGTCTTCTTCTTGGCTCCCCTCGTTTGCGAGCCAGGTGAAAAGAAGGAAGTCCGCGTTCGTCTGCGCCGTGATCGCGTCGACCGCAATCGCTTCCGTTTTTCGATTCTCGGCGCGCGCGATTCCAAGAACTGGACTGAGCATTGCTCCGGCCAAATCTCGCGTTCGAACTCTAAGCGGCCTTCTCCGGTTCGTATCTCTTCGATCGCGGATCGCTGCTCTTCGAATGTGCTGACTTTTGACGAACGGCACCGCACGCGACAGGAGCGCTTCTTCAACTTCGGTCCCCGTTGGCACAATCTGCGCACGCTCCGCCTAGGAAAAGAGGAAGGCCTCGCCGAACTTGAACTGAATGCCAGATTCGACAGTGACCTTCCGTCCTACTTGATTCATCCAGCGCTGCTCGACCTTGCCACCGGCTGTGCGCTCTATCTCGTGCGTGATTACGGCGATTCCGACGCCGTGTATCTTCCGCTGACCTACCGTCGCATCCGCGTCTTCGGGTCCTTGCCGCGCAAAATCTTCAGCCACATTCGTGTGCTCCAGCCAGGTAGCGCCAAAGGCGAAGTAGCCACATTCGAGATCACCATTACGGACGAACACGGAAACGTTCTCGTCGTCATCGAAGAATTTGCCATGCGCCGCATCGCGAACTTCGCCGCGATCGAGAACTCCCTCGCGCAGGACGCGACCAACGCGACTGCCTCCGTAGAAGAGCAGCCTGCGCAATCTCAACGCTCGGGCCTATCCGCGGAACTCGCAACGCAAACTTTTTTCAAGATTCTCTCGGCGCCCCTGCCATCAGGTTTCCTTGTTTTGCCACAGCCGGTCGAAGCCTATGCCGACCGCCCGACCAGCGCCACCACAGCTGAGGCCCCTTCCGAGGAAGATACTGGCAAGGTGGAAAATCTCCTCGCCGATTGGTGGCGGGAGCTTCTTGGCGTGGACGCCGTCGGCCTAGACGATGATTTCTTCGATCTCGGTGGTCACTCGCTCATTGCCGTTCGCCTCGTTAGCAAAATCAAGAAAGCCTACAAACTCGATTTCGGTCTCTCAATTCTATTTGAGGCGAGGACCATTCGTCAGTTGGCCGACCTCATTCGCCGGACAAGCATTCCATTCGCTCAATCTCCTTTGGCCGAGATTCCGGCTGAATCCTGGAGTCCCGTCGTCACGATTCAGGGCCAAGGCTCCCGCCTGCCACTTTTCTTGATATCCGGTGTCGACGGAAATGTGCTTAACTTTGGGAACCTGGCTAAGCACTTGGGACAAGATCAGCCCGTCTATGCTCTCCAGCCGCAAGGCCTCGATGGTAAGCGCCCCTTTCACACCCGTGTAGAGGACATGGCTTCATTTTACCTGGCCGAAATTCGCCAGCGCTTTCCCCGTAGCCTATTTCACGTCGCAGGCTATTCGTTTGGAGGCTTCGTTGCGTTCGAAATGGCTCAACAGCTGCGCGCCGACGGCGAACGTGTTGGCATGGTCGGTTTGCTAGATACCCTCGAATGGCACTACATCGCACAAATTCGCGAGAATCTTGACCTCCGTGGACGATTGGCTCTCTATAAATCCCGTTTCGACGAGTTCCTCTTTGGCGGCGCCCCTTGGGGCTATCTTAAGAGTCGCGTCGGCCAACGACTTAAACTACTGTTTTATAAGATTTGTAGACTATTCGGCCGGTCCTTGTTACAGACATTCGGCACCACTCGGGGCATCAATTTCCTTGCGGCAGCCAACTATACGCCACGCTACTTTCGCGGCAAGGTATCCATTTTTCGTTCCGATTTTCGGCCTCACCTTGGTGGTAATGACGAATTGCTTGGCTGGCGGCAACTCGCCCAAACTCTCGAAGTCCATGATGTGCCGGGCTCGCATCACGACATTACTCGCGAACCGAACGTTCGGGTTCTCGCTGCGAAAATGCGCGAGGCCCTCGCCAAAATCACTTTGGAATCTTCAGACGGCTCCCAGCTGGACGTTTCGTCCGGAGACGCGCCGGCCTTTTCAGCGCAATCCGTTTGAAAGGCCGCCTTATCTCTTCGGTCCCGCTAATTTTTCGTGATTAGGTCTTGAATTTCCGCTGCTTTGGGTCCATCTGGATTCAGCTTCAACGCCTTTTCCAATTCTGCCTTCCCGCGTGCGCCTTGGTTCAGTTTCAGGTACGTGAGGCCCAAATGGTAGTGGTAGGTCGCGTTATCCGGCTGTCCCGCAGCCGCATCTTCGAGTAATTTGCGCGCCGTGTCGTACGCTCCCACGTGGTAGCTCGCCCACGCCAGCGTGTCCGCGGTCGCTCCGGCCTTCGGCATTCCTCGGCGCGCGGTCTGCGCTAGCGATAACGCCAGATTCGCATCGCCACCGTGTTCCAGCAACAAATAAGCCAGATTGTTTGCGGCCATCGCGTCATTCGGTTGAAATCCCAGCGCCTTTTGATATGCCGACTCGGCGGTCTGCCAGTCGCCTCGCCCCTCAAGCCCCATTCCGTACACCGTGTAGATTCGCGGATCGGTGGTGCCGTCCTTCACCGCTTCGGTTACCAGTCCGTACGCCTCGTCTTTCGCTCCCCGCGCCAGCTTCAGCTGGTATAAAAGATAAGTCGCGTCCGCATTTTTCGCGTCGAGTTCCCGCGCCTTTTGCAGCGCGGTTTCGGCGAGGTTGGCCTGCTTGTTTTCTATGTATAATTTTCCAAGCAGTGTGGCGTTCGCGCTGGTCGGAGAACTCTCGACAACGCTTTGCACCTTCGCGATCGCCTCCGGAACCCGCTTCTTCGCCAGCAGCACAAGCGCGGCCCCCGAAAGCGCATCGTAAGACTTCGGATCCCTCTTTAGCCCTTCATCGAAAAGCTTTGCGGCGTCGTCCAGTCGCTTTTGCGCCACTCGCACCGCGCCCAATTTTGCGTAACCAAGCGCATTCGTGGGAGCGATCTGTACCAGCGCTTCGTAGTTTTTCTCCGCTCCAGCCAGGTCACCCAGGCCGGCTGCCGCTGTTCCGGCATAGAGATAGCCCTGCGGAAGGTCCGGCCGGATCGCTGTGAGTTGCGCCGCGTACGATTGCACGCCCTTCATGTCATTCTCGCGCACTGCTTCGCCCGCCAAAGCTTCCAACGCCTCCGCCATGCGCGGCCGAATCTTCAGCGCGCTCTGCCATTCGACTTTCGCCTGCGGCGCATTGCCCGCATTGTGGTACGCCAGTCCCAGATCGAAGTGCACGCGCGGATCGGTTGGCGTTGCCTTCAGCGCGGTCTTCATCGTCTCCAGTGCGTCGTTTGTTTTTCCTTGTGCCGCTTCGATTTTTGACCGCAGCGTAATCGCTTGCACGTTATTTGCGTCGGCCTTGGTCAGTTCGTTTGTCAGAGCCGTCGCTTCGTCATACCGTTTTGCCGCTGCCAGCAATTCTGCGTACGTGAGTGTCACGCCGGTTTCTTTGCCGTGCTCCTTGTGCAGCGACGCAAATTCCTCAACGCCTTTCTCCAGGTTGCCTCGCCTCACATAAAATTCGCCCAGCATTCGGTAGCCGTTCGGGTTATCGCCAAGGTCTTTCTTGGCCTCCTGTAAGACGTCTTCCGCTCGATCCGCCTGGTTATCCTTCACAAAAATCAAAGCTAACAGCCCGCGGGGAAGCGGGTTCTTCGGATCGAGCTCGATCGCCTTTTTCATCGCAGCTTCCGAGTCCGTCAATCGTTGCCGCCGCTGGTAGAAACTCCCAAGAGCGATTTGCACCATCGAAGACTTAGGGTCCACTTCCGCCGCCTTCATCAAACTTGCTTCCGCCGCCGCCAAATCCTTGCTGCGCTCCTGCATCACGGACAGATTCACATGTGTTATGGCTTCGCCGGGCGTCATCTCCACGGCTTTGGTCGCTTCTTGCGTTGCCGCGTTCAGATCGCCAAGCGCCGCGTCCGCGTTTGCCAGGATCAGTTGTGCCCGCGTGCTATCCGGGTGCTGGCTGAGGATATCCACCGCTTTTTCTCGAGCTTCGTGCGTTGCCCCGCCTGCCAGAAGAATTTCTCCGACGCTTACTTGCGCGTCCAAATTAGTTGGATCGATCGTCGCCGTTCGCAGAAATTCCTGGTAAGCCGTCCTCACATCTCCGGATTGCATCGAGCTTTTTGCCAATCCGTAGTGCGCGCTCGCCATCTGAGGATCGATTTGAACGGCCTTGCCGTAATAAATTTTTGCTTCTTTGTAGCGCCCTTGCGACAAGTAATCGTCGCCCGCCTTCACGTATTCCTGTTTACGGACGTTCGGATCGCGGAAGCAGCCGCCGCTCATCAGGAGAAGAATCGCCATCGCGCCGCCGCAGGCCATGCGCAAAACGTGCCTTGCGTGAGTCTTCATTCGTGCCTCTTTCCGGGTCTCTCTCAAAACTCAATCTGGAATGTACTTGTTCAGACGGGGAAGTATTGCTTCCGAAAATTTCACTGCGCGCGCCTCCGCTTGTTGGGCGTTTTCGTTCTTGCCGATGGCTGTAATGACGCGCACCAGCGCTCCATCCGTGCGGTTCAGGCGCAGTGAGTCCGTCACCAGATAATATTTCGCCCAATACTCGCTCGGAGTAGCCCGTCCATGGGACTGATACCAATATAGGACCAGCATTTGGTCCATCCCCTGCGTCACGATATATCGGTTCGCCTCGATCGATTTTCCGGCTCCCGTTGGGATCATGATTCGTCCAGACTCGGTGGGAACCCAGCCCGCCCCTGGCAGGCAATTGCGCGGCGAATGAATCGTGTCGCCCGTGCGCTGGCTCGGGAAAAACGCTATATACAGATTCATCGGCGCTTCGTTCGCCATTCCTCGGTATTCCCGCATCAGAAACTGACCCGGCCCGAGCGATTCCAGCACTTCCGCGCTTAACGGAACATCCACCGACACGCGTCCAGCAATGATCTCCGGAAAACTCCGCAGATCCTCGTAGGCTGGCACCAGTTCGGCACGATTCCGTGCGAGCATGATCACGGCCGTTGCGCCCATCAACACCACCGCGCCAATGAATCGCACCCAACTTTGCTTTCCCGTCATCATGCCGCTCTCTTCTTCAGCCCCAGCTTTGCCAGTGCGTGCAACAGCACTAGCGCCACCAGCGTTGCCGCGAACACCACAAGCCCCGAAAACTCATGGAAAAATCCCTCTGCGTACTCTTTGCCAAAATTCTGTCCCAATAGTCCGGATCCCACGATGCGCAGGGAATTGATACCCACGGCAAGCGGAATCGCCAGTACTACAAGAAGCGTTCTCACCCAGACTCTTTTCTCCATCAACAGGCCGTAGAAAATCGCCAGCGTAATGAGAGCCATCAACGACCGAATCCCGCTGCACGCTTCCACCACGTTCAGGGAAATCGAAGGCAGCGTGATCACATTGCCTTCGCGTAGGGCGGGAACTCCGAGCAGGTCCAGTGTATTTCCCGCGAGCTTCGACGCCAGGAACTGCAGCGGCAAGGCAATCTCGTTGAAGACGATAACAGGGAGGGGAATCATTAGGAACAGCACAGCCCAAGGCGCTGCTACAGCTCGCAACATTTTCCAGCCGAGGAAATACACAACCAATCCACCGAGCAAGAGCACAAAGGACACTCGCGCCAGAAACAGTTCTGCTCCGAACGTGCCGAGGATCAAAGTGGCCATCGCAACCGCGATCCACGGAAGCCCGGCGACGGATGGGCGAATTTCGGTCTGCTTCCACTGTTCGCGGCTGCGCCACAGCAGATAGCCGGCAAAAATCACCACGATGAATCCGTGCGAATAGTCCGAGTCAGTCCACCACTGCTTGACGAGTCCGCCGATGGTGCTCCAATAAAGCACCGCAACTAATACACCCAGCACGATGCCTTGCGTGACAATCGTCCGCCGGGAGGTCTCCGCCAAGTTTCCAACTGATTGTGTCGCGGCCATCATACTAATCGCCGGAATTCCTCGGGTGGGCACACCATGATTCTCAATCTATTTTGACGCGCCAAGCCGCTACTTGCCAGCCTTAGCTCAGCCCACACACGTACTCCATTCTCATTGGGAAGCCTGCAAGCCGCAATCCATTCGAAGGCTTTTGTTTGCATTGAGTTATGGGCGCAATAGAATTTCGAACAGACTTCGGCTGCCACCTTTGGGCACAATCTTTCCTGAATTTTCGTCGGGCCAAAACCCTACGCGTCGTCGCCCACACTAAAGTAAGTGCAGTCCGGATGCTGAAACGCAAGCGCGCTCACGCTCGCTTCCGGATCCATCATGAACCCTTCCGTCAGTTGCACGCCGATATCTTCCGGCTTCAACAATTTCCAGAGCCCAGCCTGGTCCTCAAGGTCCGGACATGCCGGATAACCGAAGCTGTACCGCTTGCCCCGGTAGCGCGACGTAAACCGTTGCGCCATCGTCATTTCCGCCGCATCCGGGAATCCCCAGTCTTCGCGAATCCTCCGGTGCAGCCATTCCGCGCACGCTTCCGCTGTTTCAATCGCCAAAGACTGCAGCCCGTGGGAAAGGAAGTAGTAGCCCGAACCCTTCGCCGCTTCCGCCCGTTCACGCACGCCTTCACCGGCCGTCACAACAAACACTGCCACGTGGTCCCGCTTTCCATCTTTGGCCGGCAAAATGTAGTCGCTCAAGCACAGCCGGTCGCCAATTTTCTGCCGCTTGAAATTCCAGGTGTGCAACGGCTCCTTTGCGCCCGGAGCAAATAGGTGCAGAGCTTCTCCCGCCGCTTCGGTCTCAAAGAACTGCCACACGGCTTTCACCTTCATCCATTTCGCCGCGTCCGTTTTCACCTCTTCCATGCTTTCGAACAGTTCCACCGCTTTCGGATCGCGCGCGGCTAAGTGTTTCTCAAAATCGCCGCGGAATCCAAGGTGTCGCCCAAAAAGCATGAACGGATTGATATAACTCCACACCTCTCGCAAATCCGGAACCAGCCTCACCTTGCGATCCAGATGTGCCACCGGCTGAATCGGCAAATCCGCTCGCACTTTCGGTGACCGCGTCACCGGAGTCAGATCTGCCACCTTCACCGTCGTCGTTACTGTCACACCTTCGCCCGTTGCCGTGTGCTCGCGCACCACTGTCTCGCGCGTCGCCGGGTCCATCAGTTCATTCATCAACCGTAGTCCCGTCATCGCGTCCTTCGCGTAGCACACCGCGTTTCCGTAGCTCGGCGCAATTTTTTGCTGCGTGAATTTGCCGCTCAGTGCGGCCCCGCCCACCAGTAGTGGAATCTCGATGCCGGCGTCCTTCAAATCGTTCGCTGTAATCACCATTTGCTGCGCGCTCTTCACCAGCAAACCCGACAATCCAATCGCGTCCGGCTTATGCTGCTGAAACGCTTTGATCAGCTCTTCCGGCGGCACTTTGATTCCCAGATTCACCACGTCATACCCGTTGTTCTTCAAAATAATTTCAACGAGATTCTTGCCAATGTCGTGCACATCACCCTTCACCGTCGCCAGCACGATCTTCCCGCGCTTTGCGGTGTCCGCCTTTTCCATGAACTGTTCCAGATGGCTCACGGCCGCTTTCATCGCTTCCGCCGACTGCAGCACTTCCGCCACAATTAATTCATTCGCATTGAACAGCCGCCCAACCTCGGACATTCCGGCCATCAGCGGCCCGTTGATGATGTCCAGGGGCGCGGTCCCCTCCGCGCGCTTCTTCTCCAGATCTTCCACCAATCCGTCGCGCGTACCCTGAATGATGTAGTTCGCCAGCCTCTCGTCGAGCGGCAAATCCTCGGCGCGGACTTTTTCTTTCTTCGTCGCCGTTCGAAAGTGTTCGGTGATCGCCGCTATGTGAAATTGATTGATCGCCGCGCGCTGCTCCTTACTCTGCTCGCGCCAATCCGCCGGCGCATTCCGCAGCAGCTCCGTGCGCGGATGCCCTTCGCGAATATTCTTCGGTGGATGCTGGAACAACAGATTCTCCGCCAGCTCCCGTTCGTGCTCTGGAATCGACGCAAACCGCTCCAGTTTTTCCGTATTCACAATCGCCAGGTCCAGCCCGGCTTTTGTGCAGTAATACAAAAATACCGAATTCACCACTTCCCGTGCGCCTGCCGGCAATCCAAACGACACATTCGAAATTCCCAGAATCGTCCGCGTATCCGGCAAAGATTTCTTAATTACCCGGATTCCTTCCACCGTTTCCACTGCGCCGCCAATGTAATTTTCATCGCCCGTCGCGCAAGGAAACACCAGCGGGTCAAACACAATGTCTTCCGGCGCAATATCATATTTTTTCGTCAGTAGCTCGTACGACCGCTGCGCAATCGCCAGCTTTCTTTCTCTCGTAAACGCCTGCGCCTGCACTGGGTCTTCATCAATACATCCCACCACCAGCGCCGCGCCATAGTCGTGCGCAATCGGCACAACTTTTTCAAACTTTTCCTCGCCATCCTCCAGATTGATCGAATTGATGATCGATTTGCCCTGGCAATACGTCAGCGCCATCTCAATCGCCGTCGGGTCCGTCGTATCAACCATCACCGGCGCCTTGATCTTCCGAATCAGCTTCTCGTAAAACTCCGGAATATCTTTCTTCTCTTCTCGCTCCGTGCTCTGCAAGCAGACATCCACCACCTGCGCGCCGCCTTTCACCTGTCGCCGCGCAATATCCGTCGCTTCATCCCATTTTTCTTCCGCCACCAGATTCTTGAATAGCCGCGACCCAATCACGTTCGTCCGCTCGCCCACCAGTAGCGGCCGCGTACTTTCTTCTGCCTCAATCGTCTCCACGCCGGAATAAATCGCTCGATGTGTTTCCGCAGGCCGTACCCTCGGCTTCTTGCCTTCCACCATCTGCGCAATCGCGCGAATGTGCTTCTCCGTCGTCCCGCAGCATCCGCCCACCAGATTCAACCATCCGTGGTCGACAAATTTCTCCAGCTGTGCCGCGAGTGACTCCGGCGTCTCCAGATATTTTCCTTCTTCATCCGGCAAGCCCGCATTCGGGTAGCACGAAACAAACTCTCCAGTCGAAGCACTCAACGTTCGAATGTGGTCCGTCATAAATTCCGGACCCGTAGCGCAATTCATTCCAAACGCCAGCGGTTTTGCATGTCGCAGTGACGCCCACACCGCCTCAACGTTTTGTCCCGCCAGCATCGAACCCATCGGTTCAATCGTCACCGAAACAATCGTCGGTATCTCCGCGCCAATCTCCTTCGAAAGTTTCTTAATCGCCAGTAACGCCGCTTTGATGTTCCGCGTGTCCTGGCTCGTCTCCACCAGCAGCAAATCCGACCCGCCCTCGATCAGTCCCTTTGCCTGGATGTAATACGACTCGCGCAACTCCGAAAATGTCACGCCGCCGGTCACCGTGATCGCCTTCGTCGTAGGCCCCATCGAACCGCCTACAAATCTCGGCCGCCCCGGTTTGGTGAATTCGTCCGCCGCCTGTCGCGCCAATTCCGCCGCGCGCTTGCTCAGCTCATGCGCTTCCTCCGCCAGCCCGTACTCTGCCAGCACCAGTGGCGTGCTCCCGAATGTGTTCGTCTCAACAATATCCGCCCCGGCCTCAAAATATTTCCGGTGAATGTCCAGCACCACATCCGGCCGCGTCCGTACCAGCACCTCGTTACACCCTTCCAGCGCCGGTCCGCCAAAATCCGCAGCCGTCAAGTTCCGCTGTTGCAGCATCGTCCCCATCGCGCCGTCCAGCACGAGTACACGTTGCCCCAGCAGCTCCCTCAGAGCTTTTTGCGATTCCGCTAGATTTCTCATGGATGGGAAGTTGGTGACGACTCCTTGCAGCGCCCGCTGCCGGTCCCCTCCGCAACCTCGGGTAGGAGCCTTGGCAGGTATCCCTCCTATTTTACGCGGGTTGTCTCAAAGAATCGACCCCACTTCCGCCTCCCGCCCCTTGTGGAATACACCCTAACCGTCAGTAACAATTCTGGAACACACCCCCTTGACTCCCTTGTGCCAGGGGCAGGTTTTACTTACCCTGTCGTACAGTGGCCACCAAACGCACCAACTCGAAGCTGACCGTCTGCCTGCTCTCTCCGCATCCCCTCGTGCTGAGCGAGTTCGAACGCATTCTAAACAAACCCCAATTCAAGGTCATCTCCAAGCAGCTCGAATCGACGCTCGCTCCCGACCTTCGCAACCTCGAACCGCCCAAGGCACAGGTCTATATCGTCGACGCCCACGCCGCGCGCCAGGCTACCGGCGCTCTCCTCTCGAATTTAATCGAACGGTATACCGACGCGCGCCTCATCGTCGTCGGCGATCAGCATCAGGATGCCAACAGCTTTTCGCTGTTACGCCTCGGTGTGAAGGGGATTCTTACCTACGAAGAAGCCCGCGAGCAGCTCATCCGCGCCCTGCCGCTTGTCGCCAATGGCGGTTTCTGGGTGCCGCGCTCTGTGCTCTCCGGTTTCGTCGATTCTATTCTTACGAATCAGTCGCGCCGCTTGAAGTCCGATTCTGTCGCCAATCTCAGCCGTCGCGAGCAAGAAGTTCTTGATTCGCTCCTCGAGAATCTTTCCAACAAGGAAATCGCCAGCAAGCTCAACATCGCCGAGCGCACCGTTAAGTTTCACGTCTCCAACTTGCTCAATAAATTCGGTGTCCGCCGCCGCGCCGACCTCATTCTTCTCACCTTCCAGCGCCGCGCCATGCCCCAACCCTAAGTAGCGTAGGCTTTAGCCTGCGCTCTTACGATCTTACTGACTCCGTTACATCTCAAATCGACCTCGGATCCAGCCTGATCAAGGCGATCTGTTTCCCGTTCAAAATAAAAAAGCCGCCCAACCGCAGCGGCTCTCTTAAATCACATCCGAATTTTCTTGCAGCCCCTCAATCGCTAATCGAAAACCAAAGAATGCACCACAACGCCTTCACTCCGTCTTTCCACGTAATCTTTTTCCCCTCTTCGTACGTCCGCCCCGCATAACTGATCGGCACTTCATAAATCCGCCAGTTCTTCTTCGCAATCTTCGCCGTAATTTCCGGCTCAAATCCAAAACGATTGGACCTGATCGTGATTCCCTTGAGCGTCTCGGTCCGAAATACCTTGTAGCACGTCTCCATATCCGTCAATTTCAAATTCGTAAAAATGTCGCTCAGCAATGTCAACAACCGGTTCGCAACGTAATGCCAAAAATAGTGTACGCGTTGCGGCCCGCCCAAAAATCGCGAGCCAAACACCACATCCGCTCGCCCATCCATAATCGGCTCCAGCAATTTCGGATAGTCCCGCGGGTCGTATTCCAAATCCGCGTCTTGCACCAGCACCACGTCGCCCGTCACTTCCGCAAATCCACGCCGCAGCGCTGCACCCTTTCCCTGATTCTTGTCCTGAAAGAAAAATCGCAAATCCCGCAGTGGCGTCGGGTCACCGCCATCCGTTGCCGGCGCACTCGCTTCGCCCGCTGCCTGCAGTTGCTGCATCTTCTCCAGCATCTGCCGCGTTCCATCCGTCGAAAAGTCATCCACCAGAAGTATTTCCTTCCGCGTCGGATCGTCCGTCACGCGTCGCAGCAGTTCTTCCACCGTGTTCTTTTCGTTGTAAACGGGAATCACCACCGACAGTTTCGGGTCGCTCAGCGCTTGCGGATTTCGTCTATGCCGGCTCATAAGTCCCACGCATTGTATCGGCCCACTCGCCCTTTCTCCAAGTACCGTTCCCCAAAATTGTCATTCCGAACCCGCTGCATTTGGGCGGGTTCGGAATCTGCTTTTTCGCTGGCGCTTCTCTGCATCCTCTGTGCTCTCCGCGCCCTCTGTGTTAAATTTTTTATCCACCCAGTGCGTGCACCATGTCCACCTTCTACATCGAACAATTCGGCTGCCGCGCCACCCAAGCCGACGGCGCTGCCATCGAGCGCCAGCTCCTGGACCGCGGCTGCACACCCTCTGCTTCGCCGCAAACCGCCGAGTTCGTCGTCGTCAACACCTGCACCGTCACATCCTCCGCCGACGCGCAGGCCCGCGATGCCATTCGCAAAATCTACGCGCAAAATCCCGCCGCCAAAATTCTCGTCACCGGCTGTTACGCCCAGCGCGCCCCCGAAGAGCTTGCAGCCCTCCCCGGTGTCTCGTTCGTTGTCGGCAATTCCCACAAACCCCAAATTCCCAATCTCATCGCTGCTAACAACAACGGCCTGGTGGCGATCTCTGCCGTAGGGGCGCAGCAGGCTGCGCCCCAAACACCCAGCCTGCTAATCGGAGACATCTTCGCCACCCGCGACGTCCTCGTCGCGCCCGTCCTCGGCGGAGAAGGGAATCACACTCGCCCCACCCTCAAAATTCAGGACGGCTGCAACAATCGCTGCTCCTTCTGCGTTATCCCGTTCGTCCGCGGCAAAAGCCGCAGCCTTCCGCCCGACACTGTCTTTTCCGAAATCCGTCGCCTCTGCGATTCCGGATTCCAGGAAATTGTTCTCAGTGGTATAAATCTCGGCTCCTGGGGACGCGACTTCTCGCCTCGCGCCGGCTTTCTAGATCTCCTGCGCCGCATTCTCGACGAAACGCCGCTCCCGCGCCTCCGCATCAGCTCCATCGAGCCGCTCGACGTCACGCAGGATCTCGTCGCGCTCTTCGCCAGCACCAGTCGCATCGCCCAGCACTTTCACATGCCGCTCCAGTCCGGCTCGGACAATATCCTCTCCGCCATGCATCGCTGGTATCGCACGGAGCACTACGCCCGCCGTGCGGCACTCATTCGCGAATTTCTTCCCCATGCCGCCATAGGCGCCGACGTCATCGCCGGTTTTCCTGGCGAAACTGAAGCCGACCATGCAGCCACTCTCCGCTTCATCGATTCGCTTCCGTTCACCTATCTCCACGTCTTTTCCTATTCTTCGCGCCCGGGCACGAAAGCCGCCGCGCTCGATTCGCAACTCCCCGGCGAAACAATTCATCGCCGTGCCGCCGAACTCCGCGCTCTCGGCGAGTCCAAAGCCACTGCCTTCCGCGCTTCTCAGCTCGACCGTACCCATCGCGTTCTCACGCTCAAGCGTCCTTCGAAACTCTCCACCGCTTCCTGGACGCCCGCTCTCTCTTCCAACTATCTCCAATTCCGCATTTCCGAAGCTCTCCCGGCCAACCAATTCCTCGACGTCCGCGCGGTTGCCGCCCAGGACAATTTCCTGCACGCAGAAGTCATCGCCTCTCGGCAGCTCGCGGCAGCATCCGCATGATAAGCTTCGCGTAATGCGCATCCTCGGTCTCTCTAAACTCAGCAGCGATTCCGCCGCCGCGCTTTTTGACGATCACACAATTCTCGCTGCCCTCGAAGAAGCCAAACTCACTCGCCTTCAGGAAGCGGGCTACGTCCCCCGCCTCGCCATGGCTCGTCTCTTCGATCACTTTCATCTCAAGCCCTCCGATCTCGCCGCCATCGCGGTCGCCGACCTTCCTCCATCGGCATCAAAGAAAAATTCCTCGGCCGTCTCGTCATTCCACCAACTTCGTCACTTGCTTAAGGGCAGCCGCCACATCCTCCGTTTTGATCACCACTTGTGCCACGCCGCCAGCGCCTACTACGCCTCCGGCTTCGATCGCGCTCTCGTCCTCACCCTCGATGAAGGTTCCATGGCCCGTTCCGGTTCTGTCGCTCTCGGCGATGGCGACCGCATCAAGCCGCTCCGCAATATCACATTCCCGAATTCCGTCGGCTGGTTCTATTCGCGCCTTACCCAGTATCTCGGCCTCCGCGCCAATCGCGATGAACATAAGCTCCAATGGCTGAGCAAAGACGGCCAGCCCGAATTCCTCGAAGCCTTTCGAAGAGTCTTCTCATTCGATTCGAAGGGTCTTCCCGTCTTGAACCGCCGCTACTTCACTTCCGGCCATGATCGTCGCGGCATCTTTTCTCCGCGTTTTTACCGAGACGCCGGTCTGCCCAAACCCGGCGCGCCATTCGATTCCTCGCTTCGCGCAAACATTGCCCGCAGCGCGCAAGACTTCCTCGAAGAACTCGTCATCGCGCTCGCACAGAATTTTCGGGAAGCCGCGGCAACGGACTCACTCTGCCTCGCGGGCGGCGTCTTTCTGAATGTCCTTCTCGTTCGCGCGCTCGAACTCCGCAGCGGCTTCAAACACGTCTGCGTCCAGCCCGTTTCCGGCAACGCCGGAACCGCTCTTGGCGCCGGTTTTCTCGCTCGCAAAAAACTGACTGGCCATTCCGGTCGCGCGCCGCTAGCTTCGCTGGCACTCGGCCCTGAACCTGCCGCTCAGGAAATCAAGGCCGTCCTCGACAACTGTAAAATTGTCTACCGCTACATGTCTCGCGACGACCAACTCCACGACGAAGTTTGCAAACAGCTCGACCGCGGCAAAATCGTCGCCTGGTGCCAGGGTCCGACCGAGTTCGGCCATCGCGCCCTGGGCCATCGCAGCCTTCTCGCGTCGCCTTTCTCCGAATATGTCGTGGAAAACGTGAATCAGTACATCAAGCATCGCGAAGAATTCCATCCCTTCGCGCTTTCCGTCCCCGCCGAACGCGCCGCCGAATATTTCGATTGTGGCCCCAACTGCCGTTTCATGGCATCTCTCGGCGCCCTCAAGAAGTCCTTCGCCGGCCTCGAACGTTTCACCTTCAACGGCAACACCATCCGCGTTCACACCGTCGAACGCGAAGCCAATCCCGGCTTCTGGCGCTTGCTCCACAAATTCGGTGAAACCGCTCCCGCCCCCATCCTCGTCAACACCAGCTTCAACCTCTTCGGCGAACCTCTCGTCACCGACCCCCGCTCCGCCGTCCGCTCCTTCTACTGCGCCGGCATCGACGCCCTCGCCATCGGCCCTTTCCTCGTCGTTAAGTAATCCATGTAGCGTGATCAAATGATTTCGCGTCGCTCTCGCGCG
>Ga0137403_10002628_pt1 | contig 18866 bp, 19 predicted proteins | sample CZOMad2_1_16fung_FD_122057 | JGI IMG/M metagenome (GOLD analysis project Ga0137403, IMG submission 122057) | Vadose zone soil fungal communities from Angelo Coast Range Reserve, California, USA - CZOMad2_1_16fungal (Hybrid Assembly) | ecosystem: Environmental > Terrestrial > Soil > Vadose zone...
GCAAGGGATGAGCATCCAGGCGATCAGCGAGCTGACCGGTTGGGACCGCAAGACGATTCGCAAGTATATGCAGGCAGCAGGAGTGGTGCCGGAGTACGGCCCACGTGCAGCGCAGCCGAGCAAGCTCGATGCGTTCAAGCCGTATTTGGAAGAGCGGCTGCGCGCAGGCGTGTGGAACGCGCGAGTGCTGCTGCGCGAACTGCGCGAGCGGAACTACGCCGGTAGCTACACGATTCTGACGGACTGGCTGCGGCCGCAACGCAGCGCGACGCGCGTAGTGGCAGTACGGCGCTTCGAGACGGCTCCGGGCAAGCAGGCGCAAGTGGACTGGGGGCATTTGGGTACGCTGGAGCTGGCCGGGCAAGAACAGAAGCTACACGGTTTCACCTTCACGCTGGGTTACAGCCGCAGGATGGTAGCGGAAGCAGCGTTGGATCAAAAGTTGGGCACGCTGCTGCGCCTGCACGAAGCGGCGTTCCAGCAGATCGGCGGAGTGCCGGAAGAGATTCTCTACGACCGCATGAAGACGGTGTGGCTGGGAACGGACGAGCGAGGCGAGATCGTGTGGCACCCAGTGTTTCAGGACTTCGCACGCTACTGGGGTTTCACGCCGCGGCTGTGCCGGCCGTATCGCGCGCAGACGAAAGGAAAAGTGGAATCGGGAGTGAAGTACGTGCGGCGGAATTTTCTGTGTGGCTTGCAAGGGCGCGAACCCAACAGTCTGAACGATCTGAATGCTCGACTGCGCGAGTGGATTTGGGGTGTAGCGAACCAGCGCGTGCATGGAACGACGCATGAGCAAGTGCTGGTGCGTTGGGATGTCGAGCAGTTCAGTTTGCAGTCGCTGGCGGGGCAGCCGCCGTATCCGTATGTGGATGGCGAGCTGCGCAAAGTGGCGCGGGATGCCTACGTGGACTGGCAAGGCAGCCGGTATTCGGTGCCTTGGCAGTATGCCGGCCAGGACGTGTGGGTGGAGGAAATTGCGGGGGAAGTGGATATTCGCACGGGCCGCGAGCGGATTGCGATGCACGGCAAAGCGCAGCGCAAACACAGTGTGCTGACGTTTCCGCCGCATCATCAGGGGATCCCGCTGGGAGCACGAAGAGCGGAGAGCAAAATCCTGATTCACCTGCGGCAGAGCGCGCCGGAGGTGGAGAAGCGCTCGCTGGCAGCGTATGAGCGCGTGGCCAACGGAGGTGGGCGATGAACACCCCGATCGAGCGGTTGCAAACGGCGCTGGAGACGCTGGGATTGAAAGCGGTGGAAGCACGGCTAGAGAACTTGCTGGAGCAAGCGTCGAAGCAAGAGCCGAGCTACGCGGACTTTCTCGATGAGTTGCTGAACTGCGAGGTGGAGGCACGCAGGACCCGTTATCTGCGGGCGCGACTGCAGTTGGCGCATTTCCCCTTTGTGAAAACCTTCGAGCAGTTCGATTTCGGTTTTCAGCCATCACTGGATGATCGGCAAATTCGGGAGTTGCGTTCGCTGCGATTCATTCACGAAGCCAGCAACGTGATTTTCCTGGGTCCGCCGGGCGTGGGAAAAACGCACTTGAGCGTGGCGCTGGCGGAGGAGGCGATCCGCTCGGGACTGGGAGCGTATTTCATCACCGCGCACGATCTGGCAGCGGACTTGGGGCGCGCGTATCGCGAAGGGCGGTTGGATCGCCGGATGCGCGTGTACCTGGCGCCGAAAGTTTTGGTGATCGACGAAGTGGGCTATCTGCCGTTGGACGATCTGGGAGCCACGATTTTCTTCCAGTTGGTGAGTGCGCGGTACGAACGCGGGAGCATCATCCTGACCTCCAACAAAAGCTACGGGGAGTGGGGATCGATCTTCGGCGATTCGATCATCGCCACAGCGATCCTGGACCGGCTGCTGCATCACTCGACGACCATCAACATTCGCGGTGAGAGTTACCGGCTGAAGGACCGCCGCAAGGCCGGCCTGGTGCCGCCGCGAGGACAGGAAGGGGCGGAGGCCGCGGCTCGTTCCTTGGCCTCGGACTCCGTTACGCCCAAAGCGCGCCAAAAGACGGCGCTGGGCTCCACTCCGTCCGAGGCCAAGGAGGCCCATTCATGAGGTTCAGGGGTGGGGAATTTTCGACCGGTACAACGGGGAATTTTCAACCGGAATTGACATTTTTTCCAAACGTGGTCGTGAGAATCAGATACGCGCTGGAAAGCCCTGCGAGGATTGCTCCAAAATGAATGCAGAGATGCGCGGGAGTCCAGAACGTATCCCGGCCGATGGAGGTGTGCCAGGAAATGTCCCAATAGAGGCCGACAGTAGTCGACGTGACGGCGATGGCCGCACACCAGACGTACCACGGGACAACAGCAGCTCGTCGAGCCAAAGCACCACTTTGCGAAGTGGTTGAGACAGGGTAAGGAGCAGTGTGTGCCATTGCCTCACCTCATCTGAACCAGAATCAATTCTGGCTGAGCGTTAATATACACCTGACCGCCCGGTACGGGACACTCCAACTCAGTTTCAACGCCCATACCTCGCATTTCAATTAAGAAGCTTGCTTAGCTTACTGCCGATCTGGCAACTAACTGTGGCGAATACTTTGGGCAACCCATCACACGTACATTCTTAGTGGCGCGGCAGTGTTGACCGAATCGAACAACTCCCGGATGGTTCTGAGATTCGTGGCCTATAGCTTTTTCGGGTTGTCCGAGAGGGCCTAGCCTGGATTATTCAGTGCGTCGTCTCTCGTCGTTGGTGCGCTCCGAAAGTATGGTGTATGAGAACACTGCCTCACGCACCAAGTCAGGCTCGACCAAGCCCACTACAATCCGGTAGTAAAGATGAATATTGACGCCTTCCTATTCGGAATCCCGCTGATAGCTACAGACACAATTTCCAGTTTGTTCGTGGTGGGTGACATTCTTTCTTCCGTCGAATAATCGCTTGAGCATTGTGAGGGGGGGGTCTCATCAACGGCTCTACCCGTATTTGTGGCGATCTCGGCCGAGCACCTGCTTCCACAGCAGGTGTTCCTCCTTTTGGTGGTTTCGCTCCTGCCTCCCAAGCAGGGGCGCTATCTACAACGGTCTTGTAGACCTTTATATGAGTGTCTCGGCGATACAGGTGGCAGTTGAGGAGCATACATGGCCGACGACGAACTCTCAAAAGAGGATGGATCGCGACTCGCGCCCCGGCTTAAGGACTTTACTGACCGCGTAATTGTCCCTGCGCTTGTTAGAGAGTATCTCGCGCAATCGCGAGAACTTGCGGAAGATCAGCCGAAGGTAAGCGACCCTGGTAATTTGTCCGCTGTGTCGTCAGGGGCCCAAGGTGAACGGCAACCGAGAGTCTCGGATGAAAAGCAAATGAGGTACTTGATAGGTAGCGTTGAGGCGGGGACGCAGTTTAGTGTTTCTTCTTCGCGGCTTTGGGCTTCAAGGTCTTGGCATAGGCATAACTCAATGCCAGGTACTTCTGCAGTTCCCTCGTGTTCCTCAACGGTGCATCAGGAACGGTGACGTATTCCTTCATCACCGCTCCGTGGGCTTCAAACAGCGTAGTCTTGTACTTCTTCAGAAACTGTTCGCGCTCATTCGTCGAAAGCCTAAGGGCCATCCTCCCTGTCGGGCTTAGCAGCAGCGAAAACATATTGCCGTTAAGGGAAGTGTACGGGTTGTCTGCCCCGTTCCTTTCAATCCCAGGAATCTTGGCGAGCAGCTTTTCGTACAGTGCTATTTTCTCTGCGGGGACAGGACTCTTTTTTTGAGGGCTCATAAAGTTTCACACTGCGACGCCATCCAACATCCGGTCGAGTTTGTCCAGCGATTCCGTGGTGCCCTGAGAAATGAATTTGCAAAATTGTTGGGGTAGCCCCTCGTGAGTCAGAACTACCTTAGTTCGCTTCTCCTGTTCGAAAAACTCCACCAACACCCGATTAACAGCGCCCCCCAAGTCAACGTGATAGGAGATGCGCTCTGGTTCAATGATCTCGTCGTATTGGCCCTCGATCGAGAAGTCGCCTGCGCCCGTGATATGCATTTTCTGCTTAAAGGAGCCGCCCACGCGAAAATCCATTTGGATCTGGCAGTTCTTTGCCTCTTTACAGCCGGACCACCTTTGTAGCTTCTCCGCTTGCTTCCAGTAGCTAAATACGAGATCCCGGGGAGCGTCAAAGAACCGTGTGATCTCGATCCCATGACCCTTAATTGTGACTTCAGACTTCATAATGATTTGTACCTCCTCTGTTCGCTCTTCAGCAATTCGTCGAGGCTGTCGAAACTGAACTCCCAGCCCGCCACGCAATGGACGATCCAGCCTTGGACCTCTTTCAGGCCTCCTGACCGCGCTCGGAACAAGTGCTCCCGGCCGTTGCGCCTACGCTGCACGAGCCTGGCGTTCTCCAGAACGCGGAGGTGCCTCGAGATTGCCGGGAGCGAGATGCGAAATGGCATGGCAAGTTCGGTGACCCGAAATTCCTCACGCTTGGACAGGCGTTCCAAAATGCGCCGCCGCGTGGGATCAGCCAAAGCCGCAAAGACTGACGACAACTGTTTTCGCTTGCTGACCACGGGATCAGATTTGTACAGTAGCCAACCGGCGGGAGTCAATATATATTTAACACCGTTGTTAAATATCCCAAGAAAGGCGGCGCAAGGGCTATTCCATGTCCCTCAAAGTCGACGAAAACTTATCGTTTCGAAAGGATTGCCAATGAACTTTACACGGATCACTGTCCGACCCTTGGTGCCTTCGCGGCCTACTTTGGCCTCGGATTCCTGATATTTACCCGTTTGCCCTCGCTTAGGAACGAGTTCCTCAAATACCCCGCTGTTTACCGGTCGCAGGAGGGAATAAAAAGGGTTATGCCCAGTGGAATGGCCGCCATGTTCCTGGCGATGCTGGTCCTCGCAGTGATGTACGCAATGCTTTACAAGGGCGGTTCTGGTCTGGTCGAAGGTGCACGCTTCGGCGCTTTGGTAGGAGTATTCTCAGTTTGCGCATTTGTAGTGCACAACTATGTCAACCTGAACATCGGGCTGAAACTGACCCTCCAACAATCAGTGGCCTATTTCGTAGAGTGGGTAGTTACCTGCATCGTGATCGGCCTAATTTACCGGCCGGCCCACTGATACATTCTGGTATCCCCTGCGGCTTAATCTTCAGTTTCGGCGCAGATGTTCAGTCTTCCTGACCGGGCGAATTTCAAGCTGCCCAATGCCGTGATTACCTGCACGTCCACCCAATTCTCGGCAAATCCAATTCTGCCTGAAGCTACTCTCGTGATCGATCGCTGTGTTATTGGAGCCGGCCACTGGACATCATCGCCGGCGCCACCGTAGCAAATGATATATTCGCTGGGCTTCCTACCGTACGTTAGACGCGTTGAAGGTTCGCACCCCTGCCGATCCGCGCTCGGGATATTTACTTCAATCCGAAACGGAAGTTATTGCTGCTGCCATCGTTCAGTTGTATGCGATAGACATAAGTCTGACCCGCAGGCAGATTTGTCAGGTGCTGCTCCATGCTGATGCCGGTAACGTTTCATGGAGCGAGTTCAACTAATACGTGGCAGAGTCGATACAAGAAATGTGCAAAAGGCAGATCGGCTCTTCCGTAGGCCGAGGAACAAGCGGCGTCAATTCCTCGAGACTCTTCGATCACTATGCAGATTTCCGTTTCATTCGAGCGAGTAATTGAATCGGCTTGCGCTTCACTCTCCCTTGCGGGGTCTTCGAGCGACCTGTATCGTAAGCCGCAATCACTCAACCCGCAGTTTCACGGAAGAGGGAACTGTTCCATATGGAGCAAACGGCCGCCGCGCACTCTCAAGCTGTTCACTTTCAGTCAGAGGGTTATGGCTTGCGTCGCGGCGTTCTTTCGCCGATGGAAACGCTGGCGCAGTCCGTCTCCACAATCGCCCCGACCACGACGCCGGCTGCAACGATTCCGCTTGTGTGCGCGTTGGCCGGCAACGGCACCTGGCTTGCTTATCTGCTCGCGACCATGGCGGTGTTGCTGGTTGCTCTTTGCATCAGCCGCTTCGCGCGCTACTCGGCGTCGCCCGGCTCGTTATACAGGTTCGCTTCGATGATTCTCCCGCCTTGGTTGGGAGCCGTCGTTGCGTGGAGTTTGCTGCTGGCCTACATTGCGACGGGAGCGAGCGTCATCGGCGGCTTTTATCATTACGCCAGTTTGTTGCTCCTTCATACACCAGGCCATGTCACGTCCCCTGTGCTGCTGGCATTGAGCGTCACCGCGATTTCCGTGTGGATCGCATGGCGCGATGTAAAGATCTCCGCTCGACTCATGCTGTGGATCGAAGGTGTGTCGGTTTCGGCGATTCTGATCGTCGTAGCATTGGTGCTCGTGCGTCACGGCTGGCACGCGGACTGGCAGCAGTTTCATTTGAGCGGGATGACCCGGAGCGGTTTGCGTCTGGGACTGGTATTGGCGCTGTTCAGTTTTGTGGGATTTGAGAGCGCGACAACGTTAGGTTCTGAAGCGCGCGATCCCTTGAAAACGATTCCGCGCGCAGTGATCCAAAGCGCCATCTTTGCCGGAGCCATCTTCACCGTTTGCGCGTATACGGAAGTACTTGGCCTGCGTATCGCCGGGCAGGACCTGGGTAAAAGTGATGCACCAATGCAGGTGTTGGCTGGCGTCGGCGGCGTTCCAGTGCTGGGTTTGCTCATCGACATTGGAGTTCTGATCAGCATGTTTGCCGGAACGCTGGCTTGCGTCACGGCAGCGGCGCGGGTCTTGCTGCTGATGGCGCACAATGGACTTGCACCTAAATCATTATGCGCGACGCACGTCCAGAACAAAACGCCGGGACGCGCCATCGCAATTGCAGGCGCGGCCGCCGCGTTGCCCGTCGCCGTGCTCGCGTCGCGCGGAGCCAGCGGACTGGACGTCTACGGCTGGATGGGTTCGCTTGCGACCTACGGATTCATCGTGACGTACGCATTAGTCTGCGTTGCATTGCCGCGCTACTTGCGGGATCACGGTGCTTCGCGTCGGGGAGCGTGGGTCATTCCCGCATTGGCTTGCACCGCGATGTTGCTTGCGCTGGTGGGAAATCTCTATCCTGTGCCCGAAGGACCCTACGGCAGGCTTCCATTCATCTATCTCGCTTTCTTGATCGTCGGATTATTTTCTTTTTTCATCACTGCGCGTGGCAGGAAAGTCGTCGTCACCGTCCAAAATTAGGTGAAGATCCGATGGACCGGTGGTTTCAGACAGTGCCGCGAATTTCTTGGTTGTGTTTCAGCCTCGGGCAATGCGAGGAACAGCAAAATGATGCCCAATACGGTGAACATACGGAACGCAGCGTCCTGACCGTTCCAGGTTTTCGATTGCCACATCAAAAACCATTCGCCGCCGACGCTTAGAAATGCCACGAGCCACATCATCAAGCCGAGCGTCAGAGCTGCGATGGCCGTGCCTTTGGCTTGATGAAATTCGGCAGCGTTGCCGCGCAGCGCACGGGCCAACCGAACTGCGCCCCACCAGCAGAGCAGCGTCGTTACGATTTCCCAAACGATGATCGACAAATAGAAGGCAGTGTGGATTCCCGGATTATTCACCGCGCGCCACATTCCGTGATTTGCCGGAAATGTCGAGTCCATCATCATCACGTGCCGCACAAATTGATAATTCGAGCCGTAGTCGGTGGTGTTGTTCACCACTACCAGCGTGTAAAAGATGGCGACTCCAGTCACCAGCAGGAATTTGGATACCCGCAGCGTCATGGTTTCTCCTGCGGAGTAAATGCCCTGAAGTAATCGATCAACGCTTTCATCGTTGCGTCGTCATACTGCGGACTCGCCGCCATTCGCGTATTGGGATTGTCCGCACGCGGATTCCTGACATACGAAATGAAATGTTCAGGGCCTGCCGTCGCCCACGCTGCCAGCACCGACCAGGGCCTGCCAGATTTCTTCCCGCCTTCCTCGCCCATGTTGTGGCAACGAAAGCAATTCTGCTGCGCGATTCGAAATCCTGCCTGCATATTCGCATCGCCTGCGTGCGGCCCGCGCGGAGCAATTGTGGCAAACACCCTTTGTTCGTCGCGAAACTCCAGCCGCGTCACGCCCCACGGAATTTGCGGCTCGTCTTCATGCGCAAGAATCTTGAAGCTCGGTGCGAATTTCGCATGTGAAATCAGAAACGGCCCCATGTGCGCTCCATGGCCCTCGCCTTCGGTTGGCCACTCGCGTGGCGCCTTCCCATCGATTTTCAGCACCAACACAGGATGATGCGCGCGTACGTATTCTTGTGGATAGTTAGCTCGATATTGATCGCTGCAAATCGCCACTACGAGATTGGCCGGGGATGACCCGCCGAGTGCGCTGATCAGCTCCTCCAGCAACACTCCGCTGATTTCGACTGGACCTTTGAAGTTAGCGTCATTCGACACCGCGTAGGTCACTTGCGGCAGCTTTAAGAGCTCTTCGCGCCAAATGTAACGGGTCGTTCCGCGCGGCACTGCAGCCAGTTCTCCGCCAATTTCCAGATCAAGTTCTGAATTCCGGCGTTCTTGCAGGGCAACGCGCGCAGAATTATTCGCGGGCGCGTCCGCCGAAATCTGTGCGGTCGCTCCAATACGGTCGAGATTTGTCGCAAGAACGAAGAATCCGAACGCATGTAGCGCACCGGTCCAGGCCTTTGCCATGGCTCATCCTAGCTCACGCTCCATTTTTGGCAACGACAAAATTCCGTTTCCGCGGATTCATCTTTGCGTACTTCGCCGTGGCCGCGTTCGGACTATGCTAGAGTGGCGCGATATTTTTCAGGAGGAAACGTACTGCATGCCCGATGGAATCGAAGCCCGGCTTCATGAACTGGCAATAACACTTCCTGCTCCGCCTTCGCCAGGCGGAAACTATGTTCCCGCGCGCACTATCGGCAACATTGTTTTTCTCTCAGGAGTCGTTTCATCAAACGCTTCCGGCGTCATTACCGGAACGGTTGGCCTGGATCGAACGGTCGAAGAGGGCTACGCAGCTGCTCACGCCTGTGCTCTCACCCAGCTGGCCGTGCTTCGCAGGCATCTCGGCTCGCTCGATGCAATCAAGTCCATCGTCAGCATCAATGGCTACGTGAACGCAGTCGCCGGTTTCGCCGACTCACCTGAAGTCATCAATGGTGCGTCGGATCTCTTCGTAAAAATCTTCGACGACGCAGGCCGCCACGTCCGCGCTGCCATTGGCGTCTCAACTCTTCCCCGCAAAGCTCTGGTCGAACTGCAGATGACAGTGGAAATCTAGCCGCGCAATGGCTCGTCACACTCTTTCCGCGGATCCCACCCACTCGCGCTGGAATCGCGTGCTTCCTCCGCGTCTTCGCATCGCACCCGGAGATAGCCTGCATCTGTCTTGTCTCGATTCGAGTGGCGCGCAAGTACATCCGGGAATGACTGTCGCGGAATTTCTCGCCATCGATCGCGGCCGCATTCATGCGCTCTCGGGTCCGGTATTCATTGAAGGCGCCGCGCCCGGCGACGTCCTGCAGATCGATATTCTCGAAGTCGCTCACAAAGGTTGGGCCTGGTCAAGCATCATCAACGGCCTCGGATTTCTCAAGGAGCGTTTCAACGAGCCGTATCTTTTTCATTGGCAGCTCGAAAGGGACATTACGGATTCACTCGCGCCCGCGATTGTTCCACTTCGCCCGTTCTGCGGCGTGATGGGCGTCGCGCCCGACCAAGACGGCGAGTTCCGCACGCGGCCTCCCGGAATCTTCGGTGGAAACATGGACGTCCGTGATCTTTCTTCTGGCGCCAGGCTTTACCTTCCAGTCCTGAATGCCGGAGCACTTTTCTCCGCAGGCGACGCTCACGCCGCGCAGGGTGACGGCGAGGTCTGCATCAACGGGATGGAATGCCCCGCAGAAGTAGAGCTTCGCTTTCATCTCCACAAACAGCAGACACTCGCAGGCCCGTTGATCGAATCGCCTCTACGCTTGGACAATGTTTCGCACGACTCTTGGATCGTCGTCGAATCGGCCGAAGACGCGATCAGCGCCGCGCGCGCCGCGACTTCTCGCATGATTGATCTCCTCGCTTCTCGCTGGGGCTTCTCTGAAGCCCACGCCTACCTTCTCTGCAGCGTCGCACTGCATCTGCGACTCGCTCAGGTCGTCAACGAACCGATGTTCACCATCGCTGCGGAAATTCCCAAGCACATTCTTCCCGGGCGAAAACTCTTCTAGATCACGAGTTATACAAACCGCAATCAATCTCTCCGAAATCGTCGCCGGAGTGCGGACCTTCGCGCATTTGCGGTTGGTGCCGTTTCGAAATAGAAATTCTTGATTCGTTCGAGCAAAACAATGCGTTTCGGTTTTACGTTCACCTGGAATACTTTCCTCGCAACATTTTTTTGGCTGACGGGCATCACTCTCAGAAGCCAAATTCTCGCTTCCAAAAAGAGATGCTCCGTCCTCGCTGGGGTTTCAGGGTTTGTACTTACAAACCCTGAGCTCAACTTGTTTCAGGGCTGTGCTTACAAACCCCGGGGCCCAACTGGGTTTCAAGGTTTGTACTTACAAACTCTGAGTAGTTAGTGCCTACGCCTCTATCTCTCTGGCTCTCAGGAGAAAGATTGAGAATGATCAGCAAGCGAAGTATTTCTATATTTTCTATATTCATTTTGACTTTGTCTGTGCTTGTACTCGCGCCTGTTTCACTTTCGCAGCAGACACTCGGCGGCATCACCGGCACGGTCATCGACTCTTCGGGCGGCGCGCTCGCCGGCACTACGGTCACGCTGGTCTCCGACTCGACAAAACTCACGCGCACGCAAAAGACCAGCGACGCTGGCAGCTACGATTTCGTTAATCTCCCCATCGGGGCCTACACCCTGACCTTTTCGCACGACGGATTTCAGTCTCAAAAGCTTCCAGCGATCACCGTGCAGGCCGACCGCACCGCCACCGTCAACGTCACTCTAAAAGTCGGCGAGGTGGGTTCCACCATCACGGTTGAAGCGTCGCCTCTGCTCAATGCTGTGGATACAACGAACGGCTACATCCTCGAAAAAGCCCAAATTCAGTCCGTGCCGCTGCCCACTGGCAGCTTCACTGGTCTCGCGATATTGTCGCCCGGCGTCAATGCCGAACTCTCCGGAGGCACTGGCGTCAACAGTGGATTGGGCAGCCAGCCCATCTGGGCCAACGGACAGCGCGACACTAGCAACGCATTTCTGCTCAACGGCGTCGACGCCAGCAATCTTTTCAACGGCAAGAGCACCAGCCAAGTCGCGTCCGCACGCGTCGTCAACAACACCGGCTCGGGCAATCAGTCCGCCAGCGGCGTCATTCAAACCTCCGCTTCCGTTTATCTTGCGATAGGTCAAGCTCTTCCCAGTCCCGCTCCAGAGACGATCGAAGAGCTTCGCGTCAACACTTCGATGTACGACGCGCAGCAAGGAGCCAGCAGTGGCGCTCACATTGATATGAGTACCTCCTCCGGTTCGAATGATTATCACGGAAGTCTCTACGTTCGACGCGGCACTGACGCTCTCAATGCCGCGCCCTTCTTCTACAACGCCGACACGAACATTCCCGCCGACCAAAAAGTCCCCGGCCTGCACCGCTACACGGCTGGCGGTACTTTCGGAGCACCCATCAAGAAAGACAAACTCTTTACGTTCCTCAGCTATCAGCACACACACGTTTCAGACAACGAACTCGGCAATTCGCGCTTATCCGTTCCATTCCAATTCACTCCGGGAAATTGCGGAGCCGACCGCGCGACCGCCGCGCTTGCCCAGTGCCTCGTGGACATCGCGAATACGAATTTTAATCAGCCTTACGGCAACTCGCTTCTTACCACAGCCCAAGTCGATCCCATCGCCCTGTCGCTCTTCCAAACCAAACTTTCGAACGGCCAGTATTTGATTCCTTGGGCTACGGGCACGCCGAGCCTCGGCATTCCGGACAACTCGTTCATTCCAGGCACCGCGTACTTCTGGGCGGACCAGGCAGTCGCCAATCTTGACTACATCGCCAGCGCGAAGGACACAATTCAATTCAAGTATTACTACCAACACGATCCGAGCATCGCTCCCTACGCGTACTCGAACGTCGCGGGATTCGATCAGCACCTCGACGCCGGCAGCCACGTCATGTCCATTACCAATGTTCAAAATTTGAAACCCAATCTCAGCCTTACGGAAACCTTCGGCTTCCTTCGCGAGAAGGCCTACAGCACCAACGTTCAACCGTTCTCCTCCTCCGATCTCGGTATTAACTCGTTCGGTGCCTCTTACTTTCCCGGAATCACCATCGTGGACATTCTGGGCAACGCCTCGCCAAGCAACCCGGGCGTTTTCAATGCCAACTTAAACATCGGTCCGGGTCCAAGTTCGCAAGGTTCGTACACCGGCGTTTTCCAAAACCGCTTCATGCCTTCCGTAAATGCCATCTGGACTCTCGGCAGGCACACGCTCACCTTCGGAGCCAGCTACTCCTACACGCAGCTCAACGTGCGCGATGAACGCACCAACAAGGGCACCATCGCCTCGTTTGATTTGTCGGAATTTCTGCAAGGGCATGTTCTTTCCTACACGCCGGACGGATTCGTTACCACCGCATACCTTCAGGGCGACGCAAATCGCTACTATAGAGCCGGCCAGTCCGGCCTGTACTTGCAGGACAAGTTTCAGCTGAAGTCGAATTTGAGTATCACGGCAGGAATCCGTTGGGACTGGAACGGTGGCCTCACCGAAAAATATGGCCGCATCTACAACTTCGATCCCTCGCAGTATGCTTACGACGACACAACCGGCGCCGTTACTTCCACCGGTTTTATCATCGCTGGGAACAACAAACAGTTCCCGTCAAAGGGCGTCAGCAACACAACACTCACCGGCCGCCAATGGGGACTCGCTCCACGCATCGGCGTTGCCTGGAGTCCCAAAATGTTTAACGGCAAGCTCGTTGTTCGCGCCGGCGCCGGGCTCTACTATGATCGCGGCGAACTCTTCACCTATCTTTCGCCTGGCTTTGCGGCTGGCAGCATCACGGGTGGCCCGTTTGGCGTCAATCAAGCTCCACCTTTCGTGAACTCCCAGGTTTGCACTTCCTTCACTTCGCCGTACCTCGGTTTCATTCCAACCTGCGATCCCGCCAGCGATACCGGCGGCTCGCTCGCGAATCCCTGGGGAGCGGCGCTTGGCCCTCCACCCACCGGCAATCCCGCTGACGTCATTAAGTACTTGCCAACACGCGATCAAATTGAGGCAGGAGCGCAAGTCTTCCCATTCGCTGTCTATGACCGCTCCAACAAACTGCCTTACACCATCAACGACACCCTCGATATTCAATGGCAGCCCCGTAAAGATCTCGCCATCCAGATCGGCTACGTCGGCAACCTCGGCCGCCATCAAGTTATACCCGTGCCGTTCAACCAGGCAGGAATTGCTTCCCCGTCTAATCCAATCCATGGACAGCAATACACCTATGGCTATACCGTCCTCGATCCGAACAACGGCTTTAACCCAATCTCCCTGCCAAATGGCCAGGGCCAGATGCTGGCAACCTACGAGGGCGGCAACATTGACCTTCGCGTCCCGTACATTGGCTACTCCGCCGAAGCCGAATCTTACAAGGCGGCCGGCGTTTCTGCGTACAATGCGCTTCAAACACATATTGAGAAACGATTCAGTCACAACTTCCAGGCTGGCTTTTCCTACACCTACTCACACGCTCTCGATGAACAGAGCGCGCTCGGACTGTTTTACAACGGAAACAACCCGCTGAACCTGCGCGACGGCTGGGGCTCTTCCGACTTTGACCGTACCCACGTCATCAACTTCAACTACCTGCTCCAACTCCCGAATTTCAAACCAGAAGCCTCCTTGGTCGGGAAATTTGTGGATGGCTGGGCAATTTCTGGAATCGCCGTCATCCAGAGTGGCCAGCCTTACAGCGTCATCGATTACTCGGGCGCTGTGGGAAGCGTCTTCTACGGCGTCTCCGACGGCATTACTAACCCCATCGTTCCGCTCTCATCCGGCTGTACTCCGAAAACCGCCCTTACCGGCGATAACGGTCTCAACGGCAAGCCGGTGCTGAATGCATCGTGCTTCTCGATTCCTTTGTTGAGTCCGGGTGACCTGAACGGCGCCATTCCGCCAGGCGACACTTTTGAAACCAATTTCACCACTGGTCAGCGCAACATCTTCACCCAGTCATGGCAGAAGCGCACCGACCTCTCCATTAGCAAGCTCACTAAGGTTTCCGAGCGTTTCGCTCTCAAGTTCAGCTTTGACGTCTTCAACGTCACCAACACGCCCAGCTTTGATATCCCCGGCGACAACGTCACCCAAAACGAAAACTTCAACGGTTTTCCCACGCTGGGGGAGCCTCTTTACAATGAGCCCTTTGGCCTCGGCCTCATCACCAAGACTATCGGCAGCCCGCGGCAGATCCAGATGGCTCTCCGCCTGACCTTCTAATAAGTCCTTTAAAATAAATGCTAACAAAAAAGAGGGGAGGGGGTACCGCAGCTAGCTAACCTCGACCGACAGCGCTTCCACTCTCGCAGCAGCATATTTTTCCTGCAACTCTGCAGCAGAGCCAAATATCTTGCCGTCGACGTGCCGGGCAGGGAACTGAAATTCCATCACTGGTTTGCGGAAAGGATACGGCGTCAGCACGAACTTCCGTTCGCCCACAGTGCGCACTTCCACCCGCGCATGGCCGCCATCACGCAGCGGCAATGGATGCAGCAGATGTGCTGGCTGACGAAAATCGACGCAAGAGAGCAACGAGAGATTGTCGGTAGCTTGCAACAGCTTGAAGTGGTCGAGGATGGAGGTATCGGTCGTCTGTCCCGGCGCAAACCGCGAATCAGCCGCAACCTCCTGTTTCAACGAATGCTGAAATGCCTTTTGTTGTTCGAGAAATTGATCGAGAAGCGGCAGTTCCTGCGGCGCGATCGTCGAGCGGTCGGCGTGCTCGCTCAACAAACTAAAGGTGTGCATGGAAATCAGTATCGCGGCGTAAGGATCTTCGCTGGCGATCAGCCGAACAGCACGGTTCCGCACGGTGAGGTAGTCGGCAAGATCGATCTCTTCAAACGCCGAGTATTTCCCGACAAGTTCGACGGAAAACGCACTGGGCTTCCCTTGACGGGTGATCTGCGGCGCGGCATCCCGCGTCGTCCATCCATCGTCGTGGCGCGCAATCCCCCGCAGAACATTTTCCCTCGGCTCCGGCGGCAGAAACAACTCGTTGCCCCAGCTTTCGGCAAACGCGCCGGCAAGGCGCGCGTGATCCGGATGCGTCACGAGCCACCATCCAGTTTCGCTCTCCAGTCGCAGCATGGTTACACTCCTTGCATGTATTCCGCAGCCTCATTCAATCTCTGGCGTGCGAGCCGATTCGTGCCACCGGTGCAGGAAGTACCACTCCAGAACCTTCACCACAAAAAAGAAACCGAAGCCCAGTACCGTGGCGGCCAGCACCAGTGCAAACAGATAGTCCGTTTGCAGTTGGGTGGATGCGTAGAGGATCGAGTATCCGAGTCCTCCCTTGCCAACGCGGCTCGAGCCGGCATAAAGCTCACCCGTTATTGCACCAATCACGGCGATACCGCTCGCGATCCGGACACCGACAAGAAGGTAGGGCACGGCGTTCGGCAGCCGCAATTTGAAAAGTAATTGTCCGCGCGATGCGTTGTACATTAGGAAAAGATGAACAAGATTTTCCTCCACGCTGATGAGGCCTTGCGTCGTGTTGGCGATGATAGGTGCGAGTGAAATGATGAACGCGATAAAACCTACGGCCGCAGGCCCTGCTCCTACCCACATGAGAATCAGCGGGGCGATGGCAACGATCGGCACTGTCTGCAGCAGCAGCGTATACGGATAGAGCATCCGCCGCACCCAGCGCGATTGCGCAAAGAAAAGCGCAATGATCACACCGAAGAAAATACTAGCGACGAGACCTCCGGCGGCTTCCGCTGCCGTAATTGCGAAGGCCGCCGCGAGTGACGAGAAATGCGTCGCCACTGCTCGCGCCACAGCCAACACCGACGGCAGCATGAAAGGAGGTACATGGAAAATCCAAATGACGAGTTGCCACGCTGCGAGCAGTGCTGCGAATACCGCAAGGGCGTTCCCCATCGTGATGAGACGTTGCCGCACTATGCCGATGCCTCTCGTAATGTCCGCGACACTCGCGCAACCACCGAATCGAACTCCGGCGTCGCCCGTAAGCCAGATGTGCGCTCCGCAGGGAGATCGACTGGCAACATCGCACGGATTTGTCCGGCACTTGGCGCCAGCACGACGATTCGAGTGGACAAAAAGACGGCTTCGGCAACCGAGTGGGTCACGAACACCGCCGTCCAGTTTTGCTCGGCACGCAGGCGCAGCAGTTCTTCGTTCAGATGGTCGCGGGACATTTCGTCCAGTGCGGCGAATGGCTCGTCCATTAGAAGCAGTCGCGGGCTCGTCGCGAGCGCGCGCGCAATCGAGACGCGCATTTTCATTCCGCCGGAGAGTTCACGCGGATAGGCGTCCGCGACGTCCGCGAGGCTGACTAACTCCAGCAGCGCCATTGATTTTTCCCGGCGGCGATCACGCGAGGTGCCTTCCAGTTCGAGCCCAAGACCAGCGTTTTGCCGGACTGTTCGCCATGGAAGCAGAGCGGCGTCCTGGAAAATAAACGAAATTGTTTCTCGCGCGTTTTTCGGAGTCATGCCGTCGACACGGATCTCGCCGCTCGTTGGAGTTGTGAGCCCGGCGATCAGTTTGAGGACAGTCGATTTGCCACAGCCCGAAGGGCCAACAAAGCTCACGAACTCGCCCTTGAGAACTGTCAGGTCCATCCGATCCACGACAGCGCGGCCGTCTCCATAGCGTTTTGTGACGCCGACGAGCTCGACATGGGGTACCACTGGCGCGTTACTCATTCCGTGGCCTCGCTCACCGGCAGGTACAGCGCCGCGGGCCGTTCGGTATCGTGATAGACGCGTTGGGTTGAGCGCGTCCAATCCCAGGAAGTGGCACGGCAGGAAGGAACGCCGCTTCCCGGATTGCGGTCGAAAAGTGGGAATGCGCTGCTGGCGACTTCCAATCCGATGCGGTCGCCGGCGTCAAATCGGCAGGAAGTTGGTTCAAGATCGAAATTCCAGAGATGAACTCGGTCCGCGGAATAACCCTGCTCGCGAAAAAGCCAGCTTGAACGCGCAATTCCCATGCAGAGGAACTCAGCCGTGCCGTTCGGACGCACGCGGACAAGCTTCGCCGTGAAGTCGCTATGTGCTGCGGAAGTGGCGCAATAAAGAATGATGTGTGGACTGCCGAAGATCAGCATTGGTTTGGCGAGCGGTTCCGTTGTGTAGACGAGCAGATTGTTGCCCAGTTCGAGCGCGGCTTGATCGAACTGACCACTCGGCGCGCCAGGTCCTCCCGGCGCCAGCACTGGAACTTCTGGGTCGTAAACGAAGATGTCGCAAGGCTCCTCAGCTGTTGGCTTCATTCGCGAGAGCGTGCCGTCGCCTTTGCGCGAATTCGCTTTTCCCCCACTGTGCAAGTAAAGCGCGAAGTTCGCTCCCGTGGGCCATGCATCAGCCTGACGCCAGCGGTTTTCTCCCAAAACGAAATGGCGGATGCATGGCTCGTCCGCGAACTCATCTGAGTCTTTTAGCCAATGATTGAACCACCGCAGCAAGATTGCGTCGGTATCAAGAAGTGCCTCGGTTCCAAGGACTGCTGCACCGACTCGGTCGCCCCAGGGAATGTGCAGCCACGGTCCGGCGATCAGATATTGGTTTTCCCTCGCAAGAGCATTCCCCGCGTTGTCACGTAAAGCGCGAAAGCCAGAGATGCTGCCAGTCAACAAGGTGTCGTACCAACTGGAAATGTGCAAAGCCGGCACGCCGATGCGGAATAACGATTGGCTCAGGTCGAGCGACGTCCAATATTCGCCAGACTCGGTGTGGTCAAACCAATCGAGCACGTATTCTGCGAGGCCTTCTCCATACAGAGCTGGATGATCGCGAAATGGGAGAACGCTTGTTTGTGTAGAAAGATTTGCCCATGCCTGTTCGAGCCGGTCGCTTGCTTCGCGCAATTTCTTACGGCGTGTGTCCGCTTTGAGCATTTGCAAGCCCCAACCTAGAGTGGAAGCGAGCCGCAGCGCGCCGTTCTGATAAAACCATCCGCTATACAGATCATGCGCCGTCATACCAGGCGCGATGCACGCGAGTCCTTCAGGTTGCTCTGCCGCGGCGAGCAGTTGCGTCATTCCTTGATAGGAGAAGCCATACATACCGATCCGACCGTTGCATTCCGTGCGAGTGCGCAGCCACGCGATTGTTTCCGCGCCATCGTGCCCTTCGTTGCGGAATGGATAAAACTCACCCCCGGAATCGCCGCGGCCGCGTACATCTTGAATCACGACGTTGTAGCCGCGACGTGCAAACCAAGCGGGATGCGCGTAAACGACGGTGGAGGCGATGTCTCGCCCATACGGCTGGCGCATCAGGAGTACCGGACAAGGACCGGGCTCTGGAGGATAGTAGTGATCGGAAACGAGTTCCACGCCGTCGGACATGCGGCACCGGACGCCGCGCTCCATACGTACGCCGTCACCGTAATCAACCAAGCGCGTATTGCTCATTTTTTCGGTAGATTCGGATAGGCAAGCATCGCTTCAAGCGCCGCGGCGAGCCGCACTGCAGCTTCGTCAAGCCAGCGCGCGCCGTTTTCCGCTGTTGCGGACCGTGGATCACCCATCACGCCGGTGGGTGAAATATCGCGTGTGAGCCATGCGAACGTCGCGGGCGCATTTTCCGGCTTTAATATTTCGGGCTGCGCAGCATCCGCAATGTACTTGACGGTATACGCCGACTGGTCCACCAGTTGTGGAACGGATGC
>Ga0137403_10003487_pt1 | contig 18865 bp, 20 predicted proteins | sample CZOMad2_1_16fung_FD_122057 | JGI IMG/M metagenome (GOLD analysis project Ga0137403, IMG submission 122057) | Vadose zone soil fungal communities from Angelo Coast Range Reserve, California, USA - CZOMad2_1_16fungal (Hybrid Assembly) | ecosystem: Environmental > Terrestrial > Soil > Vadose zone...
CAGTTCCTGGCCCGCACGCCCCACGGCTATCACGATGTCAGGGTCATCCGGGACGAACTCGGGCAGGCCGGCTTCGCGCGCGTCGAGATCGAGACGCTCGCGAAGCGCGGCCGGGCCCCCTCCGCGCGCGATCCGGCCATCGGCTTCTGCCAGGGCAGCCCGCTGCGCAGCGAGATCGAAGCGCGCGACGCGGGCCGGCTCGGGGAGGCGACGGAGGCGGCGACCCGCGCCCTCGCCGCCCGCTTCGGCTCCGGCCCGATCGAGGGCAAGATCCAGGCCCATGTGATCACGGCGACGCGGTGAGCGGCGGCGCCCGCTTCAGGGCTGCTGCGCCATTCGCTTAACTTGTGGATATGCACGACGCGGAGCCGCCGGAGGACGCGGAGGTCCGAGGTTCTTGTAGGGGCGACCGGCAGGTCGCCCGTCTCTCCGTCGCACGGTGATTCGTCGCATCAATCCTGTTCGCCCGCGGCACGGGCGACCTGCCGGTCGCCCCTACAAGAATCGTCGCTACCTCCGCGGCTCCGCGTGAGAAGACCCGTTCGCCGGGCCATGACGACCCTCAGGAGGCGCCAATGCGCATATGCAATCGCCCTGCCTCCCGAGCGGCGTCCTTGCATATCGCCCCATAAGTGCATATACACTCTTCATGAGCAAACATCGTCCCGATCCCGCGGATGCCGCCCGCGACTGCGCCTGCTTCAACCTGCGCAAGGCGGCGCGGGCGGTCACCCAGCTCTACGAGGCGGCGCTGGCGCCGAGCGGCATCCACGCCACCCAGTTTTCGGTGCTGGTGGCGCTGGCGGTCGTCGACGGCGCGCCGCTGAGCCGGGTGGCCGACGGCCTGGTCATGGACCGCACCACGCTGACGCGCAACCTGCGGCCGCTGGAGCGCCGCGGCTGGGTGCGCATCGAAGCGGGCGAAGACCGACGCGAGCGCAACCTCAGCCTGACGCGCAGCGGGCGCGCCGCCCTCGAGCGCGCCCTGCCGCTCTGGCAGCGGGCGCAGGAACGCCTGCATGCGCAGGTGGGCGACACGCGCTGGACACGGCTGCTGGCGGACCTGCCGGGTTTGACGGCGACTGCCCAGGAGGCGGCCGCGGACGACCTCCGCTGATTTTCTGACATCTATAGGTGCATATACACTCTCTCCATAGGAGGATGTACGATGACGAGACAAGCTGAAGCGACGGCGCCACGGGTGGTTGAAACGCGCGCCGGCGGCCTGTCGACGCTCGCCGCGGCGGCATTGGCGATCTGGTTCGGCGGCGTGCTCTTCCTGGCGGCGGTCGGCGCCTTCGCGGCATCGCCGACGCAGCCGCCGCTGGGGATCTTCCTCGCGGTCGTCCTGCCGCCGCTGCTGTTCGCCCTGCTCTATCGGCTGTCGGGCCGCTTCCGCGGCTTCGCGCTCGCGATCGACCTGCGCTGGCTGACGGCGATCCAGGGCTGGCGCGTGATCGGCGTGATGTTCCTGGCGTTCTATGCCTTCGGCCTGCTGCCGGGCTTGTTCGCCTGGCCGGCGGGCCTCGGCGATGCGGCCGTGGGCTTGGCCGCGCCCTTCGTGCTGATGGCGATTCTGCGCGGGGCGCCGAACTGGCAGCGGCGAGTATTCTGGCTCAACATCGCCGGCCTCATCGACTTCGCCGGCGCCATCGGCACGGGCGTGCTGACCAGCAATTCCGCCATCGGCCTCCTGGCCGACGGCCTGCCGCACGCGTCACTGGGCGACCTGCCGCTCAGCCTCGTGCCCACCTTCGCGGTGCCGCTGTGGATCATATTTCATATGGTTTCGCTACTGCAGTTGCGGCGGATGGCGAGGACGAATACTCAGACGGAAGCGTGACGCGACCCATCGACACTCTGTCTGACAGCTTCGTCTACCGCGCGCATGTCATCAGTCGGGAAGCCACACAGGCCGCCGGCGCTCAGCGACTGACAGTTCGTGGGTGCATCGGGAAGCGGCCTGGCTCGTCATCACCTCCGATTGGAGTTGCAACGCTATCCAGGCCGCGACCGGAACAATGCTCAGGCGAGTGCCGGCTGCTCACTGCTCCAACTTGACACCCCCGAATCGGTGTCCGCGTTCGTCCTCTCGTTCTTGCTGCCGCCGCGGCGACTGAAGAACAGATACTTGACGAGCGCGGCCGCGCCGAGGCCGAGCACGATCGTCAACAGAATTCCCATGCCCATCATGAGCCAGCCGCCGCAATCCATCATGCCCTGCATCATTGCCGGCCTCCGTCGCTCGATGTTTCACCGCTGCCCTTGGACGCCGCGGTTTTCATCATGTTGTTGCAAGTGTCCATCATCTCGCTCATTTGGCCCATCATCTTCGACATGCCGGCCATGTCGCCCATCGTGTTGGGGCTCGTCATGCCGCCGTGGTCATCTTGCGCGGCGCCTGTTGCACTCGGCGAACTCGAGTCTTCGGCGTACGCATAGAGGGCCGGTCCGCTCGCCAACGCGGCCAGCACGGCAGTCGTGGTCAAGATCTTCTTGGCGTTGATATGCATATTGCTTTCCTTTCCTGCACTTCGTGCTCTGGGCGTGACGGCGGCCGATGAATCAGCCGGCCCAACTCGTGCGAGACGCGGCCCGGCAAGCAATCACGCTCTACTCATGACTTCGGATGAGGCGTGCCGTCGGTCACATCTTGGGAGGCCATCACCACCGCAATAGCCGTGGCCCAAGCTTCGCGCCGATGAACGTGCAGAGTGCGATGGTTCCACCGTACCAAATGGCAACGAACGGCAAGGAATCGTCCGGGCAATGAAGAGCGTAGGCGGTTGCCCCCACGCTGCCGGCAAGGAGACCGGCTATCGCGCCGGCACGCGCGAGGTCGGTTGGCGCCCCCGTCGTGCGCAGAACCCATATGAGTACGGCGAAGGGCACGACCGCGAGCAACGGGATGAAGATGAGGCACGCAAGCCACTGCCGGCCGAGGGCCATGCTGCCCCAATCGGTCCAATGGGTGGACGCAAGGCTGAATACTGCGCACAGGGCGACGATCAGGAATGGGACGGCGACAAGGAAGAGCATTCTGCGGCCGTCGGCGCCGGGGCGCATGAGCCTGACGAGCGCGACCGTCGCCAGGCCAAGCGTCGCCACCGTAAACGCGAGCTTCGCCAGCATGAACCCCAGCCGGGTCATATCCATGGGAGTCCTGAGACCGAGAACCGCCAGCATCCCGCCGACTGCCACTACCGCGCCGAAAATCAGGGCGCCCGCAAGCGCCCGCCAAACCCGTCCCCGATCCGCCGGCTCAAGACGGGCGCTGAGCGCGTCGATAAGCCGATCGGTGTTCATGGCTTGCTCCTCCGCTGGACCAATTCAGCCAACGCCTTCAAGCCGCGATGAACGGACATCTTTATCGCCGACTCGGACATGCCGGATCGCGTTGCCGCCTCGTTGACGCTCAACTCGTCGACTTTTACATCCTGAATGGCCTGCCGCATCTTGGCCGGAAGGCGCATCAGGAGCTTCTGCAGATCGAGGCTGCTCTCCACACTGGCCCGATCATCGCGGGCGACGATCTCCGGGGCGTCTTCGATCGAGATGTCGGACGATGACAATTTCATGCGCCGGAGATGATCGATCAGCTTGTAGCGCGCAATCGCGTAGACCCAGGGCGTGAAGGGTTTCGCCGGATCGTAGGTGTGGCGACGCGTGTGCATGGCGATCAAAGCCTCCTGGACCAGATCCTCCGCTTCGGCGGGGCCGCGGCCCACGCGCGAGAGCCGCCCCTTGAAATAGGCACGCAAATGCCCACTCAGTCGGTGCAGCAGCGTCCGATACGCCACCGCGTCTCCCCGGATCGCGGCGATCATCAGGGATTGCAGCTCCGACTCGCTCGAGGACGCAATTTGCTCATTCATTCATTCGTATCCGCAGGCGCTTCGGTCACAGCTTCGCACGCGCAGCTGTTCCGGCACCAACACCGAAGGAGGGGATGACATGGGCATTTACGACATGGGCATTTACAAAGAGGGCCGCGCACTGCCTGGCAGCGCCCGGCTATCCACTCTCCAGCGCCCTCACCCCCCGCGATCGAGCGTGAACAACTCCTGCGGGCGAGCGACGCCGCGCAAGGCGTAGCGACCGAGGCCGACGAGGCGGGAGCGGGCCGGGCCGGCGGCTTCGGCGAAGGCGGAGGACAGCACGAGGTCCTGGTCGAGCGAACGGCACATGCCGTTGATGCGCGTGACTTCATTGACGGCCGGGCCGATGACGGTGAAGTCGAGACGGTCGGCGCTGCCGATGTTGCCGTAGAAGACGTCGCCGACATGCAGCGAGAGATAGAAGCCGGTGGTCGGCAGGCTCTCGGCCGTGCGGCGGGCGTTGAGGGCGGCCGCCCGGCGGAAGGCGTCCTCGGTCGCGGCGAGCGCGCGCCGGCAATCCTCGACCGTATCGCCCTTCTCGAAGATGGCGAGCACGCCGTCGCCGATGAACTTCAGGACCTGGCCGCCCTGCTGGTGGATGGCCGAAACCAGCACGTCGGCATAGTCGTTGAGGAGCGGCATGATCGATTTGGGCGGCAGGGTATCGACCAAGCGGGTGAAGCCCTTGAGATCGCTGAACCACAGCACGGCGCGGATCTTGTCGGCGATGCCGCGGGCGATCGCGCCCTTGAGCACGCGGCGGCCGGCGTCGCGCCCGAGATAGGTCTCGACCAGCGTCTCCGCGATGCGCGACACCGTCAGGTTCTTGATGGCGGCGGCCAGCTCGGGCACCAGGCTGTCGAGGGCCGCGATGTCGACGTCGTTGAAGCCGCCCGGGCGCTCCGTCGTCCAAGAAGAGTAGACGCAATCCATCTCGCCGATCGAGGCGCTGTCGCCGAAGCGGACGAGGAAGGCGACGTAGTCGGTGATGCCGACGTTCGCGAGATCGTCGAGCACGGAGAACTCGCGCGGTTTGTTGTCGCCCGCCTGGATGCGGCGGTGCAGCGAGCGGCCGCCATTCTGCATCAGGTAGTAGTGCGGGCTCTGCTGCCATTTGGTGTCCATCTCGGGATCGGCGCGGCCGAATTCGCGCGGCTCGACGCCGACGCCGCGCCGCCAGATGAAGCCGCGACCGCCGATCACGGGGTGCAGGGTGTCGATGCCGACCAAGACGCGGGCGAGCCCGAGGCCGAGATCCTGCAGGCGCCCGCACAGCCCCTCGACCAGCGCCGCCTCGGAGGCGCCGGCAAGCGCGCTTTCGGTGATCCAGCGGCTGCTGGCGAGGAGGGCGGCGGGATCGGCGGTCATGGGGCCATTATGGCAAGCGGCGCGGGTTCGCGCAGCATTTACCGCGCCCCAAACGCTCGCGCGCGACCCGGAGTTATGCCAAACCTAATCGTTAATAAGAATGTCGCTTGAAGGGAGGGCGATCATGGCTCGCTACATCATGCTCGTGAACTGGACCGATCAAGGCATTCGCAACGTGAAGGAGTCGCCCAAGCGCCTGGACGCCGCGCGCAGCGCGGCCAAAGGCGTCGGCGGCGACATCAAGGACTTCTACATGACCATGGGCGACCACGACATGGTGGTCGTCATGGACGCGCCCACCGACGAGGCCATGGCCAAATTCGCGCTCGTCCTGGGCGGCGGCGGCAACGTCCGCACGAAGACGCTGAAGGCCTTCTCCGAGACGGAGTACCGCGCCATCGTCGGCTCGTTGGCGTAGGGCGGCGCGCAGAATCGCAGGGGCGACGGGTCCCCGGGCTAAACCCGGGGACCCGCCCCTGCGACAACGCGGATCAGAAGTTGAAGGCGTTGGTGAGGTCGTTGGCGGCGGCGTCGCGGGTGCCGACGGCCTGCAAGTCGAAGCGATGCTCGATGAACTTCAGGATCGAGCTGGTGTCGTACTGCGTGTGATCGACGAAGCCCTTCTTGGCGAAGGGCGAGATGATGAGGGCGGGCACGCGCGAGCCCGGGCCCCAGACGTCGATCTTGGGCGGCGCCACATGGTCCCAGGAGCCGCCGTTCTCGTCGTAGGTGATGATCACGGCGGTGCTGGCCCAGAGCGGACTTTGCTCGATCGACTTCAGGACGGTCGCGACCTTGTGGTCGCCGCTGGAAACGTTGGCGTAGCCGGGGTGCTCGTTCTCCGCGCCGATCGGCTTCCAGAACGACACCGCCGGCAGGCTGCCGTCGGCGATGGCGGCCAGCATCTCCGTCTCGTCCTTCAGGTGCTCCTTGCGGGCGGCGGTGCCGTCGCCGAACTGCTTGAAGTAGGCGAAGGGCTGGTGGTGGAACTGGAACAGGGCGTCCGGCTTGCCGGCGAGCGCGTCGTTCCAGCCGCCGGAGTACCAGGCCCAGCTGACGCCCTTGTCGCTCAGGCGGTCGCCGATGGTGACGCCCTCCTGCGGCGGCAGCAGCTTGGCGGGGTCCGTGATCTTGGCCGAGTGCGGCTGGAAGCTGGTCTGGATGGTGTTCACGGCGTAGCCGTCCGGCGTAACGGCGCCATCCTTGGCCAGCATGCCGTTGGCGTCGAGCTGCGCCACCATATCCGCGGGCGCGCCGGCGTATTTCGGCGCGCAAGCGCAGACGAAGTAGATGTGGTTGAGGAAGGAGCCGCCGAAGGCGGCGTGGAAGAAGTTGTCGGCCAATACGTATTTCTGGGCGTAGCCCCACAGCTCGGTCTTGCTGGCGTCGTAGTAGCCCATGACCAGGCCGCCGGCGTCGGAAAAGGCGGCGAACTTGTCCATCTTGCCGCCATCGATCTGCTGCTGCTCCTGGTAGAAGCGATGCACGAGGTCGCCGGTCTTCTCGTCGAGCGCCACGTACTTGGCGATATCGAAGGGCTGGTTGGGGAGGCCGACCGGAAAGCGCTCGTCGGCGGCGGGCGGCTTCTTCGTCGTGTCGATCACGGCCGGCAGCGTCTGGTAGGGCTTGCCGTCCTTGTCGACCTGGGTCGCGGCTTCGCCGGCCTGGGCGAGGCCGTTGGCGCCCGGGAACAGGCCGTACAGATTGTCGAAGCTGCGGTTCTCCATGTAGACGACGAGGATGTGATCGATCTTGTTGATGCCGTCGGCGGCGCGAACCGGCGTGGCGGTTGCGACCATCGTCGCCAACGCGGCCGTCGCCAGCAATGTCAGCGAACGCAGTCCAAGACGAGTGCGCATGGTTGCAGTCTCCTTGCGTCCAATTTGAGGGTCGGATCGAAAGCAATAGGCGGTCGGGTGAAGACACCGATTAGCGCGCTTCTGTGACAGATCGTCAAGCGACCGCGGCGGCGAATTGCACAATCCGTGCCGGCGAGGCTAACTAGGCACCGGCCCGGCCTTTCGGGGGCTCGCCGCCGGGCCGCCTGCATCCGCAACCGCGAAGGGAAATCGCATGATGACCGTAGCACGAACCCGACATCCGCGCGCGCCGCTGACGGCGTTGGTCCTGGCCGTCATGCTGACAGGCGGGCTGTCCGCCTGCGCCGTCGTGGAGAAGATGAAGTCCGAGAGCGCAGCGCCCGCGGTTCCCGCCAACGACAATCTGAACGCGGTGCTGTGGACCCAGCACTCGGTGGAGTTCAAGGGCAATGCCGAGACGGCCTTCGCGCTCGCCCGCATCCGCCTCGACCAGGCCCTCAAGGACCGCAAATGGACGGCGGCACCGGCCGAGCAGACCGGGAAATTCGGCAACCTGCCGCCGGCGGTGGTGCTGGACGTCGACGAGACCCTGCTCGACAACTCCGCCTATCAGGCCTGGAACATCACGGCGGGCACCGATTTCGACCCGAAGAGCTGGACCGCGTTCGTGAACTCCAAGTCGTCGCTGCCGATTCCGGGCGCGCTGGAGTTCACGCAGTACGCGGCGGCCAAGGGCGTCACCGTGTTCTACGTCACCAACCGCAGCAAGGAGGAAGAGCCGGCGACCCGCGAGAACCTGGAGATGTACAAGTTTCCGCTGAGCGCCAAGGTCGACACCGTGCTGACCCAGCAGGAGCAGCCGGATTGGAAGTCGGCCAAGGGCACGCGGCGCGCCGTCATCGCCAAGGACTACCGCATCCTCCTCGACATCGGCGACAACTTCGGCGACTTCGTCGACGACTACAAGGGCAGCGAGGACGAGCGGCAGAAGATCTGGGAGGACAACAAGGCGCGCTGGGGCCGCGAATGGATCGTGATCGCCAACCCGACCTACGGTTCCTTCGAATCGACGCCCTACAAGAACGATTTCAAGCTGACGGACGACGAGAAGCGCCAGGCCAAGCGCAGCGCGCTCTGGGCCTGGCAGGGAACCTGATCGGGAGGACGCCCAGGCGCCGACGGCGCGGGTTGGCTTTTGCCGCCCCGCATTTTCCACGGCAGCGCGCATGCTTGGGGACGATCTCCCAGGCGCAATGCTCCTAGTGGTTCGATCGCAACGAATGGTTCCCATTCGTTGCGTGAATCGAACCACCAGCATATTGATCTGGTGGGCTGATTCACCTGACGCTTGGGAATCAAGCGTCAGGATCAGACCACTAGAAGACGAGCGGCGGTTCATATGTCTCTGACGCGCCCTTGGCAAGCCGGGGATGGAGGGCTACCCTTGCATGTAGAACGCAGGTCAGGTTGAAGGCGAATCGGAGCGACTGTCGCCTTGAAGCGGGCGAAGCCTACAAGAATTACTGTATTGGAGTTCACTCCTCGAAGATTTCGCCAGCGGTATCGATGTGACAAATGTGACCTTCGTGACCGGCGCCTCGTCGGGCATCGGTCGCCAGATTGCCGTGTCTCTGGCCGCGCGGGGTGATGCGGTCATGGTGGTAGCGCGACGACGTGAGCTACTCGACGCACTTGTCCGAGAGATCGAGGCCGCCGGCGGGCGGGCCCGCGCGATCACCTGTGACGTCACCGATCGCGAACAAGTGTCACGCGCCGTCGCCTTGGTGGAATCGACGGAAGGCCCGATTGAACGCCTGGTTGCTTGCGTCGGCGGCGGCAAGCGCAGCACGATTGATGGTTTCAAGGCTGCTCATGTTGAACGGACGCTGTCGCTCAATGTGATGGGAACCGCGAACTGCCTCGAAGCCGTGTTGCCGAGGATGCTGCACCGCCGGCGGGGCCATATCGTTGCCATCAGCAGTCTCGCCGCCGCTCGCGGCCTCCCGGGTGCCGCCGAGTATTCGGCCGCCAAGGCGGCTTTGTCGACGCTACTCGAAGGGTTGCGGGTCGACCTGAAGCCCCGCGGTGTCGACGTAACGGTTCTGTCGCCGGGATTCGTCCGCAGTGACGAAAGCAAGAAGCACCGGCTCATGGAAGTACCGCTCGACGTGGCTGCGGCGCGCATGGTGAAGGCGATCGAGCGGCGTCGTCGGAGCTATTCCTTTCCGCGGCGGCTGGCGTTTGCCCTCGCCGTTCTCCGTTGCCTGCCGCCGCCGCTGGTCGATGCGATTATCAGCAAGGCCCGCGCCCGCAAAGTTCACAAGACTCGAGCGCCACAGAGAGGGATTAACGCGCCGACAGCCACGGCCGCCGGAGATCGTCACCTGAAGGCGCCGCCGGCGCCCGACCCAACCACCTTCCCTTTCACCGACGACGAAGTCCGAACCACGACAGCGCCATATCGAAATGAAGTGCGTGAAGGATGAATGCGAAATCCGTGCGCCCCGCTGTTTCGGCCAAGAGACATGCGAAGCGCGGCTGGAGTCCGGTCCCGTCACGAACCAGTTCGGCGTCCATGATCGTCAGTGGCTTGGGCGACCGTCATCCCGAAATTCTCTTGCGTTGCCAAATAGATGCCAACGGCAGCGGGAGAATCACTGTTCCGACGTGAGGTACGAAGCACTGGGCCGCACGAAACTTGACTTGTAGGCGGCCGGGAAAAAAGCGAATCATTTGGCAGCCATCTGGCTGCACTTCTATCCAGGAGATGGGTCCGGATGTCACTAGCGGAGACGCTGCGCCAGGCGAGGCGCCGCATGGTCTTGCGGAAGAGCCGCCGGTTTATCAAGGCCACTGCCGCCTTCATTTCGCGCCAGGGCCTCGTCGAGGATCGGCCCGTGCACGACGCGGCCGCCTTTCCCTTCGTTGCACAGCTTGAGGCGAACTGGACGAAAATCCACGCGGAGTTGGGCGTTCTGCTGAAGGATCGAGCCCGTCTTCCGTCGTTCCACCAGATTTCCCCGGATCAGCAGTACATCTCCACGGGCGATCATTGGAAGGTCTTCATTCTGTTCGGCTTCGGCGCGCCGAGTGAGCGCAACTGCGCCCGCTGCCCGGAGACCGCGCGCCTGCTACGCGGCGTGCCGGGGTTGCAGTCGGCCTGGTTCTCGATCCTGGCACCGCACTATCACATCCCACGCCACCGCGGTGTCACCAAGACCCTCTTGCGCACCCATCTCGGCCTCATCATTCCGGCACGACGGGACAAATGCGTGATGCAGGTCGGCGACCGCCTGGTCGGTTGGGAGCCCGGCAAGTGCCTCGTGTTCGACGATTTCTATCACCATGAGGTGTGGAACGACACGGACGAGGAACGCGTCGTCCTGATCTTAGATTTCGTGCGGCCGATGCGGCCGCTGGGCCGCGTGATAAACGCCGTCCTCATGTGGGGCATCAAGCGGACGGCCTATTTCAAGGACGCCAAGCGCAACCAGAAGAACTGGGACGAACGGTTGGAATCCGCCACACAAACCGCCGACAAGATGATGGACGAGGCGGCGCCGCCGGGCTGAAGCAGAGAACATCCTGCGATTGAGCGAGCGCGCGCATAGCCCGCAACAGGAGCCAGCGCGGTATCGCATGCATACCGGGGAAAATGTGCTCAACCCCAGTCACAGGAAAGATCGTGATATCAACGACGTCCTGCGGCTCGCATCGTCGGATCGGCTCGTCGTCCCGATTCCTTTGAACTGGGGCTCGACGCGACGGGCTTGGATCCGGTGATCTACTGGGCGACGGACCGCTGCAGATCGGCGGTCGCCAACGACGCGGCGGCATGGGAAAGCCGATGGGCATCGCGCCGCTTGGCCTTCTCCACGGCGGCCTTGGCAGAGTCGGTGGCGTTGAAGATCTCGAGCGTGCCGGTCTCGTCATCGCTCACCGGCGTCAGCGCCTGGTCGCGATAGGCCGACGCTGCGGGATCGGCCTCCACCCGCCGGCGGATGTGATCGTAGCGCCAGGCGAGCGCCAGCAGGCGCGCATGCTTGGAGACGATCTCCCAGCCATAGCGCGGATAGAAGACGAGCGGTGATTCCAGTTTCAAGCCGGGCCGGCGGTCGGTGCGGTATTTGCGCCGGAACAAGCCACCCTGCAGAGGGTGGACGCCCTCGATGGCGATGCAGCCATAAAACCACAAGGCCATGATCGCGATCTTGCGCGCGCCCTTGCCGAAAGCGACCGCGCGGCGCATCAGCGTCTCCACGTGATCGAGATCGTAGTAGGTGCGCCAGGCCTCGCGATAGGCCAGCCGCCATTCGTCGGCCGACATCAACGGATGCGCCGTCGTGACATGCTCGGTGTCGTAGTTGTTGAGGTCGGGATCCATCCAGACGCCGTTGCGGTGCAGGGTCTGGTGATCCTCCGAGCCCGGCAGCGGCGTCAGATAGAAGAACTCCAGCAGGTCGACCGGCAGCTCGCGCTTGATTATTTCGACGTCGCGCTTGAGACGCGCCGGCGTATCGTGCGGAAAGCCGATGATGTAGCCGGCGTAGGTGAGCGCTCCGATCGCCTTCCAGGCTTGCAGCATCGTGCGGTATTCAGTGATGCGGTTCTGCTTCTTCTTGGCCGCCGCCAGGTTGTCGGGGTTGATGTTCTCCATGCCGATGAAGACGCGATTGACGCCGGCGCGGCCGGCCTTCTCGACGAAGCCGGGGATGCGGTGGCAGAGCGTGTCGACCTGAATCATCAACCTAAGCTCGATGCCCTGCTCGCACAGCTCGATCAGGCGGTCGAAGATCGGCTCCCAGTTGCGGTTGCGGGCGAAGTTGTCGTCGGTGATGAAGAACTTCGTCACGCCCTGGGCGTGATTGGCGCGCACGATCGCCTCGACGTCGTCCGCCGAGCGATGGCGCGACTTGCGGCCCTGGACGTTGATGATGGTGCAGAAGCTGCACTGGAATGGACACCCACGGCCAGCGTCGAAGCTGGTACGGCCCATGTTGCGGCGGAGCGTCTGATGCGGCAGGAACGGGGCCGGCACGCCCTCGAGATCCGGCAGGTCGGCGCCGTAGTCGTAGAGCGGTTTCAGGGTGCCGTTGCGGGCGTCGTGAAGCAGCGCCTCCATGCGCGCCTCGGCCTCGCCGGCGAAGATCGAGACGCCGAGCGACCAGGCTTCGTGGATCTCCGGCGGCGGCTCCGGCAGCATCGCCAGGCTGCCGGCGGCATGGAAGCCGCCGATGCAGACGGGGATGCCGGCCTGGCGCAGCGGGCGGGCGATATCGAGGGCGCGCGGATACTGGTTCGACTGCACGCCGACGAGGGCGACCAGGCCGCCGGCGCCGGCGCGTTTGAAATCGCGGATGATCTTGCCGATCTTGATCCGGTGGTTGGTTTCATCGGCGACGGAGATGCGAATCTCGACGTCATCACCGAGCACGCGGCGGTCGGCGCAGTCGCTGGCGAGTCCATAGAGAACGGCCAGCGAGTTCGAGGGCGTATCGGTGCGCGCCCACTGAATCACATAGCCGTCGTCATCGTAGTGGGAGGGCTTGATCAGCAGAAGCTGAAAGACAGCCTCGCGCTTGTTGCCGGATCCCGGCCACGTGAATGGCATCGATTATTCCCTGACGAGGCAAGCAGGCGGGAAGCAACGGCCACGCGCGGCCACCGCCGGATGGGCTAGTCGATCTGGAATCGAACGAGGTTCTGACGACCCACCGGCTTGCGAATGGTTGTCGTTCACCGGCCGCGCACTGTGGCCTTTTTCGGGCGTCCGCGCAAGCGCCGCGCGTCAGGCGGACGTCGGGATAGTCCTGACCGGGCCGTTCCAGCGGGTATGCGGGGACTTACATCGGCGGCTGCACGCCGTCCTTGCCGGCGATCACGCGGCCGGCCGCGAGGCTGCCATCGGCGGCCTTCATGGCCGGGATGAACACGGCCGTGCCGGGCTGCAAGAGGCTCGGATCGCCCGGCGCCAACGTGACGATCGGTGCCTCCAGCGGCACGTCGAGCTCCTTCTCGCCGTCCTTGTATTTGAGCTTCAGCAGGCGGCCTTTGGCGCCCTCCGCGACTTCGGCGACGGTCGCGTTGGTCATGGTGCTGTCGGGGGTCAGATCCCAGGGACGATAGCCCTCGCCGGTACCCCGCAGGGCCTCGGGGAAGATCAGCACCTCCTGCGCATGCAGTTTGCCGTCGGTGCCGGGGACCGCCGCCGAACCGATGAAGTCGCCCTGCTTGATGTCCGAGAGCTGAGCCTTGTTCACGGCGCTGACCTTGAGGTCATTCGACAGCGTGATCGAAAGCTCCTGGCCTTCACGTGACTTGATGGTGAGGGTCTGGCCATCGAGCTTCTCGATGGTGCCGCGGATGCGCGTCGGCGTTCCCTCCTGCGCCAGGGCGGGAAGGACCAGAAGGGCGAGGATGGCTCCAGCAAGGCAAGAGATCGGGCGCATGGGCAGGGCTCCTCTCTTCGGTGATCAATGGCGATTGGAACAGCGCGCAGCCGTTCCGATCCCAGTTAGGCCAACCGTACATCCCTGGCGAACCACTTTCGCGTGAAGCGTCGAGGGCGGAACGCAAAAGGGGCGACCAACCGGTCGCCCCTCGAGCAGTGGATCCGATGGCGGGGCGACCGTGGAAGGCCGCCCGGCCGTCGTTTGTTAGAAGTCCATGTCGCCCATGCCGCCATGGCCGTGGCCGCCCGGCGCCGCCGGAGCCTTCTTCTCCGGCCGGTCGGCGACCATCGCCTCGGTGGTGACGAGCAGGCCCGCGACCGACGCGGCGTCCTGGAGGGCGCAGCGCACGACCTTGGTCGGGTCGATGATGCCGGCCTTCACGAGGTCGGTGTATTCGCCCTTCTGCGCGTCGAAGCCGAAGTTGGCGCTCTTGCTCTCCAGCAGCTTGCCGACGACGACGGAGCCGTCGGAGCCGGCGTTCTCGGCGATCAGGCGGGCCGGGTAGGACAGCGCCCGACGGACGATGTCGATGCCGACCTTCTGGTCGTCGTTCTCCGGCTTCAGGTGGGTGAGCGCCTTCGCCGCATGGAGCAGGGCGACGCCGCCGCCGGCGACGACACCCTCTTCAACGGCCGCGCGCGTCGCATGCATGGCGTCGTCGACGAGGTCCTTGCGCTCCTTCACCTCGACTTCGGTGGCGCCGCCGACGCGGATGACGGCCACGCCGCCCGCGAGCTTGGCCAGCCGCTCGGCCAGCTTCTCGCGGTCGTAGTCGGAGGTGGTCTCCTCGATCTGCGCCCGGATCTGGCCGCAGCGACCCTCGATCTCCTTCTTCTTGCCGGCGCCTTCGACGATCGTGGTGTTCTCCTTCTCGATCGTCACCTTCTTGGCCTTGCCGAGCATGTCGAGCGTGACGTTCTCGAGCTTGATGCCGAGGTCTTCGCTGATCACCTGACCGCCGGTCAGGATGGCGATGTCCTCGAGCATGGCCTTGCGGCGATCGCCGAAGCCCGGGGCCTTCACGGCCGCGACCTTCAGACCGCCGCGCAGCTTGTTGACGACCAGGGTGGCGAGCGCCTCGCCCTCGACGTCCTCGGCGATGACCAGCAGCGGACGGCCGGACTGCACGACGGCTTCCAGCACCGGCAGCATCGCCTGCAGGCCCGACAGCTTCTTCTCATGGAGAAGGATGTAGGGGTTCTCGAGCTCGCAGGTCATCTTCTCGGCGTTGGTGATGAAGTAGGGCGAGAGGTAACCGCGGTCGAACTGCATGCCCTCGACGACGTCGAGCTCGGTCTCCAGGCTCTTCGCCTCTTCGACCGTGATGACGCCCTCGTTGCCGACCTTCTGCATCGCCCGGGCGATCATGTCGCCGATCGTGCGATCGCCGTTGGCGGAAATCGTGCCGACCTGGGCGATCTCCTCGGAGGTCGAGACCTTCTTGGAGCGCTTCTTCACGTCCTCGACCACGGCCTCGACGGCCATGTCGATGCCGCGCTTCAGGTCCATCGGGTTCATGCCGGCGGCCACGGCCTTCACGCCCTCGCGGACGATGGCCTGGGCCAGCACCGTGGCGGTGGTGGTGCCGTCGCCGGCGAGATCGTTGGTCTTGGACGCCACCTCGCGCACCATCTGGGCGCCCATGTTCTCGAACTTATCGGCGAGCTCGATCTCCTTGGCGACGGTGACGCCGTCCTTGGTGATGCGGGGCGCGCCGAACGACTTGTCGAGCACGACACAGCGGCCCTTCGGCCCCAGCGTCACCTTCACGGCGTCGGCCAGGATGTCGACGCCGCGCAGCATGCGCGACCGCGCATCGCCCGCGAATTTCACGTCTTTCGCAGCCATATTCTTCAACTCCTCCTGAAATCTTTCCTGATTGGGTCTGTAGGGTCGGGGACTAGGCGGCGGCCTTCTTCTTGGCGCTCGCGCCACCCTCGATGATGCCCATGACGTCGGACTCCTTCATGATCAACAGCTCCTCGCCGTCGATCTTGACTTCGGTGCCCGACCACTTGCCGAACAGAATCCGGTCGCCCGGCTTCAGGTCGATGGGGATCAGCTTGCCAGACTCGTCGCGGCCACCGGGACCGACGGCGACGATCTCGCCTTCCATCGGCTTCTCCTTGGCGGTGTCCGGGATGATGATGCCGCCGGCCGACTTGCCTTCCTGCTCGACGCGACGCACCACAACCCGATCATGCAACGGGCGGAACTTCATTGCGCAACCTCCGTTATCTCTCTGTGTTTGTTGAATGAACTGGCTTTTTGCCAGGGGGCCCGCTCGGGTGTTGTTAGCACTCCTGGGCGGCGAGTGCCACGCATGTAATTGGAAAGCTCGGATGAGTCAAGCAGTCAGTAAAGGAAGTGTAAAAGCCGGCCGGCAATGCGACTGCGACGAGGCTGGCAGCAGTCTCGACACCAGGCTGCTAAGATATTGTTTTTATTGATTCTTAACCCAACTATGCCAGCATGGTGAACGAGTCCGAGTGGGTGTGACCCAAGACAGAAAGTGTTGGAGACCATGGGCGACTTCCTCAAGCAGCTACAGAGCTACCGGCTCACCACGGCCGAGATCCTCTATCACATGCCGGACCATCCGGACCTGCTGCAGACCTTCATCTGGCAGGAGCTGGACGTCGCGCCGCGCTTCCCGGTGCTGTGCCGCTTCCTCGATTTCTGGTCGCACAAGCTCGACGGCAAGCTGCATTCCGTGCGCGTCGCCTCGGTCGGGCTGATCAAGCCGGCCGAATTCCGCTACGCCAACTGCAGTCTCACGCTGCAATAGCCCACCCGCGCCCAAACGCCGCGCCCCTTGCTGATCGGCGAGGGGGCCGCTAGAACGCGCCGCGACGACAAAAAAATCGCGCTTCTAAGACGATCCGATTTATTGGCTGTCACCCCGGCGAAAGCCGGGGTCCATAGACTCCGGCCTCTGGAATATGGACCCCGGCTTTCGCCGGGGCGACACCGAGAGAGTCGCATATCGAATCAACGCCTATCGCGGATGGTCACGGCGATCGATATTCCATCGCAATCTTCGCGGGCGAATCCTGCGGCCGACCGCGCCATCGCGATGTGGCTGTTCGCCTGCTGCGCCATGATCTTCGTCATGGTGGTCATCGGCGGTCTCACGCGCCTCACCCAGTCCGGGCTCTCGATCACCGAGTGGCGGCCGATCAGCGGCGTATTGCCGCCGCTGTCGGCGGCTGAGTGGCAGCAGGAGTTCGCGCTCTACCAGCGGATCCCGGAGTTCCAGCAGCTGAACCCCGGCATGACCATGGAGGAGTTCAAGGGCATCTTCTGGTGGGAATACCTCCACCGGCTATGGGGGCGGCTGATCGGCGTCGTCTTCGCGGCGGGATTCCTGGTGCTCCTGCTGCGCCGCCAGATCCGGCGATCCCTCGCCCCGCACCTCATCGTCATGTTCGGGCTCGGCGGGCTGCAAGGCGCGCTCGGCTGGTTCATGGTGGAGAGCGGCCTCAGCGTGCGGACCGACGTGAGTCAGTATCGCCTGGCCGCGCATTTCCTGGCTGCGCTGGCGATCTACTCGTACATGTTCTGGACCGCCCTGACGCTGCTGCCATCGGCACGCGCGGACGCCACTGCCAGACGGCTGCGCCCGCATCTCCTGGCGATTGCGGCCGTTCTCGTGACGACGCTGACCTTCGGCGCCTTCGTGGCCGGGCTCAATGGCGGGCTGGTCTACAACAGCTTTCCGCTGATGGGCGGCACGCTCGTTCCCGGCGATGCGTTCCAGACGGCGTGGAGCGCGTTCGACGATCCGGTGACGGCACAATTCATCCATCGCTGGCTGGCCATGACAGTCGTGGCGCTGGTGCTGACTTTATGGCTGCGGCGGCGCGGCTTGTCGCGAGAAGCGTCGCTACCGATCGGCGCTCTCGCCGCCATGGCGCTGCTGCAGGCCGGGCTCGGCATCGGCACGCTGCTGCTGCATGTCCCGATCCCGCTCGCCGCGACGCACCAGGCGGGCGCCGTCGTGCTGTGGACGCTCACCTTGTGGAGCCTGCACGCGACGCGATAACCTGCGCCCTTCGCCAGCAGGAAGGGGGCACGCCATGCAGCCGGTGAACTGGGGCATCATCAGCACGGCCTTGATCGGAACCGCGAAGGTCATCCCGGCGATGCAGAAGAGCAAGCATTGCCGCATCCAGGCGATCGCCTCGCGCGATCTGGCGCTGGCGAAGAAATGGGCCAAGCAGCTCGGCATTCCCAAGGCCTACGGCTCCTATGAGGAGCTGCTGGCCGACCGCGAGATCGAGGCGGTCTACAACCCGCTGCCCAACCATCTGCATGTGCCCTGGTCGATCAAGGCGGCCGAGGCCGGCAAGCACGTGCTGTGCGAGAAGCCGATCGCGCTCGACGCCAAGGAGGCCGAGCAGCTGGTGGCGGCGCGCAACCGCACGGGCAAGCTGATCACCGAGGCCTTCATGGTGCGCAGCCATCCGCAATGGCTGCGGGCGCGCGAGCTGGTGCGGCAGGGCAAGATCGGCGAGCTGCGCGCCGTCCAGGGACTCTTCACCTATTTCCTCACCGATCCCGAGAACGTCCGCAACAAGGCCGACATCGGCGGCGGCGGCCTCTACGACATCGGCTGCTATCCGATCGTCACCTCGCGCTTCCTGTTCGGCGCCGAGCCGACGCGCGTCGTCGGGCTGATCGAGCGCGATCCGGTCCTCAAGATCGACCGGTTGGCGAGCGCCATCCTCGACTTCCCGACCGGCCAGGCCAGCTTCATGTGCTCGACCCAGCTGGTGCCCTATCAGCGCATGCAGATCCTGGGCACCAAGGGCCGGATCGAAGTGGAGATCCCCTTCAATGCGCCGCCCGACCAGCCCTGCCGCATCTTCGTCGACGACGGCAGCGCGCTCGGCGACGCCTCGGCCAAGGAAGAGGCATTCCCGGTGTGCGACCAGTACGCCATCCAGGGCGACCTCTTCTCCGAGGCGATCCGCAGTGGCAAGCCGCCCGAATTCCCGCTCGAGAACGCGGTGAACAACATGCGGATCATCGACGCCATCTTCCGCTCGGCCAAGGCGGGGCGGTGGGAGCCGGTGTGAGGCCAATTCCGTCTTGTGGAAGCGGCCCTCGGCAGGCTAGCCTTTGACCAAACGATCAAGAATTCACCCATTCAATCAGAAGAACCAGGGACAAGGAGGCTCACAATGAGGGACAAATCGTTGCGCCTTTCCATTCTTGCGGGTGCCGCCATGGCCGTTGCGGGCGTCGCCGTGGCGACCGCCAGGGCGGACATGATGAGCAGCGTCGGCAAGGGCGAGGGCGAAGTCGCCATCGTGGCCTGGGCCGGCTATATCGAGCGCGGCGA
>Ga0137403_10003488_pt1 | contig 18865 bp, 23 predicted proteins | sample CZOMad2_1_16fung_FD_122057 | JGI IMG/M metagenome (GOLD analysis project Ga0137403, IMG submission 122057) | Vadose zone soil fungal communities from Angelo Coast Range Reserve, California, USA - CZOMad2_1_16fungal (Hybrid Assembly) | ecosystem: Environmental > Terrestrial > Soil > Vadose zone...
GACCTGCCCGACGCCCGCGTCGGCCAAATCAGACGGCACATCTTTCGCCTGCAGCAAGGCCAGGGTATTCGGCGGGCATTGCCAGACGTCGTGCGGGTGCTCGATCAAGGCCAGTGCCAGGGTGCTGACGGCGCCCTGCTCGGTCAACGCAAGTGCGCGACGCATCACACGCAGATCGCCGAGCACCACGGCGCCATGCGCACCGCCGCTGCGGAAAGCCTTGGCAATGATTTCCGGCCCGATGCCGCAGGCGTCACCCTGCGTGATCAACAGCGGCAGCGGGTGGATTCCGTCACGGGTCATTGGCGCGTCCGTCCATTTGCCCATCAGGCGGGGTTGTCGATCTCGATGAACTGATGTTCCAGCCCGAACCTTTCCGCCGCATGAGCCGCCAGCGCCTGCGCGCCAAAGCGTTCGCTGGCATGGTGGCCGCAGGCCAGGAAAGCCACGCCGGTTTCGCGCGCCAGGTGCGCCTGCGGTTCCGAAATCTCACCGGTGATGAAGGCGTCGGCACCGGCCGCGATCGCGGCTTCGAAGTAGCCCTGGGCACCGCCTGTGCACCAGGCCACACGGCGGATCGTGCGGCCGGGTTCGCCTTCCACCACCACCGGTGTGCGTCCCAGGCGAAACGTCAGCAAGGCGCCAAGCGCGGCCGTGCTCAAAGCTTGACCCGGCGTGCCGATGAAGCCCAGGTCTTGTTCGCCAAAGCGGCCCTGGGCCACGAACTTCAGCCGGTTGCCGAGCTGGATGTTGTTGCCGAATTCGCCATGCGCATCCAGCGGCAGGTGGTACGCAAACAGGTTGATCTGATGCGCCAGCAACAGCTCCAGCCGCCCCTTCAACCAACCCGTCACGCGGCCATCCTGCCCCTTCCAGAACAGGCCGTGATGCACCAGCAGCGCATCGGCTTGCTGCGCCACGGCGGCCTCGATCAAGGCCAGGCTGGCGGTCACCCCCGAGACGATCTTGCGTACCTCGGGTTTGCCCTCGACCTGCAGGCCGTTCGGCCCATAATCCCGAAAACGGCCCACGTCCAGCAAGGTGTTCAGATAGGACTCGAGCTCGGTGCGTAAGGTCATGGAACAGGATCTCGTTTGATGCGCAAGACTTGGCTCATTTTCTCCCAAGCGGTGACCGTGGCAATTGCCGTCATGTTCGTGGTGGCCACGCTGAAGCCCGAATGGCTGGGACGCGGCGGCAGCGGCTTGCCCAGCATCGTGTCCATCAACCAGGCGCCACCCGCGGCCGCCGTGCTGCTGCCCGCCGGCACGGTCAACAGCTACAGCGCAGCCGCGCGCCGCGCCACGCCTGCGGTGGTCAGCATCACCGCCAGCAAGACGCCACAGAACAGCCCGCACAACAACGACCCGTGGTTCAAGTTCTTCTTTGGCGACCCCGGCCCCGGCCCCGGCCCGCGTCAGCAGCAGGCCCAGGTCGGCCTGGGTTCGGGTGTCATCGTGTCGCCCGAAGGTTATCTGCTGACCAACAACCACGTGATCGACGGTGCCGACGACATCGAGGTGCTGCTCGCCGACGGACGCCGGGCCCAGGCCAAGGTGGTCGGCACCGATCCCGAAACCGATGTGGCGGTGTTGAAGATATCGCTGGACAAACTGCCGGTCATCACCTTTGGCAATGCCGAGAACCTGCAGGTCGGCGACGTGGTGCTGGCCATCGGCAACCCGTTCGGCGTGGGCCAAACGGTCACCTCGGGCATCGTCAGTGCCCTCGGGCGCAACCAGCTCGGCATCAACACCTTCGAGAATTTCATCCAGACCGATGCAGCGATCAACCCCGGAAATTCCGGCGGCGCGCTGGTCGACACCGCGGGCAATCTGCTGGGCATCAACACGGCGATCTACTCGCGCAGCGGCGGCAGCCTGGGCATCGGCTTTGCCATCCCGGTGTCCACTGCCAAGCAGGTGATGCAAGGGCTGATTCGCGACGGCCAGGTCACACGCGGCTGGATCGGCGTCGAGCCGCGGGACCTGACGCCCGAGATCGCCGAAACCTTCAACCTGCCGATCACGCAGGGCGTGCTGATCACCGGCGTGCTGCAAAGCGGCCCCGCCAGCGCGAGCGGACTGCGGCCCGGCGACGTGGTGGTGAAGGTGGCCGACGCACCGGTCGTCAACACGGTGCAGTTGCTCAGCGCGGTGGCCGCGCTCAAGCCGAAAGAGCCGGCCGTCATCGGCATTCAGCGCGGCAACAGGGCGATCGATTTGAAGATCACGGTGGGTCAGCGACCGAAAGCGCCGGTGCGGCGCGAGCAGTAGCGGCACGCCGGGTGCACCCGATGCCACGGGCTCAACCCTTGGCGTCAGACGCTTCTTCGGTGGGTGCCTGGGTATGCCGTATGAAAATCTTGGCCGACCAGATGCCGATTTCGTACAGCAAGCACATCGGTATCGCCAAGGACAGCTGCGACACCACGTCGGGCGGCGTGATGACGGCGGCGATGATGAAGGCGAGGACGATGAAATAGGCACGGAAAGCCTTCAGTTTCTCGATGCTCACCAGGCCGATGCGGGCCAGCACCACCACCACCACGGGCACCTCGAACGCGGCGCCGAAGGCGATGAACATGCTCATCACGAAACTGAGGTAGGCCTCGATGTCGGGCGCCGCCGTGATGCTCTTGGGCGCAAAGCTCTGGATGAAGGCAAACACCCTGCCGAACACGAAGAAGTAGCAGAACGCCACACCCACGATGAACAGCAAGGTGCTGGACACCACCAGCGGCAGCACCAGCTTCTTTTCATGCAGATAGAGTCCGGGCGCGATGAAAGCCCAGACCTGGTACAGCACCACCGGCAACGCAAGCATGAACGCGGCCAGCAGCGTGATCTTCAACGGCACCATGAAGGGAGATATCACGTTGGTGGCGATCAACGTGGCGCCCTTGGGCAGGTTGGCCACCAGAGGTTGTGCCAGCAAGTCATACAACGCGCCGGGGCCGGGCCAGAAGGCCAGCACCGCGAAGCACACCCCGATGGCGATGACCGCTCGGATCAGCCGGTCGCGCAGCTCGATCAGGTGGGCGACAAAGGGCTGTTCGGTACCTTCCAGTTCTTCGGAACCGGGCTTGTCAGAACGCATGGGGACTCGGCAATTCAGGAGGAGGTGGAACGCGGTGGCCGAAAGCGCGCCACGCGCGCGGCGCCCGATTGGGCTTTGCCGCGAATCCCGTGGCGCTGCTTGTACCAGTGCGGCATCGCGCCGCGCTTCAAGCGCCAATTCTTCTTCGGGTGTTTGTAGCCGAAGGAGGAGCCCGATTCACTCGGCTCGTCTGCATTTGGCGGCGCCAGTTCGTCGTGTCCCGTCCAGGCGTCTTCAAGGCCAGCCGTCGTTTGGTGGATTTCATGGGACACCGACTTCTCGACATCACGCGCGGCATCTTCAAACTGGCCCTTCATCTTCTGAAGCTCTTCCAGTTCGATCGACCGATTGACCTCGGCCTTCACGTCGGCCACATACCGCTGCGCTTTACCAAGCAAGTGCCCCACGGTCCGCGCCACCCGCGGCAGCCGCTCCGGCCCGATGACGATCAACGCCACCGCGCCGATCAGCGCCAGCTTGTCGAACCCCAGATCAATCACTACCCACTCCCAACGCGGGCCCGCACAAGCGAAGCGACGTGCCCATCAAGCCACGCCCAAGGGTCCGGGTCCCCCGGCCCAATGGGTGGGCCTTGCAGGCCGCGTCGGGCGAGGACGCCCGACCCCTCGCCAAGCACAACCCGTCCACGGGACGGGTTGTGTCCGGGCTCGGCCCCTTGGGGGCAGGAGCGAAGCGACTGGGGGGCCCATTCACTTCGTCTTGACTTCCACATCCACCGTGTTTGCGTCGTTGACCTTGTGCGTCGTGACCTGCTGCGCAGGAGGCACCGGGTCGTTGCTGGCGGCGCCGTCTTTCATGCCGTCCTTGAACCCTTTGACAGCGCCCCCGAGGTCCGAGCCGATGTTCTTGAGCTTCTTGGTGCCGAAAATCAGCACCACGATGGCGAGCACGATGAGCCAATGCCAAATGCTGAATGAACCCATGATCTTTCTCCTTACTGCGAGTAGCGAAGTTTAGGTGACGGCCCGTCACGACGTTGAATTCAACCCTTGCGCCAAGGCCGCGGACCGCCAATGACATGCAGGTGCAAGTGAGCCACCTCCTGACCACCATCCTCGCCGGTGTTGACGATGGTGCGAAATCCGTTGTTGGCCCCTTGCTCGCGCGCCAGCTTCGGGGCCAGCGCCAGCATGCGACCGAGCACGGCCTGGTGCTGTTCCGGCGTGATGTCATAAAGGGAACTGACGTGCGCCTTGGGAATGATCAAGAAGTGAACCGGCGCCCACGGCGCAATGTCGTGGAACACCAGCAGTTCTTCGTCCTCGAAGACCTTGCGGCAAGGAATCTGGCCAGCAACGATCTTGCAGAAAATGCATTCGTGGCTCATGAACCTGTGTCCCTCATGCGGGCATGGGCGCGTTGGCGTTGAGGTTCACCCATCCGCGGACCACGCGGTAGAGGAACCAGATGGAGATCAGGCCCCAGGCGATCCAGCCCGGAAACACGAAAAAGAACCACAGCGGGATCGTGACCAAGTACAGCGCGCCGGCCCACAGAACCGAGCGAATGCGCCAGCGAAAGTGCGACTCCTGCCACGTGCCGGCCGCCTCGTCCTTTTTCACCAGATCCAGGATGAACGCCACGATCAGCAGCGCCACGCCGGGCTGCGCACCGGGCAGCACTGCGCCCAGCGCCACGATGGCATGCAGCAAATAACTCACGTGTCCGAGCGTTTTCAGCGCGCGCTCTTTCTCGTCCATGTCAATGACCTGATTCATGTCCCATCCGCATCGCGGCTCTGCATTTTCCGAGCCGCAAACTCTTCCAGCCCTGACAAACCCTCGCGCCGCTCCAACTCCTGCAACACATCGGCAGGTTTCAGGCCATAGGCGCTGAGCGCGATCATGGAATGGAACCACAAGTCCGCCACTTCGTAGACGATCTTCTGCTTGTCACCGTCTTTGCCGGCCATCACGGTCTCGGTCGCTTCTTCGCCGATCTTCTTCAGGATCGCGTCATGGCCTTTTTGAAACAAGCGCGCGACATAGCTCGTGTCGGGATCGCCGAGCTTGCGCAACTCGATCACCTCGGCCAAACGCGCCAGCGTGTCATTGCCGCTCAGAATTGACTTGGCTGATTGGCTCATTTATAGATGCGCTCCGGATCTTTCAAGACAGGCTCGACGGCGTTCCAGACACCGTCCTGGTAACGCTGGAAGAAACAGCTGTGCCGCCCGGTGTGACACGCAATGCCGGGTTCGTGTCCGAGCTGCGTCACCTTCAACAGCAGCACGTCGTTGTCGCAGTCCATGCGCATCTCATGCACTTTCTGAATGTGGCCGGACTCCTCGCCCTTGTGCCACAACCGGTTGCGCGAGCGGCTCCAGTACACCGCCTCACCGCGCTCGGCGGTTTGGAGCAGCGCCTCTCGGTTCATGAAGGCGAACATCAGCACATCATTGGAGCCGATTTCCTGTGCAATGACGGGCACCAAACCTTGCGCGTCCCACTTGATTTCGTCGAGCCAGTTCACAATCTTGTACCCCCACGTGGGCCACCACCGCAGCCTGCCCCGCAAGGTCAGTGTAGCAATCACCCCTGGTGCGTCGCACCGACAAAACCTCGTTCCTCGGCAAACCATTGCAGCACCGGGATCGTGCCTGGCAGCACTGGCCCGACGGCAACCGGCAGCGTCTGCCAGGCCATGGTTTGCCGCTCGCGCATCTCGAAGTGGCCGCTCCAGTCGAACACTTTGCAAAAGTGCAGGCGCACCAAGGCGTGCGGGTAGTCGACCATCTCGACCTTCCAGGGCAGGACCACACCGATGCAAATGCCCAGTTCTTCTTCCAGTTCGCGACGCAAGGCCTGCTCCACGGTTTCACCCGCTTCCAGCTTGCCTCCAGGGAACTCCCAATAACCGGCGTACACCTTGTCTTGGGGACGCGACGTGAGCAGAAAGCGTCCTTCGCTGTCGACCAACACGCCGACGGCCACATCGACAGGCGTCCGGTCTCCCGACCCAAGCGCCGCCATCACGCGTGGCGTCCAGCGAAGTCCTTGGCAAACTGGAACGCCACGCGGCCCGAGCGGGAGCCTCGTTCCAGCGCCCACACCAGGCTTTCCTGCCGTGCAGCCTCAATGGCTTTTTCGCTGACGCCGGACCCACGCAGCCACTGCGCGACGATGGCCAGGTACTCGTCCTGGCTGAACGGATAGAAGCTGACCCACAGGCCGAAGCGCTCGCTCAGTGAAATCTTTTCTTCGATCACTTCGCCCGGGTGTATCTCGCCGTCTTCGGTGTGCTTGTGGCTGAGGTTGTCCTTCATGTACTCAGGCAACAGGTGGCGCCGATTGCTCGTGGCGTAGATCAGCAGGTTGTCGGACGACTGCGATACCGAGCCGTCGAGGATCGACTTCAGCGCCTTGAAGCCGGGCTCGCCTTCGTCAAAACTGAGGTCGTCGCAAAACACGATGAAGCGCTCCGGCCGCTCGGCCACCAGGTCGACGATGTCCGGCAAATCCACCATGTCGGCCTTGTCGATCTCGATCAACCGCAGGCCCTGAGGCGAAAACTCGTTCAAACAGGCCTTGATCAACGAACTCTTGCCAGTGCCGCGCGCCCCGGTCAGCAACACATTGTTGGCGCCTTGCCCGGCGACGAACTGGCGCGTGTTGCGCATCAGGCGTTCTTTTTGCGGCTCCACTTCCACCAGGTCCTTGAGGTGGATCGACGCGACGTGCTTCACCGGCTCCACGACGCCCGAACCGCCTCGCTTGCGGTACCGAAAGGCAATCGATGCCGACCAATCGGGCGCGGTCGGCGGGTGCGGGAGCACCGCTTCGAGCCGGGCCAGCAGCGACTCGGCGCGCTGAATGAGGTGAAGCAGGGAATCGGTCGGAGCGGACATGAAGGAGGCCATTGCACGAGGACGCGGATGGCCGGAAGTTTAGCGGGGGGACCCGCGAAGCGTGGGCTCCATGGTCAGCCCGCTCGTCGGCGCGAGTGTCCATGCTCACCACGCGTTCATCGGCCAGGTCTTGGGCGTCGACAGCAGATTCAAGAGAACAGATTTTCACTCCATGGCGGAGTGAAGCGCCGGCATCAGGTACCGGCAAGCAGCTGCAGCGACACGTCCAGGTATTCGGTGGGGCTGCGCTTGAAGCCCGAGCGCGCGTAGCGCTGCAGGCGACCCACGGCGAAACAGGCCAGCGCCGAAGCGTGGGCGTTGGCATCGACCGTGGGCGTTTGCGACCCGGACGACTCGGCCGCCGTGCGCAAGCTTTGACGCAGCTGCGATTCGATGCGGTCGAAAAACTGGTTCATGCGCGTGACCAGCCGGTCGTTCTCGAACACCAGGGCATCGCCCACCATGACACGCGTCATGCCGGGATTCTTTTCGCCGAACTGCAGCAGCACCGTGAGGATTTTTTGCGCTTGAACGCGGCCGTTCGTCTCGCGTTCACCGATCTGGTTGAGCAGCGTGAACACGCTTTGTTCGATGAACTCGATCAGGCCTTCGAACATTTGCGCCTTGCTGGCGAAGTGGCGGTACAGCGCCGCTTCGGAGACATCGAGCTTGGCCGCCAGTGCAGCGGTGGTGATGCGTTCGGCACCGGGCTGCTCCAGCATCGTGGCGAGCATCTGGAGGATTTGCACGCGCCGCTCACCGGGTTTCGGACGCTTGCGTCCCGTCGGTTCTGCTGCGTCCTGCTTTGGAGCGTTGGCTTCAGGAGAAGGGGCAGTGTCGGTCATCTGTGCGATGTGAGAGTGGTCGTGAGCGCGCGGAGCGCCTTCAGCGAGCGAATTCTTGCATACACATAGGGGGGCTTGCGGCAAGGGTGAACACCAACTTCTGGGCGGTTTTCCACACTCTTGAGGTATCGATGCGTCCAGACGGTGCGCATTCCGATACGGTGTGCCGCCCGTTGATGCTGCAAGGTGTCTTCGATCAGCACGCAGCGGCTGGGCTTGACCTTCAACCTGACGGCCACGCGGCTGAGCATGCGCGCATCCGGCTTGGGACGCAGGTGGCCGAACATGCGCATGTCCTCGATGCTGATGACGCCGTCGAAACAGTTCAGCAGCTTGAGCGTCGTCAGCACGCGCAGTGCGTAAGCGCGTGGCGCATTGGTCAAAATGAACTTGCGTCCCGGCAGTCGCCGCAGCGCAAAACGGTCGCGCGCGTTGGTGCGCAAGCGTTGCTCGAGACCCGGCAGGCGGTGCGTCTCTTGCAGAAAGTGATCCGCCTCCACGCCGTGATGCCGGATCAAGCCCAGCAGCGTGGCGCCGTAGCGCGTCCAGTAGTGGTTGCGCAGCGACGACGCATCGGCGTGAGAAAGATTCAAGTGGGTCGCGATGTAGTGCGTCATCGCTAACGCAGTTGCAGGCAGAGACGCATGACTCGCGTCATGCAAGGTGTCATCCAGGTCGAACAGCCAAACAGGGTCCGAAGAACTCATGGAGATGCGCGAGCGAAGCGAAGCGCCTCATCAAGCAACGCCCAAGGGACGGGTCTCCCGGCCCGATGGGTGGCGCCCCTTGGGGGCCGAGCCCGGACATAAACAGTCCAGTGGACTGTTTGTGCCTGGTGAGGGGCTGGACCACTGGTCCAGCGCGGCCTGCAAGGCGGCAGCGAAGCGACTGGGGGGCTCATTTCCACAAGCTGCACTTGGTCTCGGCCTTCGTTGTGAACGCATCGTCGCCCTTGATCGTCTCGACCACCTTGTAGTAGTCCCAGGGCTCGGTCGATTCGGCCGGCGTCTTGACCTGCATCAGGTACATGTCGTGGATCATGCTGCCGTCGGCGCGGATGTAGCCGTTCTTCGTGTACATGTCGTTGATCTTGGTCTTGCGCATTTGCGCCAGCACCTTGTCGGGATCGTCGGTACCGACCGCCTTGACGGCGTCCAGGTAGTGCAGCGCAGCCGAGTAGTCGGCCGCCTGCACCGACGACGGCATGCGCTTGAGCTTGTCGAAGAAGCGGCGGCTCCAGGCGCGCGCCTCGGGGGTCTGGTTCCAGTACCAGCTGTCGGTCAGGTACATGCCCTGCGTGGCCTTCAGGCCCAGCGAATGCACGTCGTTGATGAACATCAGCAGGCCGGCGAGCTTCATGGTCTTGGTCAGGCCGAATTCGTTGGCCGCCTTGATGGCGTTGATGGTGTCGCCGCCGGCATTGGCCAAGCCCAGGATCTGCGCTTTGCTGGCCTGCGCCTGCAACAAGAAGGACGAGAAGTCGCTGGCGGACAACGGATGTTTGACCGTGCCGAGCACCGTGCCGCCTGCCGCCTTGACGACGTTGGCCGTGTCGTTTTGCAAAGCCGCGCCGAACGCGTAGTCGGCCTGCAGGAAGTACCAGCTCTTGCCGCCGGCCTTGACCACCGCATTGCCGGTGCCCTTGGCCAAGGCCACCGTGTCGTACGCGTAGTGGATGGTGTAAGGCGAACACTGCTCGTTGGTCAGCGCCGACGAGCCCGCGCCGATCGGGATGAAGATCTTTTTCTTCTCGGCCGCGACCTTGGCCATGGCCAGGCTGGTGCCTGAATTGGTGCCGCCGATCAGCACGTCGACGCCCTGCGTGTCGAACCACTCGCGTGCCTTGGAGGCGGCCACGTCGGGCTTGTTCTGGTGGTCGGCAAACACGACTTCGACCTTCTTGCCGGCCACCGTGGCGTTGCGGTCGGCCACGGCGAGCTTGATGGCCTCGACGCCGCCCTGGCCGTCGAGGTCGGAATACAGGCCCGACATGTCGGTGATGATCCCGATGCGGATCACGTCACCCGACACCTGGGCATGCACCTTGGCGCCGAACGCCGCCAGGCAGGCGATGGACACGGCGACGGTGATTTTTTTCAGCTTCATGGGGTCTCCTTCGGTGAAATCTTGTGGATGTGACAACTCAGATGCCGAGCTGCGCACGGAGTTCGTCCATGCGAGCCGGCAGTTGCGCTTGGTTGAACTCTTGAAGAATGCGGCCGTGCTCCATGACCAGGAAGCGGTCGGCCAGCGGCGCGGCAAAGCGGAAATTTTGTTCGACCATCACGATGGTGTAGCCCTGTTGGCGCAGCGCCAGCACCATCTCGCCGAGCTTTTGCACGATGACCGGCGCCAGCCCTTCGGAAATCTCGTCGAGCAGCAGCAGCTTGGCGCCGGTGCGCAGGATGCGCGCCACCGCCAACATTTGCTGTTCGCCGCCCGACAGCCGCGTGCCTTGGCTCGCGGCACGTTCGCGCAGGTTGGGAAACATCGTGTAGATCTGCTCGACGCTCATGCCGCCTTTGGCCAGGTGCGGCGGCAGCAGCAGGTTTTCTTCAGCCGACAGGCTGGCGAAGATGCCGCGCTCTTCGGGGCAATAGCCCACGCCGAGCCGCGCGATGCGGTGCGTGGGCAACGCAATCGCTTCTTGCCCGCGGATGCGGACCGAGCCCGTGCGGCTGCCGGTCAGCCCCATGATGGCGCGCAGCGTGCTCGTGCGGCCGGCGCCATTGCGGCCCAGCAGCGTGACGACCTCGCCTTCGTCGACATGGAAGTTCACGCCATGCAGCACGTGCGATTCGCCGTACCAGGCTTGCAGCTCGCGCACTTCGAGAAATTTGGTCATGAGAAGCACCGCCCGTGGCATGCCGCCACGAATTGCCGCACTGGGTTGCCCGCTGCCATTTCAGTGCCTCCCCTTCAGCTCGGCGTCGGCCGATCCCATGTAGGCCTCGACGACCGCCTGGTTGCGCGAAACCTCGGCATTGGTCCCTTCGGCCAACGTCGCCCCACGCTGCAGCACCGTGATCGTGTCGGCGATGCTCGCCACCACGCTCATGTTGTGCTCGACCATCAGCACCGTGCGGTCGGCCGACACCTTCTTGATCAGCTGGCGGATGCGGTCCACGTCTTCGACGCCCATGCCCTGCGTCGGTTCGTCGAGCAGCATCAGCTCGGGCTCCATGGCCAGCGTGGTGGCGATCTCGAGCGCACGCTTGCGGCCATAACTCAGCTCCACCGTGGTCAGCGCGGCGCTGCCTTCGAGGTCGACCTCGCGCAGCAGTGCCAGCGCGCGCTCGTTCAAGCCGTGCAGCGAACGCTCGGACTTCCAGAAATGGAACGAAGTCCCGAGCCGGCGTTGCAAGGCCACGCGCACGTTCTCGAGCACGCTCAGGTGCGGGAACACCGCCGAGATCTGGAACGAACGGATGAGGCCGCGCCGCGCGATGTGCGCCGGCTTGTCGCGCGTGATGTCGTTGCCGTTGAACAGGATCTGGCCCGAACTCGGCGTGACGAACTTGGTCAGCAGGTTGAAGCAGGTGGTCTTGCCGGCGCCGTTGGGGCCGATCAGCGCATGGATGTGGCCACGCCGCACTTTCAGGTCGACGCCGTTGACGGCGACGAAGCCCTTGAACTCCTTCGTCAGCCGGCGGGTTTCGAGGATGGTCTCTGTCATGTCGCTCTCAGGTCGATTTCGCGCCATCGGTGGCCTGGACCCCCGGGCCGCCCAGACGCTGCGTGAGCTGGCGCGCCAGGCCGATCGCGGTGTTGCGCGGCAAGGCGGCCGTGCGTGGCTTGAGGCTCGATTTGGGCAGGCACACGCCCAGGCCGGCCACCGCCTGGCCGGTGGCGTCGAACACCGGGGCGGCAAAACAGTACACGCCCTGGCGCACGCCTTCGTCGTCGATGCTGTAGCCGCGCTCGCGCGTCAGCGCCAGTTCGCGCAGCAGTTCGCTGCGCCGCATGGCCGGCAGGTTCATGTAGGGCGGCAGGTGCGCGCCGGGGTAAAGGCGCTTGACGCGCGCCTCTTCGTGAAAGGCGAGCATGGCGCGGCCGGTGGCGGCGCGATGCGCCGGCAAGCGCATGCCGACGCTGAAACTCAAGCCCAACGGATGCATGCCATGGCGCGCGGCCACGTAGACCACGTCGGTGCCGTCGAGCACCGACAGGATCACCGTCTCTTGTGGCGACGCATCGAACGATGCCCACAACGCCGCGAACTCCTGCGCCGGACTGGTGTGCGCGGCGAACGCGTTGGCCAACCCCATGACGCGCGGCCCGATGAAGTAGCTGCCATCGTCATGGCGGCGCAGATAACCCAGCGCGCTCAGCGTGCTGCACAGGCCGTGCACGCTGCTCTTGGGCAAGCGCAAGCGGGTAGCCAGGTGGGCCAGGCTCATCGCTTCGTGCTGCTTTTCCAGCAGGTCGAGCAGCGCCAGCGCCCGCACCACGGCAGGCACCATGGCGGCTTGCGGTTTGCCCCCGGCGGCGGCGCGCGGCACAGCGAACGGAGAAGCGTCGAGTTGCAGCATGACGGGCAGGTGATGCAGGGACGTGTCGACAAAAAAGAAAAAAGCAGCGTGGACAAGACGTTCAACCGGTTGAACGTGATTCGACAGATCGAACAACTCAAAACAGTCTAGGAGCCGGCGGCCGGCGGTAAAGGTCCGCGGCGGCAAACTTCGGGAAAGTCCGCTGAGGGTTTGCGCGAGCGCCTGCCCATGCTGCGTTCAAATTTTTGAATGGTCACAACAAGCTTGGTGAAACGACGTTCTTCAAGGGGTCTCTACAGTGCGGGGCTTAAGCTCAGCGAACTGTCGTCGACAAAACCGCCCCCCCATGAACACACACGCCGGCCGTTATGGCCTCATCGCGATCACCCTGCACTGGGTGCTGGCACTGGCCATCGTCACCTCGTTCTCGGTGGGTCTGTACATGAGCGACCTGCCGTTTTCGCCATTGCAGCTCAAGCTCTTCAACTGGCACAAATGGGCTGGCGTCAGCATCTTGACGCTGTCGGCGCTGCGCTTGCTGTGGCGGCTGACGCACCGTCCGCCGCCCGACCTGCCGGCGCCGGCCTGGCAGCAACTCGCAGCCCACGCCACCCACACCCTGCTGTACCTGTTGTTCTTCGCGGTACCGCTGGTCGGCTGGGCTTACAGCTCGGCCGCCGGGTTTCCGATCGTGCTGTACGGCGTGCTGCCGCTGCCCGATTTCGTGTCGCCGAACAAGGCGCTGGCCGAAACCATCAAGCCCTGGCACGGCTACCTGGCCTACACGCTGGCTGCGCTGGTGGTGATGCACGTGGCCGCGGCCTTGAAACACCAGTTCGTCGACCGCGACGGGCTGATCACGCGCATGTGGCCCGCAGGCCGCTGATGCAGACCGATAGCCTCAGCTCTCACTCTTGTTCAAAGGACGCCGCATGAAAAACCCACTCGCCCGCAACACGCTTGCTGCCTTTGCATTCAGCCTGGCCGTCGCCCTGCCTGCGGTGGCCCAGCAAAAGCTGGTGCCGGCGCAGAGCGAGATCGCCTTCACCAGCAAGCAGATGGGCGTGCCGGTGGACGGCAGGTTCCGCAAGTTCGACGCGCAAGTGGCGTTCGACCCGAAGAAGCCCGAAGCGGCCAAGATCGGTTTCACGATCGATCTGGCCAGCGTGTCGCTGGGCTCGGTCGAGTCGGAGGCCGAATTGGTCAAGCCCGACTGGTTCAACACCAAGGCGTTTCCGCAGGCGATCTTCCAGTCCAGCGCCGTCAAGGCGCTGGGCGGCGGCAAGTTTGAAGTCAAAGGCAAGTTGACTATCAAGGGTGCCAGCCGCGATGTCACGGTGCCGGCGGCCCTGACGCAGACCGGTGCCAACACCGTCGCCAGCGGCAGCTTCGTCTTGAAACGGCTGGAATTCAAGATCGGCGACGGCGACTGGAAAGACACCTCGATGGTGGCTGACGACGTGCAAGTGAAATTCAAGCTGACGCTCACCGGCGTGGCGGCGCTGTAAGCCCTCTGCTCGTCTTTTTTTCTGCACCCCCTTTTTTCAATCGGACAGGATTCGCCATGCACTCGATTCGCACCCTCATCGCCAGCGCCGTCCTCGCGGCCACCGGCCTGGCCCATGCCGACAGCAGCACCTATGCGTTGGACCCGTCGCACACCTTCGTGACCTTCGAAGCCAAGCACTTCGGCACCAGCACGTTTCGCGGTCGCTTCGACAAGAAGAAAGGCAGCGTGACGTTGGACAAGGCGGCCAAGACGGGCAGTGTCAAGGTCACGATCGACCCGGCGTCGGTCAGCACCGGCGTGGGCGCGCTCGACAACGACCTGAAGAGCAAGGACTTCTTCAACGCCGCGGAATTCCCGGCTGTCGAGTTCGCCGCCAGCAAGTTCAGCTTCGACGGCAGCAAGGTGAAGACCGTGGAAGGCACGCTGACGCTGCTGGGCAAGACCTTGCCGATCACCTTGAACGCGACGAATTTCAACTGCTACGAAAGCCCGTTGCTGAAGCGCGAAGTGTGTGGTGGCGACTTCGAGACCACTCTCCAGCGCAGCCAGTGGGGCATGGGTTACTTGGCGCCGACCACCGTGGCCGACAACATCCGCCTGCTGATCCAGGTCGAAGCCATTAAACAGTAGCCCCCACGTCGCTTCGCTCCTGCCCCCCGAGGGGGCGCCTCGTCTGAGCCCGGGAAACCCGTGCTCGCCGAGTTGCTTGATGGGGCACTTCGCTGCGCTTGTGCGGCACTCGGCGCGACGACCAGGAGGCCCCTTCAAGAGGGTTTGAGCAGACGCAGCAGCACGGCCCGCAGTTCATCGTCGCGAAACGGCTTGGCCAGGTGTTCGTCCATGCCGGCAGCCAGGCTGTCTTCGCGGTCTCCCTCCAGCGCATTGGCGGTGAGCGCGAGCAGTGGCGTGCGCGGCAGATGGTGTTCGCGTTCGTGCTCGCGCATGCGGCGTGCGGCCTCGAAGCCGTCCATCACCGGCATCTGGCAATCGAGCAGCACCACGTCGGGCGGCCGGGCCTTGAATGACGCCAGCGCCTGAGCGCCGTCGGCCACGAGTTCGACCTCGAAGCCGAGGTTGCGCAGGTTGGCTTCGGCCACGATGGCATTGACCGGGTTGTCTTCGGCCAGCAGGACGCGGCCGGACAGCGGTGGCCCGCGGCTGGGCCGGGGTGCCGGCGGCAGCGCCGCTTCGGCGGATGCCGACGGCAGCTCCAGCGTGACGGTGAAGCACGAGCCTCGACCCAGCTGGCTCGTGCACACCAGGTCGCCGCCCATCGCACGCGCCAGTTCGCGCGCAATCGTCAGGCCCAGGCCGGTGCCGGCATAACGCCGCGTGAACGAGCTGTCGGCCTGATGGAATGCGTCGAAGATGCGCGCGATGTCCGGCCCGGAAATGCCCACGCCGGTGTCGTGCACCGCAATGCGCGCGCGCCCCAGCCGGTGCTTGGCGATCATGGTGACCGAGCCGGTCCCGGTGAACTTGACCGCATTGCCCACCAGGTTGTGCAGCACCTGGCGCAGACGCGACGGATCGCCCGACACCCAACAAGGCCGCGGCATGTGCATGCGCGCGCTGAGTGTGAGTCCGGCTTCGTAGGCCGAGGGAATGGACAGCGACACGGCCTCGTCGATCAGCGCCGCCAGATCGAACACCTGTGACGCCAGCTTCACCTGCCCCGCCTCCAGCTTGGAGAAGTCGAGCACGTCGTTGATCAGCGTCAGCAGGTGTTCTCCGGCGCGTCCGATCAGCAGCAGTTGCTTGGCGGTCTCGCTGGCAGCGTCGCGTTGCAGCATGCGCGTCAGGCCGAGAATGCCGTGCAAGGGGGTGCGCATCTCGTGGCTCATGGTGGCCAGAAACTGGCTCTTGACGCTGCTTTGGCGCTGCGCCAGCAACAGCGCTTCGGCGCGTTCTTCGGCGATGCGGTCGGTGCTGAAACGCAGGCGCAGCAACTCGCGGATGCGCCGGTCGGCCTGCCGCGCCTCGACCAGCAGCATGCCGAGAAACCCCAGCAAACCGAGGCCGGCGAAGAGCCCGAAGCGCGTGCCGCCGGTGAGTTGAAACGTCGCCACCGGCGCCAGCAAGGTCAACAAGAAGGCCGCACTGGCACGCCAGCTCGGCTGCAGCACGAACACCGCCACCGATGACACGCCGATCATGGCCACCAGGATCAGCGCCTGAACCTCGAGGTGTTGCTGCGGGATCAACCAGGTGCCGGCCAAGCCCCACAAAAACCCGTCCAAGGCAGCGCCGGCGATGAACCCGTTGCGCCAGCTCTCGTGGCCGCGCTGCGCCGATTGATAAAACCGATGGCGCTGCACCAGCCGAAAGACCGACATGCAGCAACGCAGTGAAAACCATCCCCACACCAGCTCGGGCCGAACATAGGGCGACAGTCCGATGCACACCAGAAGCGCAAACGCGGCGCCGGTGACGACCGTGGAGCGCGTGCGCCGGTACAGCATCAGCGTTTGTGCATCCTGCACACGCTTGGCGAGTCCGTTGTCCGGTGCGACGGGGGGGACGATGGGAGTTTCCGATGGTCCCGACATAGGCACTCTGATGACAGATCGACGGGCTATGCCGCATTATCTGGGCCCGGCGCCGGCCGGCATGTGCATATTCAGGAGGCTTGCATGCGATTGATCACGATTGAACGGCTTTCGCACGCGGGCCGATCGAATGGCGGCCTGCGGCGGGCGCTTGCGCTGCTGCTGGCCGGCGGCAGCGTGCTGACCGTGCCGCTGCAGGCACGCAGTGCCACCTACGTGCTGGACCCGAACCACACCCATGTGCAATGGGAGGTGCGCCACTTCGGCACCTCCACCAGCCGGGGCCGCTTCGACGACATCCAGGGCAACGTGACGCTGGACCGGGCCGCCGGGCGCGGCGAGGTGTCCATCGTCATCAACACGGCGTCGGTCAGCAGCGGCTTCGCGCCGCTCGACAGCGTGCTGCGGAGCAATGACTTTCTGGCCTCGGCCGACAACCCGCAGGCCTACTTCGTGGCCACGCAGTGGCATGTCGACGCCAACGGCTTGCCTGAACTGCGTGGGGAATTCACGCTGCGCGGCATTTCGCAGCCCTTGTCCTTGCGCGCCACGCACTTCAACTGCTACACCCACCCCACGCTGTTGCGCGAGGTGTGCGGCGGAGACTTCGAAGCCGAGCTGTCGCGCGCCGATTTCGGCATCACGTTTGGCTTGCCGCTGGTGAGCGGCACGGTGCGGCTGCAGATTCAGGTCGAAGGGATTCGCCAGGCCGAGTGAGTTTGCACAGCGCTTTTTGGGACAATGGCCGCCATGACATCGACCGACCTCCAAGCCGGCATCGCCCACATGGGTGGCGCCGCGCGCGCCGCCAGCCGCCAGATGGCGGCGGCCTCCAGTGCCGCCAAGAATGCCGCGCTGCTGGCGCTGGCGCGCTTGCTGCGCAGTGAAACCAAGGCCCTGGGCGCCGCCAACCAGCGCGACATCGAGGCCGCCACGGCTACGGGCCTGGCCACGCCGATGCTGGACCGCCTGCGGCTCACCGCCAAGGACATCGCCACGGTGGTCGAAGGCTGCGAACAAATCGCCGCGATGCCCGACCCGATCGGCGAGATCACGCAGCTGCGGCGCCGCCCGAGCGGCATCCACGTCGGCCAGATGCGCGTGCCCTTGGGCGTGTTCGGCATGATCTACGAGAGCCGGCCCAACGTGACGATCGAAGCGGCGGCGCTGGCGATCAAGAGCGGCAACGCCTGCATCCTGCGCGGCGGCTCCGAGGCCATCCATTCCAACCTGGCGCTGTGGAAACTGGTGCAGCAAGCCCTGGGCGAAGCCGGTTTGCCGCCCGACGCAGTGCAACTGGTGCAGACCACCGACCGCGCCGCGGTGGGCTTCCTGATCGCCTCGCCCGAGGCGGTGGACGTGGTCATTCCGCGCGGCGGCAAGGGGCTGATCGAGCGCGTCAGCCGCGAAGCCAAGGTACCCGTCATCAAGCACCTGGACGGCAACTGCCACGTCTATGTCGATGCCAGCGCCGACCTCGAACTGGCGCTGCGCGTCACCGACAACGCCAAGACGCAGAAGTACAGCCCCTGCAACGCGGCCGAATCGCTGCTGGTGCACGAGGCGATTGCCGAAGACTTCTTGCCCCGGATCGGCGCGCTGTTCGCCGCCAAGGGCGTCGAGATGCGCGGCGACGCCGGCAGTCTGGCGCTGCTGCGCCCGGTGCCCCGCGCCAAGCTGGCCGCGGCGACCGAACAAGACTGGGCCGAGGAATACCTGGCGCCCATCATCAGCGTGAAGATCGTGACCACGCTCGATGAAGCCATCGCGCACATCAACCGCTATGGCTCGCACCACACCGACGCGATCCTCACCGAAAGCCACGGCAACGCGATGCGCTTCTTGCGCGAGGTCGATTCGGCCAGCGTGCTGGTCAACGCCAGCACCCGTTTCGCCGACGGCTTCGAGTACGGCCTGGGCGCTGAAATCGGCATCAGCACCGACAAGTTCCACGCGCGCGGCCCGGTCGGACTGGAAGGACTGACGTCTCTGAAATGGGTGGTGCTCGGGCAGGGCGAAACGCGCACATGACGCAACCGCAACGCGCGCTGGTGCTGTTTTCCGGAGGCCAGGATTCCACCGCGTGCCTGGCCTGGGCGCTGGAGCGCTATGGGCATGTGGAAACCATCGGCTTCGCCTACGGGCAGCGCCACCTGGTCGAGCTTGAATGCCGGCTCGCCATCCGTGCGCAGTTGCACGCCAGGTTCCCAGCCTGGGCCTCGCGCCTGGGCGAAGACCACCTGCTGGACCTGTCGCTGCTCGGCCAAATTTCGGACACGGCGCTGACCGACCAGCGCGCCATCGAGATGAACGAGACCGGCCTGCCCAACACCTTCGTGCCGGGACGCAACCTGCTGTTCTTCACGTTCGCATCGGCGGTGGCTTACCGGCGCGGCCTGAACGTGCTGGTGGGCGGCATGTGCGAGACCGACAACTCCGGCTACCCCGACTGCCGCGACAACACGCTGAAGTCGCTGCAGGTGTCGCTGAGCCTGGGGATG
>Ga0137403_10003490_pt1 | contig 18849 bp, 17 predicted proteins | sample CZOMad2_1_16fung_FD_122057 | JGI IMG/M metagenome (GOLD analysis project Ga0137403, IMG submission 122057) | Vadose zone soil fungal communities from Angelo Coast Range Reserve, California, USA - CZOMad2_1_16fungal (Hybrid Assembly) | ecosystem: Environmental > Terrestrial > Soil > Vadose zone...
GAGGTTGACGACCTGGAAGCCACGGTAGAGAAATTAAGGAATGCACACGGACGGTTCCGCAACGCCATCGTGACCGGCAACGGCGGCAAGCAAATCCTTATCGAGGATCCATCCGGCAACCCGATTGAGCTGTTCCAGCCGTTCTAGGGCGATTACGGACGCGAGAGTGCGCTTTTATCTGAGGCGGATTTCCCGGCAGGACTCTATAAAAAACGATAACGTGAAATGTGATTGGATTCGCTATCAGAGCTTCGGATTTGGATTGAATGCGCGGCTTGGAGAAAGTGGGGCGTGATACATGAACGTCCAATTACGGAATTAAGATTCCATCTTCAGATTCGATCAACTCAGCCAGCTCTTCGAGAAGCAAATCAAGTTCGATTTGCTCTTCTGATTCTGAGACGGGTTTCGTGTTTGTCGGCTCCGACAATCCAGGCTCGGCATGAGCCGCAACAAGCGCGAAATTTAGAAATTTAGCCATTTCCATTGCCGCACTCCATCGACTGGTTTACCTAAGCGATACGCAATGACCGGGCCACATCGAAAAAACGAGACCTTTGACTGCTTCGGACGGCGATTAGTGAGGAAAAAGGCGGATACTGTGCGTAGGATCTGCCTACGCACGAATTCAATCGCGGAAACTAAGTAACATGGATCGGCAACTTAGTTTACGGTGTCCGTCACGCCGGAGAAAGCAGCAGAGCTCTTTGAAATTTCTGGATTCCGGGTCGCCTCGGCCTCATGCTGACTCGGCCAGAACGATGCAACGAACCAGGCACCGAATTTCTAAGACACAATATTAGCTAGCTCTCCCTTGACGCCCGTGTTCGCACTGCCCTATTTTATTTCGGGAGTCCTTTATCGAGGCACCTCTATTGGTCCGCCATTGCTGCAAAAAAGGCAATCGGCAGCAGACGATAATAAAAGTGCTGGCATCAAATACAAACAAAACGAAGGAGCGACAAATAGCGCGCCAATCCGTGCTCAAGTCGTGCTGGTCGGCGGCAGCGGTTGCCGCGCTTTTGGTGAGTCACGCGCCGGTTGACGCTCAGACGTTGAGTGAACTTATCGCCGGAGCAAAAATAGAATCGGAAATGTCATTCGTTGCGGGGCCGACCACTTTTGGTGGCCGGCAAGCCTTCGCGGAGCTCCAGGCTGCCTTCAACAAAAAATTCAGCTTGAATGCGCGGCTCAACCTCACCGCGGGACCAAGCATGCCGGCGATGGCCGCCCGGATCATCACGGAAGCCAAAGCAGGTAGAAAATCATCGACCGACATCCACCTGGGTCCGCCGGCGACTCATGCGGAGCTCCATAACGGCAGACTATTGGAGCGCGTCAACTATTCGAGGATATTTCCTTGGGTGACAAAGGAAATGGAGATTCTCCCAGGCGACACGGTCCTCGTTTATACTTCGCTGCAAGGAATTTTGTACAACTCCAATCTATTGCCCAGGGACAAAGCGCCGAAGACCTATGAAGACCTTGTCGATCCAAAGCTGAGTCGAAGCTGGGAAGGAAAAATGGCCATCCCGCCCTACAGCTCGTGGTTGGTCGAGTTGTCGCTTTTATGGGGTGAAAAAAAAGTACTCGACTATCTACACAAGCTATTACCTTTAAGCGCCGGTCAAGTGCGTTATGGTGAGATTGAAGAGCGAGTGAGCAGTGGAGAGTTTCTCGTCATGGCCAATAGCGGTTCGGCGGTGGAGGGTATGTGGGAGTGGCAGGCGAAGGGAGCCCCATTGGTTGGTGTGACCGCGTCCGACCCGGTGCTGACTTCATATTTCCAGCTCGGTGTGCCCAAGAACTCCGCGCATCCTAACTTAGCCAAGCTGTTTGTTGCTTTCATGGCGTCCCCGGAGGCGCAACGAATTGTTGACAAATACGAGAAGCGTTCATCGCACCTGGTTGAGGGAACGCGCATGGCTAAGTACGTCAAGGAAAACCGTCTGAAACTGCAGAGCGCCAGCGATCTGATCGCGTCGTTTCACGAGGGAAAGGGTCTCGAATTTAGAGCCGAGCTCACCAATATGCTCAAGCCATGATGTGTCTCACCGCAGGGACTATTTTGTGTCACGGGCGGGACTATTGCAGTATCTGCCACTTCGTTGCGGCAGGGCCCAAACTACGGAATTAATACGCCACCTTGGGATTTGATAAACTCGGCCAGTTCAGCAAGTTCTTCGAGAAGCGGGTCAGATTGTCTTTGTTCGACAGACTCCAACGTGATGGATTTTGTGTTTCTACAGACAGTTGATCTAGGCGCCGTGTTAGGGGCGATAGGCATCTGCTCTTGAGGCTTAGCCATTTCCATTGTAGCACTCCGTTAGGTCGCTTTGGCCATACTAGATGCAATGAGTAGGCCAGTGAAAAAAACGAGGCATTCGGTTCATCCGGCAGCGCTTGCAGGGGGGAAGCTCTCAGTCGGTATGAGTAATATATCTCTATCGCCCATGCATTCTGGCGCGCAAGAGTGCCACTTTGCCGCGCATTCGAGAAAGTCATTCGGCATCGGCATATTCACCCGTGGTTTCGCGTAATTGGGGCAGGGGGCCGATCGTGTGATTGAACTTCGAAACGATAGCAATCTGTCGGTGCTTCTTTAATTCCGATAATTGATTTGCACCTGCGGATCCGATTTTGGGGAACTCCGCCCCAGCGTCTCCAGTTAGTCCCGGGCGCCTTTACTTGTGACGGTCTCGCCTTTTGACTGACAAGGAGTGACAATTGCGTCATTACGCGAGGTTACGCGAAGAGGCACCGAAGTGATGAACCCCTCTTCTCACCGCTTCGATTACACTGGCGAACTCAGAACCTGTCGTTGATCCATTTTGCCGTGTAGTCGAAAAAGTTCTTTCTGGCGTTGGCATACTCTACCGCGGCTATCGCGCAGTTGGTGCACGCGCCAATGCTGGTCATCGAGCCTTCGACGACGATGAAATCTTTGTCGGCGCTTTTTGAATTGAGATAATTGATCTCCACCTCCTGGAGCAAATTCTGAAACGACGCCTGATGCGCGACCGCAAGCAGCGGGACGCTGACGCTTTGCACCATGCACGGCGTCGAGTTGTTGCTGGAGCAAAGATCGATCTGTTTCTCATCCATGGAATTGGTCGACCGAATCGCGTTGCTGCTGAGAAATGATCTGACCGTAAGGCCGCCCCTGGCGCCCTCGCTAAATGTGCGATTGAGCTTGGCGAGCTCCGGTCGCGAAGGCGCAATGCTTTCGACGACTTGCTTGACGACGGTGCCGTCGTTCTTGAGCAATTTTTCGGGCTGAAGGGTCGTGTGCCTGATGCTCGAATCGAGCGACAAAAGACGCGCGTTGTCGAATCCTGGGATGTTAAATGGGCCGTCATCACTATAAATCTCTTTGCCGGTTTCGATGCGCCGCAGTTGCCCTAAGGCAATGTCGATCAAGCGATTCATTCGGGCCGATTGCGCGGCAAAATAATCTTTCTTGAACGATTCGGAGTAGCGCGAAGAACCATTAGGATTAAACCCGTTGTTAGCTGAAAAGGGATCCAATTTTGGATCACCTCGGCCGCCCCGTATGTCTGAGGTCGCCGGATTTACGCTTCGCAGTCGCAGAATCGGATTTCCCGGGTGGCCGTCGGAAAGGATGATGCCATTCGCCGGCGTAAGCCCTTTTAATTCGTTACCGCATTGGACGAGCTTATTCGGTCCCTGGCAAACGGCGGGTCCTTTTTCCGCGACCGCTTGATAAAAGCTCATGGTCACGCCGCCGCCGCTGTGCCCGTAAAGAATGATCTTACCGCCGGCTCCAAGCTGTTTCTTGAGGTGATTTACTCCCTCGCTCACATCCAGTGGAATCAATTCCCATCTGACTGAGGACTCGCTGTTTTCAAACCGCGAGTTCATGCAGAGAACCATGAAACCTCTCTTGGCAAATTCGCCGCAGGCGACATGATTCATATAGTTTGCTTCGCGATGCATAACGATAATCCCAACGTGGGGCTCCGGGCCGGACTCGGGTTTGTAGAGCGCGCCCTTGGCGCGACCCAGCTGAACGAACGTGGGGCTGCTCTGAGCCCAGGATCGCGAGCCGAGGACGATGAGTGTAAAAGCGATGGATATCGCGAACGCCAAAATATTTCTTTGCATGATTACTTGTTCGCCTTCTGGTGAGAAATTTTGCGCCGGTGGGAACGGTTCCCAGATCCAGTTCTTAACACAGGCATGCCGCCAATGGCAGAATGCTCCGGCGAGGTTGCAAAGAGGAAAAATCCATGTCGTTTGAGACCTTGTGCGTTTCGCCTCCCGCTCGCGCCGGCGATCGCGACAACGATTTTGTCGCAATCAGTGCCAGACTAGAAGGATAGCGAATCCAGCTGGACATTTTCTCCCGCTTGGAGTAATCGGGGCTTAAACGAATGAGCCCGGGAGCGACGATGAAACGGTGGACGACCCTAATCTTTCTCACGGGGTTTTTGCTGTCGCTGCTGACTCCGACATTTTCAGCGGAGGTACCGCTGAAGGTCATCAACGTCGCAGTGCCGGCTGTCTCGCTCCTGCAGGCGCCCCTGTTCGTCGCCATCGATGCCGGCGCATTCAGGAAATATCGCATGGAAGTGCGCTATATCGTCACCGGCGCGCGGACTATCCAGGCGCTGATCGGCGACTCCGTCCAATTCGCTCAGGGCGTTTCCAGCCGGACGGTTCCCGCCGCGGTTCTGGCGGGAGCCGACGCGGTGTTGATCGCCAACTTCAGCGATAAGCTTCTGTTCACTATGCACAGAGCTCCGGAAATCAATTCTCTGCAAGACTTGAAAGGAAAAGTTGTCGGGGTCTCCGGCATCGGCGGCTCGACCGACTTCGCCACCCGGTTGGCACTCCGAGAAGCAGGACTTGTCCCCGACAAAGATGTCGCCATCCGCGGCGTCGGCGGAGTGCCGGAAACCGTGGCAGCGTTGAAAGCGAAAGTCGTTCACGCCGGCACGCTGTCGCCGCCTTCCTCGTTCGTGGCGCAAAAGGCGGGGTTCAAAATGCTATTCGATATGACACGCCTGGGCGTCGACTATGTCTCGTCCGGTCTGGGCGTGAAAAGGGCTTCGATTGTATCTAACCGGCTAGAGGTGAAACAGTTCCTTATGGCGATGATCGAGGGTGCGAAGATTCTGACGAAGGACGAGGAGTTTGCCCTGCGCGTATTGACCAAGCATACCAGGATCGCGGATCGTGACGTGCTGAAACAAAGCTACAGTTACCTAAGGCCCTATTTCTTGAAAGTGCCGTATCCGTCACCACGAGCAATCAAAGACACTTTGGATGTGCTTGCCAAGGACATCCCGAAAGCGAAGGATGCCGACCCTAAGGATTTCATCGACAGCTCGGTGTTAAAAGAAATTGAACAGAGCGGATATATCGAGAACGTTTATGGCAAATAAAATGGCATACCGATTCATCTCTGCCGATGACCACATCGATCTGCGTTGGCTGCCGAAAGACCTGTGGGCCGAGCGCCTGCCGGCCGGATTGCGAGAACGCGGACCGCGAGTGGTGGAAACGGAAAACGGCGCGTGCTGGACGTGGGAAGGTCAGACCTTTAGCCCGCATGGTTATTACACAGCCGCACAGGGCAGCGGCGCCATGTGGGCGATCGAGCGCGGCGGCGTGATGCGCGAAGGGGAGCTGCGTCCGACCACCGCAGATCTTCGTCTGACCGACATGGACCGCGACGGCGCGGACGCTTCGATCATGTACGGTCCGACCGACCCGATGGCGATTGCCGACCCTGAGCTGAGGCGGCACTGCTATGAGGCTTATAATGATTGGTTGAGCGACTTTTGCGCTGCCAAGCCCGAGCGCCTGATCGGCGTCGCGCAACTCTCGATGGAGGATCCTGATGCGGCGCGCGGCGAGCTGGAGCGTCTCGCGAAACGGGGCGGGCTGCGTCATGTAAATATTCTGGCCTCGCGCGCGAGCCCGCCCGTATATGACGACGCATGGGCGCCCTTCTGGGCCTTGGCTGAGGAAGTCGGCATACCGATCGGTTTTCACCTCGCGGTCTTGGTGAAAAAGACGCGGCTCGACGACGAAGATCGCGGCGCGGCGAATCATGTGATCGCGGTGGCGTCCCGTTTCGCCAAAGACCCGCCGGGCGTTCAACTTCTCGAACCGATCACCGGCCTTATCTTTAGGGGCGTTTTCGATCGCTATCCGCGTCTTAAGATCGTGATGGCCGAAGCCGGCCTGGCCTGGATACCCAGCATGATCCAGGGCCTCGATATCTGGTATCAGCGTACAAGAGACGGCCGCCGACTCACGGGCGACGGTCCCATAACACTTCCTGAGTTGTTACCAAGCGAATACTTTCACCGCCAAATTTGGATCAGCTTCGTCGACGATCCGTTGGGGGTGAAAATGGTCGGCAGCGTCCTCGATGTCGACAAAGTGATGTTCGGTTCCGACTATCCCCACCCCGCGAGCACCTGGCCGTACTCCCAGCAGGTCATCGCCGATTCGATGGAAAGCATTTCCGCCGATGTGCGGCAAAAGATTTTCTGCGACAATGCCCGCGCGCTGTTTGGAATTTAATCGCGGATTTCTCTGCGCGCTGCGAAATAGGCGTTAGGTATCCGCAACAAGCAATATGAAGACGGGCGAGATTCATGAGGAAATACCCGTGAAAACAGAGTTTCTGCGCACCTGGATTCTCGCATCCTTAATTTTTGTAATCGCGTCAGCGGCGAATACCACTGCGCAGGACAAGCCCCTGAAGAAGATCTATTGGGGCGTCTCGACTTTGTCGCCCAATTTGTGGATTCCGTGGATCGCCAAAGAGGCGAAGATCTTCGAGAAGAATGGATTGGATGTCGAGTCGGTCTTGCTGCGCGGCTCGGGCCAGACTTCGCAAGCAATGGTGGCTGGCAGTCTGTTTGCTTCGTCCGTAGCCTCCCCCGCAGTGATGCTGGCGAATCTGAATGGCGCCGATCTGGCAAATGTGGCGCACGGCATTGCGGCGCAGGGTAGTAAGCTCATGGTAAAACCGGAAATTCGCAAACCGGAAGATCTAAGGGGTAAAAAAGTAGGGATATCGAGCTTGGGCTCTGCGGGTGACTTGATATTCGGCTATGTTCTACGCAGATACGGTATTGACGCTAACCGGGAAATCAATTTCTTAGCCGTGGGCAACACGGCCGAGCGGCTTCAGGCGTTGTACTCCGGGGCGGTGGATGGAGCGGACCTAACGTATCCCGCTGACGTACAAGCAGAGCGCAAGGGATTCCGAGTCTTGCTCGATGCGAAAAAAGAACTGGTTTATCCGACGGCATCCGTCGTGACGCGGCGCAAGACGATCCGGGAAGACCGCGACACGGTAATGCGCTTCGTGCGCTCTTTTGTGGAAGGGATCGCGTTTTTGAAACACAATAAAGAATTCAGCCAGACGGTCTTGGCGAAATACCTAAGGACCAACGATCCTGAATATCTCGAAGGGGCTTACGCGGTTTTTAGGCAAGATTTCATTTCGGCGCCCTATCCGATCACCAAAGGACTGGACGCCGTTTACGAGATTGTCGCGTACAGGAAACCCGAGATCCGCAATCACAAGCCCGAGGAGTTCGTCGATACAAGTTTTGTCGCTGAGTTGGACAAGAGCGGATTTATCAAGAAGCTCTACGAACAAAGATAGACAAAAGGCAACGAAATCCCGTGAAGTGTAAGTCGTTGCCGCCCTTGGTGAGCGCGATTGCCGCCGTGGCGGCGGGAATTGTCGTTTTCGTTCATGGGTCTCCGCTCGCGCAAGAGTCAAATCTCACGACTCTCATGGTTGGCGGAGGAAGCTTTACGACATCCATTGCTCAATCCAACGGGATGTTCGCCAAATACGGTCTGCGAATTGAGCTGCCCCGGTCGGCCGCTGGAGGCTCGGAAGAGGTGCGCCGATGGCTCGCTTCCGGCGAATTGGACCTCGCCGATTACGGCGTCGATAACGCCATTGCGATGGTGGAGAACGCCGGCGTGGACGTGATTCTTGTTGCCGCCACGGACTACACGCCGACCGAACTCATGGCCCAGTCGGAAATCAAATCACTCGCGGATCTACGCGGCAAGACCGTCCTAGTCGATGCGCCGAATACACAGAACGCGCTCGCGCTGAAAAAAATTCTCTCCACCGCCGGTCTCAATCCGGGAAGCGATTACCAGATGAAGGAGGCCGGCGGCACGACGGCGCGCGTTGCCGCGATGCTGAAGCACAAGGAATATGCGGCGACCATGGCCTCCGGTCAGACGGCGGTTCGAGCGCGGCAAGCAGGCCTGGTGAGTCTCGCTGCGACGTCGAGTATCTTTGGGCCGGTGCTGCGCTACGGTGTCTTCACGCGCCGCCAGTGGGCGAAGGAGAATAGCAATCTGCTCGTTCGTTACCTCGCGGCCCACATCGAAGCGCAACGCTGGATCATGGATCCGGCGAACAAGAACAAGGTGATCGATATCGTTGCCCAGCAAGGAAAGCTGTCGCGCGATCTGGCCGGCGGAATTTATGAAATGGACACAGGCCCGAACGGCCTCGCCAAGGATGCGGCGATCGACGTTGCGCGCTTTAGTAACGTGCTCAAATTCCGCGCCGAGGTGGAGGGAAGCTGGGGCGGCAAAGCACCCGCCCCCGACCGTTACTATGACGTTTCTTATTACGAAAAGGCGCTGGCGATGGTGAACGCCAACGCCCTTAAGTGAAATTCAGCGGGTAATTTCTCCGGTCTCCGGCACGACCGCCATTATCCACCTTTGCGGCTGATTTCTTTTAAAAGCTTCTCCCAGCGTTCGATATCCTTTTCGTATTTTTCGGTGGCTACGCCGTGATCCGGACGCCAGCGTTTGAAGCCCAAGTTTTTCGCTGCGCTGCCATATTCGAATTTTTCCAGAACCGCTTGGCCTTCCGGCCCCAAAAGATAATCCGCCAGGAGCAAAGCGGCGTGGGGATGAGGCGGTTGGACGGCGATGGCGGCGCCGCCGACGTTTGTCGGTACGATGTCCATGGGAACCCAATCCACCGGAGCGCCTTTGGCGATGGCGTTCAAGGTATGGTTACGAAAAATCGCGGGCGATGCGAGAACTTCACCCGAGGCGATCAGATCGAGAAGCGCCGGCGGGATAATCGTGTGTAGCGCAATCTCTTGCGCCTTGAGCTTTTTGACCAGCTCTAGGCCTCTGGTTTTGATGATCGCGCCGATCACTTTGTAGGCAGGATCGCTGACTGATACTCCCATGCGGCCCTTAAGCTCCGCATGCAGCAGGCCCTCGTAGTTCTTCGGCACGGCGTTCTTGGAAAGAAGCTTCGTGTTGTAAGCAAAGCCGATGTAAGACTCGCGGGCAATGCCCCAGAAATACAAACCGCGCTCGCCCTTCTCTTTGGCGTCTTCAGGGTAGGAAGCAAAATGGGGTGAATGGTACGGGCGCAACAGAAAAGCGTCGCGCATGAACATGAGATTGCCTTCGGTGGTCTCCACTGCGTCGGCAATATATTTCTTGGCCTTCGATTCTTCATACATTCGAGTCGTCATGTCCGAGCCGGAGACCCGATAGGCGTCCACTTTTACGCCGGAATATTTGCTTTCAAAGGCTTTCACCATTCCCTTGTATGAATCGCCGGCCAGCGAGGTGTACCAAGTTACTTTTCCCTCGTTTTTCGCGCCGGCGTAAAGAACCTGCTCGCGATCTTTGCCGTTGTAAGTTACCAGCTCGGCAATCGTCATCGGTTTGCGCGCCTGGGCGAAAAGCGGCTTGGGAAATAGGACTGATAAGACAATTAGGACTAGTACTACGGAGTTCATTGTCGGAGGGGCTCCTCTAGTCTCTTATCGCTGGGTGATTTCTTTCGCCAGCTTTTCCCATCTGGCGCTATCTGCTTCCAAATCCGCCAGAGGCCGGCCGCGGTCCTGATACCAGCGCTTAAAGCCATAATCCGTGGTCGGATGGCCATACTGGAACTTATCGAGAATCTTCGCGCCGTCGTGCAGCAGGAAGTCGATCAGCAAGAGCGCCGCATGGGGATGCGGCGGTTGGGCAGCGAGGGCGACCCCGCCGCTATTGGTCGGCACCAGCTCCATCGGTATCCATCCTAGCGAAGAACCTTTTGCAGCGGAGACCAGCGCGTGATTACGAAAGATATGAAACGAAGCGCCGATCTCGCCGGACGCAATTAAATCGGCCAAGGCCGCGCTGCTGACCGTGTACGCTTTGATTTCCTGAGATTTGAGTTTTTTCACGAATCCATCGCCTTTGATCTTGATCATGGCGCCGATCATTTTGGCGGACGTTTCATTGAGCGTGATGCCCAATTTTCCCTTCAATTCGGGATGCAACAGCCCGTCAAAGCCTTTGGGTACGGCATGCGGTGAAATTTGCGTCTTGTTGTAACCGAAGCCGAGGTAGGATTCCCGTATAGTGGTCCAGAACGTGAGATGCTTGTCGGCCTTTTCTTTGGCGTCGTCTGGATACTTGTCCAAATACGGAGAAAAATAGGGACGCAACAACTGGATCACCTTGGAGGTCATCAAAGAGTCCTCGGTGGTCTCCAGCGCGTCAAAGATCGGACGGCGCGCTTTGGCTTCTTCGGTCATCCGCGGCACCAGTTCGCTGCCGCCGGCGCGGTAAGTTTCTAAACGCACCCCGGGATATTTTGCTTCAAACGCGCGGGCGATCGCTTTGTAGGAATCTCCTGCGAGCGACGTATACCAAACGATTTTTCCCTCGCCTTTGGCACCCGTGTAGAGCACCTGCTCTCGATCGAGTCCGTTGTAGGTCGCGATTTCGGCGACTGCGGTGGGCTTACGAGGTTGGGACCAGAGCTGTGAGGGCAAAAGCATCATCAAGAGAAATATCGCGAGTTGCTTCATCGAATCCTCGAAATATCAAACGGCGCCTTCCCGGATAGCACGGTCGTCGAAAGACTGTCAATGAAATCGACCTTCTTGTCGGCGCGATCCGAGAATTCGCCTACAAGAAGCGAGACTATTTGAGGCTTCTGCGGCTTTCGTTTCAAGCGTTTCGCCGACGTGCAAATCGTTGCTCTTGCCGATCCGACGAGCGCGGTCGAGACTGCGTGCAATGAAACTCCGGATCTGATCTTGTTGGATGTGCAGATGGCGCCGATCTCGGGGAAGGAAGTGATGCGCGATATCAAGGCGACGCCGGAATTGAGCGATCTCCCCGTGGCCTTTTTCACCTGCACCGATGACCCTGAGAAAAAACGCGAGCTGTCCTCTTTGGGCGCCTGGCAAATTCTCAAAAAGCCTTTCTCCCCCAAAACCTTTTCCGACCACGTGCTGAACCTGTTTCGAGAACGCTAAGTAATTTTGACGGCGAGAGATTCACTCTCTGGTACGCTGTCCTACTCAACGCAAAAACCCAATTAGGCAGAATCTCCCTTCACCATTTGGGGTAGTTGGCGAGCGACCCGAATAGGGCTTGACGCGAGTTCAACGAAGTTGCTATCGCTTTGCTCCGGAGAATGGAAGCGGTGCAGGGTGCCTATAAACCTCGAACCTACGGGAGGTGTCTCATGAAGGTCTTATTTCGAGCAGCGCTTGTAGTGCTTACGTTGTTCTTGTCAGTTGCCGTCGCGAAGGATAAAGGGAAGGATAAAGACAAAAGCCCCGGCTCGGTCTTGCATGCCGAGCTAATCGGATTTCAGGAGGTGCCTGTAGTGTCAACGGTAGCTACCGGTGAGTTCCACGGCGTGATTAATCCCGGCGATCAGTTGATTGATTACACTCTCACGTACAGCGGGCTGCAAGGAGCTACGACACAACAAGCCCACATACATATCGGCCAGCGTAGCGTAAATGGCGGCATTGTCATCTGGTTCTGTCAGTCGGCGGCGGCTCCGGCTCCCCCGGGGATCCCAACCGTTCCGCAGTGCACCAACGGATCAGGCACTTTTTCTGGTACGATTACGGCCGCAAATGTAGTGGCCATCGGCGGAGCGAATGTTGGCCAGCAGGTCAGCGCCGGTGAATTTAGCAAAGTCATCACTGCGATTCGCGCCGGTAAGGCCTACGCGAACGTTCATACGAATCTGTCGACAGGCGGTGAGATCCGCGGGCAGATCAGACTCCTGGGGAAGAAGGGTGACGATGACGACGAGGACGAAGATTAGCTAACCAATCTGACATAGGAGAGCATCTTCACCGCGGGAATTTTCGCGCTGGCAACTGATTTAAGAAGGTCGTTGCCAATTTCGCTGATAGAGGAGGCTAACGTGATGAATAGACAAAAATGGTTGGCACTATCATTACTTCCGTTGTTCATGATCATAATGATGTCCGCAGCACAGGCGCAGAGCGTAACGATCACGCCATTGGGCGCGACCGCGGGTGAATTCTGCGCCGGCGACCGGGCGCTGCTCTTCGAAGATCCAACCGGCGTGCGAGTGCTCATCGCTCCCGGACGGACGGTGAAAGGTTCCGCAGATCTTAGACTCGGCGCGACTGGCAGCGTGCACGTCTTGCTGATCGATCACCCGCACGTTGACCATATCGGCGATGTCTTTCACAACAATTGCGCCGGCACTTCGACGTCACCCTTCGCGTTTCCCACCGAAGGCAACGCGCCCGAAATTGCGGCGGTGCACAATTCTGCCGTGCTCGTCGGTGGTGAGCTGCCGGACTTTTTCACGAAAAAGCTCAATAACATGGTAGCCCTGGCCAAGACCGTTGCGCCGGCCAACTGTCCCGCAGCGGGCCTCGATAATACTTTTACAGTGCCCCGTACTTCTCCTTGTGTGGGTGTCATTCGCGGCGGCACTCGTACGGCAGTGATGACGGGCGCCAGCCAAGGAGTCAAAATCACCACGATCCCGGCTTTTCATGCCGGCGGGGTTGCGCGGATACACGTTGACCCGCTGCCCGATGGCACTGACCCAGGAGTGCCTGAGGGTCTAACGGGATACGCAGGAAGTGAAACCGGCTACATTATTCGATTCACCAATGGCCTTTCCGTTCTCTGGACCGGCGACTCGGGACTCATCGGCGATTGGGCGACTCAGGCGAAATTCTACGGTGTCAATCTCGCCGTTGTACATGGCGGCGATATTTTCACAATGGGCCCGGACGAAGCTGCCTTTGCCGTCGGCCAATTGATTAAACCGCGCAGCGTGATTCCCGAACACTTCAATCAGGTATCGACCACGGGTGGCAAGGTTAACGGAGGCACCAAGCTCGAACGCTTCATCCAGCAGCTAAAAGGTCAGTCCAAAAGCAGAGCTGTTGTCCCCCTCAGTGATGTGCCGATCTCGTGCGACGGACAAGGTAACTGTTCTTAGTAGAGTCGCGCACGCAAGACGTCAAATGATCTCGACAGCGCAGGCGCGCTCATCACGCGCCTACGCTGTTTTTTTATCCCGGATGTCGACTTGAAACAGACAGTCAAGCAGGGGAATTTACGGGTCAGGTTGGTTTTTAATGCTTGGATGCGGATATTTTCGGTTATTTGTTGCTGAACTGGAAATCGATTCGTACGTCGCCACCTTCCAAAACCGTAATTTCTTGAATTCTCACTCCCGCCTCTTCGTGCCAGGCTTTAAGAGTGTAAGCGCCGGGCGGTACGTTGGCGATCGAAAAAGCTCCTTTGTCGTCCGTTACCGCGAAAAAGGGGTGATCGAAAACGTGAACATAACCAAGCATCCAGGCGTGAGTGTCGCACACAAGTTTTAAAATCCCCGTGTCGCGGATTTTATGTGTCGCTTCGAGTATGGTGTTTTTAAAGGGCAGGGAAAGCATGAAAACAGTTTTTTGTTGCAAGTACGAGTGAGGAATATGCAATTTGGGATCGTTGTTCCTTATACGCAATCTTTCGCCTTTTTGCATCGCGTGGATGCGTGGAACATAGCGACAGCCACTGTTCTCGATGACATTCAGTTTCTGTGGATCGGCGGGCGTGACCGTCGCGGCTTCAATGAATACGACTGCGTTTTTTAATCCGCCGTTCGAGTCGATCAAATAGCTGTCATTGGGTAACGTCTCCCCGCAATAGTCCTGATCTTTGGTCACCTTGACCGCCGCCAATTTAGGTGGCGTATCAGTAAACTTTACTTCTCCTACAATGCCGGCGCCGTGGACGCCGCCAACCGTGCCGGCCACCAACGCTGCGATCAGAACGAGACTCGAAAGTTGCGCTTTCATTATCGCTATGGCTCTAGGTCGTTATGATGCCGGGTTTCAGAGCGAACGGCTTTGCCGCATTACCTGTTCGCCTCCTCGATGTACTTACGGAGAAAATTAACTACTTCGGGCGAAGTCTGTGAAGCTCGTTGGAACAGCCGCTCGCCAGCTTCGCCCACTTCGAAACGCGGCTGAAAACGCATGGTGGCGATCGCGTCCTGCAGGAAATCCTGATCTCGTGACAAGGAGTCGAATGCCTTTCTCAGCGTGGCGATGGTTTCTGGCGGCGCCTTCGGCGGCATCAATACCATTCGCGTCATGTTCGTGCTCGACATATTCGCGGCTTTGAGCGCTTCATACTTGATGCCCGACGGCATCTTACCAAAAACCTCTCTGTAGTAACGGGTAAAGGGTTGAAGCTCGGGCACGTCTCGGCTCACTAAGATCTCGCCACTTGGAGCGACGAGGTCCGTGTAGTAGAGCGGCGTAACCATCCCAGTCTTGACCATTTGCGGTTCCACTTGAGTGCGGTAACTCGGAAGCGTTTCGTCGTGATATTGCGCTTCGTTGCGCTGGACGGCGAGGCGCGCGTCGGAACTGTTGTTATATCCGGTAACATAGTCGTACTTGAGCCCCAAGAGATCAAACGAGAGTCGGAAACGCACGTCTTTCGAGCTACTCACTCCAAGACCCGCGGCGCGAAACTTTTGCGCCTTGACGAAATCCGAAGGCTTTTTAATTCCGGGCGGCACCTCAGAGCGAATGTACGAGACCGTGACGCCGTGAACTCCCGTAATGAAACCAAACTTGCCGAGATCGACACGGAGCGCCTGGTCTTTAATCTGCTGCTGAAAAAGCGCGCCGGTAAAATACGCCGCCGTGAAGCCGTCCGGCTTCGCCACCTCACCGATATAATTGACTGCGATGAGGCCGCCGCCGCCACCCATATTTTGCACCGTGATGGTCGGTTGCCCGGCAATATGTCGGGAAAGATGTTTGGCGAAGATTCGCGACTCGATATCGGTGGGGCCGCCGGCGGCGAAATTGATGACGATGTTGAGAGTCTTGCCTTGGTAGAAGGGGGCTTTCTCGGCGGCGAACCCCGGAGCTCGGAAACCGGCAATCGTCAGCAAGCCTATCGCGAGAAATACCGATCGCTTCTCGTATTGCCTCATCTCATATTCCTTTCGGCGCGGAGATCAAAGCCCGAATATCTTACGAAACTCACGGGCGTAGTCGTCGAGATTAAGGTAAACTTCTTTGGGAACGGCTTTCAGTTTCAGTTTGCTCTGATCCATCTTCGGCGCCAGCGGTTCGATGTCGCTGCGCGCGGGAATGCGGCGCATCTCGCGGACCATCTGCTGGCCTTTTTTGGAAGTGGCGAAGTCGATGAGTAGTTTGGCTGAGTTCGGGCTGGACGCCTTGGCGCTCAGGCCCATGCCGCTCATTGTGACCACGATGGGATCGAAGGTTTCAATCCAATCCACCGGCGCGCCTTCTTTTTTCATTCGCTCAATCCGAAAATTGTAGGCCCAAGCCAGTGGCACTTCGCCGGCGCCAAGGAGTTGCGCCGTAAGTCCGTGGCCCCGCCGCCATAATGGGTTTTGCAGCGCCAAGCGTTTCATGTACTGCACGGTTTTCTCTCTGCCCCATACCGTCGCGAGCGTGCCGAACCAGTCGTAATCGGTGGAGTCCATCAACATCTTGTCCTTCCACTTCGGGTCGAGCAGATCCGGATAATTTTTCGGCGCATCCTTGGCACTGAGCATCTTGGTGTTGTAACAGAGCACCAGATTGTTGACGAAAATGCCGGTCCAATAGCCTTGCGGATCTTTGAATTCAGTTAAAATCGCATCGCGCTCGGGAGTGACATAGGGCGTGATCATGCGACGATCGACCAAAGCGCCCATGGCGCTCGTAGAGATCGCATCGAACAGCCACTGGCCGGCGCGGGTTTCGCTAAGGATGCGGTTCATCAATTGTTCTTCGCCGGCGCGCACCAGTTCGGCTTTGATGAAAGGATATTCTTTTTGAAATGCGTCCAACAACGGCTTCGATGTGTCGATCGCCATCGAGGTATACCAGACCAGCTTGTTTTCTTTTTTGGCGGCCTCGATCAGGGCAGGTTGCGCGCAAAGACGCAAAGGAGCGAATGCGAGAACGAGAACAAGGGGCGCGAATGAACGCAACGGTAACCGCATACTACCTCCTGTGCGCGCAAGGTCCAGTTCAAGGTTCCAAGTTCAAAGTTCCGGGTTGACAAAAACTCGGAACATTGAACCTTGAACACGAAACCGCGCTAGGCGCGCGGATAAAGCGCATCCATCATCAAGCGTTTATGGTGCCCGGGCGTGCCGAGATATTGATACAGCGTGTGTGCGAGCACGCTGTGCGCCATCATCGGGTGGCCGTAATCGGTGCCCGGCCCGGCCCAAACCATGTGCGCGTAATTCGTGCCGTGATAATAGCCGTCGCTCGCCACGGCTTTAGCCTCATGCACCGCGGCGCGCGCCGGCATGCCACTCTCGAGACGCCAGATCGTTTCGTAGGTCGCCCAGCGCGCCATATCGAGATTGATCGAGATATCGACGCAGTGATCCTGGACACGCTGGAAGCGGCCGATCGGCTGGCCGAACACGACGCGAGCGCGGGTATACTCGCAGGTCATGTCGAAGACTTCCTGGGTCGCGCCGACTTGATAGGCGGAGAGAATCGGCAGAGATTTATCCAACGCGGTTTCAAGCGTTGCCCAGCTCGCGCCGCTCGAACCGAGTAGATTTGTCGGCGCGACAACTACTTTATCGAAGCGAACTTCTGCGACTGAAATGAAGAAGCCGACATGCGGCGTGATCGTGATTCCCGGGCTCTTGGCGTCGACGAGCAGAAAAACGACTTTTCCCTCTTCGCTGCGCGCGGCGCAAAGAAAACTGGTCGCGGCTTGTGCGTCGAAGACGAAGCGCTTGGTGCCGTTCATGATGTAGCCGCCGGCAGTTTTGCTCAAGCGCGTTTCAACGGCTTCGGGTCCCCAATAAGCGGCTTTGTCGGCGATGGCGGGAATGACGATCGATGCGCCGCTGCAGAGCGGTGGCAACAGCGCCTTTCTTTGCTCTTCGGTGCAGGCTTCGAAAATCATCTGCGCGCTTAGAATTCCCGAAGTAAAGAGCGGTCCCGGCACCGGGCCGCGACCGAGCTCTTCGAAAACGACGGCGCAATCCATCGTCGAGACATCCGAACCGCCGTATGCTTCCGGCAACATCATGCCGAGCCAGCCGATCTCCGCGGCTTTTTTTACCAACTGCGGTTGATAGGTTTGTTTGTTCTTATACCACTGGGTCATCTGATGCGCGGGCACTTCCGCTTTGACGAAGTCCTCCGCCACTTTTTTAAATTCTTCTTGGGTTTCGGTAAGTGCTAAGTCCATTTTTATCTCCTGGAATGGCGACCGTAGGGGCGCAGCATGCTGCGCCCCTACATTATTTTTAATCCGTCTCCGGCGCTTTTTCCGTCGTCGGGCGGCCGAGGCCGAGGCGACGGGCGAAAATTAGTCTGTCAGTGTCCAGGGTGCCGCCGCCGTGCAACTGGCCTGGGCCGGTGCGCACAGCGTATTCGAAATCGATCACTTCGTGCACGGACAGGTTTTGTTCGAGAGCATCCGCCCCCATGATCGCTTGCAAGCGCTCGCCGTTGCGCAGGCGCAGCATGCGCTGATAGTAGCGCTGCTGCGGGCCGCCGTAGGGATGCGGTTTCTTGGCGAAGCGGCGCCAGTAAATGAGCTGGTTGAAGCGCCGCAGAGTATTCAACTCGATGGTCATCTCGGCGATCAGGTCGCGCACGCGCGGATCTTCGATGATCGGTTTGCCGTCGATGTGCGTGCTGCGGCAGTACTCGACGACGCGCTCGATCAGCGGATCCACCGCGATGCGGCCGTCGCCGCCGTGCTCGAGCTCCATGTGGGTGCTGGCGACTTTCCAGCCGTTGTTCTCGCCGCCGATCAAATATTTCGCCGGCACGCGCACGTTGTCGAAGAAGACCGCATTCTTGATTCCCATCATAAGATTCATATGCTGGATCGTGATGCCAGGGAGGTTCGCCGGGATATGCAACCAGGCGAGATTCTCATGGCGCTTGCCCTGCGGATTGGTGCAGACCAAGGTCCAAAGAAAGTCCGGCGGCAGATGGTGGCCGACCATGACCTTTTGGCCGTTGACGACATAGTGGTCGCCGTCGCGGATCGCCTTGGTCTGGCAGTTAGCGATGTCGCTGCCGCCATGAGGTTCCGTCAAAACTTGCCAAACGCAGATTTCGGCCTGCGTTATCGGCGGTAAGAATTCGGCTTTCTGCTCGTCGGTTCCCCAGCGAATCAGCACCGGCGCGACGATGCGCGCGAGAGTGTAGAATGTATGCGACAGGTTCAAGCCGTATTTGAACAGCTCGGTTTCCAACACCATCTGATGATCTACGGTTAGCTCGGCGCCGCCATATTTTTTCGGAAACAACGGAAAGAGCCAGCCCTTCGCGCCCAATTTCTCGGCCAGGCCGCGGCGAAACTTGTATTCCTCGTCGTCCTCGCGGGTCGACCAGGAAGCCGACCAGCGCAAGTGCTCGTGCCCTTTTATCTGCTCGGCCACCCAGGCGGCGACCTCTTTACGAAACTCGACTACATGCGGCGGGTCGGCGGATACGTTAAAATCCATAAGCTCTCTCCTTTTCTTCCCAGTCCAGAGTC
>Ga0137403_10003491_pt1 | contig 18848 bp, 13 predicted proteins | sample CZOMad2_1_16fung_FD_122057 | JGI IMG/M metagenome (GOLD analysis project Ga0137403, IMG submission 122057) | Vadose zone soil fungal communities from Angelo Coast Range Reserve, California, USA - CZOMad2_1_16fungal (Hybrid Assembly) | ecosystem: Environmental > Terrestrial > Soil > Vadose zone...
CACCATGGAACCGGGGGCAAGCGAAGTTTTAACCCAGGCTGGGACCTGCAATCCGCGCTCAACTGCCTTTTTTGCCAGCAGGCCGGCAGCGATCATTACGGATGGATTGGAGGTATTCGTGCAACTGGTGATAGCAGCAATGACCACCTTACCGTGGCTCAGAGCGGACGGCACGTCCTGCGGAACGTGCTCTTCGTGGCGCAAGTCGACCACGCCGATGGCAGTGGGATTGCCGCCTTCCTGCTCCCATCGGCCCAGGTTACTGTTCGCGAGATTGGCCGGAGCCGCAGCTGGCGTCGATGTCTTGGCGGCGGATTTGGGCTTCATCAAAGAGGGTAGCGCCTGTTCGAAAGACTCGCGAGCTTTGGAGAGCGGCACTCGATCTTGCGGACGCTTGGGGCCCGCGAGGCTCGGCTCGACCGTCGCCAGATCGAGCGCAAGCAGCTCCGAATATTGCGCTTCAGGCGTCTTCTCGTCATGAAACAGGCCTTGCTCGCGGCTGTAGGCCTCCACCAGCGCAATCTGCTCTTCGGAACGGCCGGTCAGACGCAGATAATTCAGCGATTCTTTATCAACTGGGAAAATTCCGCTGGTTGCGCCGTATTCCGGTGACATGTTGCCGATGGTAGCGCGATCGGCAAGAGGCAAATCCTGAAGTCCGGGTCCGAAATATTCGACAAATTTGCCAACCACTCCGTGCTTGCGCAGCATTTCAGTGATGGTGAGCACCAGATCGGTTGCAGTGGCGCCTTCGCGCAGTTTGCCGGTGAGCTTAACGCCGACCACTTGCGGAATCACCATCGAAACCGGCTGTCCGAGCATTGCGGCTTCGGCTTCAATGCCGCCCACGCCCCAGCCCAAAACGCCCAGGCCGTTAATCATGGTGGTGTGCGAGTCGGTACCAACAAGAGTGTCTGGATAAGCGGTGCGATGGCCATTCGTTTCGTGAACAAAAACTACGCGGGCGAGATACTCGAGGTTAACCTGGTGGACGATTCCAGTATCGGGCGGAACGATTGCTAAATTGCGAAAGGCAGTCTGGCCCCAGCGGAGGAATGCGTAACGTTCTTTGTTGCGTAGGAATTCAAGTTCGGAATTGAGCTGGAAGGCTTGCGGAGTGCCGAATTCATCTACCTGCACCGAATGATCGATGACGAGTTCAGCCGGCTGGAGGGGATTGATCAAAGTTGGATCACCTGACAGACGCTTCATGGCATCGCGCATGGCGGCGAGATCGACGATTGCGGGCACGCCGGTGAAATCCTGCAAAAGTACGCGGCTAGGGGTGAAGGCAATTTCCTTGTCGGGCTTCGATTTCTTATTCCATGCGGCCAGCGCTCGAATATCTTCCTTTTTCACATTCTGGCCATCTTCGGTGCGCAGCAGGTTCTCCAGGAGAATGCGAAGCGAGTAAGGCAGATGCTTCGTCGAAATGCCCTGCTTGTCGAGCGCATCCAGCCGGTAGATTTCATATTCTTTGGTGCCAACTTTAAGAATGGCGCGGGCATTGAAGCTATTCATTGATGAGTGCCTTCCTGAACGTCTTCCACAACAGCGGAGAGAACCATCAAGGAATAGTTTAGTCGTTTCAAGTCGGATTTGCGTAGAGCGGGTGTGGAGGAGCGAGCGCACGAAGGTCTACTTGGGGAAGGAAAATTCCTCTCGCGTGGGCGGGCGGGGGCGTCCGCCCCTACGTGTAACGTGACGCTACATGCGTATGGCCTGAATTAACAACCACGTGTTCAGGATGGCGATTAGAGCCGCCGTGCTCCAGGACAAGGCTCGCAGCCAGGGTGCGTTCACAAATTCGCCCATCTTGCGGCGATCACTGGTGAACATCACCAATGGAAAGACAGCGAAGCTTAACTGCATGCTGAGAATGACTTGGCTGAAGATCAGCAGGTCCGCGGTGCCCTTTTCTCCCCACAATGCCGTAACCACGATGGCGGGAGCGATGGCAATGCTGCGCGTAATCAGACGCCGCAGCCAGGGGCGCAGGCGGATGTTGAGGAAGCCTTCCATTACCACCTGTCCGGCCAAAGTGCCTGTGAGAGTGGAGTTTTGACCGGAGGCGAGAAGCGCGAGGGCAAACACCGTGCTCGCGCCGGTGACACCGAGGAGCGGAGAGAGCAGCTTGTGGGCATCCTGGATTTCAGCAATTTGGTTGAAGCCATGGCGGTAGAACGTGGCGGCGGAAACGATGAGAATGGCGGCGTTGACCAGCAGAGCGAAAGTTAGCGCAACAGTGGAGTCGATTACTGAGTAGTGAATGGCTTCGCGCTTGCCCTCATGAGTTCGATCGAAGTCGCGCGTTTGCACGATCGCGGAGTGCAGATAGAGATTGTGCGGCATCACGGTGGCGCCGAGGATTCCGATGGCGATGTAGAGCATGCCGCGATCACGGAAAATTTGAGAAGAGGGGACAAAGAACCCTTGCACGATGCCGAGCATGCTCGGCCGAGAGAAAAGAATTTCAAGCCCGAAGCAAACGCCGATGGTTCCTATGAGAACGATTACCAGTGCTTCCAAAAAACGAAAGCCCCTCTGCTGGAGGAAGAGGATTATCAGAACATCCAACGCGGTGAGGCAAACGCCCCACAGGAGCGGGATTTGAAACAGCAGATTGAGCGCGATGGCCGAACCAATCACCTCGGCGAGATCGCAGGCGGCAATAGCAATCTCGGCAAATCCCCAGAACGCGAATGAGACTTTGCGGCTGAAATGGTCACGGCAGGCTTGGGCGAGATCGCGGCCTGTCACGACTCCCAATTTGATGGCCAGGCTCTGCAGCAGAACAGCCATCAAATTGGACAGCATGACGACGGAAAGCAAAGTGTAGTTATAGCGGGAGCCACCGGCCAGATCGGTTGCCCAATTGCCAGGATCCATGTAACCGACGGCGACCAAAAAACCCGGGCCAGCGAAGGCAAACAGCTTGCGAAGCCGGCCGGCGGTCCTCGGAACGTGCAGGCTGCGGTAAACTTCCGGAAGGCTCGGGGCGAGCGCTTGATTGCGCCATGTTTCGGCTTGCGGATTGAGTACGTCAGTGCCCATGCAGTCAGGCCTGCACCAGAAGTTAGCGTAAGTATACAACAGAGAGTAAACCATGGTTAATTACTTTTGGCCAGCAGTAAGGAGAAGTTTTTCCACAGCGGGACGAATAATTCATAGTTCAAGAGGGCTGACTTTTAACTTGAGGGTGGCTTCCGCGAGCCAGTCTTGGCTTCATTGTGTACCCAGACTCGTTGCGCGGCGGAGGAGCCAAGAGAGACGGCTCCTGCATCGGTCGAGAGTGTGAGCGTCTGATCGTAATTGCGCCGAGAGACATAGACTCGGGCACCGGGGCGGATGCCACGTTCCTCGAGAAATTCGAGCAGGCGGCGGTCGCGTTCGTAGATGCCACTCACGGTATAGTTCTCGTTTGCCTCGGCGTCCGCTAACAGTAAAAGTCCACGGCGACGGCGGCTGGCGGGGCTTTCCTGTTCGCTGAGATTGCCATGCGGGCAAGCGCCGCCACGCCCCAATTTAGCTAAGAGTTTTGCTTCAAAATCGGGAGAGACAGCGTGCTCCAGGCGTTCGGCCTCATCGTGCACTTTGTACCATTCCATCTCGAACATTTCCGAGAGCATGCGTTCGATCAAGTGATGGCGCAGGGTGAGCTTGCGAGCGATTTTGCGGCCCGCAGAGGTAAGACTCACCTCGCCGCCTTGCACTCGCACCAAGCCGTCTTTCTTAAGACGTCGGAGCGCCATGGTTACTGCTGGCGGGGAAACCGAAAGCCAGTGGGCCAGAGTAGCAGAGATGACCGAGGTGCCTTCACTCTCGGCCTCGAGGATGGCCTTAAGATAGTCCTCCTTGGAGACGGTAATCATTGGAAATCATTATATGGCGGGTTAAGCACGGTTAACGAATTTCTGTAGTATTCCCATTTAACTACGAAGGGCACGAAGGCACACGAAGGAGGCTTTTAGGATTCGACCCTTTGTGTAACTTCGTGTCCTTCGTGGTTTATGAAATTAGGAGTCAACTCGGACTTCTGTAGGCAGCCGGGCGTCCAGTTGGAGTCGAGGATCGCGAATCGGAAGATGTAGTGCCTGTTTGACATAGTTTCCCTCTGCCCCTAACCTGTCTGTCTCTGGCTATGAAAGTCCTGGTGATCGGAAGCGGCGGCCGCGAGCACGCGCTGGTTTGGAAGCTGCGGCAGTCGCCGCGCGTGAGCAAGGTTTATTGCGCTCCGGGAAACGGCGGCATTTCCGATGAGGCCGAGTGCCTTCCGGTTGATGTCAAGAGCATCGATTCGCTGGTCGCGTTGGCCACCCAGATTCATCCTGACCTTACCGTGGTCGGACCGGAACTGCCTCTGACGTTAGGTGTAGTCGATGAGTTCACCCGGCGGGGGTGGAAGACTTTCGGTCCGACCAAAGCAGCGGCAAGATTGGAATCGAGCAAGAGCTTCGCTAAGCAGTTTCTCAACCGGTACCACATCCCGACTGCACACTATGCAATCTGCAGCTCTTTGAACGAATTGAGGGAGACGCTGCCGCGATTTCATCCTCCCATCGTGGTAAAAGCGGATGGGCTGGCGGCGGGCAAAGGGGTAGTGATTGCCAAGAGCAAAGAGGAAGCGATTACGGTCTCATCGGAGATGCTCAGCGGGAAAATGCTGGGCGAGGCGGGATCGCGTGTAGTGCTGGAAGAATGCCTGCAAGGCGATGAGCTTTCGTTCCTGGTGTTGAGCGATGGTGAACGGGTTGCGCCGCTGGTGGCGGCGCAGGATCACAAGCGCATTGGCGATGGGGACACGGGGCCGAATACCGGCGGGATGGGCGCATATTCTACGAGCACAATGCTCGATGATCAAATGGCGCACTGGCTGGTGCAGCACATCGCATTGCCGGTTGTAGCCGGAATGAAAGCCGAAGGCGCCGAATACAAAGGCATTCTTTATTGCGGGCTCATGATGACGGCGCGCGGTCCCATGGTGCTGGAGTTTAATTGCCGCTTTGGTGATCCGGAGACGCAGCCGATTTTGATGCGGCTGGAAAGCGATTTGTGCGAAGCGCTTGAGGCATCGATTGAAGGGCGCGTGAGCGATGGCGATTTTCGCTGGTCACCGGATGCCGCCGTCTGCGTGGTGATGTCGTCGGGAGGCTATCCCGGAACATTCGAGGTGGGCAAGAGGATTACAGGCCTCGACGAAGCGGAGAAGGTCGAAGGAGTTAAGATTTTTCATGCGGGTACGACCAAGCACGATGATGGTTATTTCACCGCCGGTGGCCGGGTTTTAGGCGTGACTGCTCGGGCGTCGGACTTAACGATGGCAGTTCAGCGGGCGTATCAGGCCGCTGGAAAGATCAGTTTCGAGGGTGCGCACTATCGGAAGGACATCGCGGCGAGGGCGCTGAAGAAATGACGAGTTGGGATCTCGAAAATTCTTTATTGGCGCACTCCGCGAAAAATCAGTAACCACGAAGGGCACGAAGGTACACCAAGGAAGTCACTAGAAATTTTGGCAGTATGGAGACTGGGCAGAGGATAGATGAGCAAGCCACTGGTTTCGATTGTGATGGGCAGTGATTCTGATTTCGAGATCATGCGTGAGGCGGGAAAAGCGCTGGACGATTTTGGAATTGACTACGAGATCGACGTGACTTCGGCGCATCGGTCGCCTGACCGGACGGCCGATTACGCCCGTAATGCGGCTGGTCGCGGCATTCGTGTGATCATCGCCGGAGCTGGAGGCGCGGCGCATTTGGCGGGAGTGATTGCGGCGCACACGACATTGCCGGTGATTGGGGTACCGATACCGTCGACGCCATTGAACGGATTGGATTCATTGCTCGCAACTGTGCAGATGCCTGCAGGAATCCCGGTGGCGACGGTTGCGATTGGAAAACCGGGGGCAACGAATGCGGGGATTCTGGCAGCGCAGATGATTGCGCTGGCGGATTCATCTGTCGCGAAGAGGCTAGAGGCTCACAAGCAGAAGCTGGAGGCGGGAGTCGAGGAAAAATCGAAGAAGCTGAGAAGTGCGCTGAAGTAGGCAAGCGCAAAAGGCAAAGCCGGCAGGATGCCGGCGCTACAGCTTCAAATCTTTTAGGTATTTCCGCAGTTCTTCGCCCAGGTCGGGTCGTTTGAGCGCAAACTCAATAGTGGCTTTTAGGAAGCCAAGTTTGTCGCCGGTATCGTGGCGCCTGCCCTCGTAGACATAGGCATACATCTTTTGCTTCTTCAGGAGCCCGCAAAGGCCGTCAGTAAGCTGCAGCTCGCCGCCGACGCCAAACTGGGTTGTGGAGAGGGTTTCGAATACCTCTGGCGTCAGGATGTAGCGTCCAATTACCGCCAGGTTTGAAGGGGCGTTTTCCGGCTTCGGTTTCTCTACGAGGTCCAGCACTTCGAAAAGGCGTCCGTTGAAACGTCCGTCTGCCGGCTTCACTTTGAGCACACCGTAAGCGGAAATTGCATTGCCTTCGATCATCTGTGTGGCCAGCACCGAACATTGGGTTTCTTCGAAGACCTGCATCATCTGCTTGAGAACGGGCACCGGCGCATCGATGACGTCATCAGCCAGCAGTACAGCAAACGGCTCGTTGCCAACCAATTCGCGGGCGGTGAGCACCGCGTGGCCAAGGCCCAGAGCTTCTTTCTGGCGCACGTAGGCAACGTGGATCATGTCGGAAATCTGGCGGACGATCTGGAGCAGATCGGTTTTCCCTTTCTCCTCCAGCATCTTTTCCAGCTCATAGCTGACATCGAAGTGATCTTCGATCGCCTGCTTGCCCCGGCCGGTGATAATGATGATTTGATCGCAGCCTGCCGAAAGCGCCTCCTCGACGCCGTACTGAATGATGGGCTTGTCCACCAGCGGCAGCATCTCTTTGGGTTGTGCTTTGGTGGCGGGAAGGAAGCGAGTGCCTAATCCTGCCGCGGGGAAGACGGCTTTGCGAACTTTCATCATGAAGTGGTCGTTGGTCGTTAGCCTTTAGTCGTTAGCGACAGCGAAGCGACTGGAAATTGTAATTGCTACGCTTGACATTGGCCATCGCAGCAGGTGGAACCTGCCGAGCTTCGCTCGGCCCGACAGCCGAGGGCGGCTGTCCCTACATGGTCCAAGGCTATCCCTGCGTGGTCGAGGGCGGCCGTGCCTACGTGGCTGGTGCTGGGACCTCCTGAGCCGATAGTTCCTCAAGCAAGCTCCGCAGTTGACCCAAGATTTCCGGGGCACCGCTCACCTTCAGCGAAAACTTCAGGTTCCCGTCCGGCGTGAACTGCGCGCCACGCTGCGAGGAAACAAATTTCGCCAGCATGCCAGGATCAATTCCCGCGTTCTGCCGGAATTTGATGTTTACCAGATCGCGCTTGCGATCGATTCCGCTGGCGCCCACGCGGACTGCCAGTAGCTTGAGCGCAGCGTAATCCAGCAGATTGCGGACAGCGGGCGGCGGCTCGCCGTAGCGGTCCTGAAGCTCGGCACGAACGTCGTTCAATTGCGATTCTGTTTCTACACCCGCCACCCGCTTATACATCCGCAGGCGCTGATTCTCCTCCGGAATGTAATCCACTGGGATGCGGATATTCAGTCCGAGGTTGAGTTGAGTCTCAGCTTCTTCTGGCGCGGTTTCGCCCTTCATCTCGCGGACGGCGCGGTCAAGCATTTGGGTGTAGAGCTCAAATCCGATGGCTTCGATGTGGCCGCTTTGCTCTCCGCCCAGGAGATTGCCAGCGCCGCGTAGCTCGAGATCGAGCGCGGCGATCTTGAAGCCCGCTCCCAGATCGGAAAACTCTTTCAGCGCAGCCAGCCGGCGGCGGGCGATGGGCGTCAGCTCAACTTCGGCAGGAACCAAGAGATAGGCATAAGCCCGGCGGTTCGAGCGGCCCACACGCCCACGCAACTGATAGAGTTCGGACAAACCGAGTCGATCAGCCCGGTTGATCAGAATCGTGTTGCACAGTGGGATGTCGAGGCCGTTCTCGATGATCGTGGTCGCCACCAATATGTCAGCTTCATGATGCATGAATTTCAGCATCACTTTTTCCAGTTCGCCTTCGGACATCTGGCCGTGGCCGACGGTGATTCGGGCGCGTGGAACCAATTCCTGAAGCTTGGCGCCGATTTCCCAGATTGTGTCCACACGATTGTGAACGAAATACACCTGGCCGCCTCGGTCGAGCTCCTGCTCGAGGGCAGATAGAATCAGCTTGTCATCCCAGCTTGCGACGACGGTTTGGATTGCGATGCGGTCTTTGGGTGGAGTTTCGATCACGCTCATGTCACGCAGGCCGACGAGTGACATGTGCAGGGTGCGCGGGATGGGAGTCGCTGACATGGTGAGCACGTCGACCTGCTTGCGCATCTGCTTGATTCGCTCTTTGTGGCGAACACCGAAGCGCTGTTCCTCGTCCACCACCAGAAGACCCAGGTCGGCGAACTTCACGTCTTTTGAGAGCAGGCGGTGCGTGCCGATCAGGATGTCGACCTTGCCCGCCTCAACTTTTTGCAGAATTTCTTTCTGTTGTTTGGCGGAGCGGAAACGGCTGATCATCTCAATCGAGACTGGGAATGCGGCGAAGCGCTGCTTGAAAGTCTCATAATGCTGAAAGACCAAAACCGTGGTGGGCGCGAGCACTGCCACCTGCTTGTTGTCGCTGATGGCTTTGAATGCCGCGCGCATGGCGACTTCTGTCTTGCCGTAGCCGACATCGCCGCAAAGCAAGCGGTCCATCGGCTGCTGTGTTTCCATGTCCCGCTTGACGTCGACAATCGCGAGTTCCTGGTCTTCGGTCTCGCTGTATTCGAATGCGTCTTCAAACTCGCGAATCCATTCGTTATCGGCTGAGAAGGCGTGGCCTTCTGCGGTTTTGCGCTCGGCGTAGAGCTTCAGGAGTTCATCCGCCATGTCTTTCATGGCCTTGCGTACTCGGGCCTTCGTCTTGGCCCAGGCAGCAGTGCCGAGGTGACTCAATGGCGGCTTGGCACCCTCTGACGATCGATACTTCTGGACCAAGTCAAGGCGAGTGAGCGGGACATAGAGCCGCGCTCCTTCGGCATATTCGAGCAGCATGAACTCGGCGTTGCCGTCGCCCTGATTGATCTCTTTCAGCCCCTGATACTGCCCAATTCCGTGTTCCACGTGCACGACGTAATCGCCAACCTGAAGATCGCGGAAATCGGAGAGAAACGCAGACGTTTTCGATTTCTGTCTTTGCGGGCGTGAAACAACGGATTCGGACTCATCAAACAGATCACGTGCGCCGAAGATGGTGAGATTGGCGTCGGGCAATGCTACGCCGTCTGGAACGTAGGCTTTCGCTAACGTGGTGGTGAGCACTTCTCCGGCGAAGTATGCAGTCTCGTCGGCATAGCTCTCGCCGCTGCGGGTGCGGCTTCCCAAGCGGAAGGAAACGGCATATTCGGTGAAAATGTCAGCCAGGCGCTCGATCTCACCTGTATTCGGAACAGCGATCAGCACGCGCTTGCCTTCAGCAGTTTGCTTTTGAACTTGCTCCAGCATCGCGGGAACCGAGCCGTGGAAGCGCGGCGTGGGCTGCGAGTGGAACGTCACCGCCTCAGCTTGTCCGGTGCGCTCGATCCCAAGGTGTTCAACGTCTGCTCCTCGCAAAGTGCCGAGCTTGGCCCACCACTCTTCGGGCGAGAGATACAGATCGGCAGGCCGTACCAGATTGCCGACTCCACTGCGTTCATGAGCTTCCTCTATACGCGACCAGGTGTGTTCGAACTCGGGTTTCAGGTTCTCAGGTTCGTCGGTGATGACGAGAGCGCGAGGGAGCAGATCGAATATGGTGCGATCGGCGCCGGCAACGGGAGCATAGAACTCCCAGCCAGGGAACACGGTCACTCCGCCAGAGCGGACTGCCTGCTCGACAATCTCTTCGGCGCCGGTAATTCGTTTTCCGGAAAGTCGGGCATGAATTGCGCCGAGAAGGTCGTCGCTAACGGGAGTTTCGGTCAGCGGCAGGAGGATCGCTTCATCCACGGGATTCGAGGACCGCTGGGTTGCCGGTTCGAACTTGCGGATGGACTCAACCTCGTCGCCGAAAAACTCAACGCGCACAGGACGGTCCGCTTCGGGCGAGTAGACATCGAGAATGCCGCCGCGCAGCGCGTATTCGCCGGGCATTTCGACCACATCGGTGGATGTATATCCGACGGTATTGAGGTGGCGCAGCAACGGATCAGTATCGAACGTGTCACCTCGCCTCACGATGCGAGCCAGGTCCGCATAGTACTCAGCGGAGCGCAGGCGCAGGGCCGTCGCCGTGATCGGAGAGACAATGATCGAAACCGCGCCGGTGGCGATCTTCCATAGAGCAACGGCGCGCTCTTCCTGGAGCTCGGGATGTGGCGAGAGGTTCTGAAAGGGAAGAACGTCACGCGTGGGAAGAGCAACGATGGTCTCCGGATCGGCGGCACCGGTAAGCTCGCAGAAAGCCTGCAGCAGCGGGACGAAGTCTTCCATGCTGCGATTATCGGAACCCACCAGAATCAGCGGCCGGTCTGCCGCTCTTTGCAGCAAAACCAGCAGCAGGGCTTTGGCCGTCGGCGTTAATCCAGAAACACTAATCCGCCCCGTGCCCTCTTTCAGATGGGAGGCTACACGCGCGAAAGCGGGCAATTTTTCCACGTCCGTGAAGAGATCCCGGACGAACGGAAGAACCATCGCTTTTCTATTCTAACAGCCGGAAAGCGCTCTGGAATGCGATGAAGGCGAGAAATGGAAAAGGCCGGCTCATCACCGGCCTCCACCGCTAGGTACGGCAGAAAAAAATTAACGCTGCGGGTTTTCGTTCTTTTCGTACTTCTGCTCCCGTTTCATGAAAATCTGCGGGTGCTCCTTGACTTGCTCTCTCACTCCCGCATGGGTGCTCAGGAATTGCCTCAGCTCCGGATGACTATTCAGATAATTTTGGTCATCCAACAAGCCTGGGTTTTTCTGAAGGTCTTTGGCTATTTGCGGATGTGAATCGAGAAAGGCGTCGAAATTCCGCAGTTCGCCGTTGGTGATATCCTCGCCGGAATTCTCGAAACGCTTCTCGCGCTGCATGAAGCCCTGAGGATTCTCGCGAATCTCCTCGCGCACGCCTTGGTGATTCTCCAGATATCTCGCGAGGTTGGGATGTTTATTGACGAAATTCTGGTCGTTGACCAGCGACGGGTTCCTAGCTAATTCGCGCCCCACGTCGGGGTTCGAGTCCAGAAACGCGTCGAAGCTGTCCAGTTCGCGATGGGTAATGTCATTATCGGGTCGGGTCGCTTGCTGGCTCTGCGCTTCATTGCGCCGTCTGTGCTCGTCGCGGTCCCGGTCACGATCTTTGTCCCGATCGCGATCTTTATCCTTATCCTTGTCCTTGTTGCGATCCTTATCCGGTTTCTCAGCCGAGGGCCGATTCATGTCATCATTGTCAGGCTGCTGGGCTGCGGCCCGAGGCGAAAGGCACGGCACCGCCAAGAACAATGACAGCATGAGGAAAGTACTCAGGAAACTACGCCGCAGCAGTGTGCGGGGTGAAATCTCTAAGGTCATTTTGGTTCCTCCGGTATACAGTTCCCTCCCCGCTTGTGACCATTGAAAAGGATGCAATTGGCGTACCGTCACACGAGACGCGAAGTGCTTGTGAGACAAGGGCTAAGGTCGGGCATCATTATGAAGGAGCACGCGCTACCGTGTAGTTTTGCCTATCAGGATCGCTGAAGAGGTCTGGTCAGGCAGGTAGGACCTCCGCTGCCGTTGATGCACAGCTCAGATCCAGGGAATGTGGATACATGGAATCCTGTATCCCGAAGCTTTTGGTTAGTTTTCCTGTTCTCCTCTAGCGCAAGCAGTCGCCGCTCTCCCAGAGAGAGTACGTTACAGGCAAGCGTCTCACGCTCAGAGTAGTCGATTTCCACAAAGTGATAGCCGCGGGACTTCAGCAGTTCCACAGTTTCGACCGCGAGCCAGGGCAAGTCTACAAGAGCTGTGCGCTCATCCAGGAGACTGATAAGAGACATCAAGTGCAAGCAGGCAGAAGGCCCGGGGCCGTAGGGCAGCGGTGCGGAGAGAACCTGCACGCCTCTGGGTGCAAGCAGATCGCGCATTTGTGCGATGCCTGCCGCATTCGTGCGGTAGCCGTGGCCGATGAGCAATGTTTTTTCATCGAGCCAAATCATGTCGCCAGCTTCGGTCGTGCCAGGAGGCACGATTTTGATGAATGGAATGGCATTACCCAGCAGTGAGCAGAAAGACCTCTGGTGTTTGCCTTCGGGCATGCGGTTTGCTTTTCCAGGGCGCATCACGATCAGCCCGAAATCGGTTGGGAACAATGCGTCATGCGCGTAGACGGCGTCGAGCGAGAGATCCAAAGCGGGAGGCGATTCCACCACTTCGGCGCCCGCAGCTTCCAGTTGTCGGCACATTTCTTCATGATGTGCCTGAGCGGTCTTGAAGTCCGGCGGATGGTGAAAGCCGAGCTCACGCCAGCGAGCGACACGCTCCGGCTGGTTCCAGCCGGCACTGCGAGGCGAGCAGACCAGCACGTACTCCAGCTTCCCGACCATGGAATGGCCGTTGAAAAGGCGCAAGATCGTATCTGGAGCTTCGTTTGTCACAATCCTGAGTAGAGTAATAGCATTAAAACTGCAAGTGCAAGCGGAAGCGGGACTGGCACTTCGCCACGATCGCGCCGGTGCGGCAATTGGTGGTCGCCACCTACACCTCGGTTCCCTTGCCTGCCCAGCCCGGCATGCTTATACTCCTGTACTTGTCCGCCTCCTCAGGAATTAAAATCGGCCCCGGCTGCATCTTATAGATTAGTGCGCTAATCGGAGATCATCATGGTTACAAAGACCGTGTCCCTCGAGCAGGAAATCAATCCCTGGGAGGCGCAAGCCGCCCGCTTCGACCTAGCGGCTAATAAGCTGAACCTGGACGAGGGATTATGGAAGGTGTTGCGCTACCCCAACCGCGAAATTATTCTGCACATCCCCGTTGCAATGGACAATGGCAGCCTGGAGGTTTTCACCGGCTTCCGTGTGCAGCACTCGATTGCGCGCGGGCCGTCGAAAGGCGGCATCCGGTACGCACCCGACGTCACCCTTGATGAGATCCGCGCTCTAGCTAGCTGGATGACGTGGAAGTGCGCGGTGGTGAACATTCCGTTCGGCGGGGCGAAGGGTGGTGTGATCTGCGATCCGCATAAGATGTCCATGGGCGAGCTTGAGCGCATGACCCGCCGCTACACCGCCGAGCTGGTCGAATTCATTGGTCCGGAAAAAGATGTCCCGGCTCCCGACGTGAATACTAACGAGCAGACCATGGCATGGATCATGGATACGTACTCCATGCACATGCGCCAGACGGTGACTGCGGTTGTAACCGGCAAGCCGCTGAACATCGGCGGATCCCGCGGGCGGCGCGAAGCTACTGGACGCGGCATCATGGTCGTGGTGGATGAGGCGATCAAGAAGCTAGGGCTGAGCCGCGAGTCAAGCCGTGTGATCATTCAGGGTTTCGGCAACGTGGGATCGAATGCGGCGCGCTTAATGGCGGAGGCCGGCTACAAGGTTATTGGCATCGTCGAAGTTGATGGCAGTTTGTATAACAAGAATGGCATCGACGTGGACGCATTGTGGGAATTCCGCCAGCGCAATGGCACCGTCCTGGGCTTCCCAGAGGCCGAACCGGCCAATCCTGCTGATCTGCTGGTCACTGATTGCGAGATTCTTATTCCTGCGGCAACCGAAAACCAGATCACCAGCCGGAACGCCGACCGTGTGAAGTGCAAGATTCTTGCGGAAGGCGCGAACGGCCCGACTACGGCTGCTGCAGATGAAATCCTTGCCGACAAACGGGTGTTCGTGATCCCGGATATTTTGTGCAACGCTGGTGGCGTAACCACCTCGTACTTTGAATGGGTGCAGGACCGCCAGGGATACTTCTGGAAGGAATCGGTTGTAAACGAGCAGCTTGAGCACATTATGAAGACTGCCTTCGATGATGTCGCCTGCTACGCCGAAACTCACAGCGTGAACAACCGCATCGCGGCTTACATGCTTGCCATTGATCGCGTGGCATATACGATCCGCCAGCGCGGAATTTACGCTTAGCTGTCGATCCTTGGCTAGGGCAGATTGACTTCGGTTCCGTTATTGCCACTCTAATTACTGGGAACTTGCCACGCGATTACAAAAAAGAACATGAAGTTCACCGCCTTACTTCTGGTTTTCTTCCTCTCGCCATTTCTGATAGGTCTGCAAACTGGTTCGCCAAAGGCTCAGGCGAATTCTTCGTCCGCGAGTCCCACGAAAACTGCTGTTCCTGATGCGGACATCGCCGCTGCGAAAGCAGCCGGTAAGGTCTGGGTTAACCTGGAAACTGGCGTGTATCACAAAAGTGGTCGCTGGTATGGGCGCACGAAAAACGGCAGGTTCATGACTGAAGCCGAGGCAAAGAAGGCCGGGTATCGGGAATCCAAGAGGCAGTAGTAAGGAGAAGCCATGCGGAAAAACCTGCTCACCCAAATTCTGCTTTCGTTTTTAGCACTCGCGCTTCTGGCGAGCACAAGCCCAGCCCAGAGCACCGAGTCCACGAAGGGGACTCAGCCCGCTGCAACTCCGAAGACAACAAAAACCAAAATTAGCGCGAAAAAAGCCGCTTTGGTTGACATAAATTCAGCCAGCAAAGAGGAACTGGACGCGCTACCGGGGATCGGCGACGCGATTGCACAGAAGATCATCGATGGGCGTCCGTATCGCAGCAAGAGGGAGCTTCTCACCAGGAAAATTGTTTCTAAATCCGAGTACGAAAAGATCAGGGACCAAATCGTCGCCAGACAAAAAAAGAAGTAGCCCAACATCAGTTGGCCTATTGGTTAGTCGTTGGCCAGCGGCTAAAGACTGACCATTAGCGACGAGGTTTCATTGCTTTCGTCATTCCCCGTGGAGGATAATTCCAGCAGGGCTGCCTCGCAGAGGTGAGGCAGCGGCATGTCCGCAGTGAATCTGCCCAATTCCATTACGCTCACCCGCATTTTCAGCATTCCGCTGCTGATCTGGATTCTTTCTACCAGCAGATTTCACGGCACAGGCGGCGAAAAAGAGCTGCTGGCTTCAGCGCTGTTCATTGCAGCTTCGATCACGGATGGTATCGACGGCTACCTTGCGCGGAAACGTGGCCAGATCACCACCATCGGCATGCTGCTTGATCCCCTGGCCGACAAACTGCTTATTGCCGCCGCCTTTGTGACGCTGGTTCAGTTCAATCCCAGTCTGGTGCCGGCATGGGTGGCGGTCGTCATTATCGCCCGCGAATTCCTGGTGAGCGGGCTGCGTTCGATCGCGGCGTCAGAAGGCTTCACTATCGAAGCCAGTGACCTGGGCAAGTTCAAGATGCTGGTGCAGATCGTTTCCGTGGTGGCCGTTATTCTCGATCACCGTTGGAAAGCGTGGTACGTGGGACGATACATTTTTCCCGTCCACTGGATCGCTTTTCTCGCGATCTGGTTCATGGTGTTTCTGTCTCTGGTATCGGCCGTAGATTACTTCGCCGCGTTCTGGTCAAAAATTGACCGCCGCGTGGTGAAGCGCCGCCGCCGCGCCTTCGTCCTCAGCCGGCGGAGGAAACGCGATGTCCCCGCAATCTGAAAACGCCCACCTCAGTTGCAGCTCCGAGCCGCGCGAATTCTCCCTCGAAGAGCGCAAAGTCCTGCTGAACCTGGCGCACGAGGCGATTCAATCTGCGTTGGAAGCCCGAGAAGTTCCTCTGATCCCCCCATCGCCCCACCTCGCCGAGCCACGCGGCGTTTTCACAACGCTTTACCATCGCGGTGGGCTGCGTGGCTGCGTGGGCTACATTTTTCCCACAGCAGCGGTTTATCGAACCGTGGCGGAAACCGCCCGGGCAGCAGCGTTTGAAGATTCACGCTTCTGGCCGGTCACTCCCGACGAAGCTCCGGAACTCGAAGTTTCCCTCAGTATCCTTTCCCAGCTCAAGCCCATTCGCGCCGAGGAAGTCGAAATTGGCAAGCACGGCCTACTGATCAGCATGGCAGGGCATCGCGGCCTGCTGCTGCCCCAGGTCCCGGCCGAGCACGGATGGGATCGCATCACTTTCCTCGAACAAACCTGCAAGAAAGCGGGCCTGCCGCTGAACGGGTGGCAAACAGGTGCGAAGCTCGAAGCGTTCACAGCGGAAGTGTTTGGAGACCGCGACCAGCCTTGCTTGTAAGATTGCGGAGACGCGGACCCTCGGGCGGCATGAACTTTAGGTTCTCTGACTTCCGCCCAGTGATTCCAACGCTTTGACAATCTGCGACGACCACTCGGCCACTTCATCTTCGCGCAAGGTGCGTTCCCCAGATTGAAAAGTAGCGCGCAACAAAATCGAATATTTCCCCACCGGCACCTTACCGCCTCGGAAAATCTCCACAGGAACAAAGCTGCGCAATTCCCGCAGCCCGAGTGCGCCGACGGCCTGCTGAATTTTCTCGAAAACGACGGAATCAGGAAACAAGAACGAAAAATCCCGCTCCACCGCCGGATATCGTGGCAAAGCTTCATACCGCGCCGCGCGCAATGGATGTTTGTACAAGCGATCGAGATAGATTTCGCCGAGGTAAACGTCCTGCCGCAGCTTGCGTTTCGCTGCTACCTCAGGATGAACCTGCCCGAGCTGCGCTACGCAAATGCCATCCATTATGGCGCGCGCCGAGCGCCCGGGATGGTAATACTCCGGCGTTTGCGAGTCATAACAAATGGCATCGTGGTGGAAGGCGCGGAGCAACGTTTCGATATCGCCCTTCAGATCAAAAAATGAGATTGGCCGCGAGGCCTGGTTCCAAGTTGGCGGTATCGCACTTCCAGTTGCACCGAGGGAAATACTCTTCAATTCGGCTGCACCGCGATCCACAGCCTGGAATACCTGACCGGCTTCAAACAGCCGCACGTTATCGATTCCCCGGTTCAAGTTATAGGCAAGCATGTTCAGCATGCCGGGAACCATTGAGGTTCGCATGATGGAAGCTTCTTCGCTGATGGGATTGGCCAGTTCGACTACGATGGGATTGGCCAGTTCGACTACCGGTGAGTCAGAGTACGCCTCCGCATCCTCGTGCGAGATGAAAGTGAGCGACACCGCTTCGTTGTAGCCCAACCCGAGCAGGAATGACCGCAGCTTTGCATCCTTTTCTGCGTCCGGCCGCTCGATGACCGCACCCGCGAACGCAGGCAGGGTATTGGCGAATTTATCGTAACCGTAGAGTCGCGCAATCTCCTCGATTAAATCAATTTCGCGTTCCACGTCCAAGCGCCAGCTCGGAATGCGCACGGTAAAATCGGCGTCGCCACCACGCTCCGGCATCACATCGAAGCCCAGCTTGCTCAGAATGCGATATATTTCGCGCGCCTCAAGCGAGGCGCCCAGAATGCGGTGGACTTCAGAGATGTGCAGAGCCACCGGCGCCAGATCCACGCGCTTGGCAACCACGTCGATCACGCCGCCCGCCACCTCACCCCCGCCACATTCCAGAATCAACTCGGCAACACGGTCGCATGAAAGAGCTGTGGATTCAAAATCGGCGCCGCGCTCGAAGCGGTGCGAGGCATCGGTGTGCAATCCGTGCCGCCGCGAGCTCTTGCGAATGGTCACTGGGTCCCACCATGCCGATTCGATCAGAACATTGCGGGTCTTTTGCGTGATCATGGTATCGAACCCGCCCATCACGCCAGCGAGAGCAACCGGCTTGCGAGCGTCGGCGACGACTAGGTCCTCTGGGGTGAGCTTGCGCTCAACGCCGTCGAGCGTCTTCAGTGTTTCGCCTTCTTGTGCACGGCGAACCATAATTTTGCCGCCCTCGATCAGATCGAGGTCGAACGCATGTGTCGGTTTGCCGATTTCCCATAGTGTGTAATTAGTCGCATCGACAGCATTGTTGATGGGCCGCTGATCGAGCAAAGCTAGCCGATGAGCAACTTTCTCAGATGAAGGTTTGATCCTGATGCCGCGCAGCACGCGCGCCGTGAACCGGGGACAAAGATCGGGTTCTGCAACTTCGATAGAAAAATCATCTTTACTGCTCGCCGCCGGCAGCTTCGGCTGCACCGGTTTGAGTGGCAGATCGTAGATTGCCGATGCCTCGCGGGCGACGCCGTAGTGATTCATCGCGTCGGGCCGGTTGGTGCCGATCTCCATCTCGAAAACGGTGTTCTCGCCAGAGCCGCTCATCGCTTCTACGGCAATCCCCGCGGCAGTAAGATCCTCCGCCAGTCGCCGGTCATCTACCCGGAGCTCGACAAAATCACGAATCCATTGTGGAGAAAGTTTCATTTCTGGCTTTCAGCTCTCAGCCATCAGCTTTCAGCTCTTTTTCGTGCCGACGAACACCTCTCAGGCCACTAGAGCTGAAGGCTGACAGCTTCTCACCCAAACTGCTCCAAAAACCTGACATCGCCCTGGAAGAACAACTGAATGTCGTCCACGCCATACTTTAGGATCGCAATCCGGTCTGCTCCCATCCCGAAGGCAAATCCTGAAACTTTCCTGGGATCATAGCCATTGTCTTCTACGAATTCGAACACATTGGGATCGACCATGCCGCAACCCAGAATTTCAATCCATCCTGTCTGTTTGCACGAGCGGCACGGCTCTGATCCTCGCTTTCCGCTCCCGCCACAGATGAAGCATGAGATAAGCATCTCCGCGCTCGGCTCGGTGAAGGGAAAGAATGACGGACGGAAGCTCGTCTTCACACTCGATCCAAACAGAGCCTTCATCGCATGATCGAGCGTGCCTTTCAGATCGCCGAGGGTAATGTTGGTATCAACCGCGAGTCCCTCGATCTGGTGAAACATTGGC
>Ga0137403_10003493_pt1 | contig 18846 bp, 10 predicted proteins | sample CZOMad2_1_16fung_FD_122057 | JGI IMG/M metagenome (GOLD analysis project Ga0137403, IMG submission 122057) | Vadose zone soil fungal communities from Angelo Coast Range Reserve, California, USA - CZOMad2_1_16fungal (Hybrid Assembly) | ecosystem: Environmental > Terrestrial > Soil > Vadose zone...
CGCCGTACCTCCTGCTCGATGGGCTGGCGGTTCGCTCTGAACACCTCGAGTTTATTCTTACCGGCTCCCTGGAAGTGATCGTCCAGGGCTTCATTGGTGATAACGCACCGCACGACCGCTTCGCCATCTTGCCCGTAGAAAAGGACCATGTCCCGCCCGAAAACCAAACTCTCCATGGGCGCGGGAAATGTCAGGTCGTGCCGCTCGAGGTGCCATTGCACGCGATGGACGATAAAGGTTGTGAACGGATGGATGTCCATCTCGATGCTGGCGCGGTCCAGGGCGCTCAGATAAGGCTTGCGATCCCTGATGCGAATCACGGTCCAGGGATAGCCGCCCGAAGCCAGCATCACATTCATCAGAAAGCGCGCCATGCGCCCGTTCCCATCCGTGTACGGGTGGATATAACCGAAAAGCCAGTGCCCCACCACCGCGCGCACCGAAGGCTCGGGTTCTTTTTCCAGAAGGTCGAAGAACGCCGGCATGGCGTCGCGCACCGCCTCCCACCTCGGCGGAACGTAGCGCGACCCGCGCAGATACACGGGTATGTTCCTGTATCCGGCCAATGTCCCCGCTTCGATGAGGCCGGCTGTGACGGAGGGCTGGAACAATTCGCGATACCAGTCGTTGTGTACAGCGCGCGCGAGCGCGGAGGGGTTCTCACCGGCGATCACCTTCTCTACTTCTTTTCTTACGAGCTGGAACGCTTGCCAGTATCCTCGCGCCGCGAGAGCGTCGCGATTTCTGCGATCACCGGCGTCATGCTCGGGGTCCCAGCCGCCCTGCCGCACTTTCTCAACCAGGGCAGGCGTGACGGAGTAGCCTTCAATGGACAAGGAGTGGTAGGCATCGGTCCGATAGATTTCGTTGACGTAGCGAAGATACTCTTCATTGTTTGCCGGAAGTCCCGGCGGTTTGGGGAACACCGCGATGACCTTGCCACGCATCGATTCCCAAAGCATCTCAATGCGACCCACGATCGGGGCGGCGGGACGGCGGGCCTTGCCAAATATGTGTCCGGCTTCAAATGGACTGCTCTCTCGCACATCATATCCAGCGCCTTTCATCGCGCGGACAATCTCGTCCGCGAAGTCGCCACGCCCGGTTTGGCGGAAGGCTTTCGCGAGATAACCGGCTTTCGCGGAATGGCCGCCGTTCAGGAGAAGCCGAAGCAGGTCCGAGGCGTCAGCAAGGCTCGCCATCACCACTTGCGCCTCGACGGGAAACAGCTGAAAAAATGATTCCGGCACGCCTACCAACGCCGCCGCCGGCGAAAACAGACGCAACCCGTCCCTCACCGTGAGAGTTGCGGTCGCGGGCATCTCCGCGACTTTCAGGTCGTAAAGCGTTGTTCCGAACAGAAGCTTGATATCGTTATTCATCGCTTTCGGACTGTGCACAACCAGTTGATCCGGGATCACCGTTCTCTCGCCGTGCAAAAGAAGGGACTGCTCCGGCGACAGGTGCCATTGTTCGCCAAAGCGCTCGTCGCAGTAGCGTGCGCAGAATTCCCAGAACGACGCGTGCCACGGGGTGCTCTCGCCGGCCTCTGTGTCGGGGCTTGAAGAGATCAGCCAACCCTTCATGACTTCTTGCAGGAAGCCGTTCTCCACCAGGCGTTCGCGGTGAACCCGGCTCAGGTCGTCGGAACGGAACACACGTCGGTTGCCTTGCTGGAGTGCCTCAAGCACGTCGAGGGATTCAGCCAGTTTTTCGTTTGGCGAGGGCATGAAACCTCCCATCCTTCATAGGTCATTACAAGTTTATTGTGACACGTAAATACAAGTATATGATGCTGCGTGGCTACAAGTCAATTGTGCCGTATAAGTACAAGTATATACTGCTTTATACTTAGCTAAGTCTATTTCTATCAGTTTGTTGCGGACGATGCAAACGGCAGAAGGACCCTACGAGATGATGGCGAATTCGACGCGTTTGCGCATGGGGTCGATGCGTTCGGCGCGGACGCGGACTTTGTCGCCGAGGTGCCATTCGAGTTGGCGGGGTTTTGCGCTGCGGCCGCTAACGAGGTGAGAACCCGATGTGGCGCCGGTGCGTACGGGCGGGGCAAGCCCCGCCCCTACAGACGAAGAAGCAGAGGAACCGCGCCGAGAGGTGCGGGCTCCGCGGCCAGTGCCAGCCCCACGGCTGCCGCCACTCTGTAGGGCTACTATGGCGTGATCGCCCTCTCGAAGGACGCAGCGGGCGCCGGCGAATTCTTCCAGAGCGTTAATGGGAAGAAGGCCTTCGACGAAGACTTCGAAAAGTTCGACGAAGCAGCCGAATTTTTGGACGGAAATGATGAGGCCGTCGTATTCCTCGCCGAGATGCTGTTCCATGAATTGAGCGGTTTTCCAGTCCATGAGTTCGCGCTCGGCGCCATTGGCGCGGCGCTCGGCTTCGGAGGTTTCTGCGGCGATTTCCTCGAGCTGCCGGTGGGAGTAGTAGAGCGTGGCTTCTCGAGCGGGCCCCTCAGGGGCTAAAGCCCCAAGTTTCGCAGCGCTGTTCGGCACGGCTAAAGCAGTGCCCTCCCGTGGGAGCGCGGCGACACGGCTTTGCGAGGATGGCGGAGCGGCAATATGCGCCGTGGCGGTTGGGGCAACATCGTTGGGATGCTCGAGCGCCCACTTTAGAATGCGATGAACGATTAGGTCGGGATAGCGGCGAATGGGCGAAGTGAAATGGGTGTACTCGTCGAAGCCGAGAGCGAAATGGCCGAGAGGCTCGGCGGCGTAGCGGGCCTGCTTGAGGGAACGCAGCATGAGATAGGAGATGATGCGTTCTTCGGGCTTGCCGACGACCTTTTTAATCAGGCGCTGATAGTGCTGCGGCGTGATGCGCAGGTCGCCGCCCGGGAGCGCCACTTTCATGCCACGTTCGCGGCCGTGACCGTACGAATCGGGGCGTCCGGCTTTCGCGGGGGCGGGAACGCGGCCATGGCGAACGGCGACTTCACGCTGATGTAAATCTTCGACGCCGAGAGAGTAACCGAAAGCGCGGGCCAGCTCTTCGAACTCGAGAACTTTGCGCGCGTCGGGCTTTTCGTGAACGCGATGGAGCGATTCGATGCCGCGGCGAATAAAATATGCGGCGACCGCGCGATTGGCGGCGAGCATGAATTCTTCAATGAGGCGATGAGCGATGTTGCGCTCGCTGCGCGTGATATTGGTCATGCGCTGCTTTTCGTCGAATTCGATGACCGGTTCTGGTAGATCAAAATCAATGGAGCCGTGTTCATTGCGGCGGGCATTGAGGAGCAGAGCGAGTTCCTTCATGTCGCGGAAGCGGGGAGAGAGCGAGGCGTAACGCTTGGACATTTCCGGGTCGCCTTCGATGACTTTGTTGACGTTGGTGTAGGTCATGCGCTCGGCGGAGCGAATGACGCCGGAAGTCATGCGGGAGGATTTCATGTAGCCGGCGGCGTCGAACTCCATGAGCGCGCTCATGACCAGGCGATCTTCGTGAGGCTTGAGCGAACACATGCCATTCGAAAGGGCTTCGGGAAGCATGGGGACGGCGCGATCGGGGAAATAGACGGAGGTACCGCGGAGACGCGCTTCGCCATCGAGAGGAGTGGATGTTCGAACGTAATGCGCGACGTCGGCGATGTGCACTTGCAGGTGCCAGCCGCCGTCGGCGCGATGCTCGACGTAGACGGCGTCGTCGAAATCGCGCGCGGTCTCGCCGTCAATGGTGACGATGGGCAAGTGGCGGAAATCTTCGCGGCCAGCGCGCTCGGCTTCGCTGACGGGCTTCGCGCCGCGCTCGGCCTCGTCCAGGACTTCGGCGGAGAAAACGTGCGGGAGATGATGTTTGCGGATAATGATTTCGGTGTCGACGCCAAGATCGCCGGGGCGGCCGAGAATTTCGATGACGCGGCCGATGGGCGATGCACCGCCGTGCGGATAGCGGAGCAACTCGACGTTCACGACGGCGCCATCGAGTTCATCGAGGCGTGGGATGCGCCTTAGGCGAATGCTGGTTTCATCGGCGCGGCTGAAGCCGAGCTTTTTCCAGAGACCCGGAGTGAGCTCGTTTCCGCGAGGGATTTCAATTTCGTGCTGGATGCGAGTGTCATAAGGCAGGACGACATTGTGTTGAGCGCCGTAGCGAAAAAGACCGACGACCGTGGGATGCGCGCGGTCGAGGACTCGAATGATGCGGCCTTCGGCGCGCTGCGCGCCGGTGACGCCGCCCAAACGCTGGATTTTTGCGAGAACGTGATCGCCGTGCATGGCGTCCTGGATGGCGTCGCGAGGGATGAAGACGTCGCCGTCAAGTTGAGGTATGGGGGAATCGGGGACGACGAAGCCGTAGCCGTCGTGGTGAAGAACGAGGCGGCCTTTTACTTCATCGCGGCTCGCGAGCGGCGAGGGTTGGGAGTGGCGCGGGGCTTCGCCGGAAGGTTTTTGGCTGGGGGCGTCCCGTTCGGATTTGCGGTTCGGGAGTCGGTATCGGCCGCCGGGCAATTCCTCGATGGCGCGGCGCTTTTTCAGTTTGGAAAGCATCTTGAAGAGCGGGCGATTGTCGGATTTTTTTAAGTGGAGGCCTTGGGCGATGTCGGTGGTGGACGCGGGTACGCTTCTAACTTGCAGAAAACGCAATATGTTATCAGGGCTCAGCTGTGAGGGGCGTGGCATGGGGTTTTGCGCCGGATGGCGGGCGGCGATTGGCACTACAGATTTTAGCCAGTTTTTTGGGTTTCGCAGGAACTTTTTTCTGGATTTCGGGATTATATAGGCAGGCCAACACACGACCGGCTGGTCGCCCTCCGTCAGACTGGCCGGATTTCCCCGAGAGGGGAAAGAAGGGAGGCGGGACGACCTGGCCCGCCTCCCTTTTCATTTTCCTACGTCGGACGTCGTGGCCTCCTGCCAAATGATTCGGGTGTTCAGCGCGCAACAGTGCTCAGAAATGGATAGTGGCTGGCGGCGGCCATGAAAAACAACATGGGAAAGGACAGCCAGAACGAGGTGCGCGCGGTGAGATAATTCCAGCGCATCAAGCGTTCGGCTTCCGGCGGCATCGGCGCGCCTTGTTTCGCGCTGGCGCGGGACCAGGAGATAAGGCGTTTTTGGATGCGCCAGACTACGCCCCAGGTATTCAGCAACATGACTAAGCCGAGCCCGCCGCCAACGCTGATGGCGAGGTGAGCGTTGGAGACATTCGGGCCCCCGTTTAGCGCGAGAACCAGCCAAGACGCGCCGATCACCACCACGGAAATTCCAATCACGCGCACCCAGGGACTATTGAGAATTCCTTTCGCTGGGAGTTGCAACGCGTAAATGAAAACATACGCTACCAGCCAGACGAGGAACCACAACCCGAACCATTTGCCAATTAGGGAACGATCGCCCGCGAGCTTTGCATCCGCGGCCAGATGGATCGAGAAGTAGCGCAGTCCCACGATCACGGTCACCAGCGCGGAGGAACGGAACCAGCCCATCGCTCCCGACATCAGCTCAGGATAGATTTTGGTTCGCAGGGCGGGGTCTTTCTTTATGGCAGGCGTCAGAACGAGATTGAAGAAATAGAGCAGGCCGATCCAGATGATGCCGAAGATGAAGTGCAACCAACGCATGGCCATCATTTCGTTGGCGTGCGGCGTGTCGAGGAAAGCGAAATGCGGCAGCCATTCGGGAAAGGAGAACAGGAAAACATTCAGAAACACGTCGACACCTCGCAACAGCAGAGAATTGTTGTGAGAGAACACCGTAACGGATTGCGGAGTACACCGTCAATCTCGTTGTGCGCATGGTTCAGGGAAATTGGTGCCCGAGAGAGGACTCGAACCTCCACGACCTTGCGATCACTGCGACCTGAACGCAGCGCGTCTGCCAGTTCCGCCACTCGGGCACGAGTGTGAGGAAGTGAGCTCCATCGTTCGCGGAGCCACTTGCAATGAGGCTTTCACATTCTGCCCGGCACGTTCCCCTTTGTCAACGCGGCGAAAACGGCGACGCTCATGCGGGCGGTGGCACATCTCTCCTTCCTGCCACAAGCGGGCCATTGGTCTTGGCACCGAACGCGCCTCCGGCTAGGAAGGTTCTTTAGTTTGTGGAATTTGCATGCGGAACGAGCAGCCCTCGGGACAGGGTTCCCGGCCAATTATGCTCGCGTGAGGTATCCGTCTTTGTGATACGCAGCACTAGAATTTTTAATCCAGAGTGCTATACTCCGCCTTATAAATCCCTCGAGACCCTTGCTGGCCCAGCCGGCAGCGCGGGTGCGTTCCATGGGGAGGTCTGTATGGACTCACAAATACTCACGGGGCCGTTGCTCTACCTACTGATTGCCTGGGGAGTCGTTACCGCCGTATTCCTCGCTCTGTTATTTCGGCGGAGTCTCCTTTCGAGCCACGAAGACGACCAAATCTTTCTGGATGCGGCTGAGGAACATATGGCGCGGGAGCAGCGCGAGCTTGTAGCGAAAATCAACGCGCTGTCCCGGCCCATCATGGGAACCGGCATCCTGGCAGGCGTTCTGCTACTGCTGATTGCCGGAATGTGGCTTAGGGAAGGACTAAAGGGCCTCCTGTAGAGGCTCTCTCAAGTGCGGCAGTTTGCCGGCAAGCTTCATCGCGGCGCCGGCTTTGCAGGTTGTTGTTGTCCTGAAGGCGCGCTAGCTGGAGCTTGGGGGGGCTTCGGGGCAAGCGAAGTGTGATTGAGCGCGATGACCCAGTGATTATTGCGCTTCTCCATGACCAGCGAAGTCTGCCCTTGAGATTGCATGGGCTGGCCGTCCACAATGGCTTCGAAGTCCCACTGGTAGCACGCCCATCCCACCGTACCGCTCACCTTGATGTAGGTATTTGACCGATCCATGCGCACCCGCTCCATGCGCGCGTACTGCCGTTGATAAACGGCCAGATAATTGTTCCACCCGAAAACTGGGGGCGCCCACGAGCCGTTCACGACGACAACATCATCGGCGTAATTCTTGTGCAGCTTTTCGACATCACCGAGCTGCCAGGCTCCCAGCATTTCCGAGAGCGTGTAATCAATCTGCTGCTCGTCGGTCATAGGAACCAGCATCTTGGAGCTGTCAGCGGGCTGAGAAGTGTCCGGCTTTTTTTTCTTTTCCTTCTGGGCCTTGGCGATGGAAACGCAAGTCAAAGAGATCGCGGATGCCAGCGACAACAGAAAGATTTTACGAGCCATTCTCCCGGCAAGGCAAGTTCCATGGTGATTCCTCATGCGCGTTTCACTCCTCGGTTGAAGAGAATAGCACGGTGATTTCTGTGCGGCAGCGTTGTGCCCAGTTGGTTTACCTGCTCAGCTGATTCGCGCAAAGCTTTTCGGCCTGGTTTTCGCACCGGAGACCGTTTAGCGAGGTCGCGACGCGCTGAGCAAATTGACGAAAAGCCGATAGGCTCCGGGAACGCCTTCGGGCAACTGGCGGAAGAAGGCGAGGCCCGTGTAAATGTAGGTGCCCTTACCGGAATGGGTATAGACCAGGCCGCCGTCGAGCTCCGGCTCGCCGGGATCATGCATTCCCAGAAGCGCTGTGTACTTGGGATCGAATTCGGTCCAGAAGTAAAGGCCACGCTCCTGCATCCAGCCCTTGAAGTCGTCCTGCGTGATCTTGTTCGGATGATTAAGGAGGGGATCATTGGGTTTCAGGAATATCACAGGGGAATTCTCGTCGGTGATGCGGGGCAGGGGCCGAACGACCGGCGGCGAGCCTTCTTTCGCTGGCGGGGGAGGTGGGGAAATCAAAGCGGGATACGGCGCATAGTGAAATTTGTCCCAGGCAAACTCGCGCTGGTATTGCACGACGAGCGTTCCGCCCTTGGAGACGTAATCCAGTAGCCGCTGATTCGCTCCAGACAATTCCGGCCGAAGCTCGTATGCGCGCACTCCAACGACGATGGCGTTGAATGGGGATAAATCGCGGAAGGCCAGGGCCACAGCGTCCAGCATCTCCACGCGAATGCCCAAGCGCTGCAACGCTTCCGGGACCGGTTCGCTTTCCGCCGTGATGTAGCCAACGCGGAGATTCGCCGGCACAAGCACATCAAACACATGTACCGCGCACTGGGCCGGCTCGCTCCAAAGCTGCGTTGGCAGCGTCGGCAAGGGCTCGAGCGAGGTGGTGAACTTCTCTGCTTTGTCGCCTCGGGCACGGTTGGCCGCGCGCTCCACGTATGCCGAAATCTTAAAATTCCCTCTACCGAGCTTCAGAGGCGGGGTCACGGTCAGCCGCGCGTAGCGGTCACCCGCTCCTTCGAATTTCAAGGGCACCGGCGCACCTGTTTTCCATCCACGCGGCACGGTCAGACCTGCGCGAACTTCTCCCGGCTGCGTTGCGTAGGAATGCACGCGGAGCAATACATCGAACGGCTTGCGCGGCTTGCCGGTAATCTCGATGGCTTGCTTTGGCTCGACTGCCAATGTGTAGGCCGGAACAACGCGCAGAGGCATGCGATCCGCGCGCGTGGAAGTCGCGCGAAGTTGCGTCACCGCCGCCGCGACTGTGAATGAATATCCGTCGATTACCGCTTCCTGGCTGACCTTAACGATTGGCGGATGTTCCGGCAGGATCGCAGTAGCGGCGTTCGGTGTGTGCTGCGGATTCGGCCCGGCAGAAATCGTGAAGCGAACTCCTCCACCGGTCTCCGGTTCCTCTTTGCTAATGTTCCAATCGGTGGGAAGCACCAGTGCGGGCTTCTTGAAATCCCCGGTGATTTCGCTGCGATGATGAGAGTCCACACGGACCGTGAATGTTTCGCCCGAAACCAGTTCGGCGCGATCGGCTAGCGCGTCCAATCGCAACCCTGCGGCGAGAGCCAGAGCCGCATCTATTTTTTCCCGTTTCCGCTTCAGGCTTCGCGCGAGGGACACGACCGGCGCAGGAACTTGGGAGGAAACCGAAGACACGGGGACTTCACCAATTTTTCTGGCGGCGGCAACCAGGGAGCTGGAGGCAGCTCTCCAATCGAGCCGCAATGCCGCATCGCGCGCCGAGACCAGGGCAGCATCTACGGCCCGCATAAGCGGGTCCACACCCATATTTCCCATTTCATAGTCTTCGTCCAGTGGGCCTAGCGGTTGCGCGAGTAAGGCAGGATCAAGTTGCCCGCCGTCCTCACGTTGAAGCGCGACGGCGCGCCGCAGAAACGGCGAGTTCAGAAATCCAGTGATTCCCTGCGTGCGATGATTTGCAAATGCGTCGAGTCCGATTTCACGCCAGGATTTACCGTACAGCGGCGAAATCTCGTCCAAGGGAAGCATATAGCCCTTGGGCGTGTCGCTTCGGTCGAGGTCCAACACGAGCACGGCCTTTCGGTCGCCCCACGGCGCCAAATCCTGGTCGTCGGGGGAAGAGGCTTGGAGCTTGAAAGAAGAATCCGCCGCGAGCTGCACGGCCTTCGGCGTGAGCAATCCCGAGGCTTGATGATGTCCGTGGCCGCCGTGCACGCCGCCCCAGCCGTTAATCACAATGTTGGGGCGAAACCCGCGGATTACTCGGACCATGTCCTCGAGGACCTGATCGCCCCAGATCCGTTCCGTTTCTTCCGGCGTTTTCGAGTAGCCGAAATCTTTCGCACGCGTAAAGTAGAGCCTCACGCCGTAGCCGTGCGTCGCCGCCAGCAATTCCTGCGTCCGAATCAATCCTAATTGCGGGGCTTGTTCGGGGCCCAGATCGTTCTGGCCACCTTCACCACGAGTAAGGGAGAGCAGCGCGACATCCGCATGGAGCCCGCGAGCAAGATAGGTAAGGGTCGCGGCACTTTCATCATCCGGATGAGCCGTCACGTAGAGGATTCGGGTTGTAATTCTGGCGCGCTCGATCGCTTCAACGGTTTCCGGCAAGCCGGGTCCAGTCCCCGGCGTTGGAGGAAATTGAGCGAACGTGGGAATCGATGTGAATGCAATTGCCCCACACGCTATCAAGACAAGGATAGCCAAACGTCGAAAATGGAAATTCACGCAACCTCCCACCGAAAGGCAGCTCAGAATTCTTACTGTGAACCGGGAACTGTGGACTGCGAACTTCCAAAAGGCCATTGTCTCACTTCCCGCGCGCGAATCAGAAACGCCAAAGCCCCCAGGGCGATTTCCGCCAATCCCCATTTTCGCGTCGGGCCAGTCTGCCAAAAGAGCCAGGCCCAGCCGATCATCGTTAGCACCGCGGGTAGCGGATACAGCCACATCTTGAACGGCAGCCCTTGCGTGCCGTGCCTTCGCCGCAGCAGCATCACGCCGACGGCCTGCCCGATGAACTGAACTAGCAGGCGCATCGCCAGAATCCCCGCAATGGCCTGCTTCAACTTGAGCGAAATACTGAATAGGAATGCGAGCCCCGCGAGAACCAGCAGGGAGATATGCGGAAAGTGTTTCGTGGGATGCACCCGGCCAAACACGGGGAAGAAATTTCCGTCCCGAGCTGCAGAATACGGAACACGCGATGCACCGAGCAAAACGGAAAACGCGGAAGCGACCGCAATCCACAAAATCATTCCAGTAACGAAGCGCGCCGCCGCTTGTCCATACAATCGTTCGACAAACAAGCTGGCGATGAAATCCGAATTCTGCGCCTCGCGCCACGGGACCACGCCCAGGAGGCTCGTCTGCATCGCCAGATACAGGATGGCGATTCCCAGCACGGAAAGAAAAATGCCGCGAGGAATATTCTTTTCGGGATCTTTGATTTCGCTCCCGAGGTGACAGATGTTGTAGTAGCCCCAGTAGCTGTAGATTGTGCTTACCATCGCAGAGCCAAGCCCTGCGAACCACACCCACGAAAGATGGAAAGCCCCCGGCGGGAAATCAAACGCGAGCTTGGCGCTGAAATGCGTGGCCCCTCCCCAAATCAGCCACAGCATGGTTCCCACGACGCCGACCCACAGCAAAACGGAGATCTTTCCGATAGTCGTGATTCGACGATAAAGCAGAATCACGATGAAGATGACCAGCCCACCCGAAATCGCTTTTGCCTGCAGCGGCGTGAAGGGGTGGAGATATCCTGCGTATTTTGCGAAACCTATGGAGGCCGAAGCTACGGAAAGCGGCGCCTGCACGAGCGTTTGCCACACGAATAAAAAGGACATCAGCCGGCCCCAGCGCTCCGGACCGTAGGCCTCGCGGAGAAAAACGTACGTGCCGCCGGCTTTCGGCATCGCCGCGCCTAGCTCGGACCACACAAAGGCATCCAGCGTCGCCAGCAAGGCTCCCGCCAGCCACGCAATGAGCGCCTGCGGCCCGCCCATCGCCCGAATCACCAGGGAACTGACCACGAACGGGCCAATGCCCACGATCTCGATCATGTTCAGCGCCACAGCCTCTTTCAGGCCAAGGCCGCGCTCGAGTGCCGGGCTCGCGTCGTGGCTGTTCGTCTTCATGGGTTCGCCGAGAATATCAAATGCCCCTCGCGCCTCCTAACGCAGATTCATCCTGCAAAAACCATTTCGCACTCTTCTTGAACAGCTTAAACTCATCCGGCGCAGGGCCTGATCGTGCACAATCTCTTTCTCGGACGGGGACGACGATGACATCGCCGATAGTTCGCCGCGCTGGCCTGGCTTGCCTGGTCTTCCTCGCGCCTCTTGCCACACCCGCGCGCGACTCCAAAATCACTTTGCCGCCGGAGACGCCCGCCATCCTCGACAAAATCTATTCCTTCGACCTCCAAGGAGCAGTGGAGGACGCGAAGCGCCTTGAACAGGAACGGCCCGATCATCCGCTCGGCTATCTCCTGGAAGCGGAAGCATTGTGGTGGCGCATCTGGTGTATTTCGGCCGATTTCAAGTATGGAATGAGCGACGCTCGCCGGCGCCCCAAACTCGCCGCGGATCAGCACTATTTCGAGCTGTCTGCCAAGGCTTTGTCGCTGGCGGAAGCGCAGATCAAGCAAAACGACTCCGCGGAAATGCAATTCTATGCGGGCATGGCGGAGGCATCCGCGGCGCGACTCTACGGACTTCGCGCCGAGAATCGGAACACGGCGCGCTCCGGCGTGCGCGCCCGCGAGCACTTTCTGCGGGCCAAGGCACTCGATCCTGGTCTCGCTGACGTCGACCTCGGCCTGGGTCTTTACAATTATTACGTGGACACGCTGAGTTCGCTCGCCAGGATTCTGCGCTTTTTCATGGGCATCCCTGGAGGTTCAAAGCAGGAAGGAGTACGCTTGCTTGAACAGGCCGCTGCTCAGGGTGTTCTCACTTCAAACATTGCGAGGTTCTATCTCGCGCTGAATTTACATCGTTACGATCAGCAGTATGAGAAAGCGCTCGGCGTCCTCGTTCCGCTCGTTGAAAAGTACCCGACAAATCCGCTCTTTCAACTGGCGCGCGGCGACCTGTGCGCCAAACTTGGTCGAAAGCAACAAGCTTTGGCCTGCTATCGCGCCGCAGGCGCGGCCGCGGTGCAGAATGTGGAGTGTCAATCCCATTTACGGGAGCTGGTGCGCGCATCCATTGCAGCACTCGGCCCGCAATAACTAGATTGGATTTCTCTCCCGCGCACCGAGTGGCCCACGAATGCGCATTGACCTCATCCCGTTCAAGATGGTAATGATGTAAGGTTGCCCGAGTCCCGAGATTCGTGGCATAGTTCGGTCTCACGCAGGGGTGGACAAAAGCTGGGTGGTGTTCCCCGGTTCCCGGCTTCTTCGCGGTCAACGCGCAGCGCGGAATTTGCATCACACCACCAAAAGTGCGCTGGCGCCACGGGCATTTCCCGTTCGCGCAGGCAGGTAGGCCCTGGCACTGCCGGGGTCGTCAGAATAGATGAAGGAGTCTCAATGAAGCGGTCTTGGACAGCGTTAGCTGTCGCCCTGATGGCGATTTTCGCGGCAGCGGGTTGCAACGACTACGGCAACACGTTTCAGAACAACACGGGCGCCTTCGTGGCTTCTCTTTCACCTGCCCAGGTCAGCGCAGGAAATGCAGATTTTCCGCTGACAGTGAATGGCAGCGGGTTCGTCCTAAAAACCGTGGTGCAATGGAATGGCAAGCCTCTGGCCACGACGGTCCCCGTGGACAGCACGGGAGCCGCTCTCGGAAACGTCGTCACCGCGACCGTCCCAGCGGCGCTCGTCGCCAAGCCCGGCACTGCCAGCATCAGCACAATCAATCCCGCCTCTGGCGCGGGGCAAAACGGCCTGTCGAACCCATTCGCCTTTTACATCAATCCGCCGCCGAATCCATTGCCAGGTCTCACCGGCATCAGTCCCCTGAGTGCGCCGGTATGCACTGGGTTGGCATGCAACGCGACATTCACTTTGACGCTCAATGGTTCGGGTTTTCTTCCCACAACGGATCCCTCCGGTGGATCCCAGGTAAATTGGAGCATCGGTGGGACACAAACAAAATTGGCCGTCGGCAGCGTCACCTGTTCCAGTAGCTCTTCTTGCCAAATGCAAGCATCCGTCAAAGCGAGCCTCGTACTAGTGAACTCCGGCACGACGAACTTGACCGCGAATGTGACGGTTTTCAATCCGCCGTCTCCTCCCCAGGCAGGCTGCGTCACACCGTGCACTGGCGGTGGCGGTGGCGGCTCGAGCGCGCCCGTAACCTTCACGGTTTGTCCGTCGAGTGGGTGTCCTCCGGGGACCCCTATGAGCGCTTCAGCTGCAGCGCTTGTCGCGGAAGAAATGCCAGCGCTTAGCCTTGATGGCCGCTACGTTGCTTACACCGCTGTACAAGACGATCGCTCCCAGATTTTTTTGCGGGATACCTGCGAGGGCGCTGCATCTGGTTGCCAGCCACGTACGACTCTTCTCTCGGCGGCGGCCGATGGCACTCCGGCAAACGAAGAAAGCCGCGCGCCTTCGATGAGCGCCGACGGACGCTATGTGGCCTTCAGCTCAGCCGCGACAAACCTAGTGGAAAACGCGCCGCCTGGCCGACAGGTCTATTTGCTCGACACTTGCGCAGGAGCGGGAGGTTCTTGCAAGCCCTCGACACATTTGCTCTCCACGGATTCGAACGGGTCGTTGGTGGGAGCGGAAAGCATTCTGCCTTCGGTCAGCGCTTCGGGACGGTATGTCGCGTTTCTGGCCATCACTCCGAGCCATTCCGCAAGTCAGGCTTCTGCTCAATCGAAGGCATTCGCAGGCGGCACCAATAGCGGGTACCGTCAGGTGTTCATTCGTGATACGTGTCTCGGCGCGACCAACTGCACGCCGAAGACGACCCGGATTTCGCTTCAGCCGGGCGACGGGACGGGATCGGGCGCAAAGCCTGCGGGACCTGCTTTGAGCGGAAATGCCGGGCACGTCGGCATCGTGGGTGCAAACGCCACCACACTTTTCACGCGCTCGGTTGCCGTGGACGATCGCGTTTTTCTGGCCATCGCGAACCAGCAGCGCTGAGCTGGCTCAGCCTCAAAAATTATTTTCAGTTGAACCGCACTTTAATATCCGGTCGCTTCTCCAGATGCACCGAATCGATGAACCGCACCTGCCGCTCATCCAGCGTCAGAATCATGGAACTGGTGCGCACGCCTTCCCCGAAAAACCGCACACCCTTCAGCAAGTTTCCGTCCGTCACGCCCGTGCACGCGAAAATCATTTTCTTTCCCGGAGCCAGATCTTCCGTGTCGTAAATGCGCTTCAGATCCTTCACGCCCATTTTTGCAAGGCGTTCCGCGTGCTCCGGTTTGCTGACGACCAGCCTCGCGAGAATCTGCCCGTTCAAGCAGCGCAGCGCCGCCGCCGTCAGCACGCCTTCCGGCGCGCCGCCTGTGCCCATCACCGCGTGCACTCCGGTTCCGACTACAGCAGCGGAAATTCCGGCCGAAAGGTCGCCATCGCCAATCAGGCGGATGCGCGCTCCCGCCGTGCGGATCTCTTCAATCAGTTTTTCATGGCGTGGCCGGTCCAACACGATCACGACGAGATCCTCAACGTCGCGGTCCAGCCGCTTGGCAATCGATTTCAAGTTATCGGCCACCGGCGCATCCAGGTCCACGGCGCCCTTGCACGACGGCCCTACAACTAATTTCTCCATGTACAGGTCCGGCGCGTGCAGCAAGCCGCCGCGTTCGCTTGCCGCCAGCACCGCGATCGCATTCGCCGCCCCCGTCGCGCAGAGGTTCGTGCCTTCCAGGGGATCGACGGCGATGTCCACTTGTGGAAACAATGCTTTCGGCGCGTGCGTCCCTAGGCCGACCTTTTCGCCGATGTACAGCATCGGCGCCTCATCGCGCTCGCCTTCGCCAATCACGATGGTCCCGTCAATCTCCACGGAGTCCATGGTCTTGCGCATCGCTTCGACGGCTACTTCATCGGCATGGTGCCGGTCTCCGAATCCCATGGTGCGCGCTGCGGCAATCGCGGCGTTTTCCACGACGCGCAAGAAATCCAGGCTCAGTTGTTCTTCCATCCGTCCCTCTCCTCAATTTCCACTAACGCAGGCGGCCAATCATAGGCCAAATGGCCCCGCATCGTCGACATTCAAGGGATTGGGTTGCACCCCCTCGAAAAACAGTCTATAAAATCACCCGCGATTGCGTTGCCCTGAGGTGTCTTATGATCCGCAGCTTGCTCGGCGTTTTGCTCGCCCTGTGTTTCTGTGTGGCTACGAGCTTCGCTCAGTCCAGCCCTTGTTCGCTCAGCGATCACACGGAATACAACAAGAAAATCAAAGAGTTCACGACGGAATCCTTCTTCAGTACTGAACTCGTCGACCATCTGCCTCTCAGCTCTTGCGTTCCCGCGCCGGATGCCTTCCTTCATCACATCGTGGGAGCGCCGGATATTCTCGATTACACGAAGGACATCAACGCTTATTTCCGTTTGCTTGCCAGCAAGAGCCCCAGGGTCAAAGTCTGGAGCATTGGCACGTCCGAAGAAGGCCGTGAGATGCTCGTGGCTGCCGTCTCCGACGAAGCCAATCTCGCGAAACTCGACCGCTACAAGGAAATCACCGCTCGCCTCGCGGATCCGCGCGGCCTTAGTGATGCCGAAGCGCAAAAGCTCATCGCCGAAGGCAAGCCCATCTACTGGGCCGACGGCAGCATCCATTCCCCCGAAACCGGCTCTCCGGAAATGCTGATGGAGCTTGCTTACCGTTTCGCCGTGGAAGATACGCCCTTCATTCAAAAAATCCGCCGCGATGCCATCGTGCTGATCACTCCCATTGTCGAAACCGACGGCCACGATCGCATGGTTGACATTTACATGCAGCACAAAAAGCACCCCGACCAGCCTCCCTATCCCCTCATCTGGTGGGGACACTACGTATCGCATGACAACAACCGCGACAATCTGGGCGTCAGCCTCGCACTCTCCCGCAACATGCTTAAGACCTACCTCGATTGGCATCCCACCGTGATGCACGATCTCCACGAGTCCGTCCCTTATCTGTACATCATGACCGGCACCGGTCCTTACAACGCCTGGCTTGATCCCATCGTCATCAGCGAGTGGCAGGAGATGGCCTATCACGAAATTGAGGAAATGACTAAGCGCGGCGTCATCGGCGTGTGGACGCACGGTTTTTACGACGGCTGGGCGCCAAACTATCTGCTTTCCATCGCTAACAATCACAACTCCATTGGCCGCTTCTACGAAACGTTTGGCAATGGCGGCGCCGACACTCGCGTCCGTACTCTTCGCCCGCCCGATACGAGCCGCGAGTGGTATCGCCCCAATCCTCCGCTCCCCAAAGTGAAATGGTCCGCCCGCGACAATGTCAACATGCAGGAGAGCGCCATCCTCTTCGGCATGAACAACGTGGCCTCCAATGGCCAGAAGTTTCTCAACAATTTTTATTTGAAGAGCAAGCGTGCAGTCGCGAAAGCCCGCACCGAAGGCCCAGCTGCCTGGGTCTTTCCTTCGGACGACCAGCGCCCTGCCGAGCAGGCCAGCCTCCTGAATCTTTTGCAGCTTCAGGGCGTCGAAGTTCACCGCCTCGAGAAGGAATTGCGCATCCCGGCTGCAAAGGGTGCGCAGGAATCCATCGGTGACAAGGAAAAAGATCAGGAAAAATCAGCCGAAAAATCCGATGCCGCGGCCAGGACCAAAGAAGAGAAGAAGCCGGCGGAAACCGTGATTCCCGCAGGCAGCTACGTCGTGCGCATGGATCAGCCTTACAGCCGGCTCGCCGATATGGCCCTCGACACCCAGTATTACAGCCCGCGCGATCCTCGTTCCTATGACGACACCGGCTGGACCCTCGGCGCGCTCCGCAATGTCAAAACCACGCGAGTCACTGATCTCTCCATCCTTAGTGCTGCCACGCAAAAAATGAGCAGGATCAATCCCCCAGGCGGAATCGACGGACAGGGCAAAACTTTTGTCATCCAGCACAACACGGACAGCACGCTTGCCTCACTGCGCTTCCGCCTCGCCAACGTTTCTATGGAAGCCGCTGAAGATAGCTTCGGAGCCGATGGCATCAAGTTCAAAGCTGGCTCCTTCATCATTCGCAATGCCGATCGCACCCAACTCGAAAAAGCCGCGAAAGATCTGGGAATCAAAGTCCATTCCACGAACGCTGCCCTGAGCGTCAAGACGCATCCGCTCGCTGTTCCCCGCATCGCGCTCGTCCACAATTGGCAGAACACCCAGAACGACGGCTGGTTCCGCATTCCCATGGAGGAGCTGAAAGTCCCCTACACCTACGTTGCCGACACCTGGCTGCGTGAAACCCAGAATCTCCGCGAGAAGTTCGACGTCGTCATCCTTCCTCCCATGGGTGGCGGCGGTCCCGCGGGACTGAGCGCTGTGCTACGCGGCCTGCCGATGCGCGGTGATCCACGTCCTTGGAAAAACTCCACCGAAACTCCAAACTTCGTCGCACCCGGTCTAGACTCCACTGACGACATCCGCGGCGGTCTCGGCTACCAGGGAATCGCCAATCTCGAGCGGTTCGTCCGCGAAGGCGGGTTGCTCATCGCGGTGCAAGCCAGTGCTTCGCTCCCCGTTGCCGGAGGGATGACCGAAATGGTGAACGTTTCTGACGCTCGCACCATGCAAGCCCCCGGCAGCGTAGTTCTCTCCACTATTGACGACAAGAAAAGCCCCATCACCTACGGCTACGACGACAAGCTCTACGTCTATTTTCGGCAGGGTCCGGTCATCACGGTCGGCGGCAATTTCGGCGGTCCAGGCGGTGGGGGTGGACCTGACGAGGGCGCAGCTGGCTCAGCGCGTTCCAGCGGACGCGGCACCGCCACCGATCCCGACATCATTCAGGCTAGGCCCTACGAACTTCCCGAAAAGCCCGTGAAGCGCACACCGCACGAGCAAGAGCTTTACATTCCCGAGGACTTGCCGGATTTTGCCCGCTTTGCGATTCCTCCGAAGGATCAGCAACCCCGCGTAGTCCTGCGCTTCGCCGCCGAAAAAGATTTGCTCCTCAGCGGCATGATCACCAGCGGCAATGAAATCGCGGAAAAGCCCGCCGTCGTGGACGTTCCCCACGGCAAAGGCCACGTCGTCCTCTTCGCCAACAATCCAATGTGGCGCGGCGAAACCACGGGCAGCTATTTCCTCGTCTTCAACGCCATGCTCAACTTCGATCACCTCGACGCCGGCAGCTTCGCCGTCACCGGCAAATAAGCATCTTCCAGCCGGCCATTCATATTGCCTAGGCCATCTTGCACGTTGCGAGGCGGGACTTTACAATTTTCGAATGTTTGACGCACACCATTTCTTGCTTTTTCTTGCCGCTGCGCTGCTTCTGGCAATTACTCCAGGACCAGGAATATTCTACGTTTTGGCCCGAAGTTTCGCCGGCGGCCGGCGCGAGGGCATCCTTTCTTCTTTGGGTACCTTTGTTGGCGGACTCTTCCATGTCCTGGCCGCTGCGCTCGGTATCTCCGCGATTCTCGCCGCTTCCGCTGTCGCCTTTCACACCGTCAAATACGCGGGAGCCGCGTATCTCGTTTGGCTGGG
>Ga0137403_10003494_pt1 | contig 18845 bp, 4 predicted proteins | sample CZOMad2_1_16fung_FD_122057 | JGI IMG/M metagenome (GOLD analysis project Ga0137403, IMG submission 122057) | Vadose zone soil fungal communities from Angelo Coast Range Reserve, California, USA - CZOMad2_1_16fungal (Hybrid Assembly) | ecosystem: Environmental > Terrestrial > Soil > Vadose zone...
GAGCGTGCGCAGGAGGCCTGCGCGAATCGCACCGGCGGTGGGCTCGACGAACGTCCGGGGCCGATCCTCCGGCACCACCAGCTCAGGTCCGCCGCCCGCGTCGCTGGCCAGGAACGGAATGCCGTGCTCGAGGCACTCGTAGACGACATTGGGCGAGTTGTCGGCCAGCGATGGCATCACTGCAAGCGTCCCGGGTCGACGGAGGAGCGCGAGCGCCTCCGGCTGATCAAGCTCGGTCTCGAAGCGCAACCCTGCGATTGCCGTTTTCAAAGGCTGGGCGAGCTCGTTCCTGACGCGCTCGGCAGGCCAGAGCTGCGTCTCCTTTCCGATGAAGAGGAGCTCGATCTCTACGAGTAGCTCAGGAGGCAGCTCGTTCAGTGCGTCGATGTAGGGCTCGATGCCCTTCGCTTCGTCGAGCCTGCCGAAGAACGCGACCCGCGTCAGCTTCGTCGCGGGATCTATCTTCGTCACGCTCGGACCTTCGACCGCCGATCGCGTGAAATACGGCACGACCACTGCCCGCTGCAACGCCCAACCCAGCCCGTGCATCCAGCGGATCAGGTGGGCGCTCGGACTGACGACGACATCAGCGAGCTCGATGCTCGAACGCTCGAGCGCCTGGAGCTCGAACGATCCGAGCGAACGCCCGAGCTTGTGCCGGGCGTCGTATAGCCATTGATTCGGACCGTGGCAGTAGACGACGAAGGTGGTTTGCCGAAAGTCGAGGCCGAGGTTGCGCAACCGAAGCGCCGCATAGGCCGGTCCGGCCCAATCGTTGGCGATGACGACGTCCGGCGTGTCTTCTGCCAAGGCGTGTTGCACGGCGTGAGGGATCGTGAAACTGCGGGGTTCGACGAGCCCGTCGCATATTTCGAGTCGTCTGACCGCGATGTCTCGTTCCGCGTAACGCTTCGCCCACTCGGCGTCGACCTCTCCCGCGATCGACGTGTCGGTGAACAGAATCGCAACGTCGTGTCCCAGGTGTGCGAGCGCGAATGAAAGGAACGTGGTCGCCGTGCCCGCGCCGCCCGTGCGGACGAGGCCCAGAATCTCGTTCGTGACGAGAACGATTCGCTTACGGCCGGGCATCGGCCGAGGGTACAGCAGAGCTCGTGCGACGGATTCGCGCGCCGCAGGCGTGACGCTTGCTCCGCGGCGATCGCCGGCTGGCGCGGTAGATAGGATCGAGCGCTCCCGGCGTCGGTCCCCATCCTTGAGACCCAAAGACATCCTCTTTGTCTTCGACCAGCCCGGCGCCTGGACGCGGTATCGATGCGATCACCAAGCTGAGCAACTCGCGTTACTCGGACAATCTTGCGACATCGTGCAGTCCGACCGGATCGACCTTGCCCTCGCAGTCGATCATTACGACTGTTTCATCCTCAATCGTGTTGCCTGGAGAGACGAACTGGCCGCGTTCTTCGACGACCTCGATGCACAGGTGGCTCAATACGCGGCAGTTGATCGTATAGCGAACCGAATCGGGATGATCGACCGGTCGGTTCTCCAAGGCGCTGATTGGGACAAGTTTTTGAGCGATCCTCTAAGTACAGACAAGACCTTTATCGCGATCATGTCGCCGATTTATTTCACTCGAGCGAACTGCGGAAAGGAACTCTTTGCCTTTGTGGTGCGCAGCCCCAATCTCGGTATCGACATCAATGGAGCGCTGACGGGCGTGGAGAATGTCCTTCCGATCCGGTGGCTCGGTGAGGAAGTGTACTCGGTGAATACGAACAAGGACGCGCTCATCCCCCCGATACTGCGTCGCATCAACGACACGCCCGCCGACCCCGGAGGTGCTAGCTGCAGATCGCGGTCCAGCAGGTAGACCTCCGTGCCCGCCACCGGACGGCCGATCGCCGGCTCGCCCTCCTCCGCTTCCAGGCAGCGGTCGAAGACCGAGAAGATCGACGTCTCGGTCGGTCCATAGCAGTTGTAGAGCGCCAGCCGCGTGGACCACTCCTGAGCCAGCGCGGCCGGGCAGCGGTCGCCCCCGACCGTGGCCGCCGCGAGCGCCAGCCCCTCCGGCGGCAGTGTCGCGAGGAGCGCCGGCGTCGTCGAGAGCATGGTGACCGCCTCCCGGACGAGGAGGGCCGAGAAGTCCTCCCCCAGGCGCTCCTCGCTCCGCGCCAGGACCAGCGTCGCGCCGGTCCCCAAGGCGAGGAAGGTCTCCAACACCGAGAGGTCGAAGGTGATCGAGCCGAGCTGCGCCACCCGGCTCTCCGGACCGATCCCGAAGTGTTCCCTTGCCGTCGCAATCAGCTCCACCGCGCCCCGCTGCGGCACCAGCACGCCGTTCGGACGGCCCGTCGAGCCCGAGGTGTAGATGATGTAGGCGAGGTTCTCCGGCAGGGCCGAGGCAGCGGGCGGCTCCTCGCCCACGGCCGGGAGCGGAGGGTCCTGCGCCAGCTCCGCCAGCGAGAGCACCGGAAGCGCGCCGGCCGCGGACTCCAGTCTCGCCCGCAGTCTCTCCTCGGCGAGGGCGAGCGCCATGCCCGAGCTGTCGGCGATCCAGGCCAGCCGCTCAGCCGGATGCTCGGGGTCGAGCGGCACATAGGCCCCGCCGGCCCGGAGGACACCCAGGAGCCCGATCAGGCGCTCGGTCGACGGTTCGTAAAAGAGACCCACCCGCACCTCCGGGCCCACCCCCAGCCCGCGGAGCCGCCGCGCCAGCCGGGTCGCCCGGCGGCCCAACTCGCCATAGCTCAGGCTCTCCCCGGAAGAGACCACCGCCACCGCCTCCGCGCGCAAGGCCGCCTGCTCCGCCACCAGGTCGTACAAGCAGCGGCCCGGACCGGGGAGGACCGCCACACCGCTCCAGTCGACCAACAGCTGCCGGCGCTCCGCCGCGGAAAGGAGAGGCAGATCCGCGACCCGCGTCTCCGGGCTCTCCGCCCTGCCGCCGATCTCCAAGAGCAGCCGGTCGAGCCAGCCAGCCAGCCTCTCGACCGTGGCCGCGTCGAAGAGATCGGTGTTGAACTCCCAGATTCCGCGCAGGCCGTCCGGAGCCTCCTCCAGGGAGAGGCCGAGATCGAGCCTCGCCGCCTGGCCGGGCGTCTCCATCGGCGAGATGGCGAGCCCCGGCAGGGCGAGGCGCGTGAGCGGGGCATCCTGGAGCTGCAGGAAGACCTGAAAGATGGGCGAGCGCGACGGGTCGCGCGACGGCGCCAGTTCCTCGACCAGCTTCTCAAACGGCAGGTCCGGGTGCGCATAGGCCCCCAGGGCCGACTCCCGGGTCTGAGCCAGGAGCTCGGCGAGCGTCATTCCGGCCGGGAAGTCGGCGCGCATCACCAGGGCGTTGACGAAGAAGCCGATCAGGTTCTCGATCTCGCCATGGGTGCGGTTGGCGATCGTCGAGCCGACCAGCAGGCAGTCCTGGCCGGTGACGCGGTGGAGCAGGGTCTCGAAGGCGGCCAGGAGGACCATGAAGAGCGTTGAGCCGCGGCCGCGGCCGAGCCGCTCCAGGTCCGCCACGACCCCCACAGGGAACTGCGATACGAAGCTTGCTCCACGGAAGGTCTGCTTCGCCGGCCGCGGCCGGTCGGTCGGCAGATCGAGCACCATGGGCGCCCCGGCCAAGCGCTCCCGCCAGTAGCCGATCTGTTCTCTGAGCACCGTGCCTTGAAGCTGCTCGCGTTGCCACCGCGCGTAGTCCGCGTACTGGATCGGCAGCTCAGGCAGGGGCGACGGCAGTCCCTGGACGAAGGCGGGATAGAGCGCCGCCACCTCGCGCACCAGGACTCCCAGCGACCAGCCGTCCGCGATGGCGTGATGGAGGGTGAACAGCAGGACATGGTGGCGAGGCGAGAGCCGCAGCAGGGCCGAGCGGAAGAGCGGGCCGCGGGTGAGATCGAACGGCAGCGCCGGCTCCTGGACGGCGAGGTGGAGGGCCTCCTCCGCGAGCCTCCCCGCAGGTAGCCCGCCCAGGTCGACCCGAGGCAGTTTGAGGCGCGGCTCCGCCGCGATCACCTGTACCGGTCGCTCGCCGACGACGGCGAACGTGGTGCGCAACGACGCCTGCCGGCGGGCGACGTCGAGGAGGCTCCGGGTGAGGGCCGGAATGTCGAGCGCCCCTTCGAGATGGACCGCCCCGGGGAGGTTGTAGGCCGAGTTGCCGGGCTCCAGCTGCTCCAGGAACCAGAGGCGCTCCTGGGCGAAGGAGAGCGCCAGCTCGCCGCCGGACGGCCGGCGCGGGATGGCGTCACGCTGGGCGGGCGCCGCGCTCCCGGCCCTGGCGAGCAGGCTCTCGACCACGGCGGCGAAGTCGGCCACCGTGGGGGCCTCGAACAGCTTGCCGAGCGGCACCTCGACGCCGAACGCCTCGCGCACCCGCGACATCACCCGGGTGCCGAGCAGCGAGTGCCCGCCAAGCGCGAAGAAGTCGTCGAAGACGCCCACCCGATCGAGGCCCAGCACCTCCCCCCAGAGCGCTGAAAGCCGCGCCTCGAGCTCGCCGCGTGGGGCCACGTACGGCGTCGTGAGATCGGGCCTCACGTGCCCGCCCCCCAGGCGCACCGACTCCGCCAGGCTTTCGGCGGTCACCGAGCGCGCCGCGGCGAGCACCTCGGGAAGCGGCCGCACCGAAACCGCAATCTGCGCCGGCACATGGTCGGTCTGATAGCCGCCGAGGATGCGGCCGAAGGCCTCGACGGCCTGCTCTGCCGGCATGCTCGCAAGCGTCTCCGCCAGCGGCAGGACCGACGCTGCTATGGGGCGCGCAGGGCGTTCGGCGCGTCCGCGCAGGGTCGCCGCCACGTCCACCCGCTTCAGCGTGAACTCCTCGACCCGGACTCGCTCGACCCCGCTCTCGTCGAGCATCGCCACGTCGAAAGCCAGGGTCTCCGCCCCCTGGAGATCTCCGGCGGAGAGCCGGGCGTGGCTGTAGATCCGCGACGGCAGGGGACCCAGCATCCGCAGGCGCTTGTAGGACAGCGGCAGATAGTAGTTGCCCCGGGCGCCCGGCACGTGGTACTCGGCGAAGCTCGTCGCCGCGTCGAGGAGCGCCGGGTGCAGTTGGAAGCTTTGGACGTCGCCCGCGAACTCCGGCGCCAGCTCCAAAAGACCCACCAGCTCGCCGCCCCGCCGGTAGATCTTCTTCAGCACCTCCCAGCGCGGACCCAGGCCGGCCTGCTTCAGGTCCTCCCGGTAGTCCTCGCCCAGCACCTCCTCCTCCCAGCCCGCCAGCGATGACAGCGACGAGATGTCGAGCTGAAACCGCTCCTCGCCGCCGCTTGCCTCCCCCACCGCCCCGATCACGTGCTCCTGCCAGCCCTCACCGTCGCGGCTGCGGGCCGAGAAGTGATGGGACCCGTCGCCGTTTTTCCGCAGCACGATCTGGAGCTCCCGGGTCTCGCCGTCGCCGACGTGCAGGGGGGTGACGAACTGCACGTCGCGCAGCTCGATCGCACCGGCCGTGCCCGAGAGCCCGCGGAAGGCCGCCCCCGCCATCTCCAGATAGGCTGTGCCCGGCACCACCGGGTGGCCCCCCAGCCGGTGCTCGTCGAGCACCCAGGTCGCCCCCGGCGAGAGGCGGCCGACGAAGACCCCCGCCCCCTCCCCATCGGTTCCCCGTTCGGAAAGCAGAGGGTGGGGAAACGGCGTGAGCGCACCGACCTCGGCCGGCCGCTCCGCCGATTCGGGCCGGCGATCGGCCATGCCCACGTCGCGCCAGGCGTCCCAGTCGATCGAGAGCACCGGCAGCTCATCCGAGTGGGCCTGCGCGAAGGCGTCCAGGAAGGCGCTGGCCGCCGCGTAATCGACCTGGCCCGGGCCGCCGACCAGGCCGTTGAGCGACGAGCAGAGCACCAGGAAGTCCGGCGGGTCCGCGGCCAGGAGATCGGCGAGGAGCAGCGTCCCCTCCACCTTGGGGGCCAGCACCGCCGCCGTTTCCCCGAGGCTGCGGAACTGCATCAGCCCACCCCCCGGCAGTCCCGCCGCGTGGATCACCCCGTCGATGCGTCCGAATCGCTGCCGCACGACGGCGAGCATCCGGGCGAGCGACGCGGCGTCGGTGACGTCGGCCGACACCGTCGCGACCTCTGCTCCTGCCGCCTCCAACTCGCCCAGTCGCCGGGCGATCCGGGCCGTGCGGCCCTCCCCACGCGCCAGCACCGACCAGGCCTCGCGCTCCGGGAAGGGCCGGCGGCCGGCCAGCACCAGCCTGACTCTCGCCAGGCGGGCGAGGAACGCGGCGAGCTCCAGGCCCACCCCGCCCAGGCCGCCGGTGATCAGATAGGTCCCCCCGTCGCGCAGGGACAGCGGCGTCCCCGGCAGGGGCGACGGCAGCGACAGCGGCTCGAAGTCCCGCAGCCAGCGATCCGTGCCGCGATAGGCGACGACCGGCTCGGCCGATTCCCCCGGGGGATGGGACAACTCGGCGAGGAGTCGGTCGATCAGCCGCCGCTCCCCCCGGCTGCCCGGCGGAGGCAGGGTGACGTCGATTGCGGCGCAGGTAATCCCGGGGTACTCCTGCGGGATCGTGGTCGCCGGGCCGAGCAGGGTCGCCCGGGCCGGGGCGAGATCCTCGGCGCCGGTGATCCGCTGCACCCCGGTCGAGACGATCCCCAGATGGAGCGGGGGCCGGCTCTCGGCCGGCCGGCGCTCGCCCAGGGCACGGGCGAGGTGGAACAGGCTGTAGAAGCCTCGTTCGAGCTCCCGTCCGGAATCCGCCGCCGGGCCCACCGGGCCAACACTCCACAGGTGGACGATCCGCGCCGGCACGATCCCCCGCCGGGCGAGCCGGTCGAGCAGGGTGCCATAGTCCGCCGCCTCTCCTGGGCGGAGCACGAAGTCGCCCTGGTCGGTTCCCAGGAGCTCCTCCCCGGGGTGGGCCACCACCACCTGCCGGCCGCGTTCCCGCAGGCGCGCCGCCAGGCGGTCCCCGAATCCGGTCTCGTCGGCGAAGACCAGCCAGCTCCCTTCCTCCGCCTCAACGGGGAGATCGCTTTCGACGGGCAGGACCTGACGCCAGAGCGGCGCCCAGAACCAATCGGCGATGCCCCCCTCCCCACCCACCGCCCGGCGCCTCAGCCTCTCCGTGATCGCGTGCGGGGCGTCCGGCTCGACCCAGAAACGCTGGCGCTCGAACGGGTAGGTCGGCAGCGACACCCGCAGGCGCCGCTCCCCGGCATGGAAGCCCGCCCAATCGATCTCCACCCCCGCGAGCCAGAGCTGGCCCAGGGTGCGCAGCACCGCTCCGTCGGCGGTCCGCCCATCCCCGGCCGTCGGCAGGCTGTCGAGCACCGACGGTGCTTCCGGACGCTGCGGGTGCTGGCGCACCAGCGAGGTGAGAGCCCGGCCCGGCCCCACCTCCAGGAACACCGCGCCCGCCCGGCCGAAGAGCGTCGACAGGCCCGCCGCGAAACGGACCGTCTCCCGCAGATGCCGCACCCAGTACTCCGGCGACGTCGCCTCCTCCGGGCGAATCCAGGTTCCCGACAGGTTCGACACGAACGGGATCGCGGGAGTGTTGAGGCGCAGGCCGGCGAACGCCGCTGCGAAGCGCGGCAGGACCGGCTCCATGGACGCGGAGTGGAAGGCGTGCGAGGTGTGGAGCCGGCGCACCTGGAGGCCGCGAGCTTCGAGTTGCTGCGCGAGCGCCGCGACCTCGCCTGAATCGCCCGCGACCACGCACATGGCAGGACCGTTGACCGCCGCGAGCGACAGGCTCCCCAGGAGCGGCCGCAGCTCCTCCTCCGGCAGCGGCACCGCGAGCATCGACCCGGCCGGCATCTCCTGCATCAGCCGGCCCCGCTCGGCGACCAGCCCCAGCGCGTCCTCCAGCGAGAACACTCCGGAGAGACAGGCCGCCACGTACTCGCCGATGCTGTGGCCGAGCATCGCCTCCGGCCGCACCCCCCAGGATACCCATAGCCGGGCGAGCGCGTACTCGACGACGAAAAGCGCCGGCTGGGCGAGCGCGGTCTGTTCGAGCCGCTCCGCCGCCTCCCGCGGATCGCCGTCTTCCGGATACAGCGCCGGGTAGAGCGCCTGGCGCAGGTCGAAGCCGAGCCGCGGCAGGAGGATCTCGGCGCAGTGGTCCACCTCGTCCCGGAACGCCGCCTCGCTCCGGTAGAGCTCGATTCCCATTCCCGGGTACTGCGCCCCCTGGCCGGAGAAGAGGAAGAAGACCGGCCGCTCCCCCGCCTCCCGCAGGCGCGTCAGCACCCGCTTGGGGTCGAGCGTCGACAACACCTGGGCCGCATCGGCCACGCTCTCGCAGACCACCATCCGCCGCGCGTCCAAGCCTCCCCGCCCCACCTGCAGGGTGTAGGAGACGTCCGCCAGATCGAGATCCGGATGGCGCCCCAGGTGCTCAGCCAGGTTGCGCGAGGCCTGCTCCAGGGCCGCCGGCGTACGCGCCGACAGGACCAGCAGTTGGAGCGGCCGGGATGCGCTCCCCGGCTCCACCGCCGGTGCCTCCTCCAGCACCAGGTGGGCGTTGGTCCCGCCGATCCCGAACGAGCTCACCCCCGCCCGGCGCGGACCCGCCGCCTCGACCCACGGCGCCGCCTCGACCGGCACGTAGAACCCGCCGGCTGCCAGGTCGAGCTGCGGATTGGGCCGCTCGAAATGCAGGCTCGGCAGGATCACTCCGCGCTCGACCGCGAGCGCCGCCTTGATCAGGGAGGCGACCCCCGCCGCCGCGTCCAAATGGCCCAGGTTACTCTTGAGCGAGCCCAGGGCGATCCGCCGGCCCGGACGGGCCGACGGCGAGAAGACCTGGGACAGCGCCGCCACCTCGATCGGGTCGCCGAGCGGTGTGCCCGTCCCGTGCGCCTCGATCAAGCCGATCGTCCCCGCCTCCACTCCCGCCAGGGCCTGGGCCAGCGCGATCACCTCCGACTGCCCCTCGACGCTCGGCACCGTGTAGCCCAGCTTCGCCGCTCCGTCGTTGTTGATCGCCGTGCCGAGGATCACGGCGTGGACGTGGTCGCCGTCGGCGACCGCGTCCGCCAGCCGCCGCAGCACCACGAGGCCCATGCCCTCGCCGTCCGTCGTGCCGCTCGCCGCCGCGTCGAACGGGCGGCAGTGACCGTCCTGGGAGAAGATGCTGCCCGGCTGGTAGGAGTGCCCGCCCTTCCTCGGCACCAGGAGGCGCACGCCGCCGGCGAGCGCCATGTCGCACTCGCCGTTGAGCAGACTCTGCACCGCGAGGTGGACCGCCACCAATGAGGTCGAGCAGGCCGTCTGCACGGTCAGGCTCGGGCCTTTCAAACCCAACTTGTAGGAGATCCGGGTGGAGAGGAAATCGCCGCCGCTCCCCAGCATCGCCTGGAACGAGCCCACCGCCCTCATCACTTCGCGGTTGTGCTGAAGATTGGACAGCAGGTAGGTGTTGATCCCCGCCCCGGCGAAGACGCCGATCGGCCCCGGGAAGCTTCCGGGGGCGTGGCCGGCGCGCTCCAGCGCCTCCCAGGCGCACTCCAGGAGCAGGCGTTGCTGGGGATCGATGACTTCCGCCTCGCGCGGCGTGAGGCCGAAGAGCGCCGCGTCGAAGAGCTCGACGTCCGCGAGCACGGAGCGCGCCCGCACGAAGGACGGATCGGCCAGCAGCTCCGGCTCCACCCCGACCGCCTGAAGCTCCTCGGCGCTCCAGAAGGTGATCGATTCGCGGCCCGCCGTGAGATTCTTCCAGAAACGCTCGACGTCCGGAGCGTCCGGGAAACGGCCCGCCATGCCGATGATCGCAATGGCGCTCGCCGAGCTGTGGGGTGGGTTCTGCATGCTTCAAACTCCTGGTCGACGGCCACGAGGCCGGGCGGCCTCCTAGTCGGCTCCATCCCCTTCGGGAGGGGGAGCTACGGTCGAGGGCGCGGTGTCTGGCGCGTCGGCGGCGTGGGCCGTCGGGGCCGGGGGCCGGTTCGAAGACTCCACCCGGCGCCGGGCCTCGGCGAAGCGGCCCCGTCCCACCGCCGCCAGGGTGCGCTCGGCGCGCTCCCGCACCTGCTCTGCCGGCCGCTCCGGCTCGGCCGGCGAGGCGCTCCCCGGCGGTCGGCTCAGCCGCTGGGCGAGGGCTCCGGCCGAGGGGAACTTGAAGAGCTCGACGATCGGCAGGTGGACGCCGAACCGCCGTTCCAGCTGCTCCTGCATGGGGAGGAGCAGGAGGGAGTGTCCGCCCAGGGCGAAGAAGTTGTCGCCCAGGCCGACCTGCTCGACCCCCAGGAGCTCCCGCCAGATCTCGGCGACGATCCGCTCTGCCTCGTCGGCGGGCGGCAGCGGCGCGGCGGGGAGGGCCGAGCCCTCCTCCGACGCCGGCAGGACGCCGCGGTCGATCTCGCCCTCCGGAGTCAAGGGCATCTCGCCGAGCACGGCGAAGACCCCGGGCAGCATGAACTCCGGCAGGCGCTCGCCCAGGAAGGCGCGGAGCTCGATGGCCGACGGGAGGACGGCCGCCGGCCGCGCCGTGACGTAGGCCGCCAGCCGCTCCTCGCCGGACGGCTCGGCGCGCCCGGCGACCGCCGCGGCGGCGATCGCCGGGTGCTCTTCGAGGGCGGCCTCGATCCGCGCCAGGTCGATCCGGTAGCCGCGATACCGCGCCCGCCGGTCGCCGTTCCTCACTTCCAGTCGCTCTCCCGGCGCGAGGAACGAGAGCTCGGAGAGACGCCGCAGAGGCTCCGCCGCCGCCGCCGCCGCCAGGGTCACGAAGTGCCGCAGCAGGCGCGCCGCCGTCGCCCGGTCGACGAGATCGCGGTTGGCCTCGAAGAGGCCGGAGAGCCGGCCGCCGTGATCTCCCATGTAGAGGGCGAGGTCGAACTTCGCCGTCCCCTCGACGGGAAGCAGGGGCACGAGCGAGAGGCCGGCGAGGTCCAGGCGGTACGGCCGCGGCGAGGTCTCCAGCGCGAAGACCACCTGGTAGATCGGGTTGTGACTCACGTCGCGCTTGGGCCGCAGCTCCTCGACGATCTTCTCGAACGGCAGCTCCTGGTGGGCGTAGTCGGCGAGCACCGCGCTCCGCATGCGGCCGAGGAGCTCGCGGAAGGTGGGATCGCCCGACAGATCGACGCGCAGCGCCATGGTGTTGGCGAAGAAGCCTAAGAGCGGCTCCAACTCCCCGGGCCAGCGGTTGGCCGTCGGCGTTCCCAGGACCATGTCGGGCTCGCCGGAGTAGCGATGGAGGAGCGTCGCGTAGGCGCTCGACAGGGTCATGAAGAGCGTCGCCCCCTCGCCCTGGGCGAAGGCGCGGAGGGCCCCGGCGACCGCTGGCTCGACCTCCAGGTGCTCCGAGATCCCATGGTAGCGCTGGACCGGCGGGCGCGGCCGGTCGAAGGGCAGGTCGAGGAGCGCGGGGGCGCCGGCCAGCCGCTGCCGCCAGTAACCGAGCAGCCGCTCGAGCACCTCGCCGCGCAGCCGCTCGCGCTGCCAGGGAGCGAAGTCGGCGTACTGGACCGGCAGGGCGGCAAGACCCGGATCGCCGCCCTCGATCTCGGCACCGTAGAACTCCCCCAGCTCCTCGTAGAAGAGGCGCAGCGACCAGCCGTCGGTAATGGTGTGGTGGAAGGTGACGGGCAGGACGTGGCGGTCCGCGTCGAGGCGCAGCAGGGCGGCGCGGAAGAGCGGCCCGGCCGCGAGGTCGAAAGGCAGGAGCGCCTCCGTCGCCAGGAGGCGCTCGGTCGTGGCCTCGCGCGCGGCGGGCGCGAGCGCCGTCAGGTCGATCTCCGGCAGGACCGGGACCAGGCGCTCTGCCACCACTTGAACCGGTCTCCCCGCGACGGTGCCCAGGGTGGTGCGGAGGACGGCCTGGCGGAGGACGAGCCGCGCCAGGGCTCGGCGCAGGGCGGTTCGGTCGAGCGTCCCGACGAGTTGGACGGCGGTGGGCAGGTTGTAGACCGGGCTCCCGGGCTCCAGCCGGTCGATGAACCAGAGCTGCTCCTGGGCGAAGGAGGCCGGCGCATCGCCAGCGTCCGCCAGGCGCGGGACGATGGGCGCCGGCCGCTCTGGCTCCGCCGGCCGATCTTCCGCCTGCAGCTGGTGCAGGTGGCGGGCGAGGGCGCCCGCGGTCCGGTACTTGAAGAGGTCGATGATCGGCAGGGTGACGCCGGAGCGCTCCCGCAGCCGCTCCTGGATGGGGAGAAGCAGCAGGGAGTGGCCGCCCAGGGAGAAGAAGTTGTCCTCCGGCTGGACCGCCTCGACGTTCAAGAGTTCGCACCAGACCTCGGCGACGATCCGCTCCGCCTCCCCGGACACGCCGGGAGCGAGCGGCTCCTCGATCGCCGCCAGCGAGGCGAGAACACTGCGATCGTCACTCGCCCGGTCGAACCGCTCGATCCTGCCATCGGCCCGGAACCGCACTCGCTTGCCGGTCCGGTAGAGGCGGTCACCCCCGCCGAAGCAGAGCTCGCCCGGGGTCCCGACCGCCACTTGCCGCAGGTCGCGGTCGAGCACCTGGGCCTCCAGGTCGTCGAGCGGCTGCGCATCGGACGGCAGCAGGTCGGGATCCAGATCCCCGCCCCGTCCCCACTCGCACAGCTGCTGCCGCTCCACCGGGGAGAGGAAGGGGAGATCGGCGAGCGGCCGCTCCGGCTCTGCGGCCGCTCCGGCGAGCAGCATCTCGAGGTGGCCCAGGAGGCGCGCGGCGGTCGTCCGGTCGAAGAGGTCGGTGGCGTACTCCAGGGCGAAGGAAAGCGCCCCCTCCTCTTCGACTCCGAAGAGGGTAAGGTCGAACTTGGCGGTGCCGGTCGACACGGTTCGCGGCGCGAAGGCGAGGTCGCCGAGCTGCCAGCCGCGGGGCGGCCGCTGCAGCGCGAAGACCACCTCGAAGAACGGATTGCTGCCGAGTCCCCGCTCCGGCCGCAGGGCCTGGACCAGCAGCTCGAACGGCACGTCGCCGTGCTCGTGGGCCTGGACCGTGGCCTCCCGAACCCGCCGCAGGAGCCCGCTGAAGGTCGAGCCCGACATGCCGTCGGTACCGCCGGTACGGAGTACCAGGGTGTTGACGAAGAAGCCGATCATCGGCAGGAGCGGCTCGCGGTCGCGGCTGGAGACCGGGCTGCCGACCGGCACCTCGGGCTCGCCCGCGGTGCGCGCCAGGACGGTCTGGAAGGCGGCCAGGAGGACCATGAAAAGGGTCGCCCCTTCCCCCCGGCCGAGGGCAGCCAGAGCGGCCGCCAGGTCGGGCGGCACGACGCGGGTGGCGACGGCTCCGGCGGAGCTCCGCACCGCCTTCCTGGGACGGTCGGCCGGTATCTCGACCGACGGCAGGTCGGCCAGCCGGTCCCGCCACCAGGCCAGCTGCCGCTCCAGCTCTTCGCCGCGCAGCCATTCCCGCTGCCAGAGGGCGAAGTCGACATGGCGCAGCGACGGCTCCGGCAGGGCCGCGGCCGGCGCGGCGTAGAAAGTCGCCAGCTCCCGCGCCAGGAGGGTCAGCGAATCCTCGTCGGCGGCGATGTGGTGGAGGGTGAGGAAGAGCTGGTGGGAGCGGGGCTCCAGGCGGACGAGGAGCGGCCGCAGAGGGGACTCGCCCCCCAGGTCGAAGGGACGTCGCGCCGCCTCTCGGGAGAGGCGCTCCCCCTCGGGCTCCCGGCGCGCCGGATCGAGCCCTTCGAGGCAGACGAGCGGCAGCTCCATGGCCGCCGATGCCGCGGGCACGATCTCCTGGACCGGCTCCCCGTCCACCTCGCGGAAGCGGGCGCGCAGAGCGTCGTGCCGCGCCACCACCTCGCGCAGGGCGCGGCCGAGCGCCGCAGCGGAGAGGGGGCCGGTCAGGCGGGCGGCACCCGCCATGTGGTAGACCGCAGTGCCCGGCTTCAGCCGCTCGAGCAGCCAGAGGCGCGCCTGGGCGAAAGAGAGAGGGAAGACCGTCTGCTCGGGCGGCGCGGTGCGCAGGGGAGGCCGGTGATCCACCTGGCCCGGGGCAAGCCGCCGCGCCTGCGCCGCCAGGGTGGGGAACTGGAAGAAGGCGGAGAGCGGCAGCTCGGCGCCGAGACGGTCGCGCACTCGGGCCTGGACGCGCAGGGCGAGGAGCGAATGCCCGCCGAGGTCGAAGAAGTCGTCCCCGGCCCCCACCCGCTCGACCCCAAGGACCTCCGCCCAGATCCCGCCAAGCAGCTCCTCGGCCGGCGTGCTCGGCGAGGTGGGCTGCCCGGCCTCTCCACCCTGGGGTCCGCTCGCGGGCGCGAGGTGCGCCAGGGCGCGGCGGTCCACCTTGCCGTTCGGGGTGAGGGGCAGGTCGGGCAGGAGCACGATTGACTGCGGGATCATGGCCCGGGGAAGGAGACGCTGGAGCGATTCGCGGAGCCTGGCAGGCTCGACCGGCCCCTCCGCCTCGGCGACGGCATAGGCAACCAGGCGCGGCTCGCCGTCCGGGAGCTTCTGGACCAGGACCGCCGCCTCGCGGAGCCCCAGGGCGAGGAGCGCCGCCTCCACCTCCGCCGGCTCGATGCGGACGCCGCGGATCTTCACCTGCTGGTCGATGCGGCCGAGGAATTCGAGCCCGCCGTCGCTCCGCCGCCGCGCCAGGTCGCCGGTCCGGTAGAGCCGCGCACCAGCGGCGAAAGGATCGGGCACGAAGCGCTCGGCGGTCAGATCCGGCCGCCCCTGGTAGCCGCGCGCCAGGCCGGCCCCGCCCAGGTGGAGATCGCCCGGCACGCCGACCGGCACCGGGCGCATCCCGCGGTCCAGGACGTGGGCCTGGGTGTTGGCGATCGGCCCGCCGATGGCCGGCATCTCGTCCCCGCCGGGCGGGATGACGGCGAAGGTCGAGTAGGTCGTGTCCTCGGACGGACCGTAGAGGTTGAGCACCCGGACCGACGGACGGGCGGTATGGACGGCGCGCACCAGGGAGCGCGGCAGCGGCTCGCCGGCCAGGTTGACGGTGGCGAGGGCGGCCGGCAGGCCCGGCCCCTCCGCTTCCTGGGGCAGCCGGAGCAGCTCGGCGAGCACCGAGGGCACGGTGTTGAGCAGCCGCACCTCCCCCGCCGCCGGCAGCCGGGGGAGGGCGAGGGCGTTCTCGGCCAGGATCACCCGGCCGCCCCAGGAGAGCGGCACGAAGATCTCGAAAACCGAAAGGTCGAAGCCGACCGAGGTCGCGGCGAGCACCCCGGAGAGTTCGGCGTCGGAGAAGACCCGCCACGCCCACTGGACGAAGGCGACGGCGCTCCGCTGCTCGATCGCCACTCCCTTGGGCCGCCCCGTCGACCCCGAGGTGTAGATGAGGTAGGCGAGGTTCTCCGGCTGAAGAGGAAGGCCGGGAATGGCGCTCCCCGCTTCCTCCAGGTCCGCGCTCCGGTCGAGGGAGACCACCCGGCAGTCGGCGGGAATGCCCGTTGACGAGAGGTCGGGGAGCAGGCTCTGCTCGACCAGCAGGACGGCCGCGCCGGAGTCGGCGAGCATCCAGGCCAGCCGCTCGGCAGGCTGAACCGGATCGAGGGGGACGTAGGCGCCACCGGCCTGGTGCACGGCGAGGAGAGCCGTCACGAGATCGGCCGAGCGCCGGGCCGAGACCCCCACCCGCACCTCCGGCCCCACCCCGAGAGCACGGAGCCGCCGCGCCAGGAGCCCGGACCGCCGGCCGAGCTCCCGGTAGGTGAGGCGCTCGCCCAGCGTGACCAGGGCCTCGCGCTCGGGGACCGCCGCGACCTGCGCCGTGAAGAGGTCCGGCAGGCAGAGGCCGCCCGGCAGGTCGAGCGCGGTGTCGTTCCAGGCCGCGAGCTGGCGGCGCTCCGCCGCCGAGAGCAGGTCGGCCGCGGAGACCGGGGCGTCGGGGTCCGTCGCCAGGGCGGTGAGGAGGTTCCCGAGGTGCGCCAGCAGGCGCTCCGCGGTCGGAGAATCGAAGAGGTCGCGGTTAAGTTGCAGGGCGGCCGGGAGACCCGCCTCGGCGTCGGCGGCAGCGGGGGCATCGGCCATAGCGAGGCTCAGGTCGAAGAGGGCGCGGTGCTCCGGGAGCGGCACGGAGACGAGGGTCAGGTCCGCCAGGGCGACCCGCGCCCCGCCCTTGCCGAGGGCGAGCTCGGCCAGCCCCTTCTCCTCCGGCCGCTCCGCCCGCTGGAAGACGAAGAGGGCCTGAAACACCGGCGAGCGGCCGGCGTCCCGCTCGGGGTGCAGGCGGGCGGCGAGGGTGGCGAAGGGGAGGGCTTGGTGCTCGAAGGCACCCAGAGCGACCTCCCGTGCCGCGGCGAGGAGCGCGCGCCAGGTGGGGCCGGGATCGGCGGCCGGGTTGGCGAGGCGGAGCGCCACCGGGTTCACGAAGTAGCCCATCACCCCGTGGAAGGGTGCCGCGTCGCGGCCCGCGGTGGGCGAGCCGATCACCACCTCGTCCTGGCCGGTGTAGCGGGAAAGGAGGGCCTGGAAGCCGGCGAGGAGAGTGACGAAGAGCGTCGTCCCCGAGGCGCGGCCGAGCTCCCGCAGGCGGTCCGCGACCGCCGCCGGGAGGCGCCGGTCGCACGCCAGGCCGGAATAGGTCTGGACGGCGGGGCGCGGGCGGTCGGTCGCCAGCTCGAGCACTGGGAGATCTCCCCCGAGCTGCCGGCTCCAGTAGTCCCAGAGCCGTTCTCCCCGTTCCCCGGCGAGGGCCCGTTCCTGCCAGCGGACGTAGTCGCCGTAGCCGAACGGCAGAGATGGCAGCTTCGCCGGCCCGCGGCCGGTCGCCTCGCGGTAGAGCGCCTCGAGCTCCCGCACGAGGAGCCCCAGCGACCAGAAATCGGCGACCAGGTGGTGCACGGCGAGGAGCAGCAGCCAGGGGCCGGGGGTCGTCCTCCAGATCCGAACCCGCAGGAGCGGCCCCTGCTCGAGATCGAACGGGCGGTACGCAACCGCGGCGAGCGGGACGTCGGCCTCCGGCTGCGCCGCGTGCTCCACCGCGAAGTCCACGGCCAGGTGTTCGTGGACGATCTGGCGCGGCTCGCCCGACCGGAAGGAGAAAGTGGTCCGCAGGGCGGGGTGGCGGTCGGCCAGGGCCTGGAGCGCACGGCCCAGGGCGTCCGGGTCGAGACCGCCCTCGACCCGCACCGCCGCCGCCAGGTTGTAGGCGGCGGCAGAGGGGTCCAGGCGGTCGGAGAACCAGAGCGCCTCCTGCCCGGCCGAGAGCGGCTGCTCGCCCAGGGGAGCCCCGGCTTCCACCGCGGGCGCCGCAGGCAGGTGCGCCGCCGCCAGCCCGGCCAGCACCTCCGCCTCGATCGCTTCCAGGCTGGCGCCCGAGAGCAGGCCGGCAAGCGAGAGCGCGACACCGGTTTGCGCCTCGATTTCGGCCGCCAGCTCGACCGCCGCCAGCGAATCCAGGCCCAGCGCGGTGAGCGGCCGGTTCGGCGCCAGCTGTCGGCGATCCAGCCGGAGGACGCGCGCCACCGCGGCGACGATATCGACTTGATCTAACGGCAGAGACATAGCGGATCGACTACCGGCGGTGATAGGCGGGGTGCCCCTCCTGGACGGCGACGAAGGTGCCTCGACAGTAGGCCGTGGTCCGGCCCCCGGCTTCCAGGGTGGCCTCGATGACGGCGCGGTCGTCCTGCGACTCCACCACCCAGGCGCGCAGGCGCAACGGGCCGGCGGAGGAGGTGGGCCACACCAGGTGCACCTGGAAATCCGCCGTCACGGTGCACGGCGGCTCGGCGCTCCCCTGGCGCGTCATCAGATGCCAGGCGGCGGTCCAGTTGCTGTGACAGTCGAACAACGTTCCGATGATGCCGCCGTTGACCACGCCGTCAAAAGCCTCGTGGTGGCGTTCGGGGATCCACTCGGCGACCACCTCGTCCCCTTCCACATAGCTCTTCATGCGCAGCCCCCGCTCGTTCGTCGGGCCGCAACCGAAACAGCGGTTGTTCGGCGCATAACGGTCCTGGAGGCTCTCGCTGCCGTTCATGACCTGATCTGCGCTCTTCTAGCTCGACGCGTGCGGTTCCAGGGCGCTGGCGAATTCGGCCAGCAGCGTCGGCGCGCTCTCGAGGAAGAAGAAATGATTGCCCGGATAGATGCGCGTGGTCACGCTCTCGGTCGTGTGCTGGCGCCAGCCTTCCAGGTGTTCCATCTGCACGTCGGGATCGGTCTCTCCGGCCATCGCGGTCACAGGATAGCTCACCGGCGGACCGGGGACGTACCGGTAGTTCTGCGTCATGCGCGCGTCGGCCCGCACCATGGGCAGGAACAACGGCCGCATCTCGGGATGACGCAGGAAGGCGATGGGGGCGGAGTAGGCCTTGTGCATGTGCTCGATGAACTCGTCGTCCTCCATGCTCTCGACGTCGGCGATCGGGATGCCGAGATGGGGACCGCGCGCCCCGGAGCTGAAGAGGTGCAGGGGCTGCGGCTTCCCCCGCTCGCGCAGGATGCGGGTGGCCTCGTAGGCCAGGGCGGCTCCCAGGCAGTGCCCGAACAGCGCATAGGGCCGATCGAGGACCGGCTCCAGGGTGTCGGCGATTTCCACCGCCGCCGCATCCTGGGCGTCCAGGGGCGTTTCGGCCAGGCGGGAGCCGTGGCCGGGTAGCTCGCAGCCGCTGACCTCGAGCCAGTCGGGCACGTGGTCGTTCCAGCCGTGGAAGATCTGGGCGGAGGACGCCGCAAAGGTGAAGCAGAAGAGACGTACCCGGGCCTCCGGACGATCCTTCTTCCGGACGAAGGCTTGAGTGTTAATTGTTGGTATCATTTTCTCTCGAATTCCTTTCCACCCGTGGCGCGAGCCTCCGCCAGGGGGGCAGATTATAGCTGTTGGCCGACTCTTTTCGAGCGGTTCCAAAATGTTGACCTTCGTTGTATCCTCTTTCTCCAGAAGCTCCATCCGCCGTTTCCCCGTGATACGGACGCAGCAATAAAGGGGCTACTTTATGGGAAATATCCGTCAAGGAACCTGAGGAGGATTCACGCATGCAAACGCCGACGACGACGCCTGCTGGCTCTCTCTATACGCTGGA
>Ga0137403_10003495_pt1 | contig 18844 bp, 14 predicted proteins | sample CZOMad2_1_16fung_FD_122057 | JGI IMG/M metagenome (GOLD analysis project Ga0137403, IMG submission 122057) | Vadose zone soil fungal communities from Angelo Coast Range Reserve, California, USA - CZOMad2_1_16fungal (Hybrid Assembly) | ecosystem: Environmental > Terrestrial > Soil > Vadose zone...
GGGCGCTGGCAAATCGACTGCACTCGGGCTTATCGCGGCTCAGTGGTTTCGATATCCGCGCGCCCAGGTTTTCGCTTTCGACAAAGGCTACTCCCTATACGTCCTGACTACTGCGGCAGGCGGCGAGTTTTATGATCTGGCGGGAGAAAGGACAGACCTCGCTTTTTGTCCCCTGAGAGAGATCGATTCCGATGCAGACCTCACGTGGGCAGTCGGTTGGCTTGAGGATCTGTGCAGCCTCAACGGCATCTACGTTGCGTTCGCCAAGACCCGTGCCGAGCGGATAACCAACGGTGATCCGCGCAGATCACTCGAAGAGCGATATGCCGATCACGCCGGTTACGTCAAGGCGGTTACCAAGGCAGCGCGCAAGCTCGTCCACGCGCGGTTGCTGCTTGAAGATGATGCGCAGCGCTACATCGACGCGGCTAATGCGAGCGACGTCTTGAAGTAGCCCAACTGTGCGTGGGAGGGTTGCGCCGTCGCGCAACCTTCACTCAGGCCAGGCGCGCAGCGCAGCTTCCGCGGTCGCGAGCAACATCTTGCGCGTAGCGCCATCGCGTGCCTGCATCGACATGCCGGTGAGCTATGACTGGCCGGGCAACGTGCGGGAGCTGGAGAATGCCATCGAGCGGGCCGTCGTGGTGTGTGACGAGCACGTCCTGCACGCTCATCACCTGCCGCCCACGCTGCAGACGGCGGAGGCATCGGGCACCGTGGTTCGCAACGTCCTCGGCACGGCCGTGGCCGCGTTCGAGAAAGACCTGATCTGCGACGCCCTCAAAACCAGCCGCGGCAACCGGGCAAAGGCGGCGCGGCTGCTCGACTCCACCGAGCGCATAATCGGCTACAAGATCCGTAAGTACGGGATCGATCCCGTCCGCTTCCGGCTCTGATTGATCTTGGACGTGGCGGTGGTCGAGCCGCTCCGCGTCATCCCGACGTGAGCACTTCTAGCGTACCCGCCGGGACAACGATCTGAGCGAATCGGGGCCCAGGTCACCCTGCAGCACCAGCAGCACCGAACCTGTCATCCACATCTGCTGCCCGTTGGGCCCTGTCTGCGGCGTGAAGGGAAGATCCAGCTGGCCGGGGCGCACCCGCTGCTGGTCCAGGTAGATGGTGCGTCCCGTGCGATCGACGTAGACCGCGCGGACTACCGGCCGGGTGGTGTCCGAGCCGGGCACGAGCTGGGGTGAGACCAGCCCGACCAGTTGGCGGGTCATGCCGTCGATGGCGTGCAGCGGACCGCCCAACTGGTGCGCCGCCTCATCCAGGCCGATCCGACTCGAGAGCCGCGCCTGCTGATCGATGGTCGGCACCGCGCGTTGCGGGGCCGCGGCGTTGGCGGCCTGGATCGAATCCCGGCGCCGAGCCTCCGCCGCCCGGTCTTGTTCCCGTTGGCGATCAAGGTCGGCGGTGGCCTGGGCAGCCCGCTGGCGCATCTCCTCCCGGTCGAGCTCTTCGGTCGCCTTCGCGGCCCGGGCGGCGATCGTACCGCGGTCCTCGGTAGCGTCCTGGTTGTCGGCGCTGACCGGCTCGGCCGGTTGGGGCGCGGCGGCTTTCGGCTCGGCTTTCCGCGGGGCGGGCGCCGCAGCCTGGGCCAGGTCGCGCGAAGGCTGGGGGGCGGCCGGCGCGGGCTTCTGTGCCGGTGGGGGAGCTGATTTCTGGGCGGGCACCGGCGCCGGCGCCGGCTTCGCTGAGGCCTTTCCGGTCGGGGGCTTCTCGACCGGGGCCGGGGGCTTATCGGCCAATTCTTTTTGGTCGGCCGCCGCCTTGTCGCGCGGGGCATTGTCGGTCTGACCCGCGGCGGCGCCGCGCTGGGGCTGAACCCCGGAAGGCTGCGGCGTGGCCGTGGCAAATGGAGAAGGCCGCTGGGGCGCTTCATCGGAACGAGCGACCGGAGCCGGCTGGGGTGCGGCGGCGGCCGGCGTCGAGTCCGCTTGCTTCGACTGCCCGAAGGTGAACTCCTCGGGTCGAATCCGGAGGTTTCCGGTCTTGCGGCCCCCTGGCAGGCTGCTGCGCATCTCGAGTCCGAAAAACCCCGCACCCACGACCACCAGAAAACCGGCGGCCCAGGCCATGATCTTGAACCGATTCCGTCGCACCTCGGTCGCTGTGGGGTTGTCCGGGATCAGCACGACGGGGTCCAGCGGAAGCATCGGCCGGCCGACCATGAGCCGCGGAGCGCGAGCCGCGCCTTCGGCCGGTGGCTCCAGCGCAGTCACCAGCCGCTCGGTCTCTGCCAGGAGCTGGCGGGCTTCATCGAGGCGCGCGGCGCACGCGGGGCAGGTCGCGAAGTGGGTTTGCACCTCGAGCACCTCGGCGGCGCCCAGCTCACCATCCAGTAATGCGTGCAGCTTACCTTCGTCAACGTGCGGCATGCTTCGTTTGGCCTTCCATATCATGATACGCCTCGACCAGGCGGCGTCGTGCGCGAGCCAGCGTGGTGCCGATCGCACCCTTGGCCAACCCTAAGGTCTCGGCGATCTCGTCGTAATTGAAACCCTCCGCCTTGAGCAGCAGGGCCTCCCGATCGCGCTCGTTGAGCTGCTCCAGCGCGGCCCGCACTCGGGCAGCCCGGTCGCCGCGCTCGACCGCCTCATCGGGCGGGGGGGCGGCGGCCTCCAGCTCGTTCTTGAGAAGCTGGAGTCGGCGGCCCTGGCGCAGCGCCTTTCGGGCGTCCTCCCGGACCAGGTTCAGGGCCACGGCGAACAGCCAGGGCCGTGGGTTCCGGGGAGGTGCCGCCACTGCCCGGGCGAAGGTCTCCTGCGCGATATCCTCCGCCCGGTCACGATCGCCGGTCCGGCGCCAGAGCATCCGGACCAGCGGGTCGTGGTACTCCGCGAACAGTCGCCCGACGTCACCGGTCATGCCGCGTCTGCGCTCACGTCAGGCCCCCCGGAAGTCGCGCACGAGCTGCTCCAGTTGCCCAGCCGCCCATCCGTGCACCCCTGAAGGCCCGATCCGGATGCTCACCCGGCGCCCGGCGATCAGGACCTCGTCACCCACCCGGAGCCATGGGGCCAGCTCCGGGAGTGCGCGGACCAGGGAGAAATACGCCTCCGAGAAGGATGTCACGGCCGTCACATTGACGGTATCGCGATGGCCCGCGTCAGTCCATACACCGCCGCGCCGAATAAAGACCCGGCCAGCCAGCGCGCGGGTTGCAGAACCCGGGCCAGCCTCGCCTTGGGGAGCCGCGGGCCTCCCCGCCGCTTCGGTGACGCCTTCCAGGCTCTTTGCCTGCGCGAGCTTGGCGCTCACTTGCGCGGCATCGAACGCCGCCCGCCCGGTCTGGCGGTTGGCGCCGGCGGCCCCGGTTGCTGCGACCATGTCTTCTCTGAGCATGGGGGCGGGCCGCCGACCATCAGCGAAGGTCTGAGGCTCCTGGACCAGGTAGGAGGTGTACTCGGTCAGTACGCCGTACCGGAGACCGAGGTCGCGGACCTGGGCGACGAGCTCGGGCGTCGCGCCTTCCAGCCGGATCTGGCGGGTCAGGTCCCCCACCCGGCGGGCGGCCCAGAGTCTGGGAATGTAGTCGTTGTCGTCGCGGAGGTCTTGGAAGTTGGCTCGGGCGACGAAGCGTTCGCGCCGGCCATTTCGCTCGCCGGTGACGATCAGATCGCCGGCCGCGCGGCCCCGATAGCGCCCGAGCAGGACCAGCTCCTCCCCGAAGAACAGGTCCGGCAGGCGCCCCGGCGCCAGATCGGTCAACCTGACCGGCGAGCTCTCGATGCGAAGGTTCACCAGTGCCGGGTGGCGGATCTTGGTGGTGATCGCGCTCACGGCCGTTTCTACGCTGGCCTCGGGGGCCACGTATTCGACGCTCCCCCGACCTTGGGTCGCCAGCCGGTCGAGCAGGTACGTGTTCACGTCATGGCCCACGCCCACGGCGAAGATGCGCCGCCTGCCCAGCTGGGCCGCGGCCCGCTCTGCAACCCGCTCGGGGGCGGTTTCACCGATGGAGGGGACTCCGTCCGTGATGAACAGCACGATGCCGAGCCGATGATCGTCCTCTGCCTGGCCGAGCGAATCCCCGCCCGCTGGCCCGCCCAGGGCGGCGTCCAGTGCCCCAGCGATGTTAGTACCGCCGTCGGCGGATAGTCCGTCCACGAAGCGGCGTGCTGCATCGAGCATGTCGGGAGTGGCTGGACTCGCGCCGGGCCGGAACTCGCGGACGGCGGACGAAAACGCGATGAGCCGAAACCGGTCGGCCGGACCGAGCGTGCCAAGTGCCTGCCGGAGCCCCGCCTTGGCCTGCTCGAGCTTGTCGCCCGACATCGAGCCGGAGACGTCCACCACGAGGGTCAGCTCGCGCGGGACCGTCGTCGCCTGGTTCTCGGCCGCGGGGGCAACCAGCAGCATGAAGTAGCCATCCTCACCGCTCGGGGCGTGAGTGAGCAGACTGGTGCCGATTGCGCCGCCCTGGAGCGGCAGCAGCAGCTCGACGTCGCCCGAAGCGTCGGGGGCGACGGTGATCTCGAGCCGACCATCGGTCCGCCGGCTGTCGATCCGGTGGGTCGGAGAATAGGGCTCGCCGAACCCGTTGGCGTGCTCGACCACCAGATGGAAGCCGAGCGTTGCGGAGCCGCCACGGTCGCCGATGGCATATCGGAAGCGCAGCGCGTCGCCGGCGCGGGTCAGGAGCTGGGTGTAACGCAGCGCCACCTTGCGGGTTTCGCCGGGCTGGATGGGAAACACCTGGGCGCGAGCCAGGCCGTGACCAGCGAGAGTGAGCAGGGCGGGGTCCTTGCGGCGCCGGACGATCTCCTCATACACCTGCCGGGCCTGGTCCGCATTGAGCATCTCGCCTTTGATTTCCTGCTCGCCCATCCACAACGAGAAATTCTGGAACACGGCCTCGCCGGGGAGCGGGTACAGGTAGCTGCCCTCCGCCAGCCAGCCCCCGTCATTGTGGAACTGCTCTCGAACCTCGACCCGCGCCACATGACCGTCTATAGTGACGTGGACGTCCGACGCGGTGCGGGTGACAGGTCCGCCGACCGGCCGCGCCGGGGTTCCGGGGCGGTCGATCTCAATCCAGCCCTGGGCGAGGGCGGGAGCGGGAGAAACCAGGCGGGAGCAGGCGGGAAGCAGCAGCAGGCAGCGCAACAGATTGCGCGCGTTGCAGAACATCGGAATCTCCAGTTCGGGAACCGACCGGAGATGCCCCTGCGCGTCAGACTTGCACGACTTTCGCTCCCGCCCGCTCCCGCCCGCCCCAGGCCCGCTCCCTCCTGCTGCCTCCCACCCGCGACTAGCTTTCCCGGGAGACACAGCCAGGCGAGGGCCGCCAATGCAGACCGAGACGCTCGGCGCAGCAACCGCCGCGACCGACACCTTTCCGATCAACGGCACTGACTTCATCGAGTTCTACGTGGGCAACGCCAAGCAGGCGGCCCTGTACTACCGGACCGCGTTCGGCTATCGCCTGGTAGCCTACCGCGGTCCGGAGACCGGCACCCGCGACCGGGCGAGCTACGCGCTGGAGCAGGACAAGGTCCGGCTGGTGCTCACGACGCCGCTCCGGCCCGACCATCCCATCGCCGAGCACGTCAGGGTCCACGGCGATGGGGTGAAGGACATTGCGCTGTGGGTGGACGACGCCCGCGAGGCGTTCCAGAAAGCCGTCGATCGCGGGGCTCAGCCGGCATACGAGCCCACGATGCTCCGGGATGATGACGGCGAAGTCGTGATGGCGGGCATCCGGACCTACGGCGATACCATCCACTCGCTGGTCGAGCGGCGAAATTATCGCGGCGCCTTCCTGCCCGGCTTCGACCCGATCGAATCGCACTACAACCCGCCGCCGGTCGGGCTGCGATACGTCGACCACTGCGTCGGCAATGTCGAGCTCGGCGCGATGAACAAGTGGGTGAGCTACTACGAGCACGTGCTCGGCTTCTATAACCTGGTCTCGTTCGACGACAAGACGATCTCCACCGAATACTCCGCTCTCATGTCGAAGGTGGTCGCCAACGGCAACGGCCGGATCAAGTTTCCCCTCAACGAGCCGGCCCAGGGGCGGAAGAAGTCGCAGATCGACGAGTACCTCGAGTTCTATCGCGGACCGGGGGTGCAGCATATCGCGATTGCGACCGAAGACATCGTGAGCACCGTGACGGCGCTGCGCGACCGGGGCGTCGAATTTCTCCGGGTCCCGACCAACTATTACGACACCGTGCTGGACCGGGTCGGGCGGATCGACGAGGACCTCGTCCCCCTCCGGGAGCTCGGCATCCTGGTGGACCGGGACGACGAGGGCTACCTCCTGCAGATTTTCACCAAGCCGGTCGAGGATCGGCCCACGCTCTTCTACGAGATCATCCAGCGGAAGGGAGCGAAGAGCTTCGGGGCGGGGAACTTCAAGGCGCTCTTCGAGGCGATCGAGCGGGAGCAAGCGGCGAGGGGGAATCTTTGAAGAGCGTGAAAAGTGAAAAGTGAAAGGTGAAAAGGAGTCCCGGCTGGCAGCTGAGCTCCCTTTTCACTTTTTACTTTTCACTTTTTACGCAGTTCCGTGGGGGAAACCATGCCTATCTACCATAGCCTCGGCCAGATCCCAAGAAAGCGCCACACGGCTTTCCGCAAACCCGACGGCGGCCTTCATGCCGAAGAGTTGATGGGGCACGAGGGATTCATCGGAACCTCGTCCTTGCTCTACCACGTGCATCCACCGACCACGGTAAAGTCGGCCCGGCGGGTAAAGGAGATCACCTGGGAGGCCGACGACGATACCTCGCTTCGTCATCGGCACTTCCTGACCGCGCGGGCCAAGAAGGGCGGCAGCCCCACCCTCGATCGCACCCCGATTCTGTTCAATCAGGATATCGCGATGCTGTACGTGGAGCCGGACGAGCAGGACGCGCACCTCTACCGCAACTCGATGGCTGACGAAGTGGCGTACGTGGTGGAGGGTAAGGGCGTGCTCGAGTCGGTGTTCGGCGACCTGCCGTTCCAGCCGGGCGACTACGTGATCATCCACCGCAACATCACCCACCGCTGGCGGCTCGATCTCGCCGCCGGGCCGACCAAGCTGGTGGTGTTCGAGAGCCGGGGACACGTGCGCTGGCCGAAGCGCTACCGGAACGACGTCGGCCAGCTGCTCGAGGGGGCGCCCTACTCGGAGCGGGATATCCGGCGTCCGATGGAGCTACGGACCCACGACGAGACCGGTGACTTCCCTGTCCTGGTGAAGCAATACAGTCAGATCAACGAGCTGATGCTCGACCACCATCCGTTCGACGTGGTCGGGTGGGACGGGTACTACTATCCGTGGATCTTCAACATTCACGACTTCGAGCCGATTGTCGGCCGAATTCACCAGCCGCCTCCGGTGCACCAGACCTTCCAGGGTGACGGCTTCGTGATCTGCAGCTTCTGTCCCCGGCCCTATGACTTCGACCCGCAGGCCGTGCCCGCGCCTTACAACCACAGCAACGTGGATTCGGATGAGGTGCTGTTCTACGCGTCGAGTGAGTTCATGAGCCGCAAGGGGATCGAGTACGGGAGCATTACCCACCATCCCGACGGGCTACCGCACGGCCCCCACCCCGGCCGGGCCGAGGCCAGCATCGGGCAGAAGTTCACCAACGAGCTCGCCGTGATGATGGACTCGTTTCGCCCGCTCAAGGTCGCGAAGTCGGCGACGTCGTTCGAGGATCCGAACTACCACCGGTCGTGGGTGGAGCAGCAGCACGCCGCGTTCAATCCGCCGACCAGCTAGAAAGGCGCGAAACTAGCGCGGCCCTCCGGACCGGACCTCCGTCGTCCCCAACCGCTGAGGGACCGGTCGAAAGACGTCGATGGCGCCGGCGAAGGGTCGCGGGCGGTCCTTGTGCAGTCCGCGTGCCATTCGCGCCGACGAGCCAATCGTGCTGAATGCATCGGTTTAGAGCGGGGGCTCTGCAGCGGATGCGCGATTTGCTGATGCGATTCCGCAACGCCACCGTCAACGGCCGCCGAGCCGGGCCAGGGCTGCGCGAAGAAGGGCGCGGGGGTCCTGCCGAAAGCGGTAGCGGAGCCGTGACAGCCGCCCGAACGCCTCCTCCGGCGGGTTGAACGGGAGCTCCGCCAGCGGTGGGGCCAGGAGAGCGATCAGGTCGCGCTGGTGTCGGCTGCTGGCCCGCACCTGCTCGGGGAGGCCGAGCAGGAGGGCGTAGGTTGCGGCCGCGTTGGCCACGTGGATCCGCTCGGGCACGGCCAGGTCTAGCGATTGCTCCACCGCACTCAACCACCCGCCCAGCCGTTGCTCCAGATAGAGCCGGTCCCTCCAGTCCAAGGCCGGCACCGGGCTGTGATCGACCGCCGCGGTCCACTCGGCGAGTGCGGCCGTCACCGGTGTGTCGGCCGGTTCGCGAAGGCCTTCCGCGATGGCGGCGGCTGGTGGGGGCGTCGAGCCATCGAGGGTAGGAAACCGCCGGTAATAGTAGCAGCGACCGACCTCGAAGCATCCGCCCCGAAGGACGCAGTCGCCCAGTCGAGCGAAGTCCCACTGACCTCGGGCGAAGTAGGCCCGATCCACCCCGGCCGTCTCGCCCGCCGAGTGCTCGTCGTAGGCCCGTTCGGCCTGAGGCACCGCACGCCTCGGCCGGTGCCATTGGTGGGCCACGCCCGCCGCGCGGGCCAACTGCTCCGGCAGCTTGAGGTCGCCAAGCGACATGTGCCGGCGGTAGTTGGTATAGGTGCGAACCGGGAGCCCAGCCCGAAGGGCGGCGGCGAGCACCAGCCGCGAGTCGAATCCGGCCGTCAACGGCACCCAGGCAACCGCGCCAGGGTGAAGCGTCAACCTCCGGAGCGAGGTGACCAGTTGTTGCCCGATCTCGGCCAGCGTCTCATCGTACGAGCCTCGGGCTGAAGGGTCGGGCAGCCAGGGCCGCGGCTCGGGCCGGCCGCGAGCAAGCTTGAGCAGTTGAGAAGGCAGGAGCCGGCGGACCGCGGAGAACTTCGAGACCGGGGGCGGAAACCAGTCCAACCCGCGTTCGTGGGCCAGGCCGTGGGGGTTCTCGGAAGAGCCGTACTCCGCGGCAGTGCGTCCCAGCATGGCCGAGCTGCTCGACACCCAGCAGGCGGCGGTCCGGCCGTTGGTGGGTTGATTCCAGTAGTAGCAGCCGAGCAGCCCACCAGCGTCGGGATAGACGCTCCCGCTGCCGACGAGCGCCCATCGCCCTGCCCACGCGATCCCAAGGTGCGGAACGAGCGGTGTAGGAGTAGTCGCGATCTCAGCACCAGGATCGGGGCGGGCGGGGTCGGATTGGAGCGCCAAGCCGAGCAGAGCCCAAGTGGCCCCGTCGGCATCCGCAACGACCTCGACCGGAAGTGTGGGGCAAAACGAGAGCACACCAGTCCCAGGCAACTGCAGCACGGCCCAGTCCGGGTATTCCCGCCAGGGACCCGGACCTACCACGAACTGGCGCCGATGAATCGTCATCGCCCACATAGGCGTGACAATTTGGTGGCTTATGTTACCGGCGCAATTGGCTGACGCACAGGGTTCTCATGAGTAGCGCCACAGCCTGGCCGATCTGGACGCCTTCCCCCGAGCGCGTGGCCCGCGCGAACCTGACGCGGTTCATGCGGGAGCACGCGCCCACCAGCGGCGACTACGCGGAGCTGTACGCCTGGTCGGTGGACCACCCCGACGAGTTCTGGCCCGCGGTGTGGCGGTTCTGCGGCATCGTAGCTGAGGCCCGTGTGGGGTCGCCCTGGGATGCCGTGCTGGTCGGCGGCGACCGTATGGCGCCGCCGGACCCGGTCAAGGGCCCGAAGTGGTTTACCGGCGCGCGGCTCAACTTTGCCGAGAACCTGTTGCGTTGGCGCGATGAGCGCGCGGCCCTGGTCTTCTGGAACGAGCTGGGTCGGCAGCGCGAGATCACTTTCTCGGAACTGACGCTCCAGGTTGCAGGCGTGGCCGACGCGCTGCGCGAGGCGGGGGTGAGCGCGGGCGACAGGGTCGCCGGATTTCTGCCGAACTTGCCCGAGACCGTGATCGCGATGCTCGCCACGGCGAGCCTCGGTGCGGTCTGGTCATCCTGCTCGCCTGACTTCGGTGCGAATGGAATGTTGGACCGGTTCGGCCAGATCGCGCCCAAGGTCCTCTTTTGTGCCGATGGCTACCGCTACGCCGGCAAGGAGATCGACTGTCTCGGACGGGTGCGTGCGGTGCGGGATCAGATTGCGGCGATCGAACAGGTTGTGGTGGTGGGCTACCTCGCCGAGCGGCCGGCCATCGGCTCGATTCGGGGCGCGGTCCACTGGTCGGAGTTCTCCGGAACGCAGCGTCAGCCCAGGTTCGCTCGGCTGCCGTTCGATCATCCGCTTTGCATCATGTACTCGTCGGGCACGACCGGCCTCCCGAAGTGCATGGTTCACGGCGCCGGCGGCACCCTCCTACAGCACCTCAAGGAGCTGGTCCTGCACACCGACCTGACCCGGGAGGACCGGATCTTCTACTTCACCACGTGTGGCTGGATGATGTGGAACTGGCTGGTGTCGAGCTTGGCGGTCGGGGCGACCGTGGTGCTGTACGATGGCGCTCCGCTCGCGCCGGACCCGCGCATCCTTTGGGACCTGGCCTCGGAGGAAAGGGTGACCGTGTTCGGCACCAGCGCGAAGTACCTTGCCTTGTCCGAGAAGGAGGGGCTCAGGCCCGGGCGGACTCACGACCTCACGTCGCTCCGCGCGGTGCTCTCGACCGGGAGCCCTCTGGCCAGTCAGAGCTTCGACTACGTATACCGCGACGTGGGGCAGGACGTTCACCTCGCCAGCATCAGCGGAGGAACGGACATCATCTCCTGCTTCGCACTGGGCAATCCAATCGCACCGGTGTGGCGCGGCGAGCTGCAGACTCGCGGTTTGGGGATGGCGGTGGACATCTACGATCCAGCCGGCCGGGCGGTGAGAAGCCAGGCGGGCGAGCTGGTCTGCACCAAGCCGTTTCCCAGCATGCCGGTGAGATTCTGGAACGATCCCGACGGATCCAGCTACCGCGCCGCGTACTTTACGGTCTTCCCCGGCGTGTGGCGCCACGGCGACTGGGCCGAGCTCACGGCGCACGACGGGATCGTGATCCACGGTCGCAGCGACGCAACCCTCAACCCGGGCGGGGTTCGGATCGGAACGGCGGAGATCTACCGCCAGGTAGAGCAGCTGTCGGAAATCGTCGAAAGCCTGGTGGTGGGACAGGCGTGGGACGACGACGTGCGGGTCGTCCTGTTCGTGCGTCTGAGAGATGGGCTTGCGCTGGACGATGCGCTGCGGGATCGAATCCGCCGGCGGATTCGGGAGCACGCAAGCCCGCACCACGTACCCAAGCGGATCATCCAGGTGGCGGACATCCCGCGCACCATCAGCGGAAAGATTACCGAGCTTGCGGTTCGCGACGTGATCCACGGCCGCGAGGTGCCCAACCGGGACGCTCTGGCGAATCCGGAGGCCCTCGAGCTCTATCGCGACCTGGAAGAGCTGCTGACCTAGTCCGCGAGCATGTGACCCCGGTCGCCCAGGATGTGTGACCTGTGTTGCGGTCGGGTCCGGCAGGCGCGGCCTAGCTTCTATGCTCACCGGCTCGGGGCCGGACGGATCGATCCCGAACGACCACGATTCGAAACCCCCAACAGAGGGTTTTCGCCATGAGGTTACTTCTCACGCTGGCCGCTGCCGCAGCGCTGGCGGCTTGTAGTCACAACAACGACAACGGCGTTGGCCAGGCTCCCCCGGAGACGGGGCGGGTCGCACCCGCTGACACCTCGATGAAGGCGGCGCCCCCTCCGACCACCGGCGTCGACACGACGAAGGCGGCGCCACCCCCGTCGACCGGCTTCGACACTACGAAGACGACGCCACCGCCGGCTCCTGCTCCTGCTCCAGTCTCGCCCGACACCACGATGATGCGGCACGACTCGATGTGATCGTCGTCCGCTCACCAGGGACACCCACGCTCCGCTCGCAGCGGGGCGTTCGTGTATTTTGCCGCTATGTCCGCCGTCGAGGTCACCCGTACCTATCTGGAAATGCGGCAGCCATCCGAGCTGGTGGCCGCGGACTCACCCAATGGCGCAGCTCGGGTCGAGCGGGTCGGCTTTTGCCCGACCGGCTTCTTCCGGTATCTGTATGCCGAGGTCGGTCGGGCCTATCGCTGGACCGACCGGCTCGCCTGGAGCGACGGGGCGATTCGCGCGTACCTCGACGCGGGTGACGTGGCCCTTTACGTCCTCTACGTCGAGAGTGCACCGGCGGGCTACTTCGAGCTGCGCCGCCACGCGGACCAGTCGATCGAGGTCGCCTACTTCGGCCTGATGGGGGACTACATCGGTCGGGGGCTGGGCGGCTGGCTGCTCACCAGGGCGGCGGCGACGGCCTGGGCGGAGCAGCCCAGCCGGGTCTGGCTCCACACTTGTACGCTGGATCATCCCAATGCCCTTCCCAACTACCTGCGGCGGGGGTTTCGAGCAGTGCGCCAGGAGGTTTATCAGGTCGAGGAACCCCGCCTCTAGCCGATAGCCAATCATCGATGACCGAATCCCCACCCCCACTCACCGGTCCCGATCTCATCCAGGGCGTTCCCCTCGCGGCCCTTCCCGAGGGCACGCCATTGCTCGGCCACGCCGAGGGCGAGCCGGTTCTTCTGGTGCGCCGGGGCGACGAGCTCTTTGCCATCGGGGCCGTGTGCAGCCACTACAGCGGTCCGCTCCACGAAGGGCTGATCGTGGGCGACACGGTCCGCTGTCCCTGGCACCACGCCTGCTTCAGCCTCCGCACCGGCGAGCCGCTCCGCCCGCCCGCGCTTAATGCGGTGGCCTGCTGGGCCGTCGAGCGCCGGGGTGATCAAGCCGTCATCACCGGCAGGAAGCCGGTGCCGCGGGCGCCGGAGGTCGCATCCGACATCGGCGCGATTGTCATCGTCGGAGGTGGCGCGGCGGGCGAGGTCGCCGCGGAGACGCTGCGACGAGAGGGCTATCGCGGCCGGCTCAGCCTCGTCACGGCCGAGCGGCAGGGGCCGGTGGATCGGCCGAACTTGTCCAAGGACTATCTGGCCGGCAACGCGCCCGAAGAGTGGATCCCGCTTCGGGGCGAGGACTTCTATCGCGAGCATGAGATCGAGCTGTTGACCGGCGCACCGGTGACCGACATCCCACCCGGAGAGCGGGCCGTAGTGCTGGCGGATGGACGGTCGATCCCCTGGGACCGGCTCCTGCTCGCGCCCGGCGCGGAACCGACCCGGCTCACGATTCCAGGCGCGGACCTGCCTCAGGTGCACTACCTGCGCTCGCTGCGAGACAGCCGCGCGATCATTGCGTCCGCTGATCGAGCCGGTCGGGCAGTAGTGCTGGGCGCGAGCTTCATCGGGCTCGAGGTGGCCGCCTCGCTCCGCTCGCGCGGACTCGAGGTCCACGTGGCGGCGCCCCAGCTCCGTCCCCTCGAGCGGGTCATGGGCCAGGCGGTGGGGGAGTTCGTGCGTTCGGTGCACGAGGAGCACGGCGTGGTGTTCCATCTCGGCACCAGGGCCCGCTCCATCGGCTCGTCGGGGGTCGAGCTCGAGACCGGCGAGGTGCTCCCCGCCGACCTCGTCGTGGCGGGCATTGGAGTGCGCCCATCTACCGACCTCGCCGAGCGGGCCGGGATCACGGTCGATCGAGGCATCCTGGTAGATGACTTTCTCGAGACCAGCCGGCCCGGCGTTTTCGCCGCGGGTGATGCGGCCCGGTGGCCGGATCCGCGCAGCGGCGAGCGAATCCGGGTGGAGCACTGGGTCATCGCCGAGCGCCAGGGACAGGTTGCCGCGCGCAATATGCTGGGCCGGAGCGAGCGATTCGATGCCGTCCCGTTCTTCTGGAGCCAGCACTACGACGTGACGATCGCATACGTGGGTTACGCGCCGGGGTGGGATGAGACCGACGTCCGTGGCAGCCTGGCGGCGCGAGACGCCGCCGTGATCTACCGGCGCGCCGGCCAGGTGCTCGCTGTCGCGACAGTCTTCCGCGACCGGGTCAGCCTGGAGACCGAAGCCGCGATGGAGCGGGGAGACCTCGGGGCGCTGGAACGGATCCTGGCAGGCTGACGATCAGCCCGGCGCGATCGCGGGGCGCCGGCGGAGGACGCGGTTCAGGCCAAAGATCAGCGCGGCCGTGAGCAGCACCGCGCCGGCCGCGATGGCGTCGGCCAGGGCGGCGTTGGACGCCAGCCAGAGCACCACGAGGCACGCGAGGATCGGAATGACGGGGCCACCGGGCAGCCGGAGCGGTGGACCGTCCCCCCGGACGTCGCGCCGATCCAGCTCGATGCTCGCCAGCGCGACCCCCAGATAAACGATCAAGGCGCCCAGGTTCGCGATGATCAGGAGCGAGCGAAAGCTCCCCGTCAGGGCCAGCAGCGCCGAGATGGCCTGATTGACGATGATCGCCACGTAGGGTGTTCGGAATGTCGGGTGCACTGCGCTCAACCCACGGGGTCCGATTTCGTCCCGGCCGAACGCGAAGAGCATGCGGGGCGTGACCAGCGCGTCGGCGCTGAGATAGCCGAGCATCGAGACAATCCCGGCGAACAGGAGCAGCAGCCTGCCGCCGTTGCCGACCACTGCCTGCGCCACCGCGGCGAGCGGGGCGCTGGTTTCGGTCGCCAGCCGGTCGCCGAGCACGCCCTGGGCGCTCACCTGGAGCGTCAGATAGAGGGCGGTCGAAAGCCCGAGGGCCATGAAGATCGCGCGGGGAAGGGTCCGGGCCGGGTTCCGAATCTCCCCGCCGGGCGTGACCGCGATCTCGGTACCGGCAAAAGCAAAGATCACGAGCAGCGCCGACTGGCCGACCGCCGAAAGGCTGGGCGCGCCATGCCAGGCCAGGTGCTCGGGCCGCATGAAAAACAGGCCGGCCACGGCGAGGAGGAGCAGGGGAGTGAGCTTGGCGACCGTGATCCCCTCGATCAGACGGGCGCCCACTTTCACCCCGCGGACGTTGGCGGCAGCGAGCGCGCCGTAGACCCCAAGGATGATCACCGCGCGCCCAATCGGCGTCGCGAACACCGGCGCGATCTCGGCCACGGCGCCGACCAGCGCGTTCGCGACCGAGGCTGACGCGACGACGCCCGCCGCGAACCAGTTGACGGTCCCGATCGCGAACCCGGCGAACGGACCGAACGCTGCCTCGGTATAGGAATACATGCCGCCGCTGGAGGAGACTCGACTGCCCGCGGCCGCAACGCAGAGAATCACGAGACCCATCGCGACCGCGCAAACCAGATAGCTGACGATGGCGGCGGGACCCAGCCCCTGGGCGGCTACCGCGGGCAACACGAAGATGCCGGCGCCGACGATGCAATTGAGCGTGCTGGCGGCGAGCGCACGCACGCCGATGGCGCGCACGAGTCCCTCGTCGGCGCGGCGGCCGACGGGGCCTGTCGTTGGAAGGGGCATGAACAGATGTAACCTGCGAGGGGGAAACCGCGCCAGTCCGCTCTCCAAATTAAGTTCTCTACATCATGGCCCAACCGAATCCGACCAGCGCGCGGCTTCGCCTCGCGCTCGCCGCCCTGCTGTTTTCCACCGGTGGCGCCGGCATCAAGGCCGCCGCGTTCACCGGCTGGCAGATCGCGAGCTTCCGGTCCGGTATTGCCGCGGTGGTGCTGTGGCTGGTCATCCCCGCGGCCCGCCGGGGCTGGACCGGCCGCACGGTGCTGGTGGGTGTGGCGTACGCCGCCACGCTGGTGCTCTTTGTGCTCGCCAACCGGCTGACCACGTCGGCCAACACGATCTTTCTGCAATCGACCGCGCCGCTCTATGTGCTGGCCCTGAGTCCCTGGCTGCTGCGCGAGCGGGTGCGACCGGCGGACATCGGCTTCATGGGCCTGGTCGGGCTTGGGCTGATGCTCTTCTTTGTCGGATCTGAAGCGCCCCTGGCGACTGCGCCCGACCCGGTGCGCGGCAATGTGCTGGCGGCTGCAAGCGGGGTCACCTGGGCGCTCACGGTGTGCGGGCTGCGCTGGATGGGGAAGGGAGCCGAGAACGGCGCGATCGGCGCCGTCGTGGTCGGAAACGGGATCGCGTTTCTTGCCACGCTTCCCCGAGCCCTCCCGCTTGCCTCCCATCCCGCGGCGGACTGGGTCGTGATCGTTTACCTCGGCGTCTTTCAGATCGGGCTGGCGTACCTGCTGGTCACCTCCGCTTTGCGACAGCTGGCGGCGTTCGAGGCGTCGATGATCCTGCTGATCGAGCCCGCCCTCAACCCGCTCTGGGCCTGGGTAGTCCACCGCGAGGTCCCGGGGGGGTGGGCGCTGGCCGGCGGAGCCCTGATTCTGGGAGCAACGACGGCGAGAACCCTGGTATACGCTCGCGGTCGGATCGACCCGATCCCCTCCGAGTCCGGAGCGACCGTTCCATGACCGTCAGCCTGATCGAGACGGTACGGGTCCGTGAGGGAGTGGCCCCGCTCTGGGGGCTCCATCTCCGGCGGCTGCTCCGGAGTTGTCGCGAGCTGGGGGTGCCCTTTCCCGGCGAGTTCGCCGTCCCCGCGGGCGGGCGCGATCGGGTGCACCGCCTCGAGGTGAGCGGGTCCGGTGTCGCGGTGGTCGAGCGCGACGTCGGGCCGACGGGATCGGTGCGGCTGGTGACGAGCCGCGTTACCCACCATCCCTACCCCCATAAGACCACCGAGCGGGCCCAGTTCGATCGCGCGCTCGAGGAGGCTCGGGCGGCCGGGGCCGACGACGCGGTGCTCCTGGCGCACGGCGGCTGGGTCGCCGAGGCGGCGATCTGGGGGCTGTTCTGGTGGGAGGCCGACCGGCTCTGCGCCCCACCCCTCGCGCTGGGGATTCTGCCGGGCGTGGCCCGGGCGCGCATCGCCGAGCTGGTCGAGCTGGAAGAGCGGCGTATCGGGCGGAGCGTCGAGGGCCGGCCGCTCCTGGTGGCGAACGCGGTGCGCGGAATCGTGGAGGTTGTGGCGCTGGATGGAGTTCCGACACCGAGCGCCAGTGCGACCGGGGCTCTCCAGGCACGCTTCTGGCCTTGACCCGCGCAGAGCGCGGGGCGTATTTTCCCCGGCTCGGAAATCGGGGGCCAGGCTCCTCGCGGTGGTTGTAGCTCAATCGGTTAGAGCGCCGGACTGTGGCTCCGGAGGTTGCGGGTTCAAGTCCCGTCAGCCACCCTGGCTCGAGCGATCTGGTGCAAAGGTCCGTAGCTCAATTGGTAGAGCACCGGTCTCCAAAACCGGGGGTTGGGGGTTCGATTCCCTCCGGGCCTGTGAGGTTGGCTATCGGCGACCAACAGCCGGCAGCTGTGTCGCGGCGCTATCGTCTAGGGGACTAGGACGGGGCCCTCTCAAGGCCCAAACACGGGTTCGAATCCCGTTAGCGCTATTGATGGAGCTCCGCGGCTTCGCCGCTTCGCACGGTGTCACGGCTTGGTGAGCGGGGCAGGGCAGGAAGATCCGATCGGCCCCATCGTCTATCGGTTAGGACGGCACCCTTTCACGGTGCAGAGAGGGGTTCGATTCCCCTTGGGGCTATTCAGGCGGGCTGATTGACAACCAGTCCGGTAACAAGGCAGGTGAGCGGTGAGGAAGGGGTTTCCGACCCTGACTCCAGTAGTTGGGGCCGTAGCTCAGTTTGGTTAGAGCACTCGACTGTCACTCGAGAGGTCGCGGGTTCGAGCCCCGTCGGCCCCGTATTGTTTGTCGCAGTTCGGAAGCGGTAAGCGGGAAGCGGTTCGCGGTGAGTTGCCGCGAGTGAAGCGATGTTGCCCTGGTGGTGAAATTGGTAGACACGCCATCTTGAGGGGGTGGTGCCGTAAGGCATAGCGGTTCGAGTCCGCTCCAGGGCATAGCGGCCACAGTAGCTCAGGGGTAGAGCACCCGATTCGTAATCGGGCGGTCGTGAGTTCAATTCTCACCTGTGGCTCTCGCAACATGACGAGCGACCAACGGGTCTCCGGTAAGTAGGTCCACTCGAACTCTTGCCCTTGGTCCCATGAGTCGCATTGGTCAACGCCTGATTATCGGGGTCACGCTCGCCCTCTCTACACTCGCCATCACGGCGACGCACGCCCTCTCGCGCCAACGCCGCGCCCCGTTGCCGCCAATTCGTCACGTCTTCGTGATCGTCCTCGAGAACCAGGGATTTGATACGACCTTCAACGCGCATCCGCGCGCGCCGTATCTCGCCGACACCTTGCGCAAAGCGGGAGCATTCCTCCGTCAGTACTATGGGATTGGGCACTTCAGCCTACCCAACTATCTCGGCATGATTGCCGGTGTAGCCCCCACACCGAAAACCCAGGTCGACTGCCCCCACTTCGACGATTTTGTCGAGACGGGGCTCGCGCGCGACGGTCAGCCGGTCGGCGATGGCTGCGTTTATCCGGCACACGTGACGACCATCGCCAACCAGCTCGAGGCGAAGCATCTGACGTGGGGCGGCTTCATGGAGGACATGGGAAACGACCCGGCCCGCGAGTCGGCGACTTGCGGGCATCCCGAGATTGACACCACGGATCTGACGGAGGTCGCGACTCCCACTGACCAGTACGCGACCAAGCACAATCCGTTCGTCTATTTTCATGCGATCATTGATTCCGCATCGTGCAAACGGAACGTCGTGCCGCTCACAAAGCTCGAGGACGCGCTGAAGTCCGCAGATCGAACTCCCAACTTCACGTTCATAACGCCCAACCTCTGTCACGATGGACACGATCGGCCGTGCCAGAACGGCGAGCCGGGAAGCCTCGAGTCGGCGAATACTTTCCTGCAGCACTGGGTTCCGCGCATCATGAGCTCGCCCGCGTACAAGGCGGACGGTCTCCTCATCATCAACTTCGACGAAGCCCTGAGCATCGATGCGGCGTCGTGCTGCAGGCAACCCA
>Ga0137403_10002115_pt1 | contig 18827 bp, 18 predicted proteins | sample CZOMad2_1_16fung_FD_122057 | JGI IMG/M metagenome (GOLD analysis project Ga0137403, IMG submission 122057) | Vadose zone soil fungal communities from Angelo Coast Range Reserve, California, USA - CZOMad2_1_16fungal (Hybrid Assembly) | ecosystem: Environmental > Terrestrial > Soil > Vadose zone...
AGGCGAGGTCCCATTCGTCGCGCACCTTCGTCACGCCGCGGAACATGAAGCGACGAAGGGCCATCGCCTGCTTGCTCTCGGCGTGCCGGCGAAAGACGTGCGGCAGCGCGCGAGGCCGAATAGCGCAGCGGGGAGGCGGGGCGCCGTCGGAGCGCCTATGAGGCGCCGCGCGCGGCGGTCGATCGAGGCCCCCGACTCGGCGGCGCCGAATCGAAGCGGAGACGGCGCCCCGCCTCCCCGCACCGCCGTCTCGGGACACTAGTACGCGGGGCGAGACGTCCCCGCGTGCGCGCGCAGGATGCGCAGCGCCTCGTGGGCGTCGCGCGCGCCGAGCAGCCCGGCGCGCAGCTCCGGGGAGCGGAGCAGGGTGGCGATGCCGGCCAGGATCGTCAGGTGCTGCGCGGTCGCCGCCGGCGGCGACAGCACCAGCGCGACCACCTGGATCGGCACCGTCGGCACGGCCTCGTAGAGGCCGTGCGGAGAGGTCGCGAGGGCGGCGACGGGCTGCTTGATGCCGGGAAGCCGGGCATGCGGGACGCCCGCGTGGATGTCGAGGAGGGCGGTCGAGGAAGCGGCCTCGCGCGCCGTGACGGCCTGGATGGCGGCGCCCTCCGCGGCGGCGGGCAGGAGGCGCTCGCCGGCGAGCATCGCCACCAGGCCCGCGATCGTCTCCTCGAACGTCCGCCACGGCGGAGCGACGCGGATCAGCTCGGGGCGGAGACGGGCGACGAAGCTCATGCAGGGCGGGGTCAGCGCCGCAGCAGGTCGAGCGCCGCGACGATCAGGAAGAGCGCGAACACGCGCCGGAGCGCCGCGCCGCCGAGGAGCTGCGCGAGCCCGCCGCCCACGTAGCCGCCGACCAGGAAGCCGGCGGCGGCCCACACCGCGACCGGGACGTCGACGTGCCCGGCGCGCCAGTACTGCAGCACCGAGAGGATACCGACCGGCGGCAGCAGCACGGCGAGCGAGGTCCCCTGCGCGTCGTGCTGCGACATGTGGAAGAGGTAGATGAGCAGCGGGACCATGATGAAGCCGCCGCCGAGCCCGATCAGCCCGCCGAGCGTGCCGCCCACGAATCCGACCACCAGCGCGAGCACCGCTTGCATGAGGGCCGGATACCCGAGCGCGCCTTCCTTTTCCAGCCGTGCGGGTCTGCTATAAGAGCGAAGGGCGCGCATGCGGCGGATCGGGCTCTTGACCAGCGGTGGCGACGCGCCCACCCTCGAGACCTCCCGCTCACCGGAATTCTACCAGCCGGACCTGGTGTGACCGACGACGCGCTCGCCGACTACCCGAAGACCGTCGTCTTGACGGACGGGGCGCAGCTGGTGCTGCGTCCGCTCGGCGGCGCCGAGCGCGCCGCGCTCCGCGCGCTCCTCGCGCGCGTGGCGCCCGCGGAGGGCTTCGCACCGGACGCCGAGCACGTCATCCTCGCCCGCGACGGCGAGCGGGTGGTGGCGGCGGCCGCCCTCGAGCGAGGCGTGCCGGAGGTGGCGCGCCTGCGCGTCGCCGTCGATCCCGAGTATCGTGGGCGGCGCCTGGGCACCTGGCTCGTCCTCGACGGCGTGCATCTCGCCGCCGGCCTCGGCGTCGAGCGCCTCGAGGCGGCCGCGCACCCAGGCGAGGCCGCCTACCTGGCGGCGCTCGAACGCCTCGACTTCGTGGTCGATCGAGCGCGCACGTCGCCGTCGAGCGTGGTGTTGGTGAAGCGCCTGCACCGCGGGTGGACGGATTTCTGACCCCGCGCCGATCTGGTATCGAGGCCGCTCGGTGAGCGCGACCCTCCGCCTGCCCGATCTCGCCCGCCCGGCCGGCTGCGTGCGCGACCTGGCGAGCGACCGGCTCTGGCAGATGGATCTGGCGGTCGACAGCCCGTGATCCGGAACCTCGTCTGGATGGGCGCGGCGCTCGCCCTGCCGTTCGCCTGGTTCGTGGTGCACTTCGGGCAGCTCGCCACCACGCCGCTCGAGATTGCCCTCTGGTCGGGGAGCGGCATCTTCGGCGCCGCCTTCCTGCTCTCCTGGACCTGCGAGGTGGCGCAGCTCGACATCACGCGGGCGCTGGCGCTGGCGTTGCTGGCGCTCATCGCGGTGCTCCCGGAGTACGCGGTCGACGTCTACTTCGCGTGGCGCGCCGGGCAGGACCCGACCTACACGGCGTACGCGACCGCCAACATGACGGGCGGCAACCGCCTCCTCATCGGCGTCGGCTGGGCGACCGCCGTCCTCGCCCTCTGGCTCCGCTACCGCCATCGCGAGGTGCGCCTGCCGCCCGAGCAGGCGGTCGAGGTCAACTGGCTCGCGCTCGCGACCCTCTACTCCTTCGTGATCCCGGCCAAGGGCACGCTCTCGCTCTTCGACACGGGCGTCCTCTTCTTGATGTTCGCGGGCTACGTGCGCGCGGCCAGCAAGACTCGCCACGAGGAGCCGGAGCTGGAGGGGCCGGCGGAGCTGCTGGCGCGCCTCGCGCCCGCCGGGCGGCGGGGCGCGACCGTGGCGCTCGCCCTGGTCGCCGGCGCCGCCATCGTGACCGCGGCGGAGCCTTTCGCGGAGAGCCTGATCGCCACCGGGCGGCAGTTCGGCATCGAGGAGTTCCTCCTCGTGCAGTGGCTGGCGCCGCTCGTCTCCGAGTCGCCCGAGTTCGTGGTGGCGGTGCTGTTCGCGCTGCGCGGCTCGGCCGCGGCCAGCATCGGGACGCTCATCTCCTCGGCCGTGAACCAGTGGACGCTGCTGGTGGGCGCGCTGCCCGCGGCCTTCGCGCTCTCGCACGGGGGTATGGTCGCCATGCAGCTCGATGCCCGGCAGCGCGAGGAGATCTTCCTCACCTCGGCGCAGTCGGTGTTCGCCCTGGTGGTGATCGCGAACTTCACCTTCTCGCGCCTCGAGGCCCTGGTGCTGTTCGCGCTCTTCGTGCCGCAGCTCTTCCTGACCACGACCGCGGCGCGCTGGACGCATGCCACACTCTACCTCGTCCTGGCCGCCGGCATCGTGTGCTTCAGCCCGACGTCGCGCGCGGGCGTGCGGCAGCTGCTGCCGCTGCGGCGCCGGCGCCCGTCGTAGCCGAGGGCGTTCGGCGCTCGAGAGCCCGACGGTGCGAGGCGGGGACACTAGGTCTAGGCTGACGCGGCCACCAGGTACCCGTACCGCGCCCGGAACTCCTCCGGGCGCATGCGCGCGGCCGCGGCGATGGGGCCGAGCTTGGCGGGGTCGTCCAGATCCTCCCGCTCGAGGCGGATCATGTACTCGATGGCCACCCGGTAGGACCCGCTGCGGATGTTGACCTCGCGCACGCGCGGGCGCCCCGTTGCCGGGTCGGTGAACGATCCGAACGGAAGCGGGACCATTTGGCTCTCCCGGATCGTGATCATCGCCCCGATCTCCGGCCCGCCTGCGCGGCGTAGCTCCCGGAGGTAGTGGATGGCTCCATACCCGAGGTCCCGGGTGTACTCGATGTCGAAGGGGATCGGTGATGCGCAGCGCAGCTCGTAGCCGATGTTCTTCGCCGTGACCGTCATCTTCTGCCCGCGCGCCTTGAATCGGGCCTTCACCCGGTCGGCGAGCACCTCGTCCAGGTTGAGCTCGCCCAGCCGGATGTGCCCGTGCTCGTCGATCTCGATCTCGGGCATGGCCGCCCTCAGGTCCGCCTCCGCCAGCCGGAGGGCGATGCCCTCCGCGAACACGGCCACACCGAACGGCCGGCCATGCGCGATGCGCTTGAGCATCGCCGCCTCCACGATATCGACCAGGTGCTCGAGACGGACCGGTTGTCCTTTCGGAAACTCCTCGGCCACCACCGTGAGCGTGGCGCCCGCGGCCTTGCCGATGCCGACCGCCAGATGGCCCGCAGAGCGTCCCATGGCGAGTACGAAGAACCACCGCTTGGTGGTCATGGCGTCGGTCATGAGGTTGTTGACGAGCTCCACGCCCACGTGACGCGCCGTCTCGTACCCGAACGTGGGGGTGCCGCCAGGAAGGGGAAGGTCGTTGTCGATGGTCTTCGGCACGTGCGCCACCCGGATCGCCCCGCGGGCGGCCTCGGCCAGACGAGAGGCCGAGAACGCCGTGTCATCGCCTCCGATGGTGACCAACAGCTCGATCCCGAGCTCCCGCAGCGCCTTCAGGCAGTTGTGCATCCGCCAGTCGGGATCGTCGGCCCCCTCGTCTCGCACGGTGGGGTTGGCCCGCGCCGTGTAGAGGATGGAACCGCCGAGGGCGTGGATACGAGACACGTCGGTGATCGAGAGCGGCAGGACGTGCGCGGTCGATCCCTGGATGAGATGCTCGAACCCGTCCAGGATCCCGATCACCTCCCAGCCCGAGTTCACCGCCTCGATCGTGGCGGCGGAGATGACGGAGTTGATCCCGGGGGCGGGGCCTCCCCCGCACAGGATCCCGAGCCTCGGCTTGCGTTCGCCCATGGGAGGTCCGCGTCGTGTCCGCGCCTGGATGCATAGCCTCGCATCCGCGGGCGGCGTTTCGCAAGCGACTCCGGGGCGGGACGGAGGTGTCCGGTGCCGCGGCGCCGCTTGCCGCGTCGAACGCGAGCGGCGCTACACCAGCGCCCCCGCCGCGCGCAGGCGCGCGATCTCTGCCTCGCTGTAGCCGCACACGTCGCGCAGGACCTGGTCGGTGTCGGCGCCGAGGCAGGGCGCCGCGCGGCGTACCCGGCAGTCGCTTTCGGACATGCGCCACGGGACGCCGGCGTGCTTGCGGGTGCCGACGACCGGGTGCGGAAGCTCGACGAAGAAGCCGCGCGCGTTCAGGTGCGGGTCCTCGGCCAGGTCGCGGTTGGTGGTGGCGGTGAAGGCGGTGACGCCGGCGGTCTGGAGGGTCGCGGTCGCCTCCTCGGGAGCGCGCGTGCTGGTCCACGCGGTCACGACCTCCTCCAGCGCGTCCTCGCGCTGCTTGCGCGCGGCGGCGGTGGCATAGCGCGGGTCGCTCGCCAGCTCGGGATGGCCGATCGCGGCCGCGAGGCGGGCCCAAGCCGCGTCGTCCTCGACCGCAATCGCGATCCAGCGATCCTCGCCGGCGGCGCGGAAGACGCCGTGCGGCGCCATGTGCGCGTCGCGGTTGCCGTCGCGCTCGGGCGCGGCGCCGTTCATCGTCCAGGCGCAGATCGCCTCCGGGAGCACGGCCATCGAGGTCTCCCACTGCGAGAGGTCGACGTACTGGCCCTGGCCGGTGCGCGCGCGGTGGAGGAGGGCCGCCAGCACCGCGACCGCCCCGTGGAGCCCGCCCGTCGGATCGCCGTACGAGATGCCGACGTGCATGGGCGGGAAGCCGCGGTAGCCGGTCACCGAGGACATCCCCGAGAGTGGCACCTGCGCGGGCCCGTACGAGACCTTGTCGGCGTCGGGACCGGTCGCGCCGTAGCCGGAGAGCGCGATCATGATGAGATCGGCGCGGAGTGCGCGGAGCACGTCCCAGCCGAGACCCATGCGCTCCATCACGCCCGCGGCGAAGTTCTCGACCACGAGGTCGCTCGCCGCGCACAGACGCCTGGCGGCCTCGATCGCCTCGGGCCGCTTCAAATCGAGCGCGACGCTCTTCTTCCCCTGGTTGTACTGGTTGTAGTAGCCGCTGCTGTTCGGGCCGGGCTCGAACTCGGCGAACGGCGGCAGGAGGCGCGTCACGCACGCGCGGGTCGCGGTCTCGACGCGGATGACCTCGGCGCCGAGGTGCGCGAGCTGGAGGGTGCAGAACGGCCCGGCCCACACCCAGGTGAAGTCGGCGACGCGGATGCCCGCGAGCGGCGCGCGGCCGGCCATCTACACGACCCCCTCGCGGGCCAGCGCGGCCGCGCCGAGGCCGAGCTCGGCCAGCACCTCGGCGGTGTGCTGGCCGAGGCAGGGCGCGGGCGCACGCAACGTCCACGGCGTGGCGGAGAGCTTGTAGGGCGCGCCCGGCGCGGTGAGCGGGCCGGCCACGGGATGCGCGATGGTGGCGAAGAAGCCGCGCGCCCGGAGGTGCGGCGAGGCGAGCAGGTCGCCCATGGTCGAGACCGGGGCGAGCGGCACGCGGCGGCGCTGCGCCGCCTCGTAGAGCTCCTGTACCGACTGCTCGCGGCACCACTCCTGCAGGAAGACCTGGAGCGCGTCGAAGTTCGCGCCCCGCGAGAGGCGGTCGGCGAAGAGCTCGATCGACGCCCACTCCGGGTTGCCCATGATGTCGACCAGGCTCTTCCACTGGTGCTCCTCGACGCAGCAGAGGAAGATCCACCCGTCGCGGCACTCCATGAAGCAGAGCGGCTGGATCGGCTTGGCGCCCAGCCGCGAAGCGACGAGACCGCAGTAGGGCCAGAACTCGAAGGTGAGCTCGAGGATGGCCGCCAGGCACTCCTGCGTCGATACCTCCACGTGCTCGCCGCGTCCCGTCGCCAGGCGGGCGAAGAGGGCGCCGAGCGAGCCAACGGCCGCGTTCAGACCGGCCTGGAAGCCCGACTGGTCGCCGAACGCCTTGAGCGGGGGGAGGTCGGGGCGCGCGGGCTCGCCGTTCAGCGCCGCGATGCCGCCCGCGCTCCAGGTGACGACGTCGGGGCCACGGTACCCGGCGTGCGGCCCGGTGAGCCCGAAGGGCGCGATCGAGGTCATCACCAGCCCCGGGTGCGTGGCCGCCAGGCGCTGGTAGTCGAGGCCGCGGCCCGCCATCTCGCGCGGGTGCACGTCGTGCACCAGGAGGTCCGCGCGCGCCGCGAGGCGCTCGAGGACCTCGCGCCCGCGCGGGCGGGTGAGATCGAGGGTGATGCCGCGCTTGTTGGCGTTGAGATAGAGAAAGAGGCCGCTCTTCTCGGGATGGGGGACGTCGCCCGGAAAGGGGCCGCGCGCGCGCGTCGCGTCGCCCTCTCCGGGCGGCTCGACCTTGATCACCGACGCGCCGAGATCCGCGAGGAGCTTCGCGGCATAGGCGGCGGCCACGCCGCTCCCCACCTCGAGGACGTGGAGCTGGTCGAGGGCCGCGGGCATGTCAGCCGCCGGTCGCGAGCCGCACCAGCTCGGCGGCCGTCGGGGGCTCCTCGAGGAGCGCCAGGCGCGTCATGAGCTCGGTGTGGGAGTGCTCCTCCACGGGCCAGTCCTTGTACACGCGCCATTCCGCCCCGACGCGCTCGAGCACGTGCACCCGCTTCTGGTCGTCGGTCACGCCGATCGCGGCGCGCTCGCTCGGCGTCATCGAGAAGAGCGCGTAGCCCGCGCGCTTGCTGGTGACGAAGTACACCCGGGCGTGTCCTACCAGGGTCGCCCCGGGGCCGGCAAGGAAGCCGACCCGAGACTGCGTCTCGGGTCGGGGACGGACAACGAGAATGCCGCCCGGTGAACACGGCCGACGGCGTGCCGCGGCCGGCGAAGCCGGCGCGGCAGACTTTGCCCAAGGTGAGCTCGGGACTGGAAGCGACGGTCCACGCCGCCGCACCGGCCGACTGCTCACCATCCTCAGGTTTGCCGCGCCGGCTTTGCCGGCCGCGGCACGGCGTTCGCCCAATCCATCGAACGCCACACGCTCGGCGCCGATTCCGACCCGAGACAAGGTCTCGGGTCGCTTAGCGCCCGGCGGCGAGCGCGATGGCCACCGCCGGCCGTCCCGCGTCCCGGTCGACGGCGGGCTCGCCGAGCGCGAGGCGCTCGGCGGGGATGGCGTAGTCCTGCACGAGGAGGCTCTGCAGGTGCGCGGCGCGCGCCGCGGCGAGCGCGCGCAGGGCGCCGTCGGAGATCGTTCGCTCCGCGGCCCACTCATCCAGCGTCTTCGCGAGCTCGGGCGAGAGCTCGGCGCTCTTCCCGCTCGCGCGCGCGGCGAGCGCGTCCCGGATGGCGCTGCGCGTGCCCCGGCTCGCGAGGTTGCGGAGCGTCCCCAGCGCCCCCTTGTCGGCGCTGAGATCGGCGAGGATCGCCGCCTCCTGGAGCGCCCGCACGTCGGGCCCGCCCGCGCTGCCTTTCAGCTCGAGGCGGAGCGCGGGGGCGCTGCCGAGCACGGTCCCGAGCTGCTCGACGCGCGTCCGGGCTCCGGCGTCGACCTCGGCCCGGCCGGGGGCGCACGCGATCGGCTCCGGCGTGGCGTCCACCTTGTCGCCGCCCGCGACCACGGCGCCGATCAGCCGCAGCGGCGAGGCGAGGGCGTTCACGATCGCGTGCCGGAGGGCCTCCGTGATCACCGCGCCCACGTCCACCTGGGCGCCGCCCGTGCGGCCGCCGCTCACCGGAATGGTGAGCGCGATCACGCCGTGGACGTCGCGCATGAGGCCGAGCGCCAGCGTGAGCGGCACGCCGAAGTGCTGCGCGAAGAGCGAGTCGCCCTCGGCGCCGGCGAGGTCGAGGCCGGCGAGGCGGAGGGTGGTCTCGCTGTCGTAGCGGTCCGTCTCCCAGCGCGCCTTCGAGCCGAAGCTGGCCGCGCCCCGAGCGATGCTGTAGCCCGACGCGGTCACGTAGGGGTTGAACTGGGTGAGCGGGATGCGCTCGCCGCTGGCGTCGAGCCGGATGCGGCTGCCGCTGCGCGTGCCCTTGAAGGAGAGCGGCGCGTTGCCGGGTGCGCGGAGCGAGAGGGCGAAGTCGTCGAACACGCTCTCCGGGTAGCTGAGCCCGTGCGCCGCGACCCGGATCGCGGCGAGACGGCCCTGGTAGAACGGCTTGGTGGTGCGGTCGAGCACCGATACCTGGCCGCCTTCGAGGTCGAGATTGGCGAGGGTGAGCGCGAGCGGGCGACCGGCGGGCGCCGGCGCGGCGGCCGGCGGCGGCGCGGTATCCGCCGCGGGCGCCCCCGCGGTGGGGAGGACGATCCCCTCGGACGTGCGCGTGAGGGCGATGCTCGGGTTCGAGAGGTGCAGGCGCTCCAGGTCGATGCGCAGCGGCCCGGGCGGCGCGGCCGGCTCGCCCGGGAGCACGCCCGGCACGCGGATCTCCCGGATACCGAGGTCGAGCTGCTTCCAGGCGAGCGAGAAGTCCTCTCCCTCGCGCGGCGCCACCTGGAGGTCCGCGAGCGCGAGCTGCCCCGAGACGACGAGCGCCGGATGCTCGGCGGCGATCGTGAGCTCGCCGCCGAGCGCGCCGCCGGGGAGGAGGACCGGTGCCGCGCCGGTGGCGGCGACCAGCCGGCCAAGCGCGAGGCGGTCGAGCCGAACCGTCAGATGCGCGGCCAGCGGGTCGAGGCCGACCGTCCCGTCGAGGGCGATCGTGCCCTCGCCCTCGCGCAGCTCGAGCGCGACCGAAGCCGACGAGCCCGCCGCGCTCGACAGATCCGTGACCGTCGCCTTCACGATCCGGATCTCGAGCGGCGGCGGCTCGAGGAACACCTTGGCGAGCGTGTCGCTCACCTCGAGCTTCGCCACGCTCCACGTCCACGGCGCCGGCGGCGGCGCGCCCTCGGGCGGCGGTGCTGGCGGGGTGCCGGCCGTGGCGCTCGGTCGCCCGGCGAGCAGCGGCAGGAGCGGCGTCTCGCGCGGGCGGACGAGCACGGCGCCGCCGTCGAGGGCGACGCGTTTCACGCGCGCCTGGCGGGCCGCCACGTCGAGCGTCTCGACGTCGAGGTCGAAACGGCGCCAGGCGAGTGCCGGCTCCTCCCCGCCCGGCACCTCCACGGCGAGATCCCTGAGCGCGAGCGTGCCGCCCAGCACGGGATTGGCGCCCGGCTCGGCGCGGGCGGTGAGGGCCGCGTCGAGACGGCCGCGGAATCCGCTCCACCCCAGGGCGGGCACGTGGACCTGCGTGCGGTCGAGGGGCAGGTTCGTGACCTCGACCCTGGCGTCGACGGCGAAGCCGTCGCTGCGCGTGGTGACCGTGGTCTCGACGCGCACCGTGCCGTCGGCGAACCTGGCCTCGATGACGCCGTGCCCGGGCTCGCTGCCGGCCCCGTACTGGAACGTGAAGGCCTTCAGCTCGAGGGCGGCGAGCACCAGCTCGACGGGCTCCGGGGGCTCGACGACGTAGTCGCGCAGCCGGAGATGCCCGTCGCGCAGCGCGGCCCGGTCGACGACGACGTTCCACGGCTTCCCGGGTGGGGCCGGCTTCGGCTCCGGCTTCGGCGGACCCTCGCGCAGCTTGGGCAGGACGAGGGCGCCGTTCTGCAGTCGATCGACGTTCACGGCGAGGCCGTCGAGGGCGAAGTCCTTGACGCGCAGCGTGCGGCGGAGGAGCGGGAGCCACCCCACCCGCACGTAGAGCCGGTGGAAGGCCACCAGCGGCGGGTCGGTCGGAGCGGTGTTCTCGGCGCGCAGCGCCACATCCGTGAGCGCCGCCCCGCCGAGGACGAGCCACAGATCCACGTCGCCTACCTCGAGGCGTCCGGCGAGCGCCGCGTTCGCCTGCGACACGATGACTCTGCGGAGGACGGGCGGGAGCGCCACGCGCACCGCCACTGCCAGCGCGAGGAGCCCGAGCGCGATCCGCACGCGGCGGCGAGCGAGCCACGAGGACCAGCCTCCCCACCTGCGCTCCGCCCTCTGGTTCGCGTCCGGCACCGCGGGGCGATCATAGGCGAGCCGGCGCGCGGACGCCACGTCGTCGGTTCACTTCGGGCCGGCGATGGGCTAGAGATGCCAGGCGGTGTGGCGGGAAGTCCTCGCATGAAGCTGGAGCCCGGCGTCTCCTTCCTGCGCGAGGTGGTGACGGAGTGGCGCAAGGACAACGCGCTCAGCCTGGGCGCGGCGCTCGCCTACTACGCGCTCTTCTCGCTCGCCCCGCTCCTCGTGCTGATCATCGCCATCGTGGGCCTGGCCTTCGGTCGCGCCGCCGCCCAGGGCGAGATCGTGGCGCGCGTCGGGGGCGCCGTCGGGCCGGAGGCGGCGAAGGTGATCGAGGGCATGATCGCGCGCGCCAGCGCGCCGGCCTCGGGCGTGATCGCCACGGTCGCGAGCCTCGCCACCATGCTGTTCGGCGCCTCGGGCGTCTTCGGCCAGCTCCAGGCCGCGCTCAACCAGATCTGGGGCGTGACCGCCGGCAGGGCCCGCGGCGTGCGCGGCCTCGTCCGGCGGCGCCTCACCTCCTTCAGCCTGATCCTCGGCATCGGCCTCCTGCTCTTCCTCTCGCTCGTCGTGTCGGCGGTCCTCGCCGCCGTGAACCAGCTCCTCGCCGAGCACCTCCCCGTGCTGAGCGCGCTGCTCCCGCCGCTCAACTTCCTGATCTCGTTTCTCATGATCACCGCCCTCTTCGCCCTCATCTTCAAGGTGCTGCCCGACGCGCCCATGCACTGGCGGGACGTGTGGTTCGGTGCGGCGGTGACCGCGCTCCTCTTCACGCTGGGGAAGACCCTCATCGCCCTCTATCTCGGACGGACGGGTCGCACCTCGGTCTACGGCGCCGCCGCGTCGCTCGTCGTGCTGCTGCTGTGGGTCTACTGGTCGGCGCAGATCCTGCTCGTCGGCGCCGAGTTCACCGAGGTGTACTCGCGCCGCTACGGCTCACGGCGTGAGGAGGGCTCTTAGACTAATAGACTAGCGCTGCGCGCAGACGCCCAGCGTGCCGAAGCGGACGGCGCGCGAGTACGCGATGACCCGCAGCCCGTGGGGCCCGAACTCGCCGAGCGCCGCGTAGCCCTGGTCGGTGCTCACGCTGCGGGACCAGTCCCAGGTGGCGGCGAGCAGGCGCTCGCCGTGGACGCGCTCCCAGAGGAGCGTGTCGAAGGCGATCTCGGCCGCGCTCCGCCGGGGGGGGCGGTCGGGCGGCGCGGGACCGAGCACGCGCTCCTGATCGGCGTAGGCGCGGTTCAGCGTCTCGCCGAGCGGTTCGCGGCGCACCAGCCACCAGCCCGCCTTACAGGTTTCTTCGGCGGCGAACGGCTGATCGTCGATCGTCCACTCGGGCCGGAGGAGGTAGCCCACGCCCTTGTGGACGGCGGGGTCGAGGCCGGCGCGGAGGCGCGCGGCCAGGCGCAGCATGGTGAGCGGCCCCTCGGGATCGCGCGGCAGGCGCAGCACGAGCATCTCGCCCGCGGCGCGCGCGCGCTCGAGGTCGGCTGCGCCGAACGGCACGCGCGCCACCGCCGCCTGCTCGGCGGGGGTCAGGACCGCGAGCGAGTCGAAGCCGAGCGCAGCCGTGATCTCGCGCGGCCCGAGGACGGCGCCCCCGAGCGCGCGGGCGGCGGTGTCGAGTCCGTCGGGGTCGCGCGGCACGGCGCGCATCTTCGGTCGCGGCACGGAGCAAGTCAAATTCCGCGTGCGTCCGTTTGTCGTTCGGCTCTTCAGCTCGGCCGCCCGGCGAGCCCGTAGGTGAGGGCGAAGAGCGCGCTCCGGTACGGCGAGTCGGGGAGCTCCGCGAGCCCGCCCAGCGCGGCGTCGATGTGGGCGCGCGCTCGCTCCGCGACGGCGGCGAGGACGCCGGTGCGGCGGATGCGCGCGAGCCCGGCCTCGATGTCCGCGGCCACCAGCCGCTCGCTCGAGAACAGGTGCGCCAGCTCGACGTCGTGCGCGAGCGCGAGCACGATCGGCAGGGACGGATTGCCGTCACGGAGATCGATGCCGCGCGGCTTGCCGGTCACCGCGGGCTGGCCCTCGACGTCGAGCAGGTCGTCGCTCACCTGGAAGGCGAGTCCGAGGTGGCGGCCGCACGAGCCCATCGCGTCGACGAGCGGGGCGGGCGCGCCGGCGAGGTGCGCCGCCGTGCGCGCGCCCGCCGCGAACAGCGAGGCCGTCTTACGCTCGATGATCTCGAGGTAATCGGCCATGGTCACAGCCGGATTGTGCCGGAAGCGCCCCTGCATGATCTCGCCCTCGGTGAGGCTGATGCATGCCTCGGCCGCCCAGCGGATGACCTCGGCCTCGAAGCGCGCGCAGAGCGCGAAGGCGCGGCTGAAGAGGAAGTCGCCCGCGACCAGCGTGTCGGCGACGCCGAAGGTGCTGACCGCCGAGGGCCGGCCGCGGCGCGTCTCGCCCCGGTCGATGATGTCGTCGTGCAGGAGGGTGGCGGAGTGGATCAGCTCGAGCGCGACCGCCGCCTCGATCGCGTCGTCGCGCCGCGCGAGCGGCCGCCCGCCTGCCGAGGCGTGGTAGACGAGCAGCACGACGAGCGGGCGGATGCGCTTGCCGCCTGCCTGGACGAGGTGGGTGGCGATCGCGTGCAGGCGCTCCTCGCGCGCTCGCAGCTCGGCGTCGAGCCGCGCCTCGACCCGGACGAGGTCCTCCTCGATGGCCGGCGGGAGGGGCGGGGTGGCGGTGGCCGCGGCGCTGTGGGCGAGGATGTTCACGGCGGAGGCGAGGCGACTGAACGAGAACAGGCCCCCAAAGTCAAGGACCGGTGCCGGCGAGGGCGCGGAGCGGCGCCTTGAGCAGCTTGCCGGTCGGCCCTTCGGCAGCGTGGGCATGAGCGTGATGCGCACCGGGCGCTTGAAATCCGCGAGGCGGGTCGCGCACCAGGCGAGGACCTGGCCCTCGTCCAGGCGCGCGCCCGGGCGCGGGGCGAGGAAGGCCCACACGACCTCGCCGTAGAGCGGGTCGGGCGCGCCGACCACGGCAGCCTCCGCCACCGCCGGGTGCGCGAGCAGCGTCTCCTCGATCTCGCGCGGGTAGACGTTCTCGCCGCCGCGGATGATGAGCTCGCTCGCGCGTCCGACGATGTGGAGGAAGCCGTCCCCATCGAGGCGGCCGAGGTCGCCCGTACGGAGCCACCCGCCGCGCATCGCCGCCGCCGTCGCCTCCGGCGCCCGGAAGTAGCCGCGCATGACGTGCGCTCCGCGGAGCACGATCTCGCCGACCGCGCCGGAGGGCAGGTCGCGATCCTCGCCGTCGACGATGCGCAGCGGCCCGAGCGGCACGCCGCACGAGCCCGGCCGCCGCCCGTCGATCGGGTTGAAGGTGGCGCGGCAGGTGCACTCGGTCAAGCCGTAGCCCTCGATCACCGGCACGCCGAAGCGCCGCTCGAAGGCGAGGAGGAGATCGGCGGGCACCGGCGCCGAGCCGGTGAGCAGGAAGCGCAGGCTCGCCCGGGCGAGCGCGGCCGGCGGGGCGGGCTCGCCCAGCAGCAGCGCGAGCATGGTGGGCACGGTGCCCGCGGTCGTCGGGCGGTGGCGATCGACGCTCGCCCAGAACTCGGCGGCGCGGAAGCGCTCTGCGATGACCGCGCTCCCCCCCGCGCACAGTGGCACGAGCGTCCCGATCACGATCGCGTTGGCGTGGAAGAGCGGCATCACGGTGAGCACGCGGTCGCGCGGCCCGAGGCGGAGCCAGCCGGCGATCCGGCGCGCATTGGAGAGGAGGTTCCGGTGCGTCAGCATGGCGCCCTTCGGGCGCCCGGTGGTGCCCGACGTGTAGAGGATGAGCGCGGTGTCGTCGGGCGCCGGAGGCGGGGGCAGGGGGCCGCTCGCCAGCACGGCATCGGGAGAGAGCAGGGGCGGGCAGTGCGCGAGCGGGCCGAGCGCCCGGACGCGCTCCTCGGCGGCCACCAGGACGCGCGGCTCGGCATCGGCGAGCAGGTGATCGACCTCGGTCGCCGTCCAGCGGAGGTTGATGGGCACGGCCGCCGCGCCGGCCGTCGCAGCCGCGAGCAGCGTCTCCGCGCAGGCGAGCGAATTGGGAGCGAGGAGCGCCACGCGGTCGCCGGAGCGCACGCCCGCCGCGACGAGCGCGCGGGCCCGGCCCGCGACGCGCGCGGCGAGGGCCGTCCCGACGAGCGTCTCGCCGCTCGCCGCGTCGATCAGCGCGGGGGCGCCGTCGCGACGGCGGCTCTCGAGCAACTCGTGGACGGTCTCCATCCGAGGCGGCGATGGTAGCCGCAACGTTGCGCTGGTGCGAGGCCGCGGCTAGTGTCGCGGCGACATGGCGGAGCTCACACCCGAGCGGGTGCGCGAGGCGCTCCGCACCGTCCTCTTCCCGAACTTCCGGCGCGACCTCGTGACCCTCGGCATGGTGGGCGAGGAGATCGCGATCGACGGCGACACGGTGCGCCTGCACGTGCGCCCGGGGACCGACAAGCCGGAGGTGCTGCAGCAGCTCGCGCGCGCGATCGACGCCGCGCTCCGTCGGCTGCCGGGCGTCGCGCACGTCGACCTACACTTCGCGCGCGCCGAGGAGGGCAGGGGGCGCGATCCCTTCGCGCAGCGCGCCGCGTTGCCCGGCGTGGCGCACATCATCGCGGTGGCGAGCACGAAGGGCGGGGTCGGCAAGTCGACCGTGGCCGTGAACCTCGCGCTCGCGCTGGCCGGCGAGGGACGCCGGCGCGTCGGGCTCGTCGATGCCGACGTCTACGGGCCGAGCCTGCCCATCATGTTCGGCACCGCCGCGCGCCCGCGTGTCGGGCCGGACAAGCGCATCCATCCCCTCGAGCGCCACGGCATCAAGCTGATGTCCATGGGGTTCTTCCTCGACGAGCAGTCGCCGGTCATCTGGCGCGGGCCGATCGTCATGGGCATCGTGCGGCAGTTCCTGCGCGACGTGGAGTGGGGCGAGCTCGACCTGCTGGTCGTGGACCTGCCGCCCGGGACCGGCGATGCGCCGCTCACGCTGGTCCAGCAGGTGCCGGTCGCCGGCGCGGTCATGGTGACCACGCCGCAGGACGTGGCCCTCCTCGACGTGGGCCGGGGCATGGCGATGTTCGCGCAGGTGAGCACGCCCGTGCTGGGCGTGGTGGAGAACATGAGCGGCTACCTCTGCCCGCGCTGCGGGACGGAGGATCCGATCTTCGGCCGGGGCGGGGCCGACGCGCTCGCGGCCCGCTTCGGCGTGCCCGTGCTGGCGCGCATCCCGCTCGTGCCCGCCCTGCGCGAGGGCGGCGATGCCGGGCGCCCGCTGGTGGCTGCCCAGCCCGAGCACCCGGTGAGCCGGCTGTTCGCCGCCCTCGCGGCGCGGGTGGCCGAGGCCGTGGCCGGGCCCGGCCGAGCCGGCGCGCCGGTTGTCTCACCGCCGGGGAGGCCGTTATAGTCCCGACCGACGCCCGCGTCACACCATGTCGACGGTGATCACTGCCGAGTGCATCAACTGCGGGGCCTGTGAGCCCGAGTGCCCGAACACGGCCATCTACGAGGGCGGGATCGCCTGGCAGAACCACGGGCAGAGCCATTCCGCCCTGCAGCAGGACATCTATTACATCGTCCCCGAGAAGTGCACGGAGTGCGTCGGGTTTTTCGATCAGGAGCAGTGCGCGGCGGTGTGTCCGGTCGACTGCTGCGTGCCGAACCCCGACGATCCCGAGACCGAGGGGCAGCTCCTGGCCAAGGCGCGCGCGATCCACCCCGAGCACGACTTCCCCCCCGAGTTCCCGTCCCGCTTCCGCAAGAAATAGAGCGCGTGCGCCGATCGGGCGATTTACAGCCCTCCCCCCGTTGAGTATATGAGGCGCGCCCGTGCACGGGCTGGTGGCGGCCGCGCACGCGAGTGAGGCGTATGGGGAAGATCGCGATCGGCATCGTGGGGGTGGGCAACTGCGCGAGCAGCCTCCTGCAGGGCATCGAATTCTATCGTGCCGCCGACGAGAAGTCCGCCGACGCGCACGTCGGCCTCATGCACTACGACGTGTGCGGCTACCGCCCGAGCGACATCGAGGTCGTGTGTGCCTTCGACGTCGACCAGCGCAAGGTGGGTCAGCCGCTCGACGTGGCCGCGCTCGCACCGCCCAACAACACCCGCACGCTCTACCCCAAGCTGCCGCGCTCGAGCGTGATCGTCGAGATGGGCCCCGTCCTCGACGGCGTGGCCGAGCACATGCGCGACTACCCGCCGGAGGAGGCCTTCGTGGTGGCCGAGCGCCGGCCGGTCGACGTGGTCGAGGTGCTCCGGCGCAGCGGCGCCGAGATGGTGGTCAACTACCTCCCGGTCGGCAGCCAGGCGGCAACCGAGCACTACGCGCGCGCCTGCCTCGAGGCCGGGGTGTCGTTCGTGAACTGCATCCCGGTGTTCATCGTCTCGGATGCGCAGTGGGCCGGCGAGTTCGAGCGCCGCCGCATCCCGATCGTGGGCGACGACGTCAAGTCGCAGCTCGGGGCGACCATCGTTCATCGCATGCTGGCCAAGTTGTTCGACGATCGCGGCGTCGTGCTCGACCGGACCTACCAGCTGAACACCGGCGGCAACACGGACTTCCTCAACATGCTGAACCACGCGCGCACCGGCGCCAAGCGGCGCTCGAAGACCGAGGCGGTGCAGAGCGTGCTCCCCACCCCGCTCCCGCGCAACCGCATCCACATCGGTCCGAGCGACTACGTCCCCTGGCAGCGCGACAACAAGGTCTGTTTCCTCCGCATGGAGGGCCGCGGCTTCGCCAACGCGCCCATCGAGCTCGAGCTCCGGCTCTCGGTCGAGGACAGCCCCAACTCCGCGGGCTGCGTGATCGACGCCATCCGCTGCTGCCGCGTGGCGCGAGATCGGAAGATCGGCGGCCCCCTCCTGAGCGTGGCCGCCTACCTGATGAAGCACCCCCCGCGCCAGCTGACCGACGATCTCGCCAAGGAGCGGGTCGAGGCCTTCCTGCGCGGGGAGGTCGAGCGCTAGGAGCGCTGGAAGTGCCGCCGGCCTGCCGGCCGGGGACGGCCGCGGCCGCGACCCTCGTGATCGCGATCACGGTCTGGCTCGCGCTGCGCGGGGTCGCCCGCATCTCGATGGCGGGCGCCGCCCCGGGCCCCGCCGCCCCGCTGGTCGGGCCGCGCGTGCGCGCCTGGTACCGTGGCCTGCTGGCGCCCCTCGAGGACGTGCTGGTCGGGGCGCGGGTCCATCCCGACGCGCTCACCGGGGCGCAGCTCGCCGTGAGCGTGCTCGCGGGGGCGGCGTTCTGGGCGGGATGGCTCTTCGTCGGCGGCTGGCTCACCATCGTCGCCGGCACGCTCGACATCCTCGACGGCGGCGTGGCGCGACGGGCGGGCGTGGCGGGCCCGCGCGGAGCGCTGGTCGACTCCCTGGTCGACCGCTGCGCCGAGTTCGCGACCTTTCTCGGCCTCGGCGCCTTCTTCCGTGACAGCTGGGTCCTCCTGGCCCTCGCCGTGGCGTGCTTCGGCTCCTTCATGGTGAGCTACACGCGCGCGCGCGCCGAGGGGCTGGGCATCGACGTGCAGCTCGGCAGCGCCCAGCGGCCCGAGCGCTACCTGATCCTCGGCTGCGGCGCGTGGCTCTCGGACCTGGTCGCGCACCTGACGTGCGGGCGGGTGGGGCCGACGCACGCCGTCCTCGTCGGGGCGATCGTCGTGCTCGCCGGCCTCTCGGCGTGGACGGCGCTCGAGCGGGCGCGCCATGCCACGGCGGCGCTCCGGCGGCCGGCCTCATGACGGCCGGCGCGTGGCGCCCGCTCGGGTTTCTCCTCCTCATGCTCGGGTTCGGGCTCCGGCTCGACAGCGAGTGGCAAGGGGTGGCGAGCGCGCTGCTCGGGTTTGGCGCGGTCGCCGGCGGCGCGGGTCTGTGGGCGCTCCGGCGCGAGACGGCCGGCGGCGCTTTCGTCCCGCCGGCGAGCAGGCGATAATGCGGCGCGCCCCGAGGGGCGAGGGAGGAAACTCTGCGCAACGCGCTCCGTCTGATCGCCGGGATCGCCGTCTCCCTGGCCTGCCTCTACTTCGCCACCCGTGGCACCGACTGGGCCCGGGTGGGTAGCGTGCTCGGCAGCGCGCGGCCGCTCTGGATCCTGGCCGTGACGCTGGCGAGCCTGGCGGCGGTATACATCCGGGCCCAGCGCTGGCGCGTGCTGCTGCGGCCCGTGGGTGAGGTACCGCTCTATGCGGCCCTCTCCGCCACCGCCATCGGCTTCGGGGCGACCTCGGTGCTGCCTTTTCGCGCCGGCGAGCTTCTGCGGCCGGCCCTTCTCGGCCGCCAGCCGGGAGTGGGCATGAGCGCGGCGCTCTCGAGCGTCGTGCTCGAGCGGCTCTTCGACATGCTGCTCGTGATCGGCTGCTTCCTCGGCGTCGCGCTCGTCTACCCCGAGGTGCCGCCCGACATGCGCC
>Ga0137403_10003499_pt1 | contig 18820 bp, 17 predicted proteins | sample CZOMad2_1_16fung_FD_122057 | JGI IMG/M metagenome (GOLD analysis project Ga0137403, IMG submission 122057) | Vadose zone soil fungal communities from Angelo Coast Range Reserve, California, USA - CZOMad2_1_16fungal (Hybrid Assembly) | ecosystem: Environmental > Terrestrial > Soil > Vadose zone...
TATGGACGCACCGATCGGGACCTGGTGGCGGTCGGCGACGGGCAGAAGCTCCGTCAGGTCTTCGCCAACGTGCTGCAGAACGCGCTGGAGGCCATCGACCCGCGCGCGGGCGGCGGCCAGGTGATGGTGGACCTGCGCGCCGAGCACGACCGCGTGGTGGTCGAGGTCTCCGACACCGGCATGGGCATCGGCGCCGAGGACCGCGAGAAGATCTTCCTGCCCTTCTTCACCACCAAGCCGTCGGGCACCGGGCTCGGCATGTCCATCGTCAAGAAGATCGTCGACCTGCACGGCGGGGACATTGCGGTCGAGAGCACGCCGGGACGCGGGACCCGCGTCCGCATCGCGCTGCCGGCGGCGGCGATCCACCCCATCGAAACGGGAGGGGAGTCATGAAACGGAAGATCCTGCTGGTGGAGGACGACGACGTGTTCCTGCGGCCGCTGCACCGGACCCTGGAGCTGGCCGGCTACGACGTGCGCCCGGTGCCGAGCGCGGAGGATGCGCTCGATGCCCTCAAGGTGGAGGACGTGGACGTGGTCCTCACCGACAAGCGGCTGCCCGGCATGGATGGGGTGGAGCTGGTCCGGCGGGTGAAGACCGACCATGCCGACCTCGCGGTGGTGGTGATGACCGCCTACGGCACCATCGAGTCGGCGGTGGAGGCGATGCGACTCGGCGCCGAGGACTACCTGGTCAAGCCGTTCGAGGTCGCCGAGCTCCTCCTCGTCATCCGCCGCGCCATCGAGTTCCAGGAGCTCAAGTCCGCGAGCCGCCTGACCATGCGGCGCAACCAGGAGCGCTTCACCTTCAAGAACATCGTGGCCCGAGGGGCGCCCATGCAGGCGGTGTTCGAGCTCGTGCAATCGGTGGTAGACCTCGACACCACCGTCCTCATCTACGGCGAGACCGGGGTGGGGAAGGAGCTGCTCGCGCGTTCCATCCACTTCTCGGGCGCGCGGCGCGAGCGGCCCTTCGTGGCGGTGAACTGCGCGGCCATCCCGGAGGAGCTCTTCGAGTCGGAGCTCTTCGGCTTCCGGAAGGGCGCCTTCACCGGGGCCAGCGAGCACCGGCGCGGGTTGTTCCAGATGGCCAACGGCGGCACTCTGCTCCTCGACGAGATCGGCGAGATGCCGCTGCACCTGCAGTCCAAGCTCTTGCGGGCCATCGAAGAGAAGAAGGTCACCTCGGTGGGCTCGGACCGTCCGGTGGAGGTCGACGTCCGCTTCATCGCCACCACCAACAAGGACCTCCAGGGGGAGGCCGAGCGCGGGACGTTCCGCCGCGACCTCTTCTATCGCCTCTCCGTGATGCCCATCCTGGTGCCACCCCTGCGCGAGCGGCCGGAGGACATCCCGGTGCTGGCCGAGCATTTCCTGGAGTCCGCCAACCGACGCTGCAAGAAGAGCCTGCGCGGCATCGCCCCGGAGAGCCGGCAGGCGCTCCTCGGCTATCCCTGGCCGGGCAATGTCCGCGAGCTCGAGAATGTGATCGAGCGCGCGGTGATCGTGGCCAAGGGCGACCTGCTCACGGGGGTGGAGCGCTTCCTCGCCCCCAGCGGCGCGCACGCGCCGGTGGACCTGTCGCTGCCCTTCCGCGACGCCAAGGCACGGGTGGTGGAGGAGTTCGAGCGCGCCTACGTGGCGGGCCTCCTCGATGCCCACGGCGGAAAGCTGACCGCCGCCGCCAAGCACGCCGACATGGATCCCAAGAATTTTTCCGACAAGATGGTGCGCTACGGCCTGCGGCGCACCGCGCCCGCGGAGGGAGGGGACGGACCGCGCTCGAGCTGAGCCCGGCCCTTGCAGTTCGGAGAGGGATGGTTTAGAAGATAGCCGGCGCGGCGACGCGACCGAGTCTCCCAATCACGCGAGGTTTCCCCATGGCGAGCAAGTCCGCTGGCGGCGCGACCCCGATCGAGGCCCTTCTCAAGGAGCGGCGGAAGTTCCCGCCCCCCAAGGACTTCGCGAAGAAGGCGAACATCAACCGCCCCTCCATCTACAAGGAGGCGGCGAAGAACCCGGTGAAGTTCTGGGAGGGATGGGCGAAGCGGCTGGACTGGTTCAAACCGTGGACGAAGGCGCTGGAGTGGAAGGCGCCCAATGCCAAGTGGTTCATCGGCGGCAAGCTCAACGTCTCCTATAACTGTCTGGACCGGCACATCACCACCGCCCGCCGCACCAAGGCCGCCCTCATCTGGGAGGGCGAGCCCGGCGACACGCGCACGCTGACCTACTGGGATCTCTACCGCGAGGTCAACCGGTTCGCGGCGGCGCTCAAGCAGCACGGGGTCAAGCGGGGCGATCGCGTCACCATCTACATGCCCATGGTGCCCGAGGCGGCCATCGCCATGCTCGCGTGCACGCGCATCGGGGCTCCCCACAGCGTCATCTTCGGCGGCTTTGCCCCGGAGGCGGTCCGTGACCGCATCCACGACGCGGAATCCCGGGTGGTGATCACCGCCGACGGCGGCTATCGCCGGGGCGGTATCGTGCCGCTGAAGCTCAACGTGGACACCGCGCTCAAGGAGTGCCCCGGCGTCACGACGGTGGTGGTGCTCAAGCGCACCGGGCAGGACGTTCCGATGGTCTCGGGGCGCGACATCTGGTGGACGGACTTCGTGAAGGATGCCCCCGCCCACTGCCCGCCGGAGAAGATGGACGCGGAGGACATGCTGTACCTCCTCTATACGTCCGGCTCGACGGGGAAGCCCAAGGGCATCCAGCACACGACGGGCGGCTACCTGACCGGGGTGTACGCGACGACCAACTGGGTCTTCGACCTGAAGGACACGGACGTGTACTGGTGCACCGCCGACATCGGCTGGGTGACCGGTCACTCCTATGTCGTGTACGGACCCCTCGCCAACGGCGCCACCACCGTCATGTACGAGGGCACGCCGGACTTCCCCGACAAGGACCGCTTCTGGCGCCTCATCGAACGGCACGGCATTACCATCTGCTATACCGCGCCCACCGCCATCCGCACCTTCATGCGCTGGGGCGATCAGTATCCGAACCGCTGCGACCTCTCCACCCTCCGTCTCCTGGGTTCGGTGGGCGAGCCCATCAACCCCGAGGCATGGGTCTGGTACTGGAAGGTCATCGGCGGCGGGCGCTGCCCGGTGGTGGACACCTGGTGGCAGACTGAGACCGGCCATATCCTGATCACCCCTCTCCCCGGGATCACCGTGCTCAAGCCGGGCTCCGCCACCAAGGCCTTCCCCGGTATCGAGGCCCAGGTGGTGAACGACAAGGGCCAGCCCGCCAAGGCCGGCTATCTCGTCCTCACCAAGCCGTGGCCGGGCATGCTTCGCGGCATCTACCGCGATCCGCAGCGCTTCCAGGCGCAGTACTGGAGCAAGTACCCGGGCCTCTACTTCACCGGCGACGGAGCCAAGCAGGACGAGGACGGCTACTTCTGGCTCCTCGGCCGCGTGGACGACGTCATGAACGTCTCGGGCCATCGCGTCTCCACCATGGAGGTGGAATCCGCCCTGGTGGATCATCCCAAGGTCGCGGAGGCGGCCGTGATCGGGCGGCCGCACGAGATCAAGGGGCAGGCCATCGCCGCCTTCGTCACCATCAAGGACGGCCACCAGGGCTCCAAGGAGCTCATGGACGAGCTCAAGGGCCACGTGAGCAAGAAGATCGGGGCGCTCGCGCGTCCCGACGACCTCATCTTCGCCGCCGATCTCCCCAAGACCCGCTCCGGCAAGATCATGCGGCGGCTGCTCCGGGATATCGCCGAGGGCAAGGCGCTGGGCGACACCACCACGCTGGCCGACCCCACCGTGGTGGCGCGCCTCAAGGACCAGTACGGCGAGGAAGAGTAGGGGATCCGGGCTCAGAAGAAGACGAGCGTCACGAGCCCGAAGAGCGGGATCAGGATCGCCCCGCTGTAGAGCATGTAGCCGGCGAAGCTCGGCATCTTCACGCCGGCTTCGTCCGCGATCGACTTCACCATGAAGTTGGGGGCGTTGCCGATATAGGTATTCGCCCCCATCGCCACCGATCCCACGCTGATGGCGGCGAGCATGGCCTCCGGCACGCCCACCACCTCACCGGCCAGCCCCAGGCCCTGTCCGAGCGCGAGGAAGGCCAGATAGGTCGGCGCATTGTCGAGGAACGACGAGAGCGCCCCCGTGGCCCAGAAGAACTGCGCCGGCGTCGCCACGCCCAGCTCGCCGCCCCGCAGCCGCAGGAGCTCCAGCGCGGGAATCATGGTGAGGAAGATCCCCAGGAAGAGCACCGCGACCTCGATGATCGGATACCAGGTGAAGCCGTTGGCGCGCCGGACTCCGGCGGGGGTCCGCCAGAGCGACAGCGCGGCCAGGAGGACGATGGCAGCCTCCCGCAGCGGCGCGCGCAGGAAGGCCACGGCCAGGAGCACCCCCGCCAGCCAGACCGCATTGGTGGACCCGCGCAGGCGGAGCGGCTCGATCTGCGCGCGGTCGCGCTGCAGGGCGGCGAGCGGCTCCCGCGTGTAGGCGATCGAATCCCAGACGAAGTACGTCAGGAGGAGGGCGCCGGTCATGAAGAGCCACTGGGGCCATAGCCGGAGGGTCCACGTGAAGGGGACGCCCTCGAGGTAGCCGAGGAAGAGAGGAGGATCGCCCAGCGGGGTGAGCATGCCGCCGACATTGGAGACGAGAAAGATGAAGAACACCACGGTGTGCTTCCGCTGGGTTCGCTCGCGGTTGGTCTGAAGCAGCGGGCGGATCAGCAGCATGGAGGCGCCGGTGGTCCCCACCGCGGAGGCCAGGACCGCTCCCACCGCGAGGAAGGTCGAGTTGACGAGCGGGGTGGCGAGGAGGTCGCCGCGGAGCAGGACACCGCCCGAGATCACGAAGAGCGCAGCGAGGAGCACGATGAAGGAGACGTAATCCTCGCCCATGTGCACGAGCGCGGCGGGCCGGCGCGCCAGATAGAGGCCGAGCACCGGCAGACCGAGCACCCCGGACACCACGAGCTTGTGTCGGTTGTCCTCCCACCAGTGCGGCGTCCAGAGGGGGAGGACCGCGATGCCCAGCAACATCGCGACGAAGGGGAGGATCGTGTACGCGGGTGGCGCGGCCTCGGACAATGGAGTCACCTCCTGGCGCGATCGAGCGACGCCATTCTACGGGGACGCCAACCCGGCCCGGCGACGAAATCAGTGCGGGCGGGCCGGGTGGCGATACCAATGGGTCTTGGTATCGGTACCAGGAACCGGCTGGAGAGGAGTGGGCCGGTGGAAGGAAAATCATATAGTTCCGGCCCGGGTCAGCATGGCATGCCTCATGCTCCCCTCCGACCCCGATGAAAATCCGCCGGCTCGCTCTCGGAGTCCTCCTGTACGTCTCGGCGGATTTCGGGAATCCGTTCGTGGGCGCCGCGTTTACCTTCGACGCCAATACATCCCTCGAGATGCACCAGCACCAGCGGGAGCGCGCCTCGGAGCGCGATCTCCTGGTCGCTCTGCCGTGCGCGGTCCCGGCCCAGGCGATTCGCCTTCGGCTCGCGGCGATCTCCCGGACCGATCGGCGTCGGACCCCTACCTACCGCGGACCCGCCTTGCCGAGAGCACAGACCCTCTCGGACGATCCGCCCGCCCTCTCCGAAGACCACTAGTCGTCCCCTCGCTCCACCCCGGCAATCCCTCGCGGCGCCGGCGCCGCGGACGGGTGCGCCTTGGACTCCAGCGACGCAGTCAACCGGGGATGTCTCCGCCTGTCCGGCGGAGGCGGGAAGCGAAACCGAGCTCAGTCGGAGGGCGACATGGCCGATCTCACTGAAGGTCAGAAGCAGGCGTACTGGCACTACAACATCACGCTGACCACGATCCTGCTCGTGATCTGGTTCGTGGTCACCTACATCATCTCCGGCCTCATGGCCAGCTGGCTCAACCAGTTCACCTTCATCGGGTTCCCTCTCGGGTACTACATGGCGGCCCAGGGCTCGCTGGCGATCTTCGTCATCGAGATCGCGGTGTACGCCTGGCTCATGAACCGGAAAGATCTGGAATTCGGCATCCGAGAGGAGGGCTAGACCGCCATGAGCCTGGACAAAATCTTCGGTCTCTACACGCTCGGTTTCCTGCTCGTCACCATCTTGATCGGTGTCGCCGAGTATGCGTTCGGCCTGACTCCGAAGTGGATCGGCTGGATCTACATGGCGCTGTCGCTCGGCATCTACGTCTTCATCGGCATCCTCACGCGGACGTCGAATCCGGACCAGTACTACGTGGCGGGGCGGGGCGTCCCGTCGATCTACAACGGCATGGCCACCGGCTCGGACTGGATGTCGGCGGCGTCCTTCATCTCGATGGCGGGGCTGATTTCCGCGCTGGGTTTCTTCGGCCTTGGCTACGTGATGGGCTGGACCGGCGGCTACTTGCTCCTTGCCGTCTTCCTGGGACCCTATCTCCGCCAGTTCGGCGCCTACACCATCCCGGATTTCCTCAGCGAGCGCTATGGCGGCCACGCCGCGCGCATCGTGGGGGTGATCTCCGCCATCATCTGCTCGTTCACCTACCTCGTCGCCCAGGTCACCGGCGTCGGCCTCATCGTGGCCCGGTTCATCCAGATCGACTACAACATCGGCGTCTACTTGGGCCTGGCCGGTGTGCTCTTCTGCTCCGTGCTCGGCGGGATGAAGTCGGTGACCTGGACCCAGGTCGCCCAGTACATCATCCTGATCATTTCCTACCTGGTTCCCGTCGTATACCTCTCCTTCACGCTCTTCACCATTCCGATCCCCGAGCTGACCTACGGCCGGCTGCTCCAGCAGAACAACGCCAAGGAGCTCGCCATCACCGCCGATCCCAAGGAGAAGGAGACTCGAGCCCTGTGGAAGAAGGATGCCGACGAGCTGACCGCCAAGCTCAAGGCCGGTGGCCTGTCGGAAGCCGAAGAGGCGAGTGCGACCGCGCAGCGCAACCAGGCCCTCGTGCAGGCTCGCCCCACCGCCCCCAGCGAGACGGCGAAGTTCGGCAATACGCTGACCGTCCCCACCGGCTACGGGATGTGGAACTTCCTGGCGCTGACCTTCTGCCTCATGGTCGGCACCGCCGGCCTGCCGCATATCTTGACGCGCTACTACACCACGCCGTCCGTCAAGCAGGCCCGCACTTCGGTGGCGTGGTCGCTGTTCTTCATCTTCCTCCTCTACTTCACCGCGCCGGCCTATGCCGCCTTCGCGCGCTTCGCCGTGTTCACGCGGCTCGTTGGCTCCAAGGTCAGCGAGCTGCCGGGCTGGGTGACGTTCTGGCAGCCGGCCGGGCTCTTCACCGTGGTCGACAAGAACGGCGATGGCATCGTCCAGTGGGCCGACTTCGTCATCCGGAGCACGGATTTCGTCGTGCTCTCGATGCCGGAAGTGGCGGGGCTTCCCTTCGTGATCACCGGTCTCGTCATGGCGGGTGGTCTGGCCGCGGCGCTCTCCACCGCCGACGGTCTGCTGCTGACCATCGCCAATGCGATTTCCCATGACCTCTACTACAACGTCATCGACCGACACGCCTCCCTCACCAAGCGGCTCACGATCACCAAAGTCCTGCTCGTCGTGACCGCCATTGTCGCCGCCTACGTGGCCACGTTCCGCTACGCGGTCATCGCCGAGCTGGTGGCCTGGGCGTTCAGCCTCGCCGCCGCTTCGTTCTTCCCGGCCCTCGTCATGGGCATCTGGTGGAAACGCGCCAACAAGGCGGGAGCCCTGGCCGGCATGCTCGCCGGTCTCGGCATCACCACCTACTACCTGATCGCGAGCCGGTTCTATGGGGTACGGTGGTTCGAGACTCAGACCATCGCCTCGGGAATCTGGGGCATCCCGCTGGGCTTCATCGTGATCTGGGTCGTGTCCCTGATGACGGCGCCGCCGCCCCAGGCGGTCCAGGACCTCGTGTCCAGCGTTCGCTATCCAAAGTCCGGCCAGATGGTCAAGGGCGACCCGCTCGGACGGGACGTCCCGGCTCGCTAGGGTTCGGGCTGGGGGGAGGCGGGGGCGGAGGTCACGTCGCCCGCCTCCCTCCGGCTCACCTACGTCTATGTACGACATCGTCTATCGTGTGCTGGTCGTCGTCTGGTTCATCGCCTATATGTCTGCCGTCTACCTGGCGCTGCACATGGTGGTCGCGCGGTTCAGCCGAAATCCGCACAGCCCGGTGCTCTGGTTCTTCAGCGTGCTCACGTCGCCGCTGACCTGGCCCGTTCGCGCCGTGCTAGGGGAGGGCCGGCCCGAGCACCGTGTCCGATTCATTGCGCTGGGCGCGTGGCTCGCGCTCTGGCTTCTCACGCGGTTGGCCTTCTGGGCCATCGGCACACCCCCGCTCCCCTGAGAGACCCATGCTCCCGCTGGCCGGGGTCAATACGCTCGCGATCCTGCTCTTTGCCGGAGCCTATGCCCTTGCCGGGGCCCACGTGCTGTCCCAGGGAGCCTTCCTCACCGCGCTCGTAGTCCTCTTCGGCATGTTCACCGCGCTCTGGGTCAGGATGGAGCGGAGGACCTTGCGTGGTCGCGACATCCTGAGCCGGATCGGACGAACCGTCGTCGGGTTCCTCATCGCCGCCGTCGCGGTTCCGGGGCTCGTCCTGATGCCGCTCTTCTCCCTGCGGGAACAGCTCCCGGAAGAGGCGGGACTCGACCATCTCCTCCCTGGAGCCATGGTGATCCTCCTCGCCTCCCTCGCGCTGGGCGCGCTGACCAATGTGGCAGGCATCGCTTTCCTCCTGGGCCAGGGCCTGTTGCGCCGGCTGCGGAATCGATAGCTTTTCGGGAGACTCGATCCCCTCTCCCCGATCCCCGCCTGGGATCCCCCGTCCCCTGACCTCCCCGCGACCGCCTCTGATCAGCCAGGGCGTCACTTTTTGACCACGGGATTTGGCAGTTTCGGAGGTATTTCTCCCTGGCCTAGGTAGGAAATGCGCCCTGCTGAATCCCTTTGGCCAGGGGGTGAATCTTGAATATCGGAGCCTTACGGGAAGTCCAAAACCTCAGGATCCGGGCATGGCACTTGCATCGATACGGGGCCAACGTAGGGACGGGCCGAGACCCGAACCCAGGAGGATAGAGATGGACGAGATCAGGAAGCGGCTCGAGAGCGAGTTGAGTCATACCGTCAGCCGGATTCGCCGGACGGGCGGAGCGGTGGTATTCGAGGAGTTCCCGGGCGTGTTCGGGGACAACACCCCCCTCGCCGATGAGGTGGATCTGATCCAGTTGAACGAGGATCGCGAGATGAGCTTCGCTACCCGGAGCATGCTCGTCGAGCGGGCCAACAAGCTCGCCGAGGCGCTGGAGCGGCTGCGCGGCGGCGACTACGGAACCTGCCAGGAGTGCGAGGAACCCATCGCGCCGGCGCGGCTCCGGGCCATGCCCGAGGTCACGACCTGCGTGCGCTGCCAGGATCGCCTGGAGCGGTCGAAGCGACTGCAACCGGTCGGCGGCCCCGTTCGCGGCGAAGCCGGCGACGACGACTAGATAAAGCCAGGCTAGCGCGGATCAGCCGGATCTTCGGGCCTGGAGACGGGCCCGGAGCAGATCCGGCCGGTCCGTGATGATTCCGTCCACCGACCAGTCGACGAGCCGGTCCATCAGGGCCGGCTCGTTGACGGTCCAAACATGGCATTGCCGCCCCGAGCGGCGAATGGCTTCTCGCTCCCGCACCCCTAGGATCTCCGCCGAAGGACACACCGCGTTCGCGGCCGGCGGCACGTCGCGCGCCACGTCCAGCGGGGACCGAGCCAGCAAGGCGCCCAGGCTCACCTCCCGGGAAAAGGCCCGCAGGCGCGCGAGCGCCGCGTGCTCGAAGCACTGGACCAGCGACCCGTCGATAACGTCATAGACTTCCAGGAGCCCGACGATGCGCTCCTCGATGTCCGGGTAGAGGTCCGAGCCCCCTTTCAGCTCGATCCAGAACCGGGTCCGCCCGCGGAAGCGCTCGAGCACCTCCTGGAGGGTCTGCAACCGCTGCCCCGCGAAGGCGGGTCCGCGCCAGGCCCCCGCGTCGAGCCGCTTGAGCTCGCGCATCGTATGGCCGCGCACCGGCCCCGATCCGTCGGTAGTGCGCTCGAGTGTCCCATCGTGAATGACCACGGGATGGTCGTCCCGCGAGAGGTGGACGTCGAGCTCGATGGCGTCGGCACCGTCCGCGAGCGCGCGCTCGAAGGCGGCGATGGTGTTCTCCGGCGCCGCGACCGAGGCGCCGCGATGGGCGATCACCAGGGGGAGGGGGGCACTCATTGTCCCGCTCCGCGACTCCGTGGCACTATCGAGACGTGCGGACGCCCGTCCTCGACGTGGTTCGCCCGGCGTTGTGGGCCAGCGCGCGGCTGTTCTTCGGGATCCGATTCGAGGGGACCGAGCATATCCCGCGTGAGGGTCCGCTCCTCATCACGCCCAATCACGTGACGTTCGCCGACCCTCCCCTGGTGAGCATCCCCATCCGGCTCCCTATCCACTACATGGCCTGGGACCGGCTCTTCGACATTCCCGGCCTGGCCTGGCTGATCCGGCGGTTGCGCGCCTTTCCGGTGGACATCGAGTCTGCGGATCCCCGCGCCACCCGCGCGGCGGTGAGGCTGCTCGACGACGGGCATGCGGTGATGATATTCCCGGAGGCCTCCCGCAGTCCCGACGGGAAGCTCCAGCGCTTCAAGCTGGGAGCCTTTCGCCTGGCCTGCGCGCGGAGCGTGCCGGTGCTCCCCGTCACCATCCTGGGCGGCCACGAGGCGTGGCCCCCGGGGCGCGTGCTGCCGCGGCCGGGCCGGCTGACCATCGTCTACCACCCCGTGGTCAGGCCGCCCACCGACGCCGACGTGCGTCGCGCCGCGCGGGTCTTGGCCAATCGCGTTCGTGAGGCGGTGGCCTCCCGGCTGCCGTCGGCCGTCGAGCCCCCTGCCGCCGACCATCGCGCGTGAGGAGCTGGTTCTATCGACGGGTCGTGATCATGGAGTGCTGGCTCGACCGGTGGTTGCCCGAGGTCAGCCCTCGAGTGCCCGTGCGTATCGGGCTGATCACGGCGGATGACCTGCCGGCCTTCGCACGCTTCCGCCCGGAGGTCGATCGCGCGGCGATCCGGGAGCGCCTGGAGCAGGGGGCCCGGTGCTTCGCGGCCTGGCACGAGGGGCAGATCGTGCACGCGGGGTGGGCGGTGACGCGCCAAGCCCGGGTGGAGTTCCTCGACTGCGAGCTGCCGCTCGAGCCCGGCGACGTCTTCCAGTTCGATTCCCACACGGCACCCGCCTTCCGCGGTCTCGACCTCGCGGGGGCGCGCGTGGCCTGGATGGCGCGGTTCTATCGTGAAGCGGGCGCCCGGCGACTCCTGGCCGTGGTGTGGTCGAAGAACACGCGAGCCTTCCGGCCCCTGGAGAAGGCCGGCTACCGACGCGGCGGGTCGATTCGCGCCATCCGGCTTGGCCCCTGGCGCCGCGTGATTCACCGCCGCCGCCCCTCCCGCCAGTAACCGGCGGCGGTCGCGATCTGCGCCAGCGCGAGTAGCGCGGTGAGTGAGAGTCGGCGGGTGCCGGCCGCGCGCGTCAACGGGTAGGTGACCAAGCGCAGATAGAAGGAGAGCGGGGTACCGGTCCTGCGGCCCCCGGCGGCTCTCGTGCGGAGCCGATGGAATCGGAGCGCGCCCCGTCCGTAGTTCACGTGCTGGCGCCAGTAGCCCCGGAACGTGAGGGGGTGGCCGTGGCGGATCACGGCGTCCGGCGCATAAGTCAGCCGGCCACCCAGGCGGGCCCACCGATCACAGAACTCCCGGTCCTCGCCGGCGGCCAGGGGGAACCCGGCGTGAAAGCCCCCGCGCGCCCGGAAGAGCCCGGTAGGCACGGCGAGGTTATTGGAGGCGAAGAACGCGCCCCTCCTGGACCGGTTGCTCCACTCGGACAGGAAATCGAGGAGGAGCTGGGTCGCGCTCGAGTACGGGTTTTCGGGCAGCGCATTTACGGTCCGACCGCCGATGGCATGATCCGGCGCCTCGGCGAGATGGGCGGCGAGGCCCCGGAGCCAGCCCGTCTCGGCCATGCAGTCGTCGTCGGTGAAGGCGAGGTAGTCGCCGCGCGCCCGCGCGGCGCCGCTATTGCGCGCGGCGGCGGGGCCGGCGTGCGGCTGGGTCATCACCGTCAGGTCGAGAGGTGTCGAGCGGGGCACCAGCGGCGTGCCGCTCCCGTCGTCCACCACGATCACCTCGAAGCGATCGCGCGGGTAGTCGAGCGCGGCGAGAGACTGCAGGCAGTCAGCGAGGCGCTCGGGACGGCGATAGGTCGGGATGACGATCGAGAAGGTCGGGAGCGAGGTCATTCCGTCCGGCCACGCTCCACCTTCACCGCGCGGGCCGCGACGAAAGCACCGGTGAGATACCGGGTGGGGGCAGCCTCGAGGCGCTCGAGGGCCCCGAGCATCTTGCCGATGGCGGCGGACAGGCGGTGCCCCCCGATCCGCCCGGCCGCCCACATCACCGCCGACGAGTGGTTCTCCAGACCGTGGATGATGGCCGTGGTATCCGTGACGCGAAAGCCCAGCCGGGCGAGGGTGCCGGTCAGCGCAGGACGCGACAGGGTATGGCCGAGGTAGAACGGATCGGGCCGGAGGAGCCGCTTGACGCGCCCCGCGAGGTAGGACAGGCTGCGCGGATTGTCGAGGGTCACCACCAGGACGCCGCCCGGCTTGAGCACGCGGTGGAGCTCGCCGAGTGCTCCGTCGATGAGCCGGCGCTCCGGGAAGTGGTCCAGGGTGGAGTTGGACACGATCACGTCGAAGGAGCCGGTGCGGAAGGGAAGCGCGAGCACGTCACCGGCGAGGAGGGACGGCGGGTCCGTCCCGGCCACCTTCGCCTGGTGCGCGGCTCGGCGCGCGATGACCGGAGCAATGTCGACGCCGACCCGCACCGCGTCCTCGGTGAGCTCGAAGAGGAACTGATCGCTGCCATGGGCTTCCTCGAAGAGATCGGTCTTGAGCACGACCTTGCCGCGAAGGTCGCCGCACCAGCGGGCGATCAGTCTCAGGTGGGCGTCGCGCTTGATCCCGCCGACAACCGCGTCGTGGTAGTAGCGGCCGGCGATCCCTTCGGAGATTCCGTCCCAGTACGAAGACGCCGCCGGCGCGCGGTGGTCTCCGGAGCGCCGGGATGGGGTGCCGCTCACGACGCTCAGCATGCGGCGCCTTGGCCGGGAGGTCAACCACCCCGTCCGGACGCGCTCCTTGATGGAGCCCGCCCCTCCGGGTAGAGTGGCGGCGTCCGACATGGGCTCACTCACCACCGGCACTTCGGGGTGGCGCCGGCGCGGGGCAGCGGCGTTCATCGTCGTCTGGCTTTCGGTCCAGGTCCTCGTGCCCTTGCTGCAGAAGTTCGAGCCCCCGGACTTCCACTACCGCTGGGCCCGCTATAGCTGGGGGATGTTCTCGTCTATCGGGACCCGCTATGAGGTGCGACTCCTCCGGACGCGGGGAAGTGGCGGCGCGGAACCGATTCCGGAGGTCGGGCGGTATGTGCGAGGCTACCGCTCGCCCGAGCCGATGCGGATGCGGGCCGCCTACTGGTCGGAGGCCGAGGTGCTCGATCGATTCTCGCGGCTCGTCTCCTTCATCGCGCGCGATCGGCATGACGGGTATACCTACGTCGCGTCCATCGAGTGGATTCGGGGCCCGCGCGCCGACGAGCCCCTTCACACGGAGTTCCGTGCCCAGGCCGCCCCGTAGCGTCCCGCCCGAGGACAGCTTCGGCAACGGTTGGTTCGGCGCGGTCCCGTCCTGTCGTTTCGCGACGTTTCGCGTGGCCTTGGCGGTCACGACGCTCGTCTTCCACGTCCCGAAGTTCAATGCGTTCATTCGCGACTACACCGCCTCGGCCTTCCACGTGCCGCCGGCGTTCGGCTGGCTTCCCATCCTGACGCCGACGGCGGGGGCGGCGCTGGCCGTCCTCCAGTACGTGGCGGCCGGTGGTCTGCTGCTCGGGGTGGGAGTACCCACCTGTGGATGGTTCCTCGCGGCCACGGGGTTCTACATCTTGCTCCTCGATCCGGAGCACTACTCGCACAATGCCCACTTTCATCTGACGCTACTGGCCCTCGTTGGCTGCTCCCGCGACGGGCTCTCGCTCGCCCGCCTGATCCGCGCCGCCGCCGCCGCGGCGCGGTGCCCCGCCTGGCCGGAACGGCTCGTCCGGCTCCAGATCGGCATCGTCTTCTTCTACGCCGCCCTCGACAAGGTGTTCAGCCCCTTCTGGGGAACCTCGGGTGCACGGCTGCCCGCGCTCCTGGTGGTGGAGCACGGGCTCGGGCTCTCCATGCTCCAGCGGCTCAATCAGGTGGTCACGCGCGCCGCCCCGGCGGCATTGAGCATCGCGACGATTGCGCTGGAATTCTTCCTCGCGGCGGCGGCCGTCTTCCGGCCCCTCTGGCAAACCGGTCTCGTGGTCGGGTTCGTGTTCATCGCGTATCTCGAGTTCCTCGTCGCGCCGGGCCTGTTCACCTGGGACATGTTCGCGTCCGGGATTCTCTTCCTCCCCGCCGCTGACGGCGGCTGGCAGGTGCTCCTCGACCCCCACTGCCCCTCGTGCCGGCGTCGCCGGACACTTCTGTCGGGGCTCGACTGGCTCAGGCGCTTCCGGTACGTCCCGCGGGAGGCGACCGCGATCTCCACCGGTGCTTGCCCTGGTCTTCAGCTCGTCAGCCCCCGGGGGCAGACATTGTGGGGCTTCGACGCGCTTCGCGTGCAGCCGGCCATCCTGGCCGGCCCGGCGTTCGTCGTCATGGCGGTGGCGCGGTTCGGCGGTGGATTCCTCGCCGCCCGGGGCGCTGGTCCGTGGGGCGCCCTCCCGTATGTCCTGTTCACCGCGTATTTGGCACTATGGGTTCCGGGCGTGGCGCGCCATCTCGGCCGCCCGCTGCATGCCGCCCTCGGGACGCACGCGCGCGCGCCGCGTAACCTTGACCCTCCTTCCCCGCCGGGCTAGGATGGCGTAGCCGTCGAGACCATACGACCGCGCCCGACGCAGTGATGCAGTGTCCCCAGTGCCAGGCAGAGAACAAGGACGACCGCCGCTTCTGCGCTTCATGCGGCAGGGCGCTGGCCGTCGCCTGCGCGGCCTGCGGCTTCGTCAACGACGCGGGATCGACGTTCTGCGGCGGCTGCGGCACCGCGCTTTCCAAGGCCAAGCCGGCCGTCCCCGCACCCGCGTCCGCCTACGCGTCCCCCAAGGCGTACACGCCCGCGCATCTCGCGGATCGGATCCTCGGTAGCCGCGCGGCCCTCGAGGGCGAGCGCAAGCAGGTCACCGTGATGTTCGCCGACCTCAAGGGGTCCATGGAGCTCCTTGCCGAGCGCGACCCCGAGGAGGCGCGTCTGATCCTCGACCCCGTGCTCGAGCGCATGATGGAGGCGGTCCACCGCTACGAGGGCACCGTCAACCAGGTCATGGGGGACGGCATCATGGCGCTGTTCGGAGCGCCGGTGGCCCACGAGGATCACGCCGTCCGGGCCGGCTATGCGGCCCTCCGGATGAAGGAAACGATCGGCGTGCTGGCCCAAGAGCTGGAGCTTCGGCTTGGTCTCCGCCCGCAGATCCGGGTGGGCCTGAACTCGGGCGAGGTCGTCGTGCGCGCCATCGGGAGCGACCTCCGGATGGACTACAGCGCCGTGGGCCAGACGACGCACCTCGCCGCCCGCATGGAGCAGCTCGCCACGCCCGGGAGCATTCTCGTCACCGAAGCCTTCACGCGTCTCACCGAGTCGTACCTTCACTTCAAGCCGCTGGGCTTGGTCTCCGTCAAGGGGCTGCCGGAGCCCGTGGACATCTTCGAGCTGTCGGGAGCCGAGCCGACCCGCGCCCGCTTCCAGGCGGCGGCCTCTCGCGGTCTCTCGCGGTTCGTGGGACGCGAAGGGGAGCTCAAGCTGCTCTCCGACTCGCTCGATCGCGCGGAGAGCCGCGCCGGTCAGGTGGTCGCCGTCGTCGGCGAGCCAGGAGTGGGAAAGTCGCGGCTCTTCCACGAGCTGGTGCGGTCATCGCGCATGCGAGGCTGGACGGTACTGGAGACCGGCTCGGTCTCGTACGGCCACATGATGTCCTGGATGCCGGTACGCGACCTGCTGCGCACTCTTTTCCAGATCGACGACCGCGCCGCCCCCGCCGACGTCCAGGCCCAGGTGAGCGCCGGTCTGGTCGCGCTCGACCCCTCACTGCAAGACGTCGTGCCGGCGGTGCTGTGGCTGCTCGACGTGCCGGTGGCTGACCCCCCTTGGGCCGGGCTGGATCCCGAGCAGCGCCGGCAGGCCACCCTCGACGGCGTGCGCCGGATCCTGGTCTGGCAGAGCCGGGTACGGCCGCTCCTGCTGGTGTTCGAGAATCTCCACTGGATCGACGCCGAGACGCAGACATTCCTCAATCGGCTCGTGGACGGTCTGCGGGGCACGCGGATTCTCCTGCTCGTCAACTACCGCCCCGAATACACCCATGGCTGGGCGAACAAGACGTACTACGCGCAAGTTCGGCTCGATCCCCTCGCGCCCGCGAGCGCCGAGGAGCTGCTCCACACCCTCCTGGGTGATGCGCCGGACCTGCTCCGTCTCAAGTCGCTCCTCATCGAGCGGACGCAGGGCAACCCGTTCTTCCTCGAGGAGAGCACCCGTACCCTCATCGAGACGAGGGTCGTGGTCGGTCAGCGCGGGGCCTTTCATCTGGCGAAGCCGCTGTCGAGCATCCGCGTGCCGGCGACGGTGCAGGCGATCCTGGCCGCTCGCATCGACCGCCTGGACCCCGAGGAGAAGCGGATGCTCCAGTCGGCGGCGGTGATCGGCCGCGACTTCTCGCTGCCGCTGCTCCAGGCCATCGTCGGCGGCAACGAGGGCGACCTCGGGAGCAGACTGGCCCGGATGCAGGCCGCGGAGTTCCTCTACGAGTCGAGTCTCTTCCCCGAGATCGAGTACACCTTCAAGCACGTCTTGACCCAGGAGGTTGCCTACGAGGGTTTGCTGCAGGACAAGCGGCGCGCTCTTCATGCCCGAATCCTCGAGGCCATCGAGCGGCTCGCCGCCGACCGACTGGCCAGCGAGATCGAGCATCTCGCCCACCACGCCTTGCGCGGCGAGGTCTGGGACAAGGCGGTGAGCTACCTGCGCCAGGCCGGGACCAAGGCCCTCGAGCGCTCGGCGAGCCGCGAGGCGATGGCCTTCTTCGAGCAGGCCCTCAGCGCGCTCGGACACTTGCCCGAAAATCGCGGCACCATGGAGCAGGGCATCGACATTCGTCTCGACCTGCGCCAGGCCCTGGTGCCCCTGGCCGATCGCGGCCGGATCTTCGATCACATGCAGAAGGCCGAGGGGCTGGCGCGAACGCTGGAAGACGAGCGCCGGCTGAGCTGGATCGCATATGCGTTGGCGCACTACCACTACCTGTCGCACGATCAGGAGCGCGCGCAGGAGGTCGGGCGTCGGGCGCTCGAGCTGAGCAGCGGCGTCGACCTCGCGCACGAGGTCGCGGTGAACGTCCTTCTCGGCTACTCCCTCCACATCACGGGGAACTACCGCCAGGCGACGGAGGTCCTGCGGCGGAACATCGATGTCCTCTCCGGAGACCGGGTGCGCGAGCGATTCGGCTTGCCGATCTTTCCCGCGTTTCCCTCCGTCACCAGCCGTGAGCGGATGGTGCGTTGCCTGGGCGAGCTGGGGGAGTTCACGGAGGGGGTGAGGCTGGGCGAGGAGGGCATGCGGATCGCGGAAGAGATCGACCACGCGACGAGCTTTACGGCCATGTGCCTCGGCTTCGGGACCCTCCTCATGCGCCGGGAAGACCTGGACCGCGCCCTCCCCGTGCTCGAGCGGGGCATGGAGGTAGGCCGGCGCGGCAGCATCTATGTCTACGTGTTCTCGCTCGCCGCCGCGGTGGGGCGGGCGCAGGTGCTCACCGGCCGGGTCAAGGAGGGGCTGGCCCTCATGACCGAGGTTGTGAACGAAGCCGCCTCGAAGGACGCGGCCCTTGGGCAGGCGACCCGCCTGGCCTGGCTGGCGGAGGGGCTCCTCGTGGTGGGCGAGCACGAACCCGCCTGGGACCGGGCGCAGCAGGCGCTGGAGATCTCGCGCCGGTTCAGGGAGAAGGGTCAGGAGGCCTGGACGCTGCACCTGCTTGGCGAGGTCGCGGGCCAGCGCCATCCGGACGACCACGAGACCGCCGAGCGGTTCTATCGCGACGCCATGCTCGCCGCCGAGCCGCTGGGCATGCGCCCGGCGGTGGCCCACTGCCACCTCGGGCTCGGCGAGCTGCACACGCGGGCCGGGCGGCGCGAGGAGGCCCAGGAACACTTGCGGACGGCGTCGGGGCTCTTCCGCGACATGGGGATCGCGTCCTTGCACGCGCGAGCGGAGCGGCACCTCGGCTCGCCGTCCGGATGACGCGAGAGCGCGTCTATCGCTGGCTGGTCCCGCGCGTCGTCGCTCCGCTGGCGGAGCGTCTGCGTCTTCCGGTGTGGACCACCGTGCGCCGCCTCGCCGAGCTCCAGTGGCGGTCGCCGGAGGAGCTGGAGGAACGCGCTCTCGCCCGCCTCCACCCGCTCCTCGAGCACGCCGGGCGCCACGTCCCCCACTATCGACGCCTGTTCGCCGAAGCGGGAATCGACCCGCGGCACGTCAAGTCGGTGAGCGATCTCGCCGGGGTCCCGATCACCACCAAGCGCGAGCTTCGCGCCGGCTTCCCCGGGCTGACGACGGCCGACAACGTCCCCCCGAGCCGGAGGCAACCGATGATGACCTCGGGCTCGACCGGCCTGCCGTTCGAGTTCTACTGGGACCGGGCCGTGCTCCCCGTCCTGGGCGGCACGGACCGGTTCTGGCTGGGCTGGTCGCGGATC
>Ga0137403_10003500_pt1 | contig 18811 bp, 18 predicted proteins | sample CZOMad2_1_16fung_FD_122057 | JGI IMG/M metagenome (GOLD analysis project Ga0137403, IMG submission 122057) | Vadose zone soil fungal communities from Angelo Coast Range Reserve, California, USA - CZOMad2_1_16fungal (Hybrid Assembly) | ecosystem: Environmental > Terrestrial > Soil > Vadose zone...
AGAACCCGGTCACGCTCGACGGCGCGGAGATGCCGCGCTGGGCCTCGTTCCCGGTGCGCGCGGGCGGCGTCCTCAAGATCGGGGCCGCCCGGGCCGGCGTGCGCGCCTATCTCGCCATCTCCGGCGGGCTGGCCACGCCGCTCGTCCTCGGCTCGCGCGCGACCTATCTCCGCGGCGCGCTCGGCGGAATAGCCGGGCGTGCTATCAGAAGAGACGACGTGTTGCCGCTGGGCGCGCCGACTGGCCACGCGGTCGAGAGGCGGGTGCGCGCCGAGCGCATTCCGGCCTATGGCGCGGAGCCCGAGGTCGCCACCATCCTCGGTCCCCAGGCCGATCGCTTCACCCCCGCCGGGATCGCCGCCCTCTTCGAGGGCTCGTATGAGATGCTGCCCCAGTCGGACCGGATGGGCGCGCGCTTCCGGGGTCCGCGCATCGAGCATACGCGCGGCCACGACATCATCTCGGACGGCATCCCGCTGGGCGGGATCCAGGTGATCGGGGACGGGCAGCCCATCGTGCTCCTGGTGGACCGGCAAACCGCCGGGGGTTACACGAAGATCGGCACCGTGTGCTCGTACGAGGTCGGCCGCATCGGGCAGGTCAAGCCCGGGCAGCGGCTCCGCTTCAAGCACGTAGACGTGGCGGAAGCCCATGCTGTCCTCGCGGCGCGCCGCGCCGCGCTCAGTTCCGCGATCGCTTAACCTGTCAACGGAGGCTATGCCATGACACTCGAGACCGCCATCCGCGACTACCAGGCCAAGACGCCCCGCTCCCGCCAGCTCTTCGAGGACGCGCTGCGCGTCATGCCGGGCGGCAACAGCCGTACCACCACCTTCTTCGACCCGTATCCGTTCTACATCGCCCGCGGGGCGGGGGCGCGGATCTGGGACGCGGACGGCAACGAGCGGCTGGACTTCAACGGCAACTATACGAGCTTGATCCTGGGCCACGCCAATCCGACGGTGGTCCAAGCCATCCAGGATGCGGCCGCGCACGGGATGTCCTTCCCCGGGCCCAGCGAGCACGAGATCCGGCTGGCCGAGATCCTCACCCGGCGCATTCCTACCATGGAGGTCATCCGGTTCGCCAACTCCGGCACCGAGGCCACCATGCACGCCATCCGCGTGGCCCGCGCTTTTACCGGAAAGTCGAAGATCGCCAAGTTCGAGGGTGCCTATCACGGCACCCACGACTGGGTGCTGGTGAGCGTGTCGACCGAGGAGGGGCAGGGGGGCTCGCGCAAGCGGCCCAAGTCGGTGGCGTGGTCGGCGGGGGTGCCGGCGGCGGTGATGAAGCACGTGGTGGTGCTGCCGTGGAACGACCTCGACGCCTGTGTGAAGATTCTCGAGAAGGAGGCGGGCGACCTGGCCGCCCTCATCATCGATCCCATGCTCGCCAATGCCGGGATGATCCCGGTGGCGGAGGGCTTCCTCGAGGGGCTGCGCGCGGCCACCGCGAAGCTCGGTATCCTCCTCATCTTCGACGAGGTGATTTCATTTCGGGTGGCGACGGGCGGCGCGCAGGCACGCTTCGGCATCCGGCCCGATCTCACCACGCTGGGCAAGATCATCGGGGGTGGCCTCGCGGTGGGCGCCTTCGGCGGCCGCGCGGAGGTGATGAACTACTACGATCCGCGCGGGGGCAAGGGGCGGATCAACCACGGCGGCACCTTCAACGCGAATCCCCTCACCATGGCGGGCGGCGTGGCCACCATGGAGCAGCTCACGCCGGAGGCGTACGCGCGGCTCGACATCCTCGGCGACCGGCTGCGGACGGGGGTCGCGAAGGCGCTGCGGTCGCTCAAGTATCCCGGCCAGATCACGGGCACGGGCTCGCTCTTCTGGCTGCACCACACCAAGAAGCGGCTCACCGACTACCGCTCGCAGCGGCCCGCCGACCCCACCGCGTCCGTGGAGACCTTCATGGCCCTGATCAACGAGGGCTTCCTGATCTCGCAGCGCGGGCTCGGGGCCTGCTCCCTGGCCATGACCGACGCCGACGTGGACCGCTTCGTGGAGGCGGTGAAGCGGGTCCTCGGGGCCCGCGTGTGAGAGATGCGAGGCGGGCGGCGGCGCTCCTCTTGACGGGCGCCGTCGTCCTCGCCGCCGGTGCGGGGGCGGAGGCCCAGGCGCCGGCCACGAAGACGCCGGCGGCGGCCCCGCGCGCGGGCGGCACCCTCACGCTCTCCTTCCATCCCGAGCCGTCCGCGCTCACTACTATCGCCACCACCGCGGTGCCCACCGCGCTGGTGGCGAGCAAGATCTTCGAGAGCCTGCTCGCCTACGAGGCCGGCATGAAGCCGGTGCCCGCGCTCGCCCAGTCCTGGAGCGTCACCCCCGACGGCCTGACCTGGACCTTCAAGCTTCAGCGGGGGGTGAAATTTCACGACGGCAAGCCCTTCACCAGCGCGGACGTGAAGTTCTCCGTGGAGAAGATCGTCCGCCCGCTCCACTCCCGCGGGCGCGCCAATTTCCGCGACCTCCGCGCCATCGAGACGCCCGACGACCACACCGTGGTGTTCCGGCTCTCGGCGCCCCAGGCGCATTTCCTGTCGGTGTTCCAGCCCACCGAGGTGCCGATATTCCCCCGGCATATCCTCGAGAACGAGACGGACTTCCGGAAGAGCGCCTTCAACAATCAGCCGGTGGGGACGGGGCCCTTCAAGCTCACCGAGTGGGCGCGCGGGAGCTATCTGGTGCTCGGCAAGAACCCGGACTACTGGAAACCCGGGCGGCCGTATCTCGACCGCATCATCTACAAGGTGATCCCGGATGGCGGCGCGCGGGTAGCCGCGCTCGAGACGGGCGAGGTGGATCTGGCGCCGTCGGGCGCGGTGCCGGAGGCCGAGATCGGACGGCTCGTCAAGCTCCCGCATCTGGCCGCCACCGACCGGGGCTACGAGGCGCTCGGGCCGCTGATGTGGCTGGAGCTGAACCTCCGCGACAAGCATCTCGCCGACCTCCGGGTCCGGCGCGCCCTCGCCCAGGCCATCGACAAGAAGGTGGTGGTGGACACCATCTGGTTCGGCGTGGGGAAGCCCGCCACCGGCCCCATCGTCAGCGGCAACTCCACCTTCTACAACCCGGCGGTGCGGCGCTATCCCTTCGACCCCGCCGCCGCGGAGCGGCTGCTCGACGAGGCGGGCTTCCGGCGCGGCGCGGGCGGGATCCGCTTCGAGCTGACGCAGGATTACCTCCCCTACGGGGAGAACTGGGTGCGCCTGGCCGAGTACGTGAAGCAGGCGCTGGGCAAGGTCGGCATTCGCGTCACCACGCGCGCGTCCGACCTGCCGGGCTGGCTCAAGCGCGTCTACACCGACTGGGACTTCCAGCTCACCTCCACCTTCAGCAACAACTACGCCGATCCGGCGATCGGGGTCGAGCGGACCTATATCTCGACGAATATCCTCAAGGGCGTGCCGTTCACCAATTCGATGGGCTACAACAATCCCGCGGTGGACCACCTCTTCGCAGCGGCGGGGCGCGAGTTGAATCCCGCGGTACGAGTCCAGCAGTACAAGAAAGTGCAGGAGATCCTGGTCGAGGATCTGCCCGTGCTCTGGCTCATGGAGATGGGCACCACCACCGTGTACAACCGGCGCGTGCAGGACGTGTTCCGCGGCCCCATCGCCCTGTATTCCAGCTTCGATCAGGTGTGGCTGAGCAAGTAGCGCGCGCGTAGCCCGCAGAACTCGCCCGCGGGCGTAGGCCGCAGAAGCGGCCCGCGGGCGTAGCCCGCAGAACCTGGAGGACGGCAGCATGAAAAACGACGAAGTGGTGCACCGGACGGTGGAAGGACAGCGCTGGAAGGCGACCGCCACCGAGGGCGTGGAGTACTGCGGGCTGCGGAGCCATGGAATCGACGGGGGCGCGTCGTTCCTGGTGCGCATCGCCCAGGGCGCGCGGGTGCCGCTGCACGACCACCCGGGCGGCGAGGAAATCTACGTGGTGGGCGGCCGGGCGCGCATCGGCGGGCAGCCGGTGAAGACCGGCGACTACTTCTGGACTCCGCCGGGCGGCCGGCACGACCTGGTGGCCGACGAGGAGACCCTCATCTTCGTGAGCGCGCCCCGCGGGGTCCAGTTCCTCGAGTGAGCCCGCAATTGCGGGCTCCGCGCCCTTCGGTTAAGATGACGCGGGCGTTCTGATGACCGCACACGACTCCGGCCCGCTCAAGCGCACGCCGCTCTTCGACGTTCACGTCAAGGCCGGAGCGAAGATGATTCCCTTCGGCGGCTGGGAGATGCCCGTGCAGTACGTGGGCATCGTCGAGGAGCACCGAGCCGTTCGCTCCGCCGTCGGCCTTTTCGACATCAGCCACATGGGCGAGTTCGAGGTGGGCGGCCGCTCCGCCCTCGCCGCGGTGCAGCGCCTCTGCACCAACGACGCCGCCCCCCTCACGGAGGGCCAGGTGCAGTACTCGCTGCTCTGCTATCCCGAGGGCGGCATCGTGGACGATCTGACCCTCTACCGCGTCGCCGCGGACCGCTACATGCTCACGGTGAACGCGTCCAATATCGACAAGGACTGGGGCTGGGTGACCGAGCACGAGCCGGGCGCCGCCTGGAAGAACGTGAGCGCCGAGACGGCCCTCCTGGCCGTGCAGGGCCCGAAGGCCGAAGGGCTCGTACAGCGGCTCGCCGACACCGACGTGGTCTCGATCCGCTACTACCACTTCGCGAAGGGCAAGGTGGCGGGAGTGCCCGCCCTCATCTCCCGCACCGGCTATACCGGGGAGGACGGTTTCGAGCTCTATGTCCCCGCCGCGGAGGCGGCACCGCTCTGGCACGCTCTCATGGAGGCGGGCCGGCCCGACGGCATCCGCCCCATCGGGCTCGGCGCCCGCGACACCCTGCGGCTCGAGATGAAGTTCGCCCTCTACGGCAACGACATCGACCAGACCACGAACCCGCTCGAGGCCGGACTCGGCTGGGTGGTCAAGCCCGCGAAAGGCGAGTTCATCGGGCGGGCGGCCATCGAGGCCCTCCGCGCCCGGGGCGTGGCGCGCAAGCTCATCGGCTTCGAGATGGTCGAGCGCCAGGTGCCGCGCCACGGCTACCGCATCCTCAAGGACGGCGCGGCGGTGGGGCTGGTAACGTCGGGATCGTTCTCGCCGAGCCTGGAGCGCGGCATCGGCATGGGGTATGTGCGCGCGGACCTCGCCGCCGTGGGCAGCGAGTGGGACGTCGAGATCCGCGGCGCGAGCCAGCGGGCCCGTGTCGTCCGCACGCCGTTCTATCCTTCCAAGGCCAAGAAGTAGGGGGGCGTGATGTCCAATGTTCCGGCGGACCTGAAGTACACGAAAGAGCACGAGTGGGCGAAGATCGAGGGCGACCGCGCCCGCATCGGAATCACCGACTTCGCCCAGGAGCAGCTCGGTGACGTGGTATTCGTCGAGCTGCCCAAGGTGGGCGCCAAGGTCACCAGCATGTCGACCTTCGGCGTGGTGGAGTCGGTGAAGGCGGTATCGGATCTTTTCGCCCCGCTCACCGGCGAGGTGGTGGAGGTCAATGCCGAGCTGCCCAAGAAGCCGGAGACGGTGAACCGCGATCCTTATGGCCAGGGCTGGATGCTCGTGATCCGCATGGCCAAACCCGCCGAGGCGAGCGCGCTCCTGAGCGCGGCCCAGTACGAGCAGCTCATCGCCGACAGCGGCCACTAGCCCCGACGGGCACGGTATAAAGGAACGCCATGCGCTATATCTCGAATACCCCCGCCCAGCAGAAGGAGATGCTGGGTCGGATCGGCGCGGCCAGCATCGAGGCGCTGCTCGCCAACGTGCCCGCCAAGGCGCGGCTGTCCCGCCCGCTCGGACTGCCCGCCGCGATGGCGGAGACGGACCTCGTGCGCCACCTGCGCGCGCTCGCCGCGAAGGACGCCTCCGCCGACGACTACGCGTGCTTTCTCGGCGCCGGCGCCTACGACCACATCGTGCCGAGCCCGATCAACCACCTCATCTCCCGAGGAGAATTCTTCACCGCCTATACGCCCTATCAGCCCGAGGCAAGCCAGGGCACGCTCCGCAGCATCTTCGAGTACCAGACCATGATGGCGGAGCTGACGGGGATGGACGTCGCCAACGCGTCCATCTACGACGGGGCCTCCTCGCTGGCGGAAGCGGTGCTCATGGCCCATGCCGTCACCGGGCGGAATGAGACCGCCTTCAGCCGGGGCATCAATCCCCTGTACGGCCAGGTGGTCGAGACCTATTGCGAGGGGCCGGACCTCCGCCTCAAGCGGGTGCCGCTGGCGGACGGTGTCACCGATCTCGACGCGCTCCGGCGCGCGGTGACGGAGCGCACCGCGGCGGTGGTGGTGCAGTACCCGAACTTCCTCGGCTGCCTCGAGGACGTCCGCGAGGCGGGGGCGATCGCCCACGCCAAGGGCGCGCTCCTCGTGGTGGCGGCGGACCCGGTGAACCTCGGCTTCCTGACCCCGCCGGGCGCCCTCGGCGCCGACATCGTGGTGGGGGAGGGACAGGGGCTGGGTGTGCCTCTCAGCTATGGCGGGCCGAACCTGGGCGTCTTCGCCTGCCGCGCGGAGCTCGTGCGCCGCATGCCCGGCCGGCTGGTGGGCGCCACCGTGGACCGCGACGGCCACCGCGGCTATGTCCTCACCCTCCAGACGCGCGAGCAGCACATCCGCCGCGAGAAGGCCACCTCGAACATCTGCACCAACGTGGCGCTCTGCGCCCTCATGGCGACGATCTACGTCGCGATCATGGGCAAGCAGGGCCTGCGGCGGGTGGGTGAGCTCGCGACCGCCAAGGCCCACTACGCGGCGGAGCGATTCGCGGGGGTCCCTGGTGTCCGGCTGAGTCACCGCGCGCCCTTCTTCAAGGAGTTCGCCCTCGAGCTGCCCACGGCGCCGGACCGCGTGGTCAAGCGCTTGCTCAAGGACCGCATCCTCGCGGGCGTGCCCCTCAAGCTCTTCGACCGCGGCGCCAAGAACGCGCTGCTGGTCGCGGTGACCGAGCGGCGGACCAAGGAAGAGATCGATGCCTATGCCGCGGCGCTGGCCGCCGCGGTGGCGTAGGCGGCCCGCCATGGAAGCCAGGCCCTCCTACGACAAGCTGATCTTCGAGCTTTCCGCCCCCGGCCGCTTCGCCCACTCGCTGCCCGCGCTGGACGTGCCGTCGGCCGATCCCGCCACCCTCGTGCCGGCCCAGTTCGTCCGCGCCACTCCGCCCGAGCTGCCCGAGGTGTCCGAGGTGGACGTGGTCCGCCACTACTCGCGGCTAAGCCAGATGAACTACGGGGTGGACACGCACTTTTACCCGCTCGGCTCCTGCACCATGAAATACAACCCCAAGATCAACGAGGACATGGCGCGGCTGCCGGGCTTCCTGCGCCTCCATCCGCTGGCTCCGGAGGCGGCCAGCCAGGGGGCGCTCCAGCTCATGTGGGAGCTGGCCCGCGACCTCGCCGAGATCTCGGGTATGGACCACGTCTCGCTGCAGCCCGCCGCGGGCGCCCAGGGCGAGTTCGCGGGCGTGCTCATGATCCGCGCCTGGCACCTTTCGCGCGGGGAGCGACGGCACAAGGTGCTGATCCCCGATTCCGCCCACGGCACGAACCCCGCCACCACCGCGCTGGCCGGCTATCAGGTGGTGCAGCTCAAGTCGGACGAGGGGGGCGAGGTGGATCTGGCCGACCTCGAGCGGCATCTCGACGAGGACGTGGCCGCCTTCATGATCACCCAGCCGAACACGCTGGGGCTCTTCGAGTCCAAGATCCACCAGATCACCGAGATGTGTCACGCCAAGGGCGTGCAGGTCTACATGGACGGGGCGAACTTCAACGCCATCCTCGGCATCACGCGCCCTGGCGATCTCGGCTTCGACGTGTGCCACTTCAACCTGCACAAGACCTTCACCACGCCGCATGGCGGGGGAGGGCCGGGGTCGGGGCCGGTGGGCATCAAGGCGCATCTGGCCCCCTTCCTGCCCACGCCGGTGGTGGTGAAGGATGAGGACGGCAGCTACTCACTGGACTGGAACCGGGCCCAGTCGATCGGCAAGCTTCAGGCGTTCTGGGGCAACTTCGGCATGCTGGTGCGCGCCTACACCTATATCCGCACCATGGGCCCGGACGGCCTGCGCGCGGTCTCCGAGAACGCGGTGCTGAACGCCAACTACATCCTCAAGCGCCTCGAGGGCGCCTATGACCGTGCCACCCCGGGCCCGTGCATGCACGAGTGCGTGGTCTCGGCGCGACGCCAGAAGAAGCTCGGCATCTCCGCGACCGACATCGCCAAGCGGCTGCTCGACCTGGGTTTCTACGCGCCGACCACGTACTTCCCCTTGATCGTCGAAGAAGCGTTGATGATCGAGCCCACCGAGACCGAGTCCAAGGAGACGCTCGACCAGTTCTGCGACGCGATGATTCAGATCGCCCGGGAGGCGGAGACCAATCCCCATCTGCTCCACGAGGCGCCGGTGACCACCTCGGTGCGGCGGCTCGACCAGACGCTTGCCGCGCGCCAGCCCGTTCTTCGTTGGAATGCGGGGGCCTAGACATGGCCCCCGCACTCCCCCCGTCCGCGGACAGTCGCACGGCAGCTCGTGTTTGGTTGGAATGCGGGGGCCTAGACATGGCCCCCGCACTCCCCCCGTCCGCGGACAGTCGCACGGCAGCCCGTGTTTGGTTGGAATGCGGGGGCCTAGACATGGCCCCCGCACTCCCCCCGTCCGCGGCCAATCGCACGGCAGCCCGTGTTTGGTTGGAATGCGGGGGCCTAGGGATGGCCCCCGCACTCCCCCCATCCGCGGACACTCCCCTGGGGACGTGACCGAAAGATTCCGGCTGCTCGTCACCGAGCCGCTCGACGGCGCCGCCAACATGGCGCTGGACGAGGCGCTGCTGCTCTCCCGCCTGGGTGGCGACGGGCCGCCGAGCCTTCGCTTCTTCGCCTGGGATCCCGCCACCATCTCGCTGGGCTATGGCCAGCGGCTCGACGGTCGAGTGGACGTGGACGCGGCCGCCGCCATGGGCATCGGTCTCGTGCGTCGGTCCACCGGAGGCAGCGCCATCCTCCACGAGGGGCCGGACCTGGAGGTCACCTACAGTGTGACCGCGGCGGCGGGCGATTTCCCGGGCGCCGACGATCTCCTCGAAACTTACCAATGGATTGGTCAAGCCCTGGAGTCCGGCCTCCGCGCCCTCGGCGCGCCGGTGGCCATGGTGCCGGTGCGACCGTCCGATCCGCGGAGCATGCCGGCCTTCTGCTTCGCGCGCACCGGCTCGTACGAGCTGGAGGTGGACGGGCTCAAGGTGGTGGGCAGCGCCCAGCGCCGGCAGGGGACGGGCTTCCTCCAGCACGGCGCGGTGATGCTCGGGGCCGATCCCGCGCGACTGTGGCGCGTCTTTCCCGGTGGCGGGGATCCCCTCGCGGGCATGACCACGCTGGAGACGCTGCTGGGCCGGCGGCCCTCCTTCGATGCCACGGTGGCCGCGCTCGCCGAGGGTTTTCGCTCCGCGCATGGGCTCACCCTCGAGCCCGGCGGCCTCACCTCCGCGGAGACCGCGCTCGCCGCCACGCTCGCGCGGGACAAGTACGGCTCGGCCGACTGGACCCGGGCCGGCCGCATCGCCACGCTCCTATGACCGAGGCGCCGCGCGAGTATCCCGACGCGCCACGGGTGGGCGTGGGGGCGGTCGTCCTCGACGGCGATCGCGTGCTGCTGGTGCAGCGCGGCCACCCCCCGTCCCAGGGGAAGTGGAGCCTGCCCGGCGGCCTGGTGCATCTGGGCGAGCGGCTCGAGGACGCGGTCCGCCGCGAGGTGGCCGAGGAGTGCGGCCTCACCGTGCGCGTGCTCGATATCTGCGGCGTGATTGATCGGATAGTGTGTGATCCGGCGGGGCCGCGCGCGGCCGCTCCCGGCGGCGCCGCGCGCGTCCGGTACCACTGGGTGATCGTGGACTATGTCGCGGAGCCGGCGGGCGGCGCCGTCCGCGCGGGTAGCGATGCCGCCGAAGCGCGCTGGGTCCCCGTGGCCGACCTCGCGCGCTACGACACCACCGATGGCCTGGCCGACATGATCCACCGCGCCGTCGCGACCCGCGCGACGAGCGAAAGGAGAGGCGACCGATGAGAGTGTCCGTCCAGATCCGGAAGCCCCTGGAGGCGCGCACCGACGTGCTCGTGCTGGGACGCCACAGCGACGAGGCACGGCCCGGGCCCGAGCTGGCGGCGGTGGACGCGCGGCTGGGCGGACTCCTCTCGCGGGTGCTCGCCGCCGAGAAGTTCGAGGGCAAGCCGGGTCAAGTCTCCTACCTCTTCAGCAATGGCAAGCTGCCCGCCGCGCGCGTGATGGTGGTGGGACTGGGCCCGCGTCGGGGGGCGGGCGCCGATGCCGCGCGCAATGCCGCTGCCACCGCGGGGCGCCGCGCGCGCGACCTCGGTGCCGCCACCGTGGCGATGTACTTCGCCGTGGAGGGACTGCCGGCGCGCGCCCGCGCCCAGGCCACGGTGGAGGGCGCGCGGCTGGGCACGTACCGGTTCGACAAGTACCTCAAGGAGAAGAGCGCCAAGACGCTCGCCGGCCTGACGGTGCTCGAGCCGGACGCGCGCCAGGGCGCGGCCGCCCGCGAGGGCGCGCGGCTCGGCGAGATCGGCGCCGACGCCACCAGCCTGGCGCGCGACCTCGTCAACGAGCCCGCCAACGTGGTGACGCCGGCCCACCTCGCCGAGCGCGGCCGCGAGATCGCCAAGGCCGGCCGCCTTCGCGTCCGTGTGCTGGACCGCGAGGACTGCGCCAAGCTCGGCATGGGCGCGTTTCTCGGCGTCGCGCAGGGCAGCCAGGAGCCGCCCCAGTTCATTCACCTCACCTATGCGCCCCGCCGCCGCGCCCGGCGCAAGGTGGTGATCATCGGCAAGGGCATCACCTTCGACTCCGGCGGCCTCGATCTCAAGTCCGCCGACGGGATGCTGCGCATGAAGGACGACATGGCGGGCGCCGCCGCCGTCCTCGGCCTTTTCCAGGCGCTGCCCAGGCTGCGCCTCCCCATCGAGGTCCATGGCCTCATCGCCGCCACCGAGAACATGCCGTCGGGCACCGCCCAGCGGCCGGGGGACATCGTCCGCGCGCTGAACGGGCTCACCATCGAGATCGGGAATACCGATGCCGAGGGCCGGCTCACGCTGGCCGACGCGCTGTCCTACGCGGCCAAGGAGATCAAACCCGACGAGATGGTCGACATGGCCACCCTCACCGGGGCGGTGGTGATCGCGCTGGGCCAGCAGGTGACCGGGCTCTTCGCGACCCAGGACAGTCTCGCCGAGCGCCTCCTCGCAGGCGCCGAGGCGGCGGGCGAGCGGATGTGGCGGCTTCCCCTCCACGACGACTACAAGGAAGGGCTCAAGAGCGACATCGCCGACCTCAACAACGTCTCGAGCCAGCGGGGCGCGGGCTCCATCGTGGCGGCGCTCTTCATGCGGGAGTTCACCGACGGGGTGCCGTGGGCGCATCTCGACATCGCGGGCACCGCGCTATCCGAGCGGGACGGGACCCTGGGCCCCAAGGGCGGCACCGGCGTGACGGTGCGCACCCTCATCGCCTACCTCACCCGGGCCGCCGGCAGCCGGCGCTAGGGCGGAAGCGCGATGGCGGGTGCGGTGGATCTGCACTCCCACACGACGGCCTCGGACGGCACCCTGTCGCCGCGGGAGCTGGCCCGGGAGGCGGCGCGCCGCGGTGTGCGCATTCTCGCGGTCACGGACCACGACTCCACCGAGGGCCTGGCGGAGGCCCTGGCGGAGGCGGAGACGCTCCGGCCGCTCGCCATCGTGCCCGGCATCGAGATCAACTGCGACGTCGAGGGCGGCGAGATCCACGTCCTCGGCTATGGCATGGACTACGAGGTCCCCTGGTTTCAGGAGTTCTGCCGCGCCCAGCGCGCGGAGCGCCGCGAGCGCGTGTACCGGATGGCGGAGCGCCTCGCCACGCTGGGTATGCCCATCGATCCGGAGGCGGTGTTCGCGATCGTCAAGGAGGGCTCGGCGGGGCGCCCGCACGTGGCCCAGGTCATGGTGGAGCGTGGCTACGTGAAGAGCGTGCGCGACGCTTTCGACCGGTATCTCGCCGCGGGCAAACCGGGTCATGTGCCGCGCAAGAAGCTCACGCCCGTGGAGGCGGTGCGACTGCTGCGCCGCGCGGGCGGCGTGCCCGTCTTCGCGCACCCGGGGCTGGCCGGCCGTGACGACCTCATACCCGCCCTGATCCGGGCCGGGCTCATGGGGATCGAGTGCTACTATCCCGAGCACTCCGCGGCCAGAACCGGCTCCTACGTGGAGCTTTGCCGTCAGTACGGCCTGGTGGCCACCGGCGGCTCCGATTTTCACGGGCCGCGCGTTCGCGCGAGCCAGCTCGGCGACCCGGCCATCCCACTCGCCGTCTGGGAGGCGCTGTCAGCCCGGATCGCCGAGGCGCGAGCCGCTCGCCCCGCCTGAACCGGCGAGTAACCTTTACACGCCGCGTGACCAGGCTGACTCCCCCGTCGGGAGCCTCGCTCGCAAAATCAATCAGTTCGAGATAGGAACGCCCTTTGCTTCTCATCTGGGCGGGAGGGTTTGACCATGACCCAGCGCATACGATTCCTGTGCCTGACCGCGGTGCCGGCCGTCCTCGCGGCATCCCTGCTCATGGGCTCGCCCGTGCCGGCCGCCGACGATTCCAAGGTCAAGGGCGCGACCCAGCAAGTGGAGACGGGCGCGAAGAAGATCGGCCAGGGTGAGGTGGGCAAGGGCGTCGAGGAGACGGCCAAGGGCGTGGGCAAGACCGTCGAGGAGGGCGCCAAGTACACGGGCGAGAAGTTCAAGGAGGCCGGCAAGGCCGCGGAGCCGCCGGCCAAGAGCTCCTGGCAGCACGTGAAGGAAGGCGCCTCCTCGTTCGGCCATTCGGTCAAGAACTTCTTCACCAAGCTCTTCAGCGGCTGATGCCCATGCGCCGCGTCCTCGTCCTGACATCCGCGCTGCTGATGGTCTGCCTCGCCGGCGCGCCGGAGGGCGCGGCGAGTGCGCTCACCGATCAGTTCAAGGGGGACCTCGAGCGCGTGCTCAGCGCCATCGAGGAGACGGGCAAGAACGGGCTGGACGCGGCGCGGCGCCACGAGGCCATCCGGGCGGTGGCGGAGCCGGTGTTCGACTGGCGCGAGATGGCGAGCCGCTCGCTGGGCGTGCACTGGCAGGCGCGCAGCGAGGCCGAGCGGACGGAATTCGTGGACCTGTTTCGCGACCTCATCCAGCGCTCCTATATCACCCAGGTGGAGCGCTATAGCGGGGAGCCGGTGCGTTTCACGGGGGAGAAGGTGGACGGGAACCTCGGTCTCGTCAACACGCGCGTCGTCACCCGGCAGAGCAAGGAAGTCCCGATCGACTACCGGTTGTTGAATCGGGACGGGCGCTGGCGCGTCTACGACGTGCTGGTGGAGGGGGTGAGCCTGATCGGCAACTTCCGCACCCAGTTCGACAAGGTGATCCGCACGTCGGGCTACGGTGATCTCATCCAGCGCCTCAAGGCCAAGGGCTCCGCGGCTCAGTCGTAGTTCGGGAACATCCGGGCGAAGGTCGCGGCGTCCGTCCGGGCCTTGAAGTAGGGCATCTGTCGCGCCGACCACTCGGGCCCGCCGCGAAAGACGATGGCGGCCTCCGCGAGGGTGCGGCCGCCCTCGTCGAAGAGCGCGCAGGCCGTCCGCCAGAAGGTGCGCTTCCGATCCACCGGCGTGACGTCGGCGAAGCGCCCCGCCGCGAACAGCACGCCCGTCGCAGGCAGGGGCGAGGCGCGGAGCGTCACCTGGATCCGGTTGGTGAGGCCTCCCTCCCGCATCATCAGGGCGCCCAGCCACCATGCGACCTCGTCGAGCAGCACCGGGGCGAGCGCGGCGTGGGCCCGGGCCGCGTCGAGCCGCCAGGGCTCACGAGGCACCAGGCGCGCCCAGACGCCCTCCGCGTCGAAGCGGAGTGCCTGCTGAAGTCCCAGGGGATTGCGCGCTCCGCAGGCGAGGCAGTCGTCCGACATCGGCAGCGCGGTCCCGGCGCGCGGTTCCCACTTCGGCGGCGCGGCTCCCGGCGTCGTCGTCGACGGCCGCACCGAAGCCGAGGTCAGGGTCTGGCCGTCCTGGAGAATGGTGATCACCGCACCCTCGGCGCCCGCGGAGCCCTCGAGCACCAGCGCGGTGGCCACGGGCACCGACGAGGTGAGCCGGGCCTCGATCACCCGCGGCTCGTCGCGCGTGCCGAGGGCACGGCTCCCGGCGTCGAGAATGGCGGCGAGACCGCCGCCGTGCACGATGCCGGGCCAGCTCTGCAGTACTGCGGGCGCGTCGAAGCGCCCACGCCCGCCGGGACCGAGCGCGGCGGCGGCGGCGAGCGCGTCGGCGACGGTAATCAGGCGTGAGCCCGCGTGCTATACTTCGCGCGTCTCATGGCGGCCGTCATTCTACTGTTTCGCCCCGCCCCGCCGCAACGCACATGACCTCGGCCATCCCGCTGCTCGTGAGCCGGCCGTTCCTCCAGGCCATGCTCATGAACTTCCTCTTCTTCATGGGCATGAACCTCTTCCTCCTCCTGCCCATCCACGTGCAGCAGATGGGCGGCGACGAGGCGCACGTGGGACTCGTCCAGGGCGCGTACAGCCTGGCCGGGATCCTCTTCCAGCCCCTGGTGGGACTGTGGGTGAATCGCCTGGGCCGCGGCTTCTTCATGCGCCTGGGCGCGCTGCTGCTCGCGCTCTCGGCGGTGGGCTTCGTGCTGAGCCATTCCATCCCGCTCCATGCGGTGCTGCGCGCCCTGCAGGGGCTCGCCTTCTCCGCCTTCTTCGTGGCGAACTACATCCACATCGTGGATCTGGTGCCGGTGGACCGCCGGGGCTGGGCGCTCGGCATCTTCGGCCTCTCCGGCCTCACCTCCACCGCGCTGGCCCCGCTCCTCGGCGAGGCGGTGGTCCGGCACGCGGGCTTCCGCTGGTGCTTCGTTCTGGCCGCGCTCCTGGCCGGCGGGGCGTTCGCCATCATCCTGCGCACGCGGGGAATCCGTCCGCCCGCGCCCGGCGGCGGCCCGGGCCTCGAGGAGCTCCGCGAGGGCCTGCGGGAGCTCCTCCGCGTGCACATGGTGCTCGGTTTCTTCTTCGGCCTGGGTACGGGGACCGTGTTCACCTTCCTGCCCACGTTCGCCGAGCAGCTCGGCGTGACCGGCCTCGGCCTCTTCTACACCGCCTACGCCGCCTCCGCGGTGGCGGTGCGCGTCTTCGGCGGCAACCTCATCGACACCCGGGGCCGGCGCGCCGTGATCGTGCCGTGCATGATCATCTTCGCCGCCGCGGTGTGTATCTTCGCCCTCCTCGCGGGGTCGGTGGGGCCGGGGGTGCGCGTGCCCGTGCTGTCGTTCATCGTCCTCGCCGGTCTCCTGGGCGGCGGGGCGCACGGATTTCTCTATCCCGCGCTGTCCGCGCTGCTGGTGGACGTCACCCCTGAGGCGCGGCGGGCCAGCGCGGTGGGAATATTCAGCGCGGTGTGCTTGCTCGGCAACGCGGTAGGTGCCGTCGCCTTCGGCTACATCGCGCACGGGGTCGGCTACACCCCCATGTGGATCGCGCTGGCGGTGGTCATGGCCGGCGGCATCGTCGCGAGCTTCCGGCTCGCGCCGGGGCCGGGCGCGGTCCGGGCCGCCGAGAGTCCCTCCACTGCGCGCGCCGTGCCGGGGGCCGCCGTCGCGGAGCTCCGCGCCGACCGCTGAGTTGACTTGCCCCGGGGTGCGGCCGATACTGCGTGGGCGCTCGCGCGGAGGGCGGACAGCGGGCGCGGAGGACGGTCATGCCCAACGCGAGACGACGGATGCCGGCGCTGGCCCTGCTGATCGGCGGTGGCGTGCTCCTCGTGGCCGTGAGCGGCCGCGGCGACACGCCGGCTCCGCGCGCCGCTGGCGCGCAGGAGGTCACGGTGCTCGGGGTGGTGGTGAGCCCCCAGACCGGCGTGCCCACCGTCGTCCTGCAGGGCCGGCGCGACGGACGCACCGTCGCGATATCCATCGGGCCCGCCGAAGCCACCGGCATCGCGTTCCCGCTGGCGAAGCGCACGCCCCCGCGCCCGCTCACCCACGATCTCTTCCTCACTCTCTTCGGGCGGCTCGACGTGACCGTCACCCGCGTGGTGATCACCGACCTGCGCGACGACATCTACTACGCGGTGCTCCACCTCGGCGCGCGCGGCGAGAGCCTCGCGCTGGACGCGCGCCCCTCCGACGCCATCGCCCTGGCCATTCGCGCGGGCGCGCCGGTGCTGGTGGAGGAGCGGGTGTTCGAGAAATCGGAGCGCGTGCCGTCGCCACCGCCGCCCAGCGGGCCGAGGATCTGACGGTGGCCAACGAGCTGCCTCGAGAGGCCGGCCCGTCGGGGCGCGCCACCCCGCCCGAGCCGGAGGGCCAGCAGTGGGCCATCCAGCGCCGGATCGAAGACGTCTTCACCAAGCTGGGGGAAAAGTTCGGCGATCTCAGCGGCCGGGTGGTGGTGACGATCAAGCCGGAGACGCCGTTCGAGCACATCGGCGGGATCCCGCAGGCCAAGGCCGCCATCCGCGGCTTCACCACCGCGCTCACCGAACCCGACCTCTATCTCAAGTGGGGAATCAACCCGCCCCGGGGCATCCTCCTCTACGGTCCGCGCGGGACCGGCAAGACCATGCTCGCGCGCGCGCTCGCCACCAGCGCGGGAGCCATCTTCTACCACCTCAAGATGATGAACCTCACCTCGAAGTTCGGTCCCAACACCGGCGAGCTGCTCCAGGAGATCATCAACATCGCGAAGACCGAGGGCAAGGCGGTGGTATACCTCGACGAGGCCAATGCACTCTCGCTCGAGCACCTGCTGCCGCCCGCCGCGGCCCGCGAGTCCAGCGCGCGCCTGGTGGCCGCGCTCTGCGAGAAGCTCGACGGGCTCGACGAGTCCTCGCGCATCCTGGTGGTGGCCTCCACCAACCGCACCGACTCGGTGGACCGCGCCCTCGTGGAGCCCGGCCGCCTGGACCGGCTGGTCGAGGTGGCCCTGCCCGACGGCGCCGCCCAGCAGGAGATCCTCCAGCTCGTGCGGCAGCGCGCGGAGGCCAAGGCGGGGCGCCCGCTCTTCGACGAGATCGACTACCGCTCGCTGCTGCCCCCGATGGGCGGGATGAGTGGCGCGGAGATCTCGGAGGTGTTCCGGCGCGCGCTCGAGCAGAAGGTGCAGGCGGCGGGCGAGGGGCGGGACGCCGGGCTGGTCACCACGCCGGATCTCCTCCAGCAGCTGGACGGCTATCGGCGGATCCGGGAGATCGTGGAGAAGACCCGCTACGGCCAGTACCTCTGATCGGCGGCCGCCGCCCTCGATGCCGTCCCACACCAGCATCCGCGTGCGCTACAAGGACACCGACACCATGTCGGTGGTCTACTACGGCAACTACCTCACCTTCTTCGAGGTCGCGCGCGTGGAGTATCTGCGCGAGCGGGGCCTGCCCATGTCGGAGGTGGACCGGCGCATTCACATGCCGGTGGTGGAGGCCTGCGTGCACTATGCCCGGCCCGCCCTGCTCGACGATCTCCTCGACGTCACCTCTCGCGTGAGCGAACGGCGGCGCGCCAGCTTCACCTTCAAGTACGAGATCCACAATGAGAAGCGCGAGCTGGTCGCTCACGGCCACACCCGCCACGCGTGCTGGGACCCCGCGTCCCAGAAGATGATCGCGCTGCCCGACTGGCTCAAGGAGATCATGCCCGATGGCGACCTCGACCCCCCCACCGTCCGATCCTAGCCCGCCGCGCCCGATCGGGGCGGTGGCCGCCGACCTCGGCCTCGCCGAGTCGGAGTGGCTGCCCTACGGCCGCACGAAGGCCAAGGTCCACCTGAGCGCGCTGGAGGCGCGTCGGAGCCGGCCCGACGGCAAGCTCGTGGTCGTCTCCTCCATCACGCCCACTCCGGCGGGGGACGGCAAGACCACCATGACCATCGGGCTGGGCCAGGCGCTCTGGACCGCGGGCGCGCGGCCGGTGATCGCCCTGCGCGAGCCGTCCATCGGGCCGACGCTCGGCCTCAAGGGCGGCGGCACCGGCGGCGGGCGGTCGCAGATCGTGCCCATGGACGAGATCAACCTGCACTTCACCGGGGACTTCCACGCCATCACCGCCGCCAACAATCTCCTGGCCGCCGCGCTGGACAACCACCTCCATCACGGCAACGCGCTCGGCATCGACGTGCGCCAGGTGCTCTGGAAGCGGGCGCTGGACATCAACGATCGCGCGCTGCGCAAGGTGGTGGTGGGCCTGGGCGGACGCATGGACGGGGTGCCCCGGGAGGGCGGCTTCCTCATCACCGCCGCCTCCGAGATCATGGCCGTGCTCTGCCTCGCCGAGAACCTGGCGGACCTCAAGCAGCGGCTGGGCCGCATGGTGGTGGCGCTCACCCGGGACGGCAAGGCGCTGCCCGCGGACGCGCTGCACGTGACCGGCGCGATGGCCGCGCTGCTGCGCGACGCCATACACCCCAATCTCGTGCAGACCATGGAGGGCACGCCCGCGCTGGTGCATGGGGGCCCCTTCGCCAATATCGCGCACGGGTGCAACTCGGTGCTGGCGACCCGGCTGGCCCTGAAGCTCGGCGACGTGTGCCTCACCGAGGCCGGGTTCGCCACCGACCTGGGGGCGGAGAAGTTCTTCGACATCAAGTGCCGCCTGGCCGGGCTTCGGCCCGATGCGGTCATGATCGTGGCCACGGTGCGGGCCCTCAAGTACCACGGCGGTGTGCCGGTTCCCGAGCTTGGCAAGGAAAACGTCGAGGCCCTCGTGCGTGG
>Ga0137403_10003501_pt1 | contig 18809 bp, 14 predicted proteins | sample CZOMad2_1_16fung_FD_122057 | JGI IMG/M metagenome (GOLD analysis project Ga0137403, IMG submission 122057) | Vadose zone soil fungal communities from Angelo Coast Range Reserve, California, USA - CZOMad2_1_16fungal (Hybrid Assembly) | ecosystem: Environmental > Terrestrial > Soil > Vadose zone...
CCTTCTGGACCCCGTACCATCTGGTGCACTTCGAGACGCCGTTCTCGATCGCGCGCGTCGTCCTCTTCGGCGACGAGCTGGCGCCGCCGCTGGACGGGCCGGTGGTCGAGGTGTGCGCCGTCGCCAAGCGCGATCTCAGAGCCGGCGAGGTGCTCGACGAGTATGGCATGTACATGACCTACGGCGAGGCCGCCAACGTCGAGGAGATGTGCGCGGGGCGCTATCTCCCCGAGGGGCTCGTCGAGGGATGCAAGCTGACGCGCGACATCCCCAGGGACCATGTGCTGACCTACGCCGACGTCGAGCTGCCCGGGGGGCGGATCGCCGACGCGCTGCGCGCCGAGCAGTACCGGCACTTCCGCGGCGAGACCTGGCTCGAGGAGCACCTCGCGCAGGGAGCGGGCCGGAGCGCGGCTACGGCGGCGGCCGAGGTGCGCGCCTGAGGCATTGCGGAGAGGGTCTGGAGGTGTTCGCGTGAAGGTCGTCATCTTTTGCGGTGGACTGGGGATGCGGCTTCGCGAGTACTCGGAATCCGTCCCGAAGCCGATGGTTCCGGTGGGCTATCGCCCCATCCTCTGGCACGTGATGCGCTACTACGCGCACTTCGGTCACAAGGAATTCATCCTCTGCCTCGGGTACAAGGGCGACTCGATCAAGAAGTACTTCCTGGAGTACGACGAGACCGTCTCCAACGACTTCGTCTTCAGCGGAGGGGGCAAGAAGATCGACCTGCTCGCAAGCGACATCGACGACTGGAAGATCACCTTCGTGGACACGGGCCTCGCATCGAACATCGGCATGCGCCTGAAGGCGGTGCAGCCGTACCTCAGGGGTGAGGAGATGTTCCTCGCCAACTACAGCGACGGCGTCTCGGACCTGCCGCTGCCTGCCATGATCGACTTCATGGAGAAGCGGCCCGAGGCGGTGGCCTGTTTCGCCGGCGTCGCGCCGTACGCCAGCTACCACCTCGTCAGCCTCGAGGACGATGGCCGGGTGAAGAGCATCCGGCATGTCAAGGACTGCGGCATGCGCATCAACGGCGGCTACTTCGTGCTCCGGCCGGAGATCTTCGAGTGGATGAGGGTGGGTGAAGAACTGGTGCAGGAGCCCTTCCAGCGCCTCGCTACCGCCGGCAAGCTGCTCTCCTACTCTTACGACGGGTTCTGGGCCTGCATGGACACGTTCAAGGACAAGCAGCTGCTCGAGGACCTCTACGCGCGCGGCCAGGTGCCGTGGGAAGTGTGGAAGAACCACCAACCGCCGGACGGGGCGCGCTGAGCATGCAGAGGGTCTCCCTGTTTTCCGGAGGCGGGCCGAGGCGGGTGCTCGTTCTCGGGGCGCACTCCGACGACATCGAGATCGGCTGCGGCGGGACGCTGCTACGGATGGCCAGCGAGCGCTCCGACTTCGAGGTGTGCTGGGTGGTCTTCAGCTCCACGCCCGATCGCGCCAGGGAGGCCCGCGCCTCGGCGGCCGCGTTTCTCCAGGGGGTGGCGAGGTCCCAGGTGATCGTGCGCGATCACCGCGACGGATATCTCCCTCACTCCGGCGCCGTGGTGAAGGACGAATTCGAGGCCCTCAAGCGCGAGTACTCGCCCGACCTGATCTTCACCCACTTCCGGCACGATCTGCACCAGGACCACCGGTTCGTCTGCGAGCTGACCTGGAACACCTGGCGCAGCCACTTGATCCTCGAGTACGAGATCCCGAAGTATGACGGCGACCTGGGCGCGCCGAACTTCTTCGCGCCGCTACCGGCGGCCATCCTGGAGAGGAAGATCGCGCTGCTGCTCGAGCATTTCCCCACTCAGGCCGGCAAGCCCTGGTTCACCGCCGACTTGTTCCGGGCGCTCCCCCGCATCCGGGGCATGGAGTGCGTTGCCCCCGAGGGCCTGGCCGAGGCCTTCTATTGTCGCAAGGCGGTTTTCTAGCGGGACGCGCTCGCCGACTCGGCTGCCGGCTGGACGGCCGGCTCGACGCGTTCAAGCCAGCACTCCCGCCAGAACGGGTAGATGGCGCGCGGGCAGAACCAGCGGCGCAGGCTGAGGTCGCCGGAACACACCACGCCCTCGAGCGTGACCGCCTCGCTCTTCAGAACGACCATGCTCCCGTCGCGATCGTTGATGAAGCGCTTCAAGCGCAGGCGCACGCGGAACGTCCCCCCGCAGTAGGCCAACATCTCGCGGTCGAACCAGAGGCCTTTGTTGCGACCCTCCGCGTTCAGGGTCGCGGCGATCTCCTCCTTCGTCAAGACGCGGACGAGCTCGCCGGGCCGCAGGTCGAGGGCCGCGAAGACTTCGCCCTTCTTCGCGGTGCCCGGCACGTGCACATCTGGCACCAGGCCCAGTTTGCGCATCGGCTCCTTGAGGGCAGCCCGGGTGGTCACGCGCAGGAAGCGCCCGAGGCGGACGTTGCCGGAAGTGTACTCGCGCAGGTACGCGCGCAGGTCCCAGACCTTGAGGTGCTCGGTGCATCTCGTCAGGTCGGTTGCCTGGCACCGGTAGCGCTGCTGGTCCTTGCCGTTCGTCCGCACGGTCAATCGCGCGTGCACGGAGGTTCGCTCGATCAGGGCAGACAGCTCGCCGGGCGCGAATGGCGGGTATGGAGGCTCCTGCAGCGAGACCTTGCGCAGCCAGGCCTCCTTCCAGAAGAGGCGGCACTCGGCCTGGCAGCCGTCGTGCCCGGAGCCATCGCAGCGCAGGTCCTCGAGCATGACCGAATCGTGGAGCCGCCGGCTGCCCGTGTAATGGATCGTGTCGCAGACTTTCTCGGCGCGCCGTTCCACGGTGAAGCGCCGGCCGCAGTAGGGCGCCATCTCCGGCATGAAGGGGAGGTCGGCCAAGGCACCCCGTTCGTCCAGGGTGGCGAGGATCTCGGAGGGCCCCTTCACTTCGACCAGGTCGCCCTGGCGCAACTTTTGCTGTGACATAACCCCCCTCGGTCAGAGCTCCCGAGCGCTCGCCGGCGCGCCAAGGAGATGGGACCCTCGTCTTACACTACGAAGGCCGGAGCTCAGAGGCATGGTGGCGATACTGTAAAAAGTTAACTTTTGTGCTGGCCGTCCAATCCGAGCGTGCGAGATGAACGGGGCTGGAGGATGAGAGAGCGGGTGGGTCCTTCGGAGCTTTCCTCGATCGCGAGCGCGGCCCCACCTGCCCACCTGATCCGGGGCAGCGGCGGCAGCGTGCTGCAGCTCTCGATGCGCCGCGTGCACGACCTCGTCGCTTTCTGCCTGTCCTACGAGTTCGAGGATGTCGTCGCGGAGGTGACCGGCGCCGACCGGGTCGAGCCCGAAAACCACCGCGGCCTGGAGTTCTCCCGGCGTGTGTACAAGCTCGGGCGCGTGGCGACGCGCTCGCGGCGCCTGGCCAGCGCGATGGCGCCCCGGCTCGAGGTGCCCCGGCTCACGCGCGACTACGACCTGTTCTTTCCGGTCTTCAACAACGCCTTCGAGCTGTTCGCGCTGCTCGCCGTCCCCGACTGGCGCAAACGCTGCCGGGTGGCCGCGTGCTTCGTCAGCGAGATGTGGGCCCACAACATCCCGGAGTACCTGCTCGAGCTACTGGCGGACTTCGATCACCTCTTCCTCGGGGTGCGCCACCCGACCCAGGAAGTGGCGCGGATCGTCGGGCGCCCCTGCACCTACCTGCCCCTCGGCGCCGACGTGCTCCGCTTCGCGCCTTACCCCAACCCGCCGCCGCGAGCCATCGACGTTTGCAACATCGGGAGGCGGTCGCGGGTAACGCACTCAGCACTGCTCCAACTCGCGCGCGACCGGCGCATCTTCTACTACTACGACACGGTACGCGCGAGCGGCGAGGGCGGAAAGCAGATGACCTTCAGCGTGGGCAACGCCAGCGAGCACCGGCTGCTGCTCGCTAGCCTGCTGCAGCGGAGCCGCTACTATGTGGCGAACCGCGCGCGGGTGAACGAGCCCGAGATCATCGAGGGCAAGGAGGAGATCTCGTCGCGCTTCTATGAGGGCGCAGCGGCAGGAGCGGTCCTGGTGGGCGAGGCGCCCTCTTCTGACGAGTTCCGCAGGCAGTTCGACTGGCCGGACGCGGTGATTCGCCTGCCCTTCGACTCGCCCGACGTCGGCGAGATCCTCGAGGCGATCGACGCCGACCCGCGCAGGATCGAGCGCATAGGCCGCGAAAACGTGCACCACGCGGCGCTGCGCCACGACTGGGTCCACCGGCTGCACGCCGTCTTCGACACGCTGGGCGTCCAGCCCACCGAAGCGATGCTCGCACGCGAGGAGCGCCTGCGCTCGCTCGCCGCTCTCGCGCTCGAATCGCGCGGCGACGCAGCCTGAGGCTCGAGCGCCCCTGAGGTGTCAGCCGTCGCCGGGGCTAGCAGCCCGCGACGCGCCGGACATGCTCGGCCAGGGCCAGCACGGAGGTCAGCCCGGGCGACTCGATCCCGTACAGGTTCACCAGCCCAGGCACCCCGTGATCCGCCGGACCCTGGATCTGGAAGTCCGGCGCCGGGGCCCCGGCCGGCGCGATCTTGGCGCGCACGCCGGTGAAGCCGGGCGCGAGAGCCCCGTCGGGCAGGCCGGGATAGTACCGACGGATGGCCTGGTAGAAGGCCGGCGCGCGCGATTCATCGAACGAGTACTCCACCCGGTCGGTCCACTGCACGTCGGGTCCGAAGCGGGCCTGGCCGGCGAGGTCGAGCGTCAGATGCGTGCCGAGACCGCCCGGCACGGGCACCGGATAGACGAGATGCCGGAACGGGACGCGTCCCGCCATCACGAAATAGTGCCCCTTGGCGAAGTGCTGCGGGGGAACGCAAGCCGGCGGAACACCCTCGATTCGCCGCGCCACCTTCTGGGCCCATGGACCTGCACAGTTCACTACCAGACGAAAACGCGCAGTGAACGGTTCGCCGAGGCCCGCCACCAGCTCGATGCCTTCCGGGCAGACCCGGCCCGAGAGCACGGGTGTTGCGAGCGCGATCTGCGCCCCTGCTGCCTCGGCGTCGCGACGCAGCGCGGCCATCAGCGCGTGGCTGTCAATGATCCCGGTCGATGGCGAGAACAGTCCGCGGACGCAGGACACCTCCGGCTCGAGCTCCCGAACCTCGGCTTGGGAGAGCACGACCAGATCGGTGACACCACTCGCGTCGGCGTTTGCCTTGAGCCGTCCGAGCGCCGGGACCTCCTCCTCGGAGGTGGCGACGATGAGCTTGCCGATCCGGGCATGGGCGACGCCCTGCTCTGTACAGTAGCCGTAGAGCGCTCGCTTGCCCTCCACGCACAGGCGGGCCTTCAGCGATCCGGGCGGATAGTAGATGCCGGCGTGGATCACCTCGGAGTTGCGCGAGCTGGCGTGGAAGCCGACGAACCGCTCGGACTCGAGCACGAACACCTCGCGGCCCGCACGCGCGAGCGCTCGCGCCACCCCGAGACCGACCACCCCCGCGCCGATGACGGCGACGTCCGCCAGCTCGGTCATGAGGAGAACCCGTCTTCCAGTGATGGCCTCGCGCAGCCTGGGATGTGGTCATTCTGATCGGGACTCGCCTCCCCGTCCATGCCCAGGTGGGTCCGGCGAGGCAAACGCGCCTCGCGTTCGGCAACTTGCGGCACACCCTGCGAATCCTGCCGGGCGGGAGCGGTAATAAGTCCGGTGTGGTTTTCCGCTGATTCCGAACTTTTTACCGGGAGGGCCTCAGGCGCGGCTCAGGCGTGCCCCGGATCGCTGTCAAACACGAGTGAAATCGTCCGTCGGCATTGTTGCCGACGCGGCGCGCGTCCTCCTCCAGATCTGGCAGGCGGGTTGCTACGCACCCGCCCAGCGTCACAGGAGGCCACATGAACCTCGTCGAGGGTGACGGACTGCGCCGTATGACCGGTTGCTTCCTGGGCGGTCTCCTCCTGGCCACGCTTGTCCCGAGTGCGGCGATCGCGCAAGCGCCCATCGCATCCTCCAACTTCGTCGGTTTTGAGGATCCGCTCTCCGAGAATGGTGCGTGGGCGGCCATGACATCCATGGCCCCCCAAGGCACCCGGTTCCAGAAGAACAACATGGCCCTCCCCGACGGAGCCATCGGGCCGGGCAATAATCATGCGGGCGCCCGCACCACGGCGGCCGTTCCGACCGACCACTACTCCGAGATCGTCGTCGGGCATGTGGGCCTTACCAACCCAGGGCAGATAGGTCCCTACGTGGGGCCCCTCGTTCGCGTCCAGACCTCTGGTGCGTCGATCGATAGCGACTACATGTGGTGGGGGACCCAAGGAAACGGAGACAACAACTTGCTCTATCGTATTGACGCGACCGGAACCAGCTACGTCGCGATCAAACTCCTGCCGCATCCGCCATTCAACGACGGTGACCGGGTCCGACTGATCGCGCGCGGACCGGTGATTTACGGGATCAGGAACGGCGTCCGCGAGTTCATCTACAATACCGGCGCGAACGCCATCAAGTATCCCACGGGAACAGCGGGGATGCTCGCGTTCGTCCCCGTCGGTAGACCGCTGACGGACGCGACGATCACCTCGTGGTCGACTGGCCCCGCCCCCGTCTCGTCCGGGACCTGGGCCTCTTCGACCTTTGCCGGCACCGAGAATCCGCTGGACGAAGGAGACCGTTGGTACCCGCTGGCAGGCGCGCCGGGGGCTAACGGAGCCCCCTACTCCGGGTTCAAAAAGTTGGGCGGTCTCGCCATCGGCCTGGACACGGGGCACAACGCCGCGGGCGTTTGGAGCATCGCGCCGCCTGCGAGGCAATACTCCGAGGTGACCTTGGGGACCGCTGCCAGCGGCGGCGGTGGTCCGATCGTTCGCATCGACCGCACCAACGCGGGGCAGACGGGATGGCTGCTCTTCATCTTTGCCGACAACCCGGCGGGGTCGGGAATCTACAAACTGACGGACGGAAACTTCACCCCCGTTGCCGGCTGTGGCTTTACGCCCACCATCGTCCCTGGAGACAAGTGGAGGCTGACCGCTGACGGGAATACCCTCACGGCATCCAGGAATGGCGTCGCCCAATTGACGTGTCCGACCGATGGGTCCTATCCCGCCGGGGACGTCGGGATCCATGCCTATACGACGGCGTTTACCTTCTCGGCCTGGGAGGGCGGAGACACTGCGGGCGTGTCCACCAGCCCGACGATCACGAGCTTTGCGCCCACCAGCGGGTCGGTGGGGACCAGCGTGACCATCAACGGCACGAACTTCACCGGTGCCACGGCAGTGGCGTTCAACGGGGTGAGCGCGAGCTTCACGGTGAGCTCAGCCACGGCGATCCAGGCGACGGTGCCGGCGGGGGCCACGACGGGGCGGCTGAGCGTGACCACGCCTGGAGGCACGGCGACCAGCAGCAGCTCATTCACGGTGGTGAGCCCGCCGACGATCGCGAGCTTTGCGCCCACCAGCGGGGCGGTGGGGATCAGCGTGACGATCAACGGCACGAACTTCACCGGTGCCTCAGCAGTGGCGTTCAACGGAGTGAGCGCCACGTTCACGGTGAGCTCAGCCACGGCGATCCAGGCGACGGTGCCGGCGGGAGCCACGACGGGGCCGCTGAGCGTGACCACGCCTGGAGGCACGGCGACCAGCAGCAACTCGTTCACGGTGGTGAGCCCGCCGACGATCGCGAGCTTTGCGCCCGCCAGCGGGGTGGTGGGGACCAGCGTCACCATCAACGGCACCAACTTCACCGGCGCCACGGCAGTGGCGTTCAACGGGGTGAGCGGGAGCTTCACGGTGAGTTCAGCCACCGCGATCCAGGCGACGGTGCCGGCGGGGGCCACGACGGGACGGGTGAGCGTGACAACGCCGGCGGGTACGGCGACGAGTACGAGCAACTTCACGATCAGGGTGGCCCTGACCGCGAACAAGGCGGGCACCGGCAGCGGTACCGTGACCTCCATCTCCAATCCGGCCAGCCCCACGCAGATCGACTGCGGCGCTACCTGCTCGGTCTCCTACGATAGCGGCACGGTGGTGACCCTGACGGCAACGCCCGCCGCCGGATCCATCCACACCGGCTGGAGCGGATGCGACACCGTCTCCGGCCCGACCTGTACGGTGACCATGGGTGCGTCGAGGTCCGTCACCGCAACCTTTAACCGGCAGACCTTCGCCCTCAATGTCAACAAGACGAGAGTCTTGACCGGTAATGGCACCGTGACCTCCACCTCCAGTCCCGCCAATCCCAACCAGATCAACTGCGGGTCCGCCTGCACGGCCTCCTACGGTTCCGGCACGGTGGTGACCCTCACGGTCAGTCTGGACTTCCTCTCGATCTTCAACGGCTGGAGCGGTTGCGATTCGGCCTCGGGCCTGACCTGTACCGTTACGATGAACTCTGCAAGGTCGGTCACCGCTAACTTCCTGCCCTAGGAGCCCTGTCCCCTTTGAACCTCGTTGAACTGCAGAGCGCGCTGGGCCAGCTGCGGAGGAAGGGTCGTCTTCTGATTGGTCTGCTCGTCCTCGCGTCCTTGCCGGTCGCGGCGATCGCAGATCCTCCCATCGCATCCTCCAGCTTCGCCGGCGCGGAGGATCCGTTGTTCGAAAATGGAGCGTGGGCAGCCCTCACGTCCTTGTCTCCCGGCGGCGGTCGGTTCCGGAAGAACAACGGAGCCTTCCCCGACCGCACGGGGCCGGACCATGCGGGTGCCCGCACCACCGCGGTCATCCCGAACGACCACTACTCTGAAATCATCGTCGGGCACGTCGCCAACAACGGCAACAACAACGTGGGGCCCATCGTTCGTGTCCAGAGCTCTGGCTCGTCGATCGATAGCCATTATCTCTGGTGGGCGGCGAGCCCGGGCAACGGGCCCAACAACCTCTATCGCGTCGACGCGAATGGAACCAGCTACACCGCGTCCCCGATCCTCCCCAGTTCTCCCGTCGCCGACGGAGATACGCTCCAACTCATCGCGCGCGGCCAGGTGATCTACGGAATCAAGAACGGGGTTCGCGACTTCATCTACAACACCGGCCCCGACACCACGAAATATTCCACGGGCACGACAGGGATCCTGGCATATACCTCCAGTCCGTCGATGACAGACGCGACGATCGCCTCATGGTTCAGTGGCGCGGCCCCGGTCTCGTCTGGGACCTGGGACTCCTCGACGTTTACCGGGATCGAGAATCCCTTGGACGAAGGAGACCGTTGGTATCCACTGCCGACCTATTCCGGTTTCAGGAAGGCGGGCAGTCTCGCCATCGGCCGGGACTGGGGCCACAACGCCTCGGGCGTGTGGAGCATCACGCCGCCGGCGAAGCAGTATTCCGAGGTCACGTTGGGTACGGTGACCCGAGGGGGCGGTGGGCCGATCGTCCAGATCGACCGCAATAACGCGGGGCAGACGGGATGGCTGCTGTTCCTTGACGCCGACAACCCGGCGGGGTCGGGGATCTTCAAGATGAACCCGGACGGGAGCTTCACCGGGATTCGATACTTCACTCCCACCATCCTGCCCCAGGATAAGTGGCGGCTGACCGCAGACGGGAACACTCTCGAAGTCTTCTGGAATGGTGTGTCCCAGTTCAGTTACACGACTGACGGCTCTTATGCCGCAGGCGATGTCGGGATCGAGGCATTCGGCCCGACCTTTGCCTTCATGGCTTGGGAGGGCGGGGATGCCGCGGGGCCGCCGGACACCCAGGCGCCCACCGCCCCGGGATCACTGACGGCGATCGCGATGAGCGGTAACGAGATCAATCTACTCTGGACGGCGTCGACGGACAACGTGGGCGTGACCGGATATCTGGTGGAGCGCTGCCAAGGCGTGTCCTGCGCGAATTTTGCCCAGATCGCGACAGCGACGTCCGCCGCATTCAACGACACCGGGCTTGCGACGAACACCAGCTACAGCTACCGGGTGCGCGCCACGGACGCGGCCGGCAACCTTGGCCCCTACTCGAACGTCGCGAGCGCGACGACGCTGGCGTTCTAGGCTCGAACTTGACGAAGCAGATGCGTTTCCGATCCCTCGTTCTGCTCGCACTCCTCCTCGGACATTTCGGCCGCGCTTGCAGCCGGACCGCGTCCCCGCCGGCCGCCACGGGCGCGCTCATTCCGGCGGATCGGCTCACGGTCTGGAACCCCGGCATCCCCGGGGGGCTGCCTGTGAGGAACGCGGTGTGCGCCAGCATCGACGCCTCGACGTACGGCGGCGGCGCCCAGGACGCGACGGCAGGCATCCAGGCTGCGCTCGACGGCTGCCCCGAGGGGCAGGTGGTGGTGCTGTCGGCGGGGACGTTCGCCATTTCCCGCACGCTGCAGATCACCAAGGGGATCGTGTTGCGCGGCCAAGGCCCTTCGCTCACGAAGATCCTCATTCCGGTCGGGACCAACGCGAACCTCGTCACCATCGGGACCCAGTGGTTCAAATTCACCCAGTCGACGAACCTCGCCGGCGACGCGGTCAAGGGCACCCGCACTGTCCGCCTGGCCAACAACCCCGGGCTCGCCCCGGGCGAGATCGTTCTCGTCGATCAGGTCACCAATCCCGAGATCACCGAGTGGAGCACCAACTCTCCGCCCGGCCATCCCTCGCGCACCTGGTTCACGCGCCCCGACCGGCCCGTCGGCCAGGTGATGGAAATCGAATCGGCCAGCGGGAACACGGTCACCTTCACGACGCCGTTCCACATCGGCTTCCAGACGGCGTATGCGGCGCAGCTGTCGCGGTTCTCCCACGACGACAATGGTCCGGTGGCCCCGGTGACGAAGTACGCGGGCCTCGAGAACCTCTACGTGGGCGGCGGCAGCGGCGGCCAGGGAAATGTCTGGCTCTCCAACGCCGCCTACAGCTGGATCAAGAACGTCGAGTCCGACTACCAGGACGGCGCGAGCATCTCCATCGCTGCGTCGTTCCGCTGCATCGTCCGCGATTCCTACGTCCACAGCACCCAGAAACCAACCCCCGGCGGCGGCGGATACGGTTTCTCGTTCTCCTGGTACTCGGCGGACAACCTGCTCGAGAACAACATCTCCTGGAACATGAACAAGGTGATGGTGATGCGGGCCTCGGGCGGGGGCAACGTCATCGCGTACAACTACATGGAAGACGGATGGATCGATTCCAGTCCAGTCTGGGTCGAGGTAGGGCTGAACGCTTCGCACATGACCACGCCGCACTACGAGCTGTTCGAAGGGAACGAGTCGTTCAACTTCGACGGCGACAACACCTGGGGGAACTCGGTCTACATCACGGTGTTCCGCAACCACTTGACGGCCAAGCGGCGGTCGATCGCGCCTTTGCTGCTCATCGATGCGCAGAATCCCCGGGCCATCGGGCTGATGGAAGGGCACAAGTGGTACTCGTTCGTGGGCAACGTGCTGGGCGCGCCGAACCAGATCCCCGCTCCGTTGAACAGCTACACCTACGACGCCCCGTTTCCCTGGCGAGACGATCCGGTCGGCCTCTGGCGCCTGGGATACAACCCGGAGAACTGGAACGCGCCGCCGGACGTGAACGTGACCGGCACCGTGCTGCGCCAGGGGAACTACGACTACGCGACCAACCAGGTTCACTGGGCGAACGGGCCGCAGCAGCTCCCGCTCTCGCTCTACCTCACGAGCAAGCCAGCCTTCTTCGGCAGCAACCCCTGGCCCTGGGTGGACCCGACCGGAACGCCCACGCTCTACACGCTGCCTGCGCGAGCGCGCTTCGACGCGATGTCGCGCTAGAACGCATCTCATAACCCTGTCTCGCGAGTAACCGCGCTCAAGCGTAGCCGCTAAGCCGCCTGCGGCGGCCGCGGCTGGTCGCGACGGGCAAGATCGGGGAGGCGCGCACGGTCGCCGCGGCAGCCGTGGCTCGCGCATCCGACGAGCTGAGCGGGCAGATCGCCGCAGCCGATGTGGAGCTTTCCGAGAAACACCCGGAGCTTGCGATCGCGCGCCTCAACAAGGCCCTTGCTGCGCGCTTGCCCGGAAGTGCCGCATCGCTTCGATGCCGAGCTCCTCCTCGCCAGGGCGCTGTCCGCGGCCGGCAGGACCCGGGAAGCGGAGAGCCGCCTGCGCGCTATCGCCGCCGAGGCCAGGCAGAAAGGCTTCGTGCTGGTGGAGAAGGCGGCGTTGAAGGGACAGTAGGAGGAATCACCTGGTCGCGATGCACAGCGCGATCGAGAGAGACCGCATCAGCGTCCCACCGGCGAACGCCTCAGTCTGATCTCCCGGACAGTATCGACGAAAGCGCGGAACGCGGGCGAGACCTGGGTGCGGCTCGGGAAATAGAGAAAGAGACCCGGCACCCTGGGGGCGAATGGCTCGAGGACCAGGCGCAAGCGCCCGCGCTTCAAGCGCGCCGACACCGCAGGCTCCGGCAGGTACGCGAGGCCGACGCCTGCTTCGGCCATTGCGATCATGAGGTGGTCGTCGCTGGTGATCATCGGCCCGCGGACCGGGACGCGCCAGCTCTTCTTTCCCCTTTCGAGCTCCCAGACGTACATCGCGCCCGTGGTGGGCGATCGGATGCGGATGCAATCGTGCGCGAGCAGGTCCCTGGGCTCGTCGGGCGTGCCCCTCCGCTGCAAATAGGAGGGAGCGCCGACCACCACGAATCGGAACGGCTCCGTCAGGCGCACGTGCACCATGTCGCGCTCTAGAAATTCCTCCAGGCGCACGCCGGCGTCGAAGCCCTCCGCCACGATGTCGACGAGGCGGTTGTCGACCTGGACCTCGACTTCCACCTTCGGATGGAGTGCGACGAATCGTGGCAGCACCGGGTTGATGACGAACGGAACGGCGAGCGCGGGCGCGGTAATACGGATCTGCCCGGTGATCTCGCCCGCGCGGGCCGATGCTGTCTTGATCGCTTCCAGCGCCTGACTCATCGCCGGACCCGCTTGCTCGAACAGGCGCCTCCCTGCCGCCGTGAGCGCAACGCTGCGCGTGGTCCGCGAGAGCAACGTCACTCCCAGCTTCGCCTCCAACTGGCGAACGGCCTGGCTGAGCGCCGATGGCGAGATCCCCAGCTCCGATGCGGCGCTGGCGAAGCTCCGGCGGCGGGCTACCGCGAGGAATTCGTTGAGCGCGTTGAGAGGAGTGAAGGCCATTGTGAAGGTTTCCTACATAGCACGTCCGCTCTCCATGACGCACCGCGACAACCCATCGCTCATCGAAGGACCCCAAGGAGGAGAGGAAAATGAAAACGATCCAGCAGATGTCCCGCAGGTTGGGTTTCTCGCTCGCTGCGGCAGTTGCGCTTTCCGTCGCGGCGGCTGGCGCTGCGAACGCGAATCCGATTCCGACGACCAGTGACGAAGCCCGGGCGCTCGCCGGAAGCAAGCCCCCGGAATCAGCCAGGGCGATTGCTCCGCACTACCGCTCGGCCTCGAGCACAGATGAGGCTCGCGCGCTGGCTGGCGAGTCGGTTCCCGTCTCGGGCCCGGTTGTGAAGGTCTCGCAGGCCAAGGTGCACGCGACCAGCACGGACGAAGCGCGCGCTGCTGTTCCAGCGGTCGACACTCGCACCGCCGAACGACAGACCGCGCGAGGGGCTCGCGCACGTGCCACAGTCCAGCGGCCGTGATGATGGGCTTGTCCCACGAGGCGACGACTGGAGGGGGCATGCGCGAAATTGGGGGTCTCGCGCGTGCCGCCCCGTAGGTCTTTCGCCACTTCACCGGCAGCCCGGTTCCGAGCTGCCGCGCAGGAAGAACGAATACGTATCGCAGTCGTCGGGGGCGGGCGGCCGCGTCGACGGCACTGCCTTGCGCACCGGCGGCAGCGTGCGCAGGTAGGCGACGAGGGCGCGCACGTCTTCCTCGTCCAGGTTGGAGAGCAGGTCCCAGGTCATGCCCTGCCAGTGCAGCTGCCGCCCGTGGCGGGAGACCCCGCTGCGGATGGCGCGAGCCACCTGGGCGTCGCTCCAGGCGCCGATGCCGGCCTCGCGGTCCGAGGAGATGTTGCGCGTGTAAAGCGTGCCGAACGGCTTCCAGCTGATCTTGTTGCCCGCCGAGCCTTCGTTTCCATGGCAGAAGGCGCACGATGTCGTCGTGAAGAGATACGCGCCCCGCTGGAGGAGCGCCGCCTGCTCCACCGTTTGCGCACCCAGACCGGTGTCCAGGTCGGAGGTCAGGTTGCGCGAGATGAAGTTGGGGTGCGGCCATGCCAGTGGGCAGACGCAGCCAGATCTGCGCCGGCTCGCTGCCGCCGCGGAACGTCCAGGGCGCGCTGAGGTCGCGCGCCGCCACTTGCCGGCCGCTCTGGTCGTCGTAACGGTTCTGCGCGCGGCCGTCGGCGCCGTGACAAGCTGCGCAGCTCTGGCCGTAGAGGGTCTTGCCTCGCTCGACGCTGGCGGCGTTCGCGGGCACGCGCGGCGGAACGGGAAGGGGCGCGGCGGGCGCGGCGCGCGGGCCGAGAGAGCGCAGGAACGCCACGACGGCGCGCAGCTCCTCCTCGCTCAGCAGATCGCCGAAGTACGGCATCGCGCTCGCCTGCAGGCCGTCGCGAACGGTGCGGATCAGGTCGGCGTCGGCCGCCGGGGCCCCCGGTGGCGTCGAGACGTATTTGAATTGCCCTGACGTGAAATCTCGCGGCCGCGGGCTCATCGAGGGCGCCGCCGGACCATTGCCGCGCCCGTCGGGACCGTGGCAGGTCTGGCGGCGCTGCAAGAAAATGCGCTGCCCGAGTGGAAGCTCCGGCTTCGCGTCGACGCCGGGCGGCCAGGCGATCGAGGCGAACTCGGCCGGGTCGGGGCGCCATTGCGAGCGCGGCTGAGCGAATCCGAGGCGCGCCCAGAGCGAGCGCCCGGCATCGAGCGCCGCCAGGACCAGCACGGTGGCGACGACGATGCGACCGCGAGTCATGGCGTCGTATACTACCCGGCCGTCTGAAGGGGAACGTTCGACGATCTCGCCCCTCAAAGGTCCTGAGAATGCTTAAAGGAACAGGAGTGTCCGCGGGTGTGGCGCAGGGGACCGCGTACGTGGTCGCTTGCGGCTACCGGTCCGCCGTTCCGCAGCGAAACATCGGCGCCTCGGAGGTGGACGGCGAGCGCGCGCGCTTCGACGAAGCGGTCTCCAGAGCGGATGCAGAGCTGGTCAAGCTGCAGAACGACGTTCGCGAGAGAATTGGCCCGAGCCAGGCGGAGATCTTCGGCGCGCAAAGGCTGGTGCTCAAGGACGCGTCCTTGCGCGATCGAGTGCTCCGCGTAATCGAGGAGAAGCGCGTCAACCTGGAGGCGTCGGTTGCGGAGGTCTTCGACGAGTACACACGATCGCTCGAGGACAATCCGGACGGCTACCTGCGCGAGCGGGCTTCAGACATCCACGACGTGCGCCGGCGCGTGCTCTCCGCCCTCGCCGAGCGACCAGGCGGCGCGGGTCCGAAGATTCCCGACGGGGCGATCGTCGTCTCGGACGAGCTACTGCCCTCGGTGACGGCGCGCCTGGAGCTCGACCACGTCCGCGCGTTCGTCACGGAACGAGGGAACAAGTTCTCCCACAGCTCGATCCTGGCGCGTTCGCTCGGAACTCCGGCGGTGGCGGGCATCGCTGGGGCGTCGGTGAGGATCAAGACCGGCGATCGGATCATCGTGGACGGGGTGGCGGGCGTGGTCTTCGTCAACCCCGACAGCGCGATCGAGCGCGAATACGAGCGTCTGGCGGCGGATCTGAGAACGTCGAAAGAGGAGCTGCGGCACCTCGTCGACCTGCCCTCCGTGACCCTCGACGGCTCCACGCTTCCCTTGCTCGCGAACGTCAACAAGTTCTCGGACACCGAGGCCGCGTTCCTCTACAACGCCGACGGGATCGGGCTCTACCGGACGGAATTCACCTTCTCGATCCGGAGCGCCTTCCCCACCGAGGAGGAGCAGTACGAGTTCCTCGAGCGTGCGGCGGAGCGGATGCACCCGCGGAAGCTGGTCTTCCGGTTGGTGGATCTCGGCGGGGACAAGGTCCTGCCCTACTTTCCATTGCCGCCTTCCCGCAATCCCTCCCTGGCGGAGCGGGGCATCCGGCTGCTGCTCAGGCACCACGAGGTGTTGAAACCGCAGCTGCGCGCGTTCCTCCGCGTCAGCGCCCGACATCCCATTTCCGTCCTGCTCCCGGTCGTGGTCGGGCTCGAGGACGTGCGTCAGGCGCGCCAGGTCGTGCGGCAGGTCCAGGACGAGCTTTCCACCGAGGGAAAGCCCTTCAATCGCGACATTCCCGTCGGCGCGATGATCGAGGTGCCGTCGGCGGCCCTGATGGCTCGGACGTTGGCGAACGAGCTGGATTTCCTCAGCCTCGGCACGAACGACCTCGTCCAGTACGTGCTCGCCGCCGATCGCGAAGACGAAAGCACCGCGCCGTACTACCAGCCGCTCCACCCAGCGGTCCTCCGCCTCATCCAGTCGGTGGTCGAGGCAGCCAGGAGCGCGGGGCGCGAGCTCTCCATCTGCGGTGAGATGGCGGGCGATCCGTTGCACACCGCGCTGCTGCTCGGCTTGGGCCTGCGCGAGCTCAGCGTCGCGCCCGGCCAGATGCTCGAGGTGAAGAACGCGATCCGGAGGACGCGTCTGGAGGACGCGCGGCAGCTGGCGCGCATCGCTTTGGAGCTGGGCTCCGCGTCCGAAGTCGAGGCGTTGCTGAACGAGCAGCGATCGAAGACGGATCGCCGCGAGCTTCCCACTCCTCCTGCGCCGGGGCCATGACGTCGCTGCTAAGCCGTCACCGCCGTGGCGCGCGCGGCCGGTTCCGCGGCAAGCCCTTGGGTCCGGTACCAGGCCACCTCGTCGGCCAACGTCTCCCGCAGCGGCCGGTGCTTCCAACCCAGCTCGTGCTCGGCCTTGGCGGAGGTCACCGCCAGCCGCGCCTGCATCATCCGCACGGCCTCGAGGGTGACCAGCGTTTCGCCGCCGGTCAGCTTTGCCCAGAGCTCGGAGACGGCGGCGTAGACGAATGCCACCGGGTACGGAATCCGCGCGCGCGGTCCCGACCGCCCAGAGACCTTCTCGAGCATCCGGATCACGTCCGCGAGCGTGACGAAATCGCCGCCCAGGATGTACTTCTCCCCGGCCCGCCCGCGCTCGGCGGCGCGGATCATTCCGAGCGCTACGTCGCGCGCGTCGACCGCGCTGGTCCCGCCCGGCGGGATGGCCGGAAGCTTCCCGGCGAGGAAGTCGAGAACGAGCTGACCGCTGCCGGTGGGCGCCCCGTCCCCCGGCCCGAACATCCAGCCGGGAAGGATCTGCACGACGTCCAGCCCGGTGCGCGCCGCCAGTTGCTGGAGCTGCGCCGCCGCCAACACCTTGCTCTTGAAATAGAGGTTCGTCTTCGCCAGCGGCGCCGGCGGGGTCTCCTCGTCGCCCGGACTCCCGTCCGGCTTGAGGCCGATGGTCCCGGAGGAGCTGGTGTCGATCAGACGCTTCACGCCCCGCGCCCGCGCCGCCTCCGCCAGCGCCAGGGTGCCGCGCACGTTGATCGCCTCCAGCTTCGGCCAGTGATTGCCGCTGCCGTAGTACTCGCGGAAGTAGGCCGCCGTGTGGAAGACCACGTCCACGCCGTCCAGAGCGCCCGCGAAGCCGGGCACGTCCTCCATGTCGCCCACCACCAACTCCGCGCCGGTGTCCCCCAGCTGACGCTGCCCCTTCTCCTTCGAGCGCACCAACGCCCGCGCGGAGTGCCCCTCCGCCCGCAAGGCTCTCACCAAATTTCTACCCAACAGCCCTGTCGCTCCCGTGACGAACGTCTTCATGACGACTCCTCGGCGCCTGGCCGCAACTCCGGGCCAACGCTGAGATAAGCGCCAATCTAAGCAGTGTCAAGTTGAAACCAAGCGGCGTTCAGATTGAGCGGCGTCCCGAGCAGGGGCCTCGTCTCACACAACCGCAACCGCTGCCGCGGCGATCCGGGGTTCCTCGCCGGTCACCTTCTCGAGCACCGCAGAGAGCTCCGCGTCGGCCAGCGTCTCCTTGGCGAGGAGAGCCTTCGCACCCTCTTCCAGGATCGGCCGGTTCCGGGTCAGGATGGCGCGCGCGCGTTCGAAAGCCGCGTCGACGATCTCGCGCACCGCAACGTCAATCTCGCGGGCGGTCTCCTCCGCGTACAGCCGCGTCGTCCCGGCCATCGGACCCAGAAAGGTGTTCGGCTCGGACTCGTATGTGACCGGCCCGAGCGGCCGGCCCATCCCGAAGCGGGTGACCATGTTGCGGGCGATGTCGGTCGCCTTGGAGAGGTCGTCCGCAGCGCCGGTCGAGAGGTGCCCGAAGACCACGTGCTCGGCCGCGCGTCCGCCCAGGAGCACGGCCATCTTGTTCTCCAGCTCCTCCTTCGTCATCAGATACCGGTCCTCGGTCGGCCGCTGGATGGTGTAGCCCAGCGCGCCGATCCCGCGCGGAATGATCGAGATCTTGTGGACGGCGTCGGTGCCCGGGAGCGCGGACGCCACCACGGCGTGTCCCATCTCGTGGTGGGCCACGATCTCGCGTTCGCGAGGGTTGAGGAGACGGTTCTTCTTCTCGAGCCCGGCCACGATCCGCTCGACGGCGACGTTGAAGTCGTCCATCCGGATCTCCTCGGCGCCGCGCCTGGTCGCCGCAAGCGCCGCCTCGTTCACGAGGTTGGCCAGGTCGGCGCCGCTGAAGCCGGGCGTGAGCGCTGCCACCTGGTCGAGCTTCAGCGCGGGCGCGAGCTTCACCTTGCGGCTGTGGACCTTCAGGATGGCCTCGCGGCCGCGACGGTCGGGCCGATCGACGAGCACCTGCCGGTCGAAGCGGCCGGCGCGCAGCAGCGCGGGGTCGAGGACCTCGGGCCGGTTCGTCGCGCCCAACAGGACGATCCCGATCGAGGGGTCGAAACCGTCGAGCTCGGCCAGGAGCTGGTTCAGCGTCTGCTCCTTCTC
>Ga0137403_10003502_pt1 | contig 18808 bp, 23 predicted proteins | sample CZOMad2_1_16fung_FD_122057 | JGI IMG/M metagenome (GOLD analysis project Ga0137403, IMG submission 122057) | Vadose zone soil fungal communities from Angelo Coast Range Reserve, California, USA - CZOMad2_1_16fungal (Hybrid Assembly) | ecosystem: Environmental > Terrestrial > Soil > Vadose zone...
CTGCCGGTCTTCTGCCGCAAGCCGATCTTCGGCTACCACGCGATGGCGTTCTCGATGATCGGCATCGCGTTCCTGTCCTGGATCGTCTACGGCCACCACATGTTCGTCAGCGGCATGAGCCCGGCGCTCGGGATGGCCTTCACGGTCACGACGATGGTCATCGCGGTACCCTCGGCGATCAAGACGTTCAACTGGCTGGGCACGCTGTGGGGCGCCCGGATCCAGTTCACCGTCCCGATGCTGAACGCGCTCGCGTTCGTCTCGATGTTCGTCATCGGCGGGCTCTCGGGGATCTTCATGGCCTCGACGCCGGTCGACATCTACATCCAGGACACGTACTTCATCGTGGCGCACATCCACTACGTCGTCTTCGGCGGCTCGATCTTCGGCGCGTTCGCCGCGATCTACTACTGGTTCCCGAAGATGTTCGGCCGGATGATGAACACGGCCCTCGGCCATCTGCACTTCTGGCCGACGTTCGTGTTCTTCAACCTGACCTTCTTCCCGATGCACATCATCGGAGTCGGCGGGCAGATGCGGCGCATCTACAACCCGACGCAGTACGAGTTCCTCCAGCACCAGCAACACTGGAACGTGTTCATCACCTACAGCGCGCTGGCCCTCGGCATCTCCCAGATTCCGTTCGTCATCAACTTCTTCTGGTCGCTGTTCGCCGGAAAGAAGGCGCCGCTGAACCCGTGGAACGCCAACACGCTCGAGTGGACGGCGCAATCACCGCCCCCGCACCTGAACTGGGGCCCGACGCTGCCGACGGTGTATCGGGGTCCCTACGAGTACAGCTCGCCGGAGTCGAAGGAAGACTTCCTGCCGCAATCCACGCCCCCGGTCGGGGCCGCCGGAGCGCGGCGGCACTGATCGAGACGGAGAGACCGGTGGCGTACCGTCTGGCGCTGGCGACCCTGGCCGCGACGTGTGCGCTGATCCTCCTCGGGGGGTTGGTCACGAACACGGGCGCGGCCCTCGCGGTACCCGACTGGCCGAGCACGTTCGGCCACAACATGGTCCTCTTCCCCTGGTCGCGGATGGTGGGCGGGATCCTCTACGAGCACTCTCACCGGCTGATGGGCGCGCTCGTCGGCCTGCTGACGCTGGTGTTGGCCGGCGTGCTGTGGCGCGAAGGCGGCCGGCTGCGCCGGCTCGGGCTCGTCGCGGTGGCCGTGGTCATCGCGCAGGGCGCGCTGGGCGGCCTGCGCGTCGTGCTCCAGGAGGAGACGCTGGCGATCTTCCACGGTAGTCTGGCCCAGGCCTTTTTCGCCCTGCTCGCGGTGATCGCGTTGCTCACGGCTCCCCGTGGGCGCGTCGCCGGGGCTCGGGTCGAGCCCGCCCTGAAGGGATTGACCGTGCTCGCGGCCGCGCTCGTGTACGCGCAGATCGTGTTCGGTGCGCTCCTGACCCACGCGGGCCGCATCGACCTTCACCTGACGGGCGCTGTCCTGGTGTTCGCCCTCGTGCCGATCGTCACCGCCCAGCTGCGCCGGACCGGTGACGTCGTGGCGGCCCCGGTCTCGCGGCTCCTGCTCGTCCTGCTCGGCACCCAGCTCCTTCTCGGCGTCGGGAGCTTTCTGGCCCGGTTTTCACCGTTCTGGATCCCCGGCGAGCAGCTCACCGTCGTCGCCTTGCCGGTGGCCCACCGATTGGTCGGCAGCCTCATCCTCGGCGCCATCGTGGTCCTCGCCGCAAGAGTCTCGACCCCCACCGCGGAACCCGAGCCGGCCGATCGGGCGCAGCCCAGCCAGATCTCCGAAAGGGCCGATGTGAAGGGAAGGGCCGATGTAACGGTTGACCGGGCGCCGCGGAGCCAGGCCGCGTCTGTCTCAGGCCACCCCGGGTCCAAGCCGGCCTCATGGCCCCCGCTACAATGACCCGGGTCCCGACCGAGGCCATCGTCGTCACGCTCGCGCGCGAACGCCGTCGCGTCGTCGCCGACCTGATCGCCCTCACGAAGCCGCGCGTCGTCCTCATGGTTCTGGTGACGACGGTCGTGGGGTACTACGTCGGGCTGACGGGCGCGCCGGGCTATGCCAGGCTCGTGCACCTGCTGATCGGCACGATGCTGGCCGCCGGCGGCACGCTCGCCCTGAACCAGTACTGGGAGCGAGACGTCGACGCCCGGATGGAGCGCACGCGCGTGCGGCCGCTGCCCGAGGGCCGGCTCGCGCCGCTCGAAGCGCTCCTCTTCGGCAGTTCGGTCACCGTCGCGGGGCTCGTGTACCTCGGCGCGTTCGTCGGGACGCTCGCGTTCCTCGTGACCGCGGCGACGACCGTGCTCTACCTCTTCGCATACACGCCGCTCAAGCTCCGGACCCCGCTCTGCACGATCATCGGCGCGGTGCCCGGCGCGTTGCCGCCCGTGACGGGCTGGGTGGCGTCGCGGGAGGACTTCGGGCTCGGCGCCTGGGTGCTGTTCGGCATCCTGTTCCTCTGGCAGTTGCCGCACACGCTCGCCATCGCGCGCCTCTATCGTGACGACTATGCCCGGGCCGGCGTCCGGCTCCTGCCCGTCGTCGATGCCGAGGGAACCAGCACCGAGCGGCAGATCGTGACCGGCTGCCTGGCGCTGCTCGCCGTCAGCCTGCTGCCGACGCTGATCGGCCTGGCAGGCCCGATCTACTTCGTGGGTGCCTTCCTGCTCGGCGCCGGCTTCGTCGCCCTCGGGACTCGCCAGGCGCTGACACCGTCCGCCGGCGCCGCCCGGCGCGTCCTGTTCGCGTCGCTGCTGTACCTGCCGGCCCTCCTCGCCCTGCTGGCCTTCGACAAGGTATGACGAGCGACGCGCGGAACCGGCAGACCCTGCGGGTGCTCCTGATGATCATCGGCGCGCTCGTCGTCTCGGCGTTCCTCGTCGGGATTCGCTGGTGACGACCCTCACCGTCGAGCGCCCGCGACGCATCAACGGCCACCGGCCGCCGCCGCCGCCACCGACCGGAGGCGGCGACGGTCCCGAGCGAGAGCCGGGGCCCCGACGCCCGCTCGACAACGTCCGGCTGGCGATGCTGTTCCTCATCTGCGGCGAGGTCATGTTCTTCGGCGGGCTCGTCTCCGCGTTCCTGGTCTTGCGAGTGACCGCGGCACAGTGGCCGCCGCCGCTCCAGCCCCGCCTGCCCGTCGGCGTGACCGGCGTCAACACGCTGGTGTTGCTCGCCTCCAGCGTCGCGATGGTGGCGGCGATCCGAGCGCTCGAGCGCGACGACGCGCGAGCGCTCGTGCGACGACTCCTGGTCACCGGGGGGCTGGGCGCGGCGTTCCTGCTCGTGCAGGGATACGAATGGGTCCGCCTCGTCGGCTACGGGCTCACCGTCTCGTCGGGTGCCTACGGCTCCACCTTCTACACGGTGATCGGGACGCACGCGGCGCACGTCGTCGCGGCGGTCGTCTGGGTCGGCGTCTCCGCACTGCTCGCCGCCGGCGGCCGGTTTGCCGACGGGCGGACCGGCCCGGTGCGGGCGTGCGCGATCTACTGGCACTTCGTCGTCGCGCTGTGGCCGATCCTCTACGTGACGGTGTACCTCGTATGAAATCCTGGGGATGCGCGCTGCTGGCCCTGGTCCTGACGCCGCGGTCGGTCCTGGCGTGTGCGACGTGCATGGCGTCGCCGTTCGGCGACCAGACTTATACCTGGCCGTACCTCGGTCTCATCCTGCTGCCGTTCGGTCTGATCGCCGCCGTCGTCGGCATCCTCGCGTACCACGCCGGCTATCACCCGCGGACCATCGCGCGACGCCTCGTCGCCCGCTTCGCCGCAAAAGACGATCCGGAGATCATCAAGGAGACGACATGAGTCAGGTAGCCTCGATGCACGGGGCGGTGGAGCCGGCCGAGTCGCCGCTCACCCCCGAAAGCTGGGGAAAGCTCGGCATGTGGATCTTCCTGGCGGGCGACGCCGTCGGCTTCGGCACGCTGCTCGCCGGCTATGGCGCGATGCGGGCGACCAGCGCCGACTGGCCCTCGCCCTACGAGGTCCTCGGCATCAACCTGACCGCCTTGATGACCTTCCTGCTCATCTGCTCGAGCGTGACGATGGTGAAGGCGCTCGAGTGGCTGGGCAAGGGGGACAAGGCCACCGCGATCAGATTCCTCTTCTTCACCGCGCTCGGCGGCGCGATCTTCGTCAGCCTGCAGGCATACGAGTGGACGCACCTGATCCACCGGGGGCTCCACATCAACGGCAACCCGTGGGGCGCGTCGCTCTTCGGCACGTCGTTCTTCCTGGTCACCGGCTTCCACGGCCTGCACGTCACCGCCGGCGTCATCTACCTGCTCGCCATCATGAGGGTCGTCGCCCGGCGCCCCTCGCCCGCGGCGAGCTACAACGCGGTCGAGATCACCGGACTCTACTGGCATTTCGTCGACCTCGTCTGGATCATGGTGTTCACCTTCATGTACCTCCTGTAGGGGGTCGAAGCGATGGCGACGGCAGAGCACAAGCACCCGAACTACATGGCGATCTTCTGGTACCTCGCGATCCTCACCGTGATCGAGATCGCCGTGATCTACATGCCGCTGGCGAAGTTCACGATTGGCGTGCTGCTGTGCGCCTTAGCACTGGGCAAGGCGGTACTGGTCGCGATGTACTTCATGCACCTGCGGTTCGAGACGCGCACTCTCGGCCTGGTCGCCATCACGCCCCTCGTGATCGCCACGCTGCTGATCTTCGTGCTGCTGCCCGACGGGTTCGCGGTCATGAAGCGCACGGTCGGCGTCAAGGCGGCCACGACCGAGCCCGCGAAACCCTGAGTGGCCCGCTCAGAGGCCGGCGGCGTGAGCGATGGAGTCGCAACGACTGGCCGACCGGGTCGCGCGGGCCCTGGGCCGGGCCGTCCGCCTGCGTTGTCCCCGCTGCGGGATGACCCCGCTCTTCCGGGGCTGGTTCCGGATGGGCGAAGCGTGCGCCCTCTGCGGCCTGCGATTCGAGCGGGCGCAGGGCTACTTCGTCGGGGCGATCTACATCAACTACGCGGTGACCGCGGTCATCGCGATCGGGGGCTTCTTCCTGCTCTGGGGCCCGCTGGGCCTCTCCACGCGGGCGCAGCTCGCGGTGCTGGTGCCGATCGTGGTCCTCTTTCCGCTGTGGTTCTTCCGCTACAGCCGGAGTCTCTGGCTCGCCCTGGAGTGGTCGATCAACGGCGAACCCTGAGACGCCTGCGCGCGGCGGCCGCCGGGGTGCTCGTCTCGCTCCCGCTGCTCGCCGCTCCGGTCGTCGGCTATGAGGTGGTCACGGTGCAGGACGGCGGCACCCTCGCGGGCTCGGTGAAGTTCGTCGGCACCCCCCCGAAGCTCGACCCGATCGCCGTGAACAAGAACCGTGACGTCTGCGGCGAGCACAAAGCCTCCGAGGCGCTCGTCCTGTCCGCCGATCGTGGCGTCAAGGGCAGCGTCGTCCTCGTCGAGGGGATCGCGCGGGGCAAGAAGGGCGGGGCCGAAGTGGTGCTGGACAACCACCAGTGCGTCTTCGTCAGCCACGTCACGGCGGTCGCCCTGAAGGACCGCGTGGCGATCCGGAATTCCGACTCGGTCCTGCACAACACCCACGGATTCCTCGGCAAGCCGACGGTGTTCAACGTCGCGCTGCCGACCAAGGGGCAGATGATCGAGGTCACGAAATATCTCAAGAATCCGGGCGTGATCCGCGTGCTCTGCGACGCCCACCCGCACATGTCGGCGTGGATGATCGTGCACGACAGCCCGTACTTCGCCGTCACGGACGACAAGGGCAGCTTCCGGATCACCGACGTGCCGCCGGGGACGTACAAGGTCACGATGTGGCACGCCGGCTACCGGCCCAAGGGCGCGGACAAGGACGGCCGGCCGCTCTACGACGAGCCGCGGACGATCACGAAAGAGCTGACGATCGCGCCGAAAGCGACGGCGACGGTCGAGTTCGAATTACGCTGAGCCGACAGAGGGGGACTCCATGTTCAAGCACATCTGTGTCCCGGTGGACAATTCGGACTACTCGAACCGCGCCATCGACCTGGCGGTCGAGCTGGGCCGGACGTGCGGGGCGAAGCTCACGGGCATCCACGTGTACGCCGCGCGGCTCCACGACTACCGGTTCAAGCAGATGGAGTACACATTGCCCGAGGAGTACAAGGACGAGAACGAGCTCGAGCGCCAGCGGAAGATCCACGACTCGCTGATCGCGATGGGGCTCCAGCTCATCTCCGAATCGTATCTCGACGTGATGGCGCGGAAGGCGGCGGAGGCCGGGCTCGCCTTCGAGCCCAAGATGATCGACGGCAAGCACTACAAGGTCCTCATCGAGGACTGCCTCGCCGCCGACTACGACCTCGTCGTCATCGGCGCCCTCGGCATGGGCGCGGTGAAGGACAGCCAGATCGGCTCCGTGACCGAGCGGTTCGTACGCCGGGTGGCGTGCGATACGCTGATCGTGCGGAACGCCGACGCCCTGAAGGACCAGGAGGGCGCGATCGTCGTCTGCCTCGACGGCTCGCCGCAGTCCTTCAACGGTCTCAAGCTCGGCATCGGGCTCGCGGCGGCGCTCCGCCGGCCGCTCCAGGCCGTGGCCGTCTACGACCCGTACCTCCACTACGCGATGTTCAACGGCATCGTCGGCGTGCTGAGCGAAAAAGCGTCGAAGATCTTCCGCTTCAAGGAGCAGGAGCAGCTGCACGAGGAGATCATCGATACGGGGCTCGCCAAGATCTACCAGTCGCACCTCGAGATCGGCCGCAAGCTCGCCGCCGACGCGGGGGTGGAGCTGGCCATCACGCTCCTCGACGGCAAGTGCTTCGAGAAGATCCTGACCTTCGTCCGCAAGGAGCAGCCGTGGCTCCTCATCCTCGGACGGGTGGGCGTGCACTCCGACGAAAACGAGGTCGACCTCGGCTCCAACACCGACAACGTCCTGCGACTGGCCCCGTGCAACGTGCTGCTCACGGGCGGCAAGTTCTATCCCCCGCTCGACGTGAAGGCCGAGGAGATCATCTCGTGGACGGAGGAGGCGGAGGCGCGGATGGAGCGGGTGCCACCCCAGGTGAAGGGGGTCGCCCGCACGGCGCTGCTGCGCTACGCGATCGAGCAGGGACACACCGTCATCACCAACAAGGTCATCGACGAGGCGATGGCGATCTTCATGCCGACGCGGATGGCCGAGCGGATGCAGATCCTCGCCGAGGACGTGGCGGTCGCCAAGCTGCGCGCCGAGGCCCAGCCGGCGACGGCGATCTGCTCCGTCTGCGGCTACACGGTCAAGGGGCCCAACCCGGTGGTCACGTGCCCGGTCTGCAGGGCCGCCCCCGACAAGTTCCAGCTCATCTCGAAGGAGGCGGTGGAGGCGATCGCGACCCAGGAGGGTGGCATCGAGGCCGAGGAGACGATGCCGGGCGTCCAGGTGAAGTGGTCCGCCGAGGCGCGCGACGCGCTGCGCGAGGTGACCGACGCCTATCTCCGCCGCCGCGCGAAGGCGCGGATCGAGAAGTACGCGCGCTCGCGGAAGATCCCGGTCATCACCTGCCAGCTCGCCCTGCCGATGATCGAGGAGACCGTCGGCCGTGAGAAGCTCGGCGCGGGCTGGGACACGCTGCTCGCGAAGACGAAGTTCGAGCCGGCCGAGCTGCCCGGCACCCCGCCGGCCGACGGCGCCACCGGCTTGGGGTGGACCGAGGAGGCGACGGCACGCCTAAATCGCGTCCCGGCCGGCTTCATGCGGGACATGACGCGCGAAGAAGTCGAGCGGGTGGCGGGCGCCAAGGGCGTGACGACCATCGACCTCGCGGTCTGCGAAGAGGGCATCGGGCACGCTCGCGAGACGATGAACGAAGTGATCGCGGGTTACGTTTCGAACAAGAAACCGCGATAAGCGGAGGCGAGGGGGTGGGGGCCCCGCGGGGGTACGCGAGCGGCTGCGTCACCCACTCGCCCGAATCGCAGCTCTTCGAGCTGCGGACGGGACGAGGGGGTCCCACTTCGCCGCTCGCGTACCCCCGCGGGGCCCCCACCCCCTCGACTCTGCTTCTCTGGACCCCGACCGGCATGCCCGCGCCTCTGTCCTGGGGTCTCTCGTCGTGACGGACTCGACCTCCGGTCACGAGGCGGCGCCGGTGTCCGCGAGCTCGACAGCCGCCTCCCCGTACACGGCGTATTCGGTGTCGTGGAATCTCACGCAGCGGTGCAATCTCGAGTGCTCGCACTGCTACATGTCGGCGTTCGCGGGCGCCGACACGCGAGGCGAGCTGTCCACCGACGAGTGCCGACGGGTGATGGACGAGATCGCCCAGGTCAACCCCAACGTCTTCCTGATCCTCACCGGCGGCGAGCCCCTGCTCCGGAAAGACATCTGGGACATCGCGGCTTACGCGTCGGAGAAGCGGTTCACCACGGTGCTCGGCACGAACGGCGTGCTGCTGCGCGAGCGGGAAGCGCATCTGATGCGGACGCACGGCGTCCTCGGTGCCTCGATCAGCCTGGACTCGACGGACCGCGCCAAGCACGACGCGTTCCGCCGCCTGCCGGGCGCCTGGGAGGCCGCGGTCCGGGCCACCCGCGTGCTGACCGACGCCGGGCTCGATTTTTCCCTGCACATGTCGGTGACCGATTGGAACGTGGGTGAGGTGCCGGCGATGATCGACCTGGCCAAACAGCTCGGCGCCAGGGTGCTGAACTTCTTTTTCCTGGTGCGTACCGGGCGCGGGAAGAACCTCACCGACATCGATAGCGCGGCCTACGAGCGCATCCTCGGCTACCTCGCCAGGGTCCAGGGGGTCGGCTCCGGTCCCCCGTCGTTCGTGAGGACCCTGCTCGGAATGGGCGAGCGGCGCCCGCCGGGCGGCCCGCAGACGTTCGAAGACCCGTGGTCGGCGACGGTGGGCCGTACCGACGGGCTGCTCATCCGCGCCAAGTGCGCCCCGCACTTCCGGCGCGTCCTCTACGAGATGAATCCGTCCTCGCCGCTGCTCCGGAACTACGCCCACGGCTCGTGTCCGGCCGGCAAGTACTACTGTCGCATCACGCCCGAGGGCGACGTCACGCCGTGTCCGTACATGCCGGTGACCGCGGGCAGTCTGCACGAGCGGTCCTTCGCCGACCTGTGGCGGGCCGCGCCGGTGTTCGGTGACCTGCGCGACCCCAAGCTCGGCGGCCGCTGTGGTACCTGCGAGTTCGCGAAGATCTGTGGTGGTTGTCGCTGCCGCGCCTACGCGACCTACGGCGACTACCTCGCCGAGGACCCGGCGTGCGCCTACCAGCCCGGCGCGCACGGAGGCGAGCTGATCGACCTGCCGGCGTCGCTGACGTTCGGGCTCCCGGTCGACTACCAGCTCGTCTGGGACGAGGAGGCGCGCGCGCGCCTTCAAGCGATCCCCTCGTTCGCGCGGGGCATGGTGATCAAGGCCGTCGAGGCCTACGCCCGCGGCCGGGGCGAGACGACCATCACGAAGGAGCTCCTCGCCGACGTCCGCTCGAAGTGGGGCTCCCGCTTCCGGCCCCGATCCTGATGGATCCGTTTCGCCTCGCCGCTCGCGCGTACCTGGTCTACGGGGTCATCTATTGGATCGGCGGTCTCTATCTCGCTGTGCAGGGAGTCGGTGTCCGCGGCGGGCGCATGATGCAGCCGGGCGTGGCGTGGATCGTCCTCGGGCTCGTCTTCGTGGCGGCGATCCCGTATCTGCTCGTGCAACGTCGAGCGTGGTTCGAGCGCTGGATTCTCTCCCGCCGCGACTTCGCGCGGGTTCTCACGGCGCTCATGGCCCTGCGGGCCTGGCATGTCCTGAGGGTCGCGCTTCGCCCGGAGAACGCCAGCGTGCCCGCGCCCTGGGGCGGCGAGATGACATTCCGCGCCGGCGCGATCGTGTTCCTGGTCGTCACCGTCGCCGCGCTCGTCCTCGTGGGTCGAGCGGCCTGGACGAAGGAGGCTGCGTGAAGCGCTACAAGGACATCGCGGGCGACGGCGGCTCGAACATCGCGGGCCAGGTCGAGGCTCAGCAGGGCCGGCTCAAGCAGCGGCTCGAGTCCGTCCGCGCGATCGTCGCCATCGTCTCGGGCAAGGGCGGCGTCGGGAAGTCGGCCCTCACCGCGAGCCTCGCGTGCTGTTTCGCGCTCGACGGCTGGAAGGTCGGCGTTCTCGACGCGGACCTCAACGGTCCGACGCAGGCCAAGATCCTCGGCGTGCGCGGCCGGAGCCTGGTCATTGCCGCCGGCGTCGTCGAGCCCCCACGCACCGAGCTGGGCGTGAAGGTCATGTCGATGGACCTGCTGCTGTCCGATGACGCCGCGCCGCTCACCTGGGACTCACCGGTCCAGGAGGAGGCGCACACCTGGCGCGGCGCCATGGAGGCCAACGCGGTCCGCGAGTTCCTCGCGGATACCAACTGGGGCGAGCTGGACGCGCTCCTCCTGGATCTGCCGCCCGGCACCGACCGGCTCTCGACGATCGCCTCGCTCCTGCCGACGCTCTCCGGGATCGTCGTCGTGACGATCCCGTCCGAGGTGTCGCACCTGGTGGTGAGGAGATCGATCACCGTGGCCACTCACACGAAGGCGCCCGTGCTCGGGCTCATCGAGAACATGGCCGGCCTCTTCGTGGGACCCGACGCCGCCGGGCTCGCCGCGGATGCGGGGATTCCCTTCCTCGGGAGCGTGCCGTTCGACGGGGCGCTCGCCGTCGCCGCCGATCGGGGCGACCCGTTCGTCGCCAGCGCGCCCGAGCGCGCGTCGGCTATAGCGCTCCGGCGGATCGCCGACGGGATCCGCGCGGCGCTGTCACCGCGTCAGGCGTGAGCGCCCGCGCGCGGTGGTGCGCGGCGTGCGGCGGGTGGGCGGCTGCACCAAGCGGTTTGTCACATCGAAAACTCGGCCCCGGTGACGTTCGTCGGGGTGACGACGTCGCCGGGGCCGAGGCGATTGGCAGGGGCCTGAGGCGTTGCCTCAGGGGCAGGTGACCTGGGGATCCGGCGTGTAGCCGGCGACCTTGTACGTCAGCACGAAGTCATCGGCCCAGGCCTTGGCCTTCACGTTGCCGAGCTTGGTCTCGCCGTCCCAGGCGATCACGTGCGCGCCTTCCGCCAGCTGCGCGAGGCTGGCTCGGCCACGCAGGAAGTCCGTGACCAGCGCCTTGGGCATGAACGCCGCGGCCGTTTCCATGACCGGAGGCTGGCCGCTCGTGGGCTCGCCCTTCAGCCAGCTCGCGATCACGGTGAACCCGTCGAGCGTCGGCTCCTTGAGAAGGTCGTTGGTGGCCATCGAGCGCAGCAGGTGCGGGACGTAGCGCGAGAACATCGAGGAGACACGGTCCTGGACCGCCAGGCGCGTGAACTCCGCGGCCGGCTGCTGGTCGACGGTGACGTTCAGTGAGAGGTAACGGATGTCGCCGTCCAGGTGCTTGGGCTTGTAGAAGCCGATCCCCTCAGGCTTCACGTCCAGCCAGGGCATGCAATGGTAGATCTTCGCGTTGAGGTCGCGAAGGGTTCCCTGGTACTTCTGGCCGAGCGCGCGACCCCTATCCGACGTGTACCGGTCGGGCTGGAGTACCCGGTCGGCGGGAGCATCTGCGGCCAGAGCGCCGTTGACGCCGAGGGTGAGGGTTGCGGCCGCGGCCAATCCGACGATCGCGCGTCCGAGCTTTGTGTTTATCATAGATGACACTCATGGCATGCGCCGTGCCAGCCGGCCAGGGCCCCTAAACCTTCGGATCGTCTAGGATCTTTCAGTCGCCGGCGCATACTCATGGCGTCAAACTGCCCCCCGAATCGTCAGGGCGGTGCCTGCGTGACCGAGGGCGCCGCTAGCGCTCGAGGATCTGCTCCTGGCTTACCGTGACCGGTCTCCCGAACCAGTTCTGGCTCTGCGCCATGGCGATGTCCTGCCGGCTCACCGTCGCCGACTTGCCCCCGCTGTTCTTCATGGAGAAGTCGTAATGCTCCTTCGACGCGAAGTGGCTCGTGTTCGACCGCCACGTGGCCCACTCTTCGCTGGACGCACAGCCACCGACTACGAGGAGTGACGCTCCGATCAGAACTGACCGCCAGTGCTTCGGCCGCATAACCAAGTCCTCCCGGGGATTCGGATGGCACATGCTACAGTCGCTCCGGGGGCTGGTCAATCGGCCGTTCGTGCTAGACTCCCCCATACAACGTCGAGGAGACTTGCGATGGACGCCCTGAAGATCCACTCGCTCCCCGAGGGCCTCCGGCGGCCGATCTTGATCATGGCGTTCGGCGGCTGGAACGACGCGGCCGAGTCGGCAACGACGGCGGTTCGGTACCTCGGCACGTCATTCCGGGCGGAGAAGTTCGCCGAGATCGATCCCGAGGAGTTCTATCACTTCGGCCTCTCCCGGCCCTATGTCCGCTTCAAGCAAGGCTCGGACACGGAACGCGAAATCGTCTGGCCGGCCACCGAGTTCTCCGTCACCCGGGCGGCCGAGCTGGCGCGCGACGTCATCGTGGGCGTCGCCGTCGAGCCGCACCTGCGCTGGAAGACCTACTGCAACATGGTGCTGGACCTCGCCCGGCGCTGCGAAGTGGCGCTGGTGCTGACCCTCGGAGCGCTGCTCGCCGAGGTGCCCCACACCCGGCCCGTCCGCCTCTCCGGCAGCGCCTCGGACCCGGAGCTCGGGGCCCGTCTCGGGGTTCGCCCGACCAAGTACGAGGGACCCACCGGTATCGTCGGCGTGCTCAACACGATCTGCCGCGAGCAGGGGTTCGCGACGGCGAGCCTCTGGGCCAACGTCCCGCACTACATCTCGGGCATCGAAAACCCCAAGGCGACGCTGGCGCTCGTGAGGCGCGTGGCGCCCCTGCTGGGTACGACGATCGACGTCGGCGACCTCGAGGAGGCCGGCAAGCAGTTCGACATCAATCTGAAGGAGATCGTCGCGCAGAACGCGAAGATTGCCAATTACGTCAAAAAGCTGGAGTCGCGCGACACCGAGGAGCCGGCGCCGGCGGCCCCGGGTGGGCCCAGCGACCTCCCGCCGGCCGCCGAGCTCGTCGCCGAGATCGAGCAGTTCCTCCGCCAGCAACGTCCGGAGTGACCAGGGCCGCGCTCGGCGTCGTCGCGCTCGGCCTCCTCTTCTTCTCGGGCACGTCCACCGCAGCCGACAAGGCCACCGTCACCTGGCACCCGTCCCGCCCCCGGCTCGGCGACGTCGCCTGGGTTCACGTGACGGACGTGATCGAGACCGCGACCGTCGAGGGCTCGGTGGACGGGCGGCCCCTGACGTTTTTCCCCTATGCGGGCGGCCACGCCGCGTTGTTCGGGGTCGATCTCGAGGTAAAGCCGGGCACCCACACGTGGCGAGTGGGGGTCGTCGAGGCCGGGCGCGAGCCTCGCAGCGCCAAGGGGAGCGTGAAGATCGCCCGCCGCGACTTTCACGTGCAGCGCCTGACACTGCCGCCCGGGATGGTCGATCTCGACCCCGAGACCGAACGGCGCGCGGTGGCCGAGGGTAAGCAGCTCGCGACGCTCTACCGGACGATCAGCCCGGAGCGGCTCTGGCGGGGAAAGTTCACGACGCCCGTGGGAACGACCGCGGCCGGCACCGGGTTCGGCGCGCGCCGAATTATCAATGGCCAGCCCCGCTCGCCCCACGCCGGCATCGACTATGCGGTGCCCCGCGGGACCCCCGTGGTCGCGGCCAATGCCGGGATGGTCGCTCTCGTCGCCGAGTTCTTCTTCCCGGGCCGGCTGATCGTCCTCGACCACGGTCTGGGTCTCTACACCCTCTATTTCCACCTCGACACGACCGCGATCACCGAAGGTGAGCGCGTGGAGCGCGGCCAGACGCTCGGGACGGTGGGAGCCACCGGCCGGGCCACTGGCCCGCATCTCCACTTCGGGGCCCAGGTGGCCGGGGCGCGGGTGGACCCGTCGACCCTCCTGGGCCTCTCGCTCCGCGACTAGCGCCGACGGCGCGCCTTAGCCTTCTTCTTTCCCTTGCTCCCGGCCTTTGCCTTGGCTGTCCGCTTCGGCCGGGCTTTGGTCTTCTTCCTCGCCTTTGCCTTGGCTTTAGGCTTGGCTGCCTTCGGCGCGGGCTTGGGAGGCGCCGGCTTCGGCGCGGGCCTGGGAGGGGCGGGCGCGACGGGGGCCGGCGGTGCCATCGGAGCTGGGGGCGTCCAGGGCTCGTGTTCACCGAACATACGTTCCATCGTCTCCTCCATGCTTCTAGTCACGTCTCGGCCGGCGGGGCCCCGGCCCCGCGACGGCCTGCGGCGCGCACCACGTGGGGACGGTTGACTCGCGCCTGCCCTACCCTGCCGTCGAGGGCCTCGCGAGCGCAAGAAAGAAATTAGACCGCGATGCGTGCGCGCAGGCGAGCGGCGTGAGCGGCGAGCGCGCGATTGGACCAGACGGTGATGGTCGACTGCGCCACCAATGCGCGCACCGCGCCGCGGGAGATCTTGATCGGCGTCGTCACGCTCAGAGGATTCGGGTGCGCGGCGAGGTCGGCGAGCGTGGCGAGCCCGATCAGGAGCGGCCACGCGCATGCCAGCCGCATCCGCCACTCGAGCCGCGGGATCGCGAGCGTGTAGTCCCACGCGACGTTGTAGTGCTCGAGCGCCAGCCCGAGCAGGCGGCGGTAGAGCGGCAGCGCGCGGGCCGCGCCGGCGGGCTCGAGCAGGTCGCGCGGTCCGAGCCCAAGCGCCGCCAGCTCGCGCGCCGGCAGGTAGCACCGGCCGTGCGCGAGATCGCCGGGCACGTCGCGCAGGACGTTGGTGAGCTGCAGCGCCTTGCCGAAGCTCACGCCCTCTTCGCTCATCTCGCGCAGCGCCCAGTCGCCGAGCCGCCGTCAGCATAACCACCGCCGGACCCAGCCCGCACATGCTGATGTTCTGCTGGGTCACAACGTCATGCAGCCCGCGCGGGTCAAGAGTGAGAATGCGCTCAATCGCGCGATGGTCCTTGACACGGGTCACCACGTCCGACTCGTAGTGATTCATGTCTCCGGAAGCGACGATGAGAATAGGCTCTTTGTGTGCCGCGATCACATCGGCTAAGGCAGTCCCAAATTGTTCAAGAATTAAATATTGTGTCATCCCTAACGCTATGGGAACAAAGAATATGTCTGATTTTCTCAGCTGCAGGAACGGCAGCTCTACTTCAACGGCGTGTTCCGCGCGATGGGCGGATTCTCGAACTTCGCGTTGAAATATCGTCCCGAAATGACATGCTTTGGGTTCACGGTGTAGTCGACCTTGGTGATGAACTGGTGATAGCCATAATCCGTGGAGAGCTGGAAGGCCTGTCTCAGTTCCGGCGTCATGGGCCGGGTCACGTCGAAGGCATCGCTGAAAGGCGTGGTGCCGACACCGTCGGTGTGCACGCCGAGCTTGGCGAGGGTGCCCTGGAAGGTGGGCAGCATGCCGAAGATGCCGATGGACCCGGTGATGGTATCCGGACTCGCATAGATCTCATCGCCGGACATGGATATCCAATAGCCTCCCGAGGCGGCGACGCCGCCCATGGAGATCACCACCGGCTTGCCGGCTTCCTTGGTGAGTTCCAGTTCGCGCAGGATGAGGTCCGAGGCGAAGGAACTGCCGCCGGGGCTGTCCACGCGCAGCACCACGGCTTTCACGGAATCATCGAAACGGGCCTCGCGGATGAGTTCGGAGGTGGAATCCCCGCCGATGCTGCCGGGCGGCTGGTCGCCCACGCTGATGTCGCCCTCCGCCACCACCACGGCCACCTGGCCGCGCAGCAGCTGCGAGGCGCCGTCCGGTGCATCCAGGTAATCGCGGAAGCCGACCTGGCGGAAGCTGTGCTCCGCACGCCCCACTACCTTGGCCACAGCCGCCTGCATCTGGTCCGGCTCGGCGATCTTGTCCACCAGGTGCGCATCCAGCGCAAGCTTGGCGCCGTCACCGCCCAGGGCAGTGAGACCGGTACCGACGTTGGCCACGTAGTCCTTGATGGCATCCCCAGGCAGTTTGCGGGCTACCGTCACCTGCTTCTGGTAATCGGTCCACAACTCACCCAGGAGCTGGGTGTAGTTATCACGAGCTTCCGGGGACATGCCGTTCAGCAGGAAGGGCTCCACGGCGGACTTGTACTTGCCCACGCGGAAGACGTTCCACTCCACGCCGTACTTGTCGATGGCTTCCTTGAAGTACGGCTCGTAGATGCCGTAACCCTGCAGGAACACCTGGCCCTGGGGATGGATGAAGATGGTGTCGGCCTGGGCCGCCAGGAAGTACTGGCTCTGGGCGTAGGCGGAGCCCAGTGCGAACACGGGTTTGCCGGATTTCTTAAGTTCTGGATGGCGTGGGCGATATCTTCGATATCTGAAAGCGAAGCGCGACCCATGCCATCGGTCTCCAGCACCAGGGCCTTGATGCGGCTGTCGTCCTGGGCTTGCTCGATGGCGGCGATGACGTCACGCAGACGGGTCTGCGGTTGCTGGTCCTTCTGGCCGAAGAGGCGATCCAAGGCGCGTTGCGCCGGGTCGCCGGAGAACTGCTCCACCAGGTCGCCCTCGATATCCACGACCAGTGCAGCGGTACTGGGGATGCTCACGCGGTGGGACCCCGTGAAGCTGCCGATCAACAGGATCAGCACCAGCAGGGTGATGACCAGGTTGATGACGGTGCGGCATAAAATATCCCACACCTTCCAGACGCCGCCGAACACATGAACGAAGAAGTTTTTCTGGCTCACTTCGATTGATCCTTATCCTTAAGATGCGAAAAAGAAGACGATTAATTATGCGCCAAGACTGTAGAAGTTGAAGTATTCAAGATTTCTAGGATCTTGGGCAGCCAGGCCTGATGCTCCGGCTTCATGAGGCAGGAGCGTAAGGCGGCTGTCACATCCGAATCCGCAGCCAGCTTGGGCCACCAGGCACTGGCCAACGGATCCGGGACTTTCAGCAAGGCGAGATGCAGATGGCGTTCGGCGGCGGCATCAAACACCGCTTGCGCCCGCTCCCCCGCTTCCTTGCGGCCCGGGGCCGCCAGCGTCCACACCACGATATCCAGTTCCGGTTCGATACCGGGCAGATAGCGCGTGTCCTGGCCCAGTGCCTTGTGCAATTCCAATGCGGCGGTACGGCCGGCAGCGAGGCCTTGGGCGAACTCACCGCCTCGGGTCATGGGCAACAGGCGTTGGGTGGCCCACAGCGCCACGGCGGCGGCACCGGCGCGGGAACATTCCAGGCTGATCTCACCCAGATGCAGTTCGGCGGACGTGAAATAGGTATAAGGCGAATCGTGCTTGTAATAGCGTCCCACGGAGGGATCACGGAACAGCACGCAGCCACAACCGTAAGGCTGCAGGCCATGCTTGTGGGGATCCACCACGATGGAATCCGCTTCGGCGGTGGCGTCGTAGGCGGCCCGTGCATCAACACTTAAGTTATCCACCAGCTTGAAATAGCCGCCGTAGGCCGCGTCCACGTGCACCCGGAAGCCGTACTTATCCCGCAACTTCAGTATCTCGTGCAGGGGATCGACCGCGCCGAGAGCGGTGTTGCCGAGCGTGGCGACCACGGTGGCCACCTTATCCTGCTTCAAGAGATCTTCGAGGGCATCCAGGTCCATGCGGCCCTGGGCGTCCACTGCCACGCTCTTGAACGGCATCCCCAGCACTTCGCACATGCGCCCATGGGTGTAATGGGCCTGGGATGACGCAACCACCAGGCCAGGCTTGGCATGACGCGCGACCCAGAGGGCTTCGAGATTGGCGATGGTGCCGCTGGCGGAGAGATGGCCCAGATGCTCGCCATAGCCGAACATCGTGGCGATGGCGGCCACGGCTTCGCGTTCGAGAGCGGAGCTGGCACGACCGCCGTCGAGCGCATGGTTGTTGGGATTGATCCAGAGCGCCAGCATGTATGCGAGCCGCGCCATGGCATGGGGCGGCTTGAGCATCTGGCCCGCATAGAGGGGATGCGGGTAGGGATAGTTGTCCTGCATGCGACGTGCCGTCTCCAACAGCACCTCGCGGCCCTTGGCCGAGAGCGGTGCCGGCTTGAAAGAAGGAAGTCTAGAAAAACTCTTCTCCAAAACTGTGAGAGCTTCATCTAGGGCTTTTAGGCTTTCACGTTCTAGCATTGAAACACCCGTTCACCAAGATTCTGGCTGGCGGAAGCCGCCAGCTCCCCCGCTACGCTTTCCTGCTCCGCGGGCAGCACAGGGCAGGCTATCCCTGCCTGCCCGTTCGGCCGGATGGTCATGCCACTCGGCATGACCATGAATTCACCGGCCTCACCCGGCATGGCGGCAAAGCCCTGCTCCAACACCGCCAGGGCTTCGTCGAGAGCCTTCAGACTTTCATGTTCGAGCATCGTCGTCTCGTTTAATGCAACTCATTGTTTGGCTTAGCCGGCAACAGCATGAGTTGTTGCAGGTCGTGTTGCAGCACCGCCTGCTGGGCGGGATCCTGGGTGGCGCTGAGCAAGCCGTTATAGAGGTTGCGCGCATCCTCGAGATAGCCCGCCTTGGCCAGCATCTGGGCCGCGTCCATGGGCACCCGCGCGCGGACCGCTCGAACAAGGCCTGTAATGTCGTCTTTTTGCTCGCTCATGGAATACTCTCCGAAGCCCCGGTCGCATCTTGACTGGATTCTGCCAATTGACAATCCCGCCGTGCTGAGACGTGCGCGCGGCCAGGACAGGCGCCATCACCGAATCTGAACGTGGCGCACCCTGAAATTCGTGCTGCGGCATCAGCCGATCACCCTCGCGATCTCGATTCTCCTGCTCGCGGTCACAGCGGTGCTGTTTGCGAAGATTCCCAAAGGTTTTTTCCCCAGCGAAGATACCGGGCAGATTTTCGCAATCACCGAAGGCGCCCAGGGCATTTCGTATGATTCAATGTACCAACATCAGTCGGCC
>Ga0137403_10003503_pt1 | contig 18800 bp, 19 predicted proteins | sample CZOMad2_1_16fung_FD_122057 | JGI IMG/M metagenome (GOLD analysis project Ga0137403, IMG submission 122057) | Vadose zone soil fungal communities from Angelo Coast Range Reserve, California, USA - CZOMad2_1_16fungal (Hybrid Assembly) | ecosystem: Environmental > Terrestrial > Soil > Vadose zone...
ATCGAGCGCGTGAAGGCGCGGATGGGCTGGGAGATGCCGTGGTACACCATAACGGATGACTTCGACAAAGACTTCGGCGTGGACGAGTGGCACGGCACGAACGCGTTCATCCGCGATGGCGACAGCGTGTTCCGCACCTACTTCATCAACAATCGCGGCGATGAGCAGATGGGGAACACTTGGAACTACCTCGACATCACTGCGCTCGGGCGCCAGGAGGAGTGGGAGGACTCGCCGGAGGGGTACCCCCAGACTCCGACGTACGAGTGGTGGATCTGGCACGACGAACCAAACACGACGGATGAAGATCGACCCGGCCTGGTGCAACTCCGCGCCGCCCGGGCCTCCTCCAAGGGCGGCGACGCCACGTGAGGAACAGAGGAAATCAAACGAAGGAAGAACAAAATGAAACTAGCAGAAACGGAATTGAATCGAGAGATCGTGTCCGAAGCTGAGTGGCTCGTGGCGCGAAAGGACTTGCTGACGCGAGAAAAAGAATTTACTCGCCAGCGCGATGCGCTCAGCGCCGCCCGACGGAGCCTCCCGATGGTGAAGATCGACAAGGATTACGTATTCGAAGGGCCGGATGGCAAGGAAACCCTGGCCGATCTTTTCGACGGGCGCAGTCAGTTGATCGTTTATCATTTCATGTTCGGTCCCGACTGGGACGAAGGCTGCAAGAGCTGCTCCTATCTGGCCGATCATTTTGACGGCGCCAACCGGCATCTTCCGCATCGCGACGTGACTTTCGTTGCGATTTCGCGAGCGCCGTTGCCCAAACTCGAAGCCTACAAGAAACGTCTCGGCTGGCGCTTCAAATGGCTGTCATCGCAGGGCAACGATTTCAACTTCGATTATCACGTCTCATTCACCAAAGAGGAAGAGCAGAAGAACAAGGTTTACTACAACTACGCGACGGGAGAGTTCGTCAGCGACGAACTTCCCGGTTTGAGCGTGTTTTATAAGGATGAAAACGGCGACGTCTTTCACACCTACTCGGCCTACGCGCGCGGCCTTGATCACCTGGTCGGCACCTACAATTTTCTCGATCTCGTGCCGAAAGGCCGCGACGAGAACCCGGATTCAACGATGGATTGGGTGCGGCGGCACGACGAGTACCTGGCTTAAGGAGCAAGCGAGAAATATGACAACTAAGGCTGAAGCGAAGAATCAGATCGGACAGGAATTTATTATCACGCGGGAATTCGATGCGCCTCGTGAACTGGTTTGGAAAGCATGCACCGAGGAAAAACAAGTAGCGCAATGGTGGGGACCGCATGGATTCACCGCGCCGATTTGCGAATGGGACGCGCGACCAGGCAATAAAATTTACGTCGTCATGCGCGGGCCGGACGGCACGGATTATCCGATGGGCGGAAAGTTTCATGAAGTCCTCCCGCCCGAACGGCTGGTGACAACGACCGGGGCCTTGGACGAAAAGGGGGAACCGATTTTTGAATTCCGGCATACGCTGACCCTGGAAGAGCGAAACGGAAAAACAAAACTCACCATGCATTCCCGTCTCATCAGCGCGACGGCCGGGGCCGAGAAATACGTTGGCGGGTTTGAAGTCGGCATGACACAAACCTTGGAACGCCTCGGAGAACTTTTGGCCACGAAAAGTGAGCCGCTGATCATCGAGCGAACTTTTAACGCGCCGGTCGCAAAAGTTTGGAACGCAATCACCGATGTCGATCAAATGCGGCAATGGTATTTCGATCTGAAAGGATTCAGGGCCGAAGTGGGCTTTGAATTCGAGTTCGTGGTCGAGCACGAAGGCAATACTTACCATCACCTTTGCAAAGTCATGGAGGTCGTGCCGCAAAAGAAGATCGCCTACACCTGGCGCTACAAAGGAGAGCCAGGCGATTCCCTAGTGACGTTTGAATTGTCCGCCGAAGGCGACAAGACGCGACTAAGGTTGACGCACACTGGAATCGAAACCTTTCCGAAAACGCCCGCTTACGCGCGGAAGAATTTCGAGACCGGTTGGACGCAGATCATTGGCGCAGAGCTCAAGAAATTCGTTGAATCAAAAGAGAACAAATAATTATGACTACAAAAACATCAGAGAAAACATCGCTCGAGATCAAACGATTCATCAACGCGCCGCGGGCACGCGTTTACGCAGCGTGGACCGATCCGGCACAATTGAAAGAATGGTGGGGGCCCGAAAGCGTCCGCACTCGCAACCTTGTCGCCGATGCGCGCGTGGGCGGCAAATATCGATGGGATCTCACCAATCCGGAAGGCGAGGAGATGACTGTATTCGGTGAATACCGCGAGCTCGTTCCGGGAAAGAAGATTGTCTTCAGCTGGAAATGGGATGACGACGAGAATTGGGAAGAGCACAACAGCGTCGTCACGGTGGAGCTGTCCGATCGCGACGGCGGCACTGAAGTGCGTTTGGTTCACGAGAAATTGCCAAGCGAAGAATCACGCGACCGTCACAACGAGGGCTGGAACAGCGTTCTCGATCGATTGGAGAAGTTCTTTAACAAGTAATGGTCGATCCAAACAGGAGAGGAAAAAATGAATACCGAACAAGTTGCACAAAAAGTGGTGGAGTTGGTCCGCAAGCAAGCGTGGCACGAAGCGCTCGACACGCTGTATGACAACGACATCGTCAGCGTCGAAGCGCGGACGATGGACGGCAGCTCGCCGGAAACGAGCGGAATCAAGGGCGTGCGCGGGAAGGTCGATTGGTGGCTGGAGAACATGCAGGTCCACAGCTTTCAAGCGAACGGACCATTCGTCGCGCACGATCGGTTCGTAGTGCAATATGACGCCGACGTTACCGATAAGAACTCGAAAGCGCGGAGACAACTGTCCGAAGTCGGCGTTTACACCGTAAAAAACGGAAAGATTGTCCGCGAAGAATTCTTACCGCGTGCGTAACCGACAGGATCCGATCCTCATCTGGTGCCATGCTCGTGAACTTTGAACGGGTTAAAAATCCGTTCCCAACCGTCGCTGAAGTTAAAGATCGACATGTTCAACACCAGCATCGGATCGTGAGATCGCCGCTGCCGGCGCTGGAGAATTCCTCGCCAGTGGTGGCCGGCCCCCCGCCGCCGACCACCATTTATTCTTAATTTCGAGTTCATTCGCCTTTTCTTCTCACTAACTGGCGGCCTGCCGCAGGCCCATGGCGCCGAGCGTGTCAGGGGTCAGATTGCCATTAACCCGCAGGCCGTGGCTGCTCTGGTAGCGCGCAACCGCATGTCGCGTCTCAGGGCCAACGATACCGTCGATTGCTCCACGATAATAACCCTCGCGCGCGAGTCGTTCCTGCGCGGCAGCAACGGTTGAGTTGGCGTACTCATCGCCGTAGCCGTTCTGACCGTAATACTCTCCGCTTTGGTAAGCGCCTGAGTCGTAATAGCCCGGGTCGTAACCGTTCGGATAACCGTAGTAATCGTCAGCGTAATAGTCGTACGGATACCCGTACGGCCACCATGGATAGAACCCGAAGTCGAAGATGACCCAGGAACCATTGATGAAGCGGCAATGATGTCCATTCCACGTATGGTCGCGGTTGCGATCCCAATCGCGGTGCCAGTTACCCGAATGCTGCGCCACGACGTGATTCCGCCAATTCGTCGGCAGACCGTTTCGGCTCCGGACTTGGCCTGCGCCAGTTCCTCCGTGGCGCGGGTTAGTAATCCCACGATTTTCTCTATCCGAGAATCGGACAACACGATCGCCGCGATTGATATTTCCGCGCGTGACCTGTCCCCGACTAACCGCTCCACCCGCATTCGAATGGACGGATTGCGGGCGGAACTCCATCGATCTCGGCGAACGCATCCCAACCGATGAGAAACGTTGGCCTGAAATCATTCGTCCGCCGCCGAAGCTTTGCCCCGGCATGGCATGGAATGATGGACCTCCGCCACTTCGTGCCGGACCACCACCGGCCGCAGCGAAGCTTCCTCCTCCCCGTCCACCGCCGCCACCGCCACCGTGATAACCGCCACCTTGGACGGGTGCAATCACGGCCGCACTGGCAAGCAGCGCCGCCACTAACAATTTAGCTTTCATGATTTAGATTTCCTTTGTGTTGTTTTCGTTGTTGTTTTTGGAGTCATTTTCTCATTCGCCTAACGAAGGCCTCCCGCGACACGTAGCGTTTCGCCTGTGATCCACGCGGAATCGGAGGAAGCGAAAAAGACCGCGGCCGGAGCAATGTCATCGGGTTGACCGATGCGGCCGAATGGTGTCTGCGCTTCAACGCTTTTGCGAAGATCGCCTTGGTCGAAACCGGCTGCGCGTACACCTTCCGTTTCCACCATGCCGGGATTGATGGCGTTAACGCGGATTTTGCGCGGACCGAGTTCTTTCGCCAGCGTCCTGGTGATCGCGTCGACCGCGCCTTTTGTGGCAGTATAAACCGACGAACCCGGCGGCGTCAGCGACGTGACGGTCGAACTAACATTGATAATATTGCCACCAGTAGAATCGAATTGCTTGACCGCCTCCTGAGTGGCGAGAAGCAGACCGAGAACATTCACATCGAACTGTTTGTGGAATTGCTCCTCGGTGATCTCTTCAAGTGGCGACCAGTCGTAAACTCCAGCGTTGTTGACGAGGATGTCGATCTTGCCGAAGGCTTTTTTAGCCTCAGCAAAGAGATGTTGGATATCTGTCTTCCTGGCGACATTTGCCCTCACGGGGATGGCCTTTCCACCACGCTTGGCGATTTGATCCACCACGCGATCGGCTCCCTCTTTACTGGAAGCATAGTTAACGACGACTGCTGCACCTTCAGCAGCGAACTGTTTGGCGATGTCAGCGCCGATTCCCTTCGAAGCGCCGGTCACGATCGCGACTTTTCCGTTTAGTTTTCCGTTTTTCATTTTGTTCATTTCATTTTTTGGGGTTTCGAAAACATTTCTGATGACTCATTGCGCTAGATAACCTCCATCCACGACCAGTGACGTCCCGGTGGTGAATTTCGCGTCATCGGAACAAAGATAGAGAACCGCCGCTGCGATTTCTTCGCCGGCTCCAATCCGTCCGACCGGAATAATAGAGGTGAGCGAATCACGCATCTCACCCTCCTTGCCCGCAAAGCGATCGAGCATATCAGTCGCGATGACGCCGGGCGCGACTGCGTTAACACGAATGCTTTGTTTGGCGAACTCGAGCGCGATCGATTTGGTCAGACCTTCGACCGCGTGCTTGGAGGCCATGTAGATGCTGGCCCCGGCTAAGCCAACATGCCCGGCCACGCTTGAATTGTTAACGATCGCACCACCGCCGGTTTTGAGCATCACGGGGATTTCGTGACGCATGGCATTCAGGACGCCCCAGACGTTGATGTCGAAGACGCGGCGATATTCGGCTTCGGTTGCCTGATCGAGTGGGCCTGTCCATTCGACACCGGCGTTGTTAAACGCGATGTCGAGTCGGCCGAATTTGCCGACCGTAAAATCGACCATTGCTTTCACGTCTGCATCTTTCGCGACGTCAGTCCGGATAAACGCGGCCGCGCCACCGTCCTTTTCGATGTCTGCAACGACGCCAGCAGCTTCTTTCTCACGTCGCCCAGTGAGGACGACCTTGGCGCCGGCGCGAGCAAATGCGATCGCCGTAGTTTTGCCGATGCCGGAAGTTCCTCCGGTCACGAGTGCAACTTTTCCGCTTAGTTTTCCATCTTTCATTTTGTTTCTTTCATTCTGTGTTTGTTATTTGCTCGCTGTCGCAATTTGGGTTGGGACTCGCGAATTATCCCTTTGCTCGAGCGTGGCCTTGACGCGAATTTCGATCGCGGCGAGGGCTTTCGAGACCGGACAGTTCTGCTTCGCGTCGGCGACAAGTTTCTGAAAGGTCGCGTCGTCGATGCCCGGAGCGTGCGCCGACGTTTCGAGATCGATCCGGGTAATGGCGAACGTGTCGCCGGTTTTTTCGAAAGTCACGTTTGCACCGGTACGAATGTGAGTCGGCGCGAAACCAGCGCCGGACAATCGCGCGGTCAGCGCCATCGTGAAGCACGCGGCGTGTGCCGCGCCCAGCAGTTCCTCCGGGTTCGTGGCCGATTGGCCGTCCTCGAAACGCGATTTAACCGAATATGGAACGTCAAGCGCGCCGCTACCGACCGTGAGCCGGCCGCTTCCGTGGAGCAAGTCCCCTTGCCACTCTGCCTGCGCACGCCGATTTAACGCAATCTTACGTTTACCAGCTGTCTTATCGTTTGTTGTCATTTTATTCTTGCCGTTGGTTTGGTGATCAGGATTTTTGAAGATTCCTCGGGTTGGTTTGTTTCAATGGTAGATTAAGAAAGCGGCGAGAAAGCCGGCCAGGATCCCGAACACTGGGCTGAGAACAGCGAACCAGAATGAGACGTCCCAACCTGGGTCGGTGAAAACGCGCAGCTTCTCCACTCCGAATCCACCCTTACCCGTCCTGCCATTTTTGTCCGGTCCAAGCCGAGCGACCGCGCCTCCGATCACTGCGTGGAAATTGTTCAGGTCGCGCTCCTCTCGTGATGCGCGTCGCGCCCGAGACCGCTCGATGATGTCGATGAGATTGCCTGCTTTCATAGGTTCTTTTTGTTGAGTTTGACTATCCACATGAAGCGAGAGCCGATTGATAAACGGGCATTTCGTCGAAGTGCGGTGGCGCGAAAACGTCTTCGTGCTTCGTCTCGACTGGTTGGAGATTGAGCTTCTCGATGTGCGCTTCGACCAGATCAGGAAGCAGCAAATGTGGGAACAAGGAGAGTTCCGAGGCTTTTGTTTCTTCCTCATCGAGGACGAGATGGACGATTTCGCGTAAGTCTGGATAAGCTTGCTCGTAATCGCGTTGTAACTGCTGCTTCAGTTGCGCGATGGCGACCGAAACCGTCTGGAGGAAAACTGTGGTGGTGGGTTCTGGCTGCTGCTCAGTTTTCATAGGGTTGAGTTTTTTCGGTTTCTGCGGATTTATATTTGACTAGTCGTCTATAAAATTGGCAAAAAAAGGGCTATTTGGAGACAGCTTGGGCCTGCTTGACCCCTAAAACATCCATCGCCACGTGTTTAAAATCGCGGATCAATTCGACGTCGTTTTGAATTCGCGCTTGAGCAAGCGTGCCATGATAGCAAGCGAAAAGCGCCCTCGCTTTCGCTTCCGGATCCGGCGCCACAATCAACCCTTGCGCGTGCGCATCTCGAATAGCGGACTCGAAATACTTTATCTTCCGATCCCAGATACGGTCGACGGTAGCGCGCACGCTTTGGTCCTGCGTGCTAACTTCGCTTCCAATGCTCAACAGAGGGCATCCGAGGATGGAGCCGCACTCTTTTTTCAGTTCGGCCAGACGGTCGTGCACGTAATCGAAATAGCGATCGAGCCGCTCAAGCGGTGGAATTGTTGGCGAAAAAAGAGCGTCCATGTTCGCCTTGTTTTTGTTCCATTCTGCCTCCAATGCCGCGACCGTGAGTTCGGACTTCGACTTGAAGAAATAGTAAAAGCTTCCCTTTTTTGCGCCGGCCCGTTCACAGATCGCGTCCACCGAAGTGGTGCCGTAGCTGTTCTCCCACATCAAATCCAACGCAGCGTCGGTCAGGCGTTGTTTCATGTCACTCACTCTTGGCATATAAGACTCTTTACTCTTAGTAGACCAACCAGTCAACTATTTAGTTCAAAATTTTTTATACCCTCATTTCGTTCCCCGAATAAGCGTCGTTGCCGTTACCGCAGCGCCAACCGCCACCGTGGCACCGATTGCCATAACCATTCTGAAGCCGCAGACAAATGACTCGTCGATCGCACGACGAATCAACTGCAGCGTCGCCACATCCTGATCTTCCGGAATGGCGATGGCCGCGAGTTTGGTGGATTGCGCTCGAATCGAATCCACCGCTGCCGGCGACAGGTTCGAATTCGTCATTCGTCGATCCAGCTCGCCCTTGAAAATCTGCAGCATCACGATTCCAAAAACCGCGATTGCCACCAGGCCGGCCGTCCGCGCAACCGCGTTGTTCACACCCGAAGCGATCCCAGATCGATTTTGCGGAACCGAACTCATGACCACCGTCGTAAGCGGCGCGACGCTGATCGCCATCCCGAGCCCAAGCAGGGCAACCGGGGGAAAGAAATTCGTCCAATAGTTGCCGCCGATACCTGGCCGCAAAAAAATCGCGTAGCCGCAGGCCGCGATTAGCGGACCGATGATTAGCGGCAGTCGCGATCCGTACCGTGCAACCAATCCGCCGGACCAGCGCGAAAGCAGAAACATGAGCAAGATGAACGGCAACAGCGCCGCGCCGGCCGCGGTCGGGGCGTAATGCTGAACTTGAATCAAATTCAGGGGCAGGAAAAACAGCGTCCCACCGAGCGCCGCGTAAAGCAGAAATGTTAAGAGGTTCGTTCCGGTAAATATCGGGGAGCGAAAGAGCGAGAGCGGCAACATCGGGTTGGAAGTTCGCGCTTCAAACAAAAAGAAGGCGATAATGAGGATCCCGGCCACAACCAGAACGACGACGACCGATCGATCGCTGAAACCCAGTCGCGATGATTCGATCAATCCATAAACCAGCGCGCCCAAGCTGAGCGCGGCCAAAATTGCGCCCAGCCAATCAATTCGCGTGTTCTCCCTGTCCGAGTTTTCGGCGACGTAACGAAGCGAAATCAAAATAACGACCAGCGCCAGCGGAAGATTGATAAAAAATACAGCTCGCCATGAGACATGCTCGATCAACCATCCGCCCATGATGGGCCCGACCGCGGTAGTAATCGCGCTAAAACCGGACCAGGTTCCAATAGCGCGACCGCGTTCGTTCTCCGAGAACGAGCTGCTGATAATGGCGAGACTGCCCGGGACGAGAAGCGCCGCGCCCAATCCCTGAAGTGCGCGGGCGGCAATCAGTTGATGGATGTTCGCGGCAAATCCGCAAGTCGCCGACGCCAAGGCGAAGATGGCCACACCGATCAAAAAAATGTTTCGGCGTCCGTAGTGGTCGCCGAGCGAACCACCGACGAGGAGGAGCGCGGAGAGCAGGAGGGAATAAGCTTCGATGACCCATTGCACGTCTACAGCGGTCGCCTTGAGATTTGTTTGCAGCGCCGGCAGCGCAACGTTTACGACCGTACCGTCGATGAACGCCATGCTCGATGCGAGAATGGTGGCGGCAAGGACCCAGCGGCCCCGTGATTTTTCACATGGCGCTGTAGCGGCGCCCGAGCGGACTACATTTTCATCGCAGGGTTCTCGAAAAAGCGCCCACATTTGTGCGAATTCAGTATTCGCCAAATGCGTTGTCAGGAAAGCAATACAACCAGCGTTCGCCGGGTTGCGCTGAAGCGACGACCGGATGACCCGTGACGTGCGCATGTTTGCTGGCGTGACGATTTCGCGACGTGTCGCAGCACAATGTCACGCCGCATTGCTGGCAGGTGCGGAGATGAACCCACGAGTCGCCGATCTTCACACACTCGGCGCATTCGCGAATTTCCGGCTGCTTCACGGAGGTGATGGCTTCGATGTGCGGGCAAACGGGCATTGGTTCCTTACTCGCGCAAGCGCTCGATGTTTTCTAACCGCGCTCACCCGACGCGGCGAGCGCAATTTGCACGCCGGCGATGGCCATGCCGCCTTCGCCCACGGCAGCGGCGCAACGTTTGACCGAACCGGAGCGGACATCGCCTGCAGCAAAAATGCCAGGTAGGCTGGTCTCGAGTGGGCTGGGCGGCCGTTTGTTCTCTTTCCAAGCGGGCGCGTTCGCAACGAGCGTACCCGTTTTGATAAATCCTTTTTCGTCGCGCTCGATCTCGAGTGGCAGCCATTCAGTGCACGGAGTGGCGCCGATCATGGAAAAAATCGCCGGCGTTTGGACGACGCGACGTTCGCCCGTCTTGGTATTTTCCAGCTCGGCTTCTTCGAGCATTCTGCCGCCAGACATTTTTCGGATTTGGGTGTGAAAGAGAATCTCGATGTTCTCATGGGCTTCCACCCGCCGCGAAAGATAGCTCGACATTTTAGAGAGATCGTCGCCACGGATTACGAGCAACACTTTGCCGGCGCCATCGGAAAGGAACATTGCAGCCTGGCCGGCCGAATTGCCACTGCCCGCGACGATGACGGTTTGTCCCCGACAAATCTGACCCTCCAGCGCCGTCGCCGCGTAGTAAACGCCCATATTTTCAAATTGTTCACGTCCTTCTGCGTTGAGTCGGCGGTAATCGGCGCCGGTCGCGATCAGAACGCTTTTTGCCCGGAGCACGGCGCCGCAACCTTCGACTTGGAGGCAGGCGCGATATTCGTTACCAACATCATAATTAAGAGAGAGTGCTTGAGCCGGCGTTGAAAATTTTGCGCCGAACCGATAGGCCTGAAGCTGCGCCAGCCAGGTCAAATCGCCGCCGCTGATCCCGGTCGGGAAACCAAAAAAGTTTTCGATCAAAGAGGAGGAACCAGCTTGCCCGCCGGGAGCGTAACTTTCCAGCACCACTGTTTTCAATCCTTCGGAGGCGGCGTAAACGGCCGCGGCGAGACCGGCCGGACCTGCACCAACAATCGCAAGGTCCGACATAATCTCGCTTTCATTCTCGAACGCGAGTGGACGAAGCAGACCCACTACTTGCGCGACTTCGCGTAACGAAGGTCTGCGCAAAGGAGCGCCGGCCGGCGTTATCAAAACCGGCAGGTCGCGATTGGTCAGGTGCAGACGTTTGCTCAGCGCTTGTCCTTGTTCGCTCTCAAATTCAATGAGCCGATGCGGGATACGATTTTTGTCGAGAAAATCATCGAGCTGATGTCCCTCGCGAGCGCCGCTTGTCGCGAGAACGCGCAATCCGGCAAACTCCCGATCGCGCCGGAGCCGTCGGCGGCGCATGATCAATGCGTTCACGATGGTCGTGCTGACACCAGGCAATTCGGCAAACGCGCGCCGGAGCTCGGCCGCGGGCACGTAAAGTATCTCCGCGTCCGGTGAGGTCACGCGGGCGCTGGCCAGGGCCGACGTGCCCTGCAACATGGCGACGTCGCCCATGAAGTCGCGCTCGCGTGCGGTGGCGAGAATTTGTTCGGTCCCGTCGCGCTGCTCGAAAGCTTCGATCTCGCCCCGCAAGACAACGGTCAGGCCAAGATCGCGCTCTCCCGCTTTGTAAACCAGCTCGCCACGCTTTACGACGCGTCGCTTCGCCAGTGGCTCGAGCAGAGAAAGCTGGCGATCGTCCAGTTTCGGGAAGGCGACGCTTTCCGTGTCGCGATAGAACTGTTCGTCTCCCTGTTCGTCGGGTGTCATTGTAAGCACCTTACGCGCTGCGACGAGCTCAGCTAGCCTGAAACGGCCCTTCGAGAATGCTCTCGGAAAGTTTGCGGCGGACATTCGGACTTTCGCGCGCTCGCAATTTTTCGGGAAGCAGCTCCTTCGATCCCGGCTTACCGACCGCCGCCATGGCTTCGACTCGAAATTCATCGGGGATCCGCAGTTCTTTTCGCGCGCGCTCGTAGTCGAACCCTTCCATCCCGTGCACGACTAGACCTTGATGGAAGCCTTGGAGCGCGAAATTTTCCCAGGCGGCTCCAGCATCGTAAGAATGCGTGACCGATGGTTCGTTGTGATGCTCAAAAAGCTTTCTCGAAATGAACACGATCAGGACCGCGGCGTTCTTCGCCCAGGTTTTGTTCCCTTCGACGAGCAAATCGAAGAACGTCTGCCAATGCTCGGTGCCGCGGCGGGCGTAGAGCGCGCGCCATTGCTGGGCGTTGAATGAAGATGGAGCCCAGCGCGCTGCTTCGAAGAGCCGCATCAATTCTTCTTGCGGAATTTCTTCGCCCGACATCGCACGCGGCGACCAACGATCCAGCAGAAGTGATTCGATCGGATGATCTGCTTTTCGAATTTCGCTGCCTTTAATCATTTCAATTTCGCGAGCCATTCTCGCGCAACATCGACATCGCCGGGCGTGAGTCCGTGACCGCCTTGGAAAAACCGAATCGTGACGTCTGCTCCTGCGTTGCGCAAAAGTTCGGCCAACTGTTTTGTCTCGGACGCTGGAACAATTGGATCGACTGATCCTGCGCCGATCAACACGCGCACAGCCGAGAGGCCTGGTTGGGTCTCAGGCACTAGCGGTACCATCGCCCGGAAAAGGACCGCAGCAGGAAATATTTCCGGGCGAAGTAACAGAATGCTCGCGGCGATGTTGGCGCCGTTGGAATAGCCAACTGCAACGATTTTTTTGATGTCGATCTCATAGTGCTTCGCTGCCGAGATCACAAAGTCGGCCAGTTCGTGAGTCCGTTTTTTCAAATCTTCCAAATCAAAAACGCCCTCGGCCAGGCGCCGAAAGTAGCGCGGCATCCCGTTCTCCAACACTTTTCCGCGCGGACTGAGCAAAGAAGCGTTCGGATCGAGCTCGCGGCCGAGCGGAATTAGATCGCGTTCGTTGCCGCCGGTTCCATGTAATAACAACAGCGTCCGATTCGATTTTCCCAGGACGAATTCATGAATGAAATCCGGCTGCATTGTAACACCGGCCGTTTAACTTTCCTGCGCGGTCGCTAGCGGTTCGGTCGCCGTTTTTGACGGTGACTCCGTGGCGGACTCTCGACCGGCGAAGAGTCGCTCGATCACATAAAACGTCACTGGGATTAGAAAGATCGCTATGCCCGAGGCGGCGATCATTCCACCGATCACGGTCGAACCGAGAATGCGGCGGGCGACTGCGCCAGACCCACTGGCAAACCACAACGGCAGCATTCCGAAAATAAACGCGAAGGAAGTCATCAGGATCGGACGCAAACGCAAACGCGCGCCTTCGAGTGTCGCGTCGAGCAGGGGTTTGCCCTTTTCGTATTCATCCTTTGCGAATTCAACAATCAAGATGGCGTTCTTTGCTGCCAGTCCGATGAGCATGATCAATCCGATCTGCGCGTAGATATTGTTTTCCATCCCGCGCAGCCAGAGCGTGAGGAACGCGCCGAGCACCGCGACGGGCGTGCCGAGAAGAACGCTGAATGGCAGCGACCAGCTTTCGTAAAGCGCAGCGAGAATGAGGAAAACGAAAATGAGCGACATTCCGAACACGACGGTGGGCGAGACGCCCTGCTGGGCTTTCTTTTCCTGATACGAGATGCCGAGATAATCGTAGCCCATTTCGTTAGGCATGGTTTGTCGAAAAACTTCTTCGAGCGCAGCCATCGCCTGGTTCGAGCTATAACCGGGCGCTGCGGCGCCGTTGATTTGAGCCGAGCGATATTCGTTGTACCGGAGCGTGAATTCCGGACCGGCGACGTCTTTGATGGTCGAGATCGCGTCGAGCGGGACGGGAGTGCCGTTCGCGTTGCGAACGAAGAATTGGCCGACGTTTTTCGCGTCCGTCCGGTAATCGCCTTCCGCTTCGATATAAACCTGCCAGGTGCGACCGAAGCGGTTGAAGTAATTCACGAAAAATCCGCCCATGAACGTCTGCAGCGTTTGATAAACCTGACCGAGATCGATTCCCTGCTTCAGCACTTTGTCGCGATCGACGTTCACGAATACCTGAGGGACATTTGGCAGAAACGTCGGAATGAGCGTAGCGAGCTCCGGCCGTTTTCGCGCCGCCTCGAGAAAGGTCTTCACATTTTGCGCGAGAAAGGCGACGTCTTTGCCGGCGCGATCTTCCAATATGAATTGGAAGCCGCCGGAAGTGCCCACGCCGGGAATTGCCGGCGGTGGAAAAGCGAAGGCAAGACCCTCGGTCAGACCGGCGAGCTGTTTGTTAATGTTCGCCTTGATGGCGGTGTATTGTTCTTCCGGCTTGGTCCGTTCGCTCCAGGGCTTGAACGTGACGAAGAAGAACGCGCTATAAGTATTTTGCACGAGACTGAGCAAACTGAATCCGACGACGCTGGTCGTGTACTGAACGCCGGGAATTTTGCTGAGAGTGTCTTCGATCTTGCGCGCGGCCTGGTCGGTGCGTTCGAGCGACGATGCGTCGGGTAATTGAAGCGCGAGATAAACGTAACCTTGATCTTCTTCCGGTAGGAATCCACTCGGCAATCGCGATCCAAACAGTCCCGCACCTACTGCGAGCACGGCGAGCAACGCGAAGCTGAGCACAGCCTTTCGAATGGCGATGCGTGACCAATTTACGTAGCCATGCGTCGCGCTGCCGAAGACGCGATTGAATCGATCGTAAAACCAGCCGAGCGGTCCGCGCGTTTTCGTTCGCGGCCGCAACAACAACGATGAAAGCGCAGGACTGAGCGAAAGCGCGTTGAACGCGGAGAAGATGACGGAGATTGCAATCGTTAGGGCGAATTGTTGATATAAACGGCCGGTAATCCCGGGAAGAAACGCCGTTGGAATGAAGACCGCGGAAAGAACAAGCGCGATGCCGATGACTGGTCCGGACACTTCGCGCATCGCCTGCAGCGTTGCTTCACGCGGCGCCATGCCCTCTTCAATGTGACGTTCGACGGCTTCGACCACGACAATCGCGTCATCAACCACCAGACCGATCGCGAGCACGAGACCGAAAAGTGAAAGCGTATTGATCGAAAACCCGAACAGCGGAAAAAACACAAATACGCCGATGAGCGAGACCGGCACCGCGCAGAGCGGAATGAGCGTGGCGCGCCAACCTTGCAAGAAGATGAAGACAACCAAAACGACGAGCGCGAGCGCTTCAAACAACGTCTTCAAAATTTCGCGCAGGCCTTCCGTGACCGACAGCGTTTGATCGAGCGAGACCGCGAAGTCCATGTCGGCTGGGAAACGCTGTTTCGATTCGGCCATTAACTTGCGAACACCTTGCGCGGCTTTGACTGCGTTGGTCCCAGGCAATTGATAGCACGCGAGAATCGCTGAAGGCTGCCCATTCAGCCGCCCCTTCAAGTTGTAGGTTTGCGCACCGAGGTCGATCCGCGCGATGTCTTTCACCCTAACGAACGAACCGTCGGGATTTGCCCTAACAACAATCTCGCCGAATTCCTCCGGCGTTTGCAATCGGCCCTGCGCCCGGACCGTGTAGGTGAATTTCTGTCCGCTTGGGATCGGTTCGCCGCCGACCTGCCCGGCCGGATTCACCGTGTTCTGCTTTTGCACCGCGGTGATGATGTCAGGCACGGTGATGCCGAGCTTCGCAAGCTGGTCTGGCTTCACCCACAACCGCATCGCGTATTGGCCGGCGCCGAATACCTGAACATTGCCGATTCCGGGAACGCGCGTCAGTTGATCGAACAGATTGATGTAGCCGTAGTTCGCCAGAAAAACTCCGTCGTAGCTTCCTTTCGGCGAATACAACGCGATCAACATCAGCGGCGCCGTTGTCGATTTTTTAACGGTCAAGCCGTAGTTGTTCACGTCGGCGGGCAATTGCGACTGTGCTTGGGAGACGCGCAGCTGCGTCAGCACGTGATCAATGTTCGGATCCGTCGCGACGTCGAAATCCACGATCAATCGGATGTCGCCACTGTTGGCGTTGATCGAATACATGTAATTCATGTTATCGACGCCGCTCATCTGCTGCTCGATCGGCGCCGCGACCGATTGCTCGATCGTTAGCGCGTCCGCGCCGGTGTAGTGCGTCTGCACTTGAATCTCCGGCGGCGCGATCTGCGGATATTGCGCGATCGGCAACGCGAGAATGCAAACGCCGCCGATGAGCGTCATCAGAATAGCAATGACGATGGCAACAATCGGCCGCCTAACGAAGAACTCCGACATGGCAGTCAGGGATTCTTTTGCGCGGGCGAGGCGCCCGACGCGACTTGTTGCGCGGGCGGCGTCCACTCTTTCACCGTGACTGTCGATCCTTCGCGCGCTTTTTGCATTCCCTGCACGACAACTTTGTCGCCAGGCTTCAAGCCTTCGGTCACTTCCCACATCGCGCCGATGCGCTCGCCCATTTTCACCGGACGAATGCTGACCTTGTTGTTTTGATCGACCACTGCGACTTGGAAATTGCCCTGCAATTCGTTCACCGCCTCTTGCGGAACGACCATCGCGCCCTTTTTCTGATCTGCGACGAAGCGCACCTTCCCAAACTGACCCGGCCGCAAAATATTTCCCGGATTCGGGAAGATCACGTAATAGCGAATCGAACCGGTCCTCGGATCGAGATTCCGATCGAGCGCGTAGAATGTCCCTGTGTGCGGATAGACATTGCCGCTGCTGAGAATCAATTCGAACTGGAGGCTCTTTATATAGGCTTCGCGTTCTTTCTGGTCAGGATGACGTGACACAAAATCCGTGAACGGGCCCTCGCCGGCGGTCACGACAGCTTTGATCGGATCGATCTGCGACACGGTTGTGAGTGGTCCCGTACTTGGCCCGACCAGATCGCCGACCTGATTGTTGGCAAATCCGGCCACTCCGTCGATCGGCGCTGTGATTTTAGTGTAACCAAGATTCAACTCCGCCTGTTTGACCGCGGCTTCGTCCGCCTGGACGTTTGCCCTGTTTGATCCAGCCGCGGCCACCGCAGTGTCCCGTTCCTGATCGCTAATTACTTTCTTGTTGAACAAATCCTGCGCGCGTTTTTCATCCGCTTCGGCCTTTGCCAGATTGGCCTGGTCTTTGGCGAGAGTGGCCTTGGCTTGTGCCAATGCGGCTTCAAACGGGCGTGGATCGATTTGAAACAGCAGGTCGCCCTTTTTCACCACACTGCCTTCCTGATAGTCGCGCGAAATGATGTAACCTTGCACTTGCGCGTTGATATTCGCGTTAATGAAACCGTCCAGCGTGGCGACCCGTTCCAGAATCCGAGGCACATCTTTCGGCATAACGGTCGTGACCAGAACTTCTGGCGCGGCCGGACCGGGCGGCGTCGCTTTGCGGGAACAACCTGCAGCAAACAACATCAGCAGCAGCAGCGCGCCAGATGCTGCGACCGTAAGTAATCGCTGGTGGGTCATGGAGTTGGTTATCCTTATTATCGAACCTGAAACGATATTTTGAAGAAAGCGACTAATTCTTCGCTGACTTTATGTTAGTGAGTTGCGCTCTTAATAATCTTCGAAGTGAGCGTCGCCGAATTCGCGATCAGAACGACCTAGTCGTCGTTGCCTTCAGATCACGCCGGCAATTCGCCGTTCCGGATGAAACCTGATGACTGAAACGATCGTGAGCAAGATGAACAGAACAAGAGCGACCAGTTGGGTCAGCTTGAACGGCTGCTCGGTCTGAGTCGGCGCTATCGCATGCAATGCCGGTATTTTTTCGAACGACTGGACGATGAGAACGAAGACGTTGAAGTAAAGCGAGATCACGGCGCCGACGACGTAAATCCAGCGCCAGGCTCCAGCGAGAGCTTTCGGATAGCGCGCGTAAATTGTGATCGCCAGCAAAACTGTTGAAATAATTCCGAGTTTGATAGCCGGCGTGAAACCGTGAAAGGGAAAGAAAAAACCGGTCACGGTTGTCGCGACTGCGGTGATTAGAAACCATTTCGTCCAGCCATCGAGTCGATTGCCGGTGAGTAATCCAAACAGGACGACGAAGCCGGTAAAGATCGCAACCAGACTGATCAGTGTGTGAACGATCGTGTAGATTTGCAGTATCATATTATTGTTCCTTCTGTGGCCATCGTTAACCGGTAGCTGGCTGCTCAGTTAACGGCGACGTGGGTTGTACCGACGCAGCCCGCCGTTTATCGCGTCGTTCTTTGAACCACATGATAACAACGTAAAAGACGGGCGTAAGGAATAGACCGAACCCAGTGACTCCGAGCATTCCGAAGAAAACGGCTGTCCCGAGGGCTTGCCGCATTTCCGCGCCTGCGCCTGAACTCACAACAAGTGGAAGAACGCCGAAGATGAACGCGAACGACGTCATCAGGATCGGACGCAAACGGAGACGGCACGCTTCGACCGCGGCGGTGAAACGGTCTTTTTGGTCGCGGTCCTGAATTTGTTTCGCGAATTCGACAATGAGGATGGCGTTCTTGCAAGCGAGTCCGACCAGCACAATGAAGCCGATCTGGGTGAAAATGTTGTTCTCCATCGAGCGGAGCCAGACACCGTAGATCGAGCTGAACAAACACATCGGGACAATGAGAATGATGGCGAGCGGCAACGACCAACTTTCGTAAAGGGCCGAGAGCAGAAGAAAAACGAACAGAACGCAGAGAGGAAAAATGTAAATCGCGCTATTGCCGGCGAGCTTTTGTTGCAGCGCTATCTCAGTCCATTCGGTGGTAAAGCTGGTCGGCAGAATTTGTTTGGCGAGGCCGTCAACGGCTGCCAACGCCTCGCCGGTGCTCGCACCCGGCGCCGGCTGGCCGCTGAGGTCGGCCGCGGTGAACATGTTGTAGCGCGTGATCTGATCGGCGCCGCTTACTTCCTTTCCGGTGGCAACGGAACCGAGCGGAACAATTCCGCCTGAATTGTTGCGCGTCTTAAGTAAGCGAATGTCGTCGGATTTCAGACGGAACTCAGAGTCGGCCTGAGCTGTGACGCGATAGGTCCGTCCGAAAAGTGTGAGATCGTTCACGTATGTCGATCCAAGATAAGTCTGGAGCGTGCCAAAGATATTACTGAGCGGCACATTCATGCTCTTCGCTTTAACGCGGTCGACGTCGAGCCAAAGCTGCGGAACGTTCGCGCGAAAGGTTGTCAGGTTGTTCGCCAAGCCAGGCGCTTGATTTGCTTTAATCATCATTGCGAAAGCTTGGGTTTGCAGTTCATCGAGACCGGCGTTGCCGCGATCCTGAATGAAAAGTTTGTAGCCACCGGCGTTACCGATGCCGGCTACCGGCGGCGGCGGAAAGGCAATGACAAGAGCTTCCGGAATTTCGGCGCGAACGCGCGCATTTATTTTCGCCAGAATTGCGGGCAATCCCTGATCCCGCGTTTTTCGTTCGGAGAATTCTTTGAAAGGCAG
>Ga0137403_10003504_pt1 | contig 18800 bp, 17 predicted proteins | sample CZOMad2_1_16fung_FD_122057 | JGI IMG/M metagenome (GOLD analysis project Ga0137403, IMG submission 122057) | Vadose zone soil fungal communities from Angelo Coast Range Reserve, California, USA - CZOMad2_1_16fungal (Hybrid Assembly) | ecosystem: Environmental > Terrestrial > Soil > Vadose zone...
GAGACCGGTAAAACCATTAACGTCCCGCTCTTCATCAAAGAAGGCGAAACCATCAAGATCGATACCCGCACCGGTGCCTACATGGGCCGCGCCTAATTCTTTTTTGTCATTCCGAGCGAATACGCCAGTCCGGCTCGGACCGAGGAATCTCTCGCTGTTCCTCAGGAAATATTTAGAGATTCCTCGACTTCACTCGACATGACAAAATAATTCATGCCGCCCCGCAGGTCATCCGCCCAACCTCATCGTCGAAAGCGGACGCGCGTGAAAGTCGTGCCCTACGTCGTACCGACGACGCGACGCGCGCCCAATCGTCCGATGCCACTGACAGTGCCGACGCGCTGGGTGAAAAATATCATCGCATTTTTTTTGCTGCCGTGGTGCGCGATTCTCACCCAGACATTCTTCACCGCTTTCACCCGCGCGACGATTCACCAGCAACTCTGGGCCGGCGCGGAATTTTGGTTCTTTACCCTCGGGGCGGTGCTTTGGCTGATCGCGTTCTTCGGGTTGCCTCGACCAGTCATCATCTACGTTTTTGGTCACGAGCTGACGCACGTGCTCTGGGTTTGGTTAATGGGCGGACGGGTGAGCAAGTTTCGGGTCAGCGGTGAGGGCGGCCATATCGTGACCAATCGAACGAATTTTTTGATCGCGCTCGCCCCTTATTTTTTTCCGCTTTACAGCGTCCTCGCGATCGCAGTCTACGGGATCGCGAGTTTATTCTTCAACGTCGCCCCCTACGGCCAACTTCTCTACGCGACGCTCGGCGTTACCTGGGCCTTTCACCTTACCTTCACCTTTTGGATGATTCCAAAGAACCAGACCGATCTGAGCGATCACGGGACATTTTTTTCCCTCGTTTTTATTTATGTGATGAACCTGCTGCTTTTGAGCGTTTTGCTCGTGATCGCGTCGCCGCAAATTACCTTTGCCAGTTTCGCGGCTGATCTGGTGGCGAATTTGCGAAGTTTCTCCGAGTGGGTCGGCGAATTGATGAATCAGTTTACGGCCGGCCATGGCGTGGCCGTTGAATTTGCCGAACCGATAGGGTAGCGCACGCCTGTCCGACTCTGGGGAGCGCAGGCTGCCAGCCTGCAATCGTCGGCAGCTTGCCGACGAATTCGGATTCCGGGTAGCGCACGCGTCTCGCGTGTTGGTTTAGGCGTCTCGCCGAAACGATCTTTCGAAAAGTCCGCGATGACGGGACGTCATCGCCAGCACGCGAGACGCGTGCGCTACCCAGAGCTCAGATCTGGCGGCGCATCCTTGGTTCGGACCAATCGCCGCAATCAACCCTGAAGCACCGCAAAGGGCAGCTGCGACATCGCTACCGCCAATCTTAACTGCGAATTTTCGACGCGAATCTTGCGATCGCTGAAGACATCCCGCAAATTAGACATACCGGCTGGTAGGACCACATGGGTGTCCTGCCACCGATCGCCAATCGGCGGAAAACCGACGCGCGATGACAATCGCGGCACGATCACAATGATCGCCCGGTCTCTGTCGCGCCGAACAAAACCGATCGCGCAATCGGCAAAGGCGCCTCCGAAATTGATCGGCTCGTAGATTCCTTCGTGAAACAACTCCGGATTTTCGCGACGCAGATGCAATAATCGCTGGGTCAGGCGCATTTTGATCCGCCCGTCCGGCCAGCATTGCATCAATTCGTCCGCCGGTAGCTTTTCGGTCTGCGTCAGCATTTCGCGGCGCCGGGCATAATCGATTGGGCGCCGATTATCAGGATCGACCAGGCTGTCGTCCCAAATTTCCGTGCCTTGATAAATGTCGGGCACGCCCGGCGCGGTCAGTTTGATCGCGGTTTGGGCGAGCGAATTGATGGCGCCGAGGGGCGCGATTTCTGCCACCACCGGCAGAAAGGCCGGCAAAAATTTATTGCGCGGACCGGCTTCTAAAATCCTGGCCACGAATTCCTGCATAGCGTCATCCCAATTCTCGTTAGGTTGAATCCAGCTTGTGTTCAACTTTGCTTCCTTTAAGGCCTTGGCCATGTAACGCTGGATTCGGGCAATGAATTTCGGCCCGACCGAGGGAACTGGCGCACCATCGAGATCGACCGGCCAGGTCCCGAGCAGTGTTTGATAGAGCAAATATTCTTCGCCCGCATCGGGCGCCTCAGCGTCATCGATCTGTTTTTTGAACCGGCGGTTGGTGGTTCGCCATTTTTGCAGCGAGCGCCCCCACAATGGTGGAATTTCTGAGATGGCGAGCATGCGCGCGCGCACATCTTCGCTGCGCTTACTGTCGTGGGTGGACGTGGCAAGCAAGCTGGCCGGCCAGTCGTGCTGCCGCCGAAGGTTGCGCTCATGAAACGTTTCCACGCTCAGACCGAAGAGCTGCGGTTCGCCGCCGACTTCGTTCAGCGCCGCCAAACGGTTGTAGATATAAAAGACCGTGTCCTCGACTCCCTTCGCCATGATCGGTCCAGTGAATTGTTGAAACTTGAGAACGAATTGCGCATGGGCGGCGCGTTCGTCTTCGTCGAGGTTTTCCGGAAAACGAAAGAGCAAAAGATCGAGCAAAAAATTAAAGACGGATTCCTCGATCGCGGGATTGCGCCGTTTCGCTGCCGCCACCGCGCGCTCGATCACCGCGCGATCTTCCTCGCTCACTGGTTTCCCTGGTTCGAGATAAGTTCGATAAACTGGAAAACAGGCAATCGTCTCGCGCACCGCGCGCGCCAGCGCTTCCAATGTATAATCGCGGAACCATCGGTTCTGTTCCGACAAACGATCAACCATGTTGCCGAGAACGTTGACTTCGTTTGCCAGCGAAATGCGCATGACCAATCGCTTCTTCGCGTAAACGAGATGGCCGAAATGCAGGGAGTGACCAACGAATCGCTTGAAGATTTTGGAGATGGCTCCTTCCGCGTTGTGATCGACCAGCACGCCCGCGACCTGATTAGCGAAATCGTAGCCGGTAGTACCGTGGACTGGCCAATTTTTTGGCAACTGTTCGTCGCCGGTCAGAATTTTTTCGACGATCAGATAAATCGCGCGCCCATCCTTTGGCAACGGAACCCGCAAAGCCTTGGCGCAGCGCGATTGCAGCTTTTCAAAATATTCCAGCGGCCGATACAGACCGTCAGGGTGATCGATGCGCAGGCCGGTGATAGCGCCGCTGGTAACGAGCTCCAAAAGTAGTTTGTGAGCCGCGTCGAAAACTTCCGGTAATTCCACCCGGATCGCGGCCAGATCGTTGACATCAAAAAATCGCCGATAATTGATTTCCTCTGCCGCCACCCGCCAGAAAGCGAGGCGATAGGATTGCGCATTTAGCAATTCATCAAGCCGATCGAAACTGCGCGGATCGCCGATATGCCCGTTGATCATCTCGACTGATTTTTCAATCGCCCGCTGCACCTGCGGCGCCTCGGCACAACGCCGTTCCAGACGTTTCTTGATGATCTCCTTTTCACGGGCGCGCTCCTTGATTCGCTCGGGATCGGTCTCGGTCCGCCGCGGCAGATATTCGAGCGCGGTGCGAATGCTCTGAAATTCCGCATAAAAATCTTCCTCGCGGAACTCCGCCAGGTTTTCCAGCCCCAATTCCAGAATGTATCGGTAGGTGCCGGGGGCGATTGGGAAAACATGATCGAAATAAGTGAGCGAAAACGAGCCGCCATCGAAACGCACTCGGAGCTCGCCACGTTCGAGCACGCGGCCATATTGGTCCCCCAGAATCGGGAGCAGCACCTTATCGTGCAGATCGCTCTTGAGCGGGCGCCAATCGATATCGAAATAGGGTGCGTAAAGTGAGCTCGGGCCATTTTCGAGCACGTCCTGCCACCAGACGTTTTGTGGGTCGTTAATCCCCATGTGGTTGGGGACGAAATCGGCGATTTGTCCCATGCCGTGGGCGTGCAGTTCCGCGATCCATGCATCGTAATCTTCGCGTGACCCGATCGCGGAATTGAGCTTGTTGTGATCGGTAATGTCGTAGCCATGTAAACTTTCAGCGCCAGCCTGGAAATAGGGTGAGGCGTAAGCATCGCTGATCCCGAGATGGTGCAGATAAGTCACGATTTCGCGCGCCTGCCGAAAGGTGAAGTTCTTGTTGAACTGCAGCCGGTAGGTCGCGGTCGGTATGCGTACGGTCGTCATGTCGAGCGAAAGCCGAGACATCCCGTTGCGCAACCTTTACGTTAACGCAACGGGATTCCTCGACTTCGCTCGGAATGACCGAGCTTTCATCCCGAGCGACAGCGAAGGATCTCTCGCTGGCCGATCAGAGAATCGAGAGATGTTTCGCTCGCTCAACATGACACGCTTTGCAATCCCGCGGTCGACTTTGCCTTTTTGTCATGTCGAGATTTGTAGGGCAGGCGTGTCGCCTGCCGACTTTAAGAATGGCAACCGGGAGCGGTTGCCCTACAACGTATCGGCGCCACCTATCGATCACATTTTTTCCGGCACATCGATGCCGAGCAATTTCAAGCCACGTTGCAGGACGCGCCCGGTCAGATCGCACAGCGCCAGCCGCGATGAACGCACCGGTTCGTCCGCTTTCAAAACCGGGCAGGCTTCGTAAAAGGTGTGAAAGCTGTTCGCCAGCTCGAACAAATAATTGGCCAAAATGTTCGGACGAAAGTCGTTCAGGACTTGTGGAACGATCTCGGCGAACTGGCAGAGGCGTTTCGCCAGATTGAGCTCGGCCGGCTCACCCAACACCGGCGCCGGTGATAGAGACGCGCCTTCAGCTTTGCGGAAAATCGAGCGAATGCGGACGTAGGCGTTTTGCAAATAGGGCGCGGTGTTTCCGTGCAACGATAACATTTTGTCCCAGGAAAAAATGTAATCGGTCATCCGGTACTGCGAGAGATCGGCATACTTGATCGCGCCAAGTCCGATGATCCTGGCGATTTCATTTCGCTCCGATTCGGCCAGCTCCGGATTCTTTTGCGCAATGATCGCGCGGGCGCGCGTTATTCCTTCCTCGAGCAAGTCGCGAAGCGGTACGTTTTCTCCCGAGCGCGTTTTCATCAATTTGCGGTCGGCGCCGAGGATGCTGCCGAAAGTGACGTGATGAAAATCGGCGGCGTAACCTTCTCGCCGAGCGATCGCGAAAATTTGTTTGAAGTGCAAAATCTGGGGCGCGCCCACCACGTACCAAACGGCATTGGCCTTCAAATCCTTGATCCGGTAATCAACCGTTGCCAGATCGGTGGTGGCGTAATTGTAGCCGCCATCGCTTTTGCGAATGATGCAAGGCTTATCCGCCAGCTCAGGAATATCGCGGAAGAAAACGCAGACCGCGCCCTCGCTGATTTCAGCCAACCCACTTTTGAGCAAACGATCAACCACCGCCGGCAGCCGGTCGTTATAAAAACTTTCGCCGCGGACGATGTCGTAATGAATGTCGAGTAATTCGTAGGCCTTCGAAAATTCCTGCATCGAAAGATCAACGCACTGTTTCCAGATCGAGTAATTCTCCCGATCGCCGGCCTGCAATTTCACCAGTTCGGCGCGGGCGGCTTCGCGCACAGCTTCATCTTGGGTCGCGCGCTCGTTGGTCTCTTTGTAAATGCGAACCAGCTCGGCGATGGGATCGCGTTTCAGCGATTCAAGGTTGAGCAAATTCTTCCAACCCCAGATCACCATGCCAAACTGCGTTCCCCAATCGCCGATGTGATTGTCGCGAATAACATCGTGCCCGAGGAATTCCGCGATGCGCGCGAGGGCATCGCCCAAAAAAGTGCTGCGAATGTGACCGACATGCATCGGCTTGGCCACATTCGGCGATCCGAAATCGATCACGATTTTTCGCGGTGAGGAAACCTTTTCAACCCCAAGCCGCTCGTCACCGAGGAGCGCCGCGATTTTTGTCTCAACCGCCTCGCGTTTGAGTGTGAAGTTAATGAACCCCGCGCCAGCAACGCTCGGCTGCTCGGAGATTTCGGTGACGGCGAGGTTAGCGATTATCGTCTCGGCTATTTTGCGCGGATTTTCACCGCGCTGTTTCCCGAGCACGAGCGCCTCGTTGCTTTGATAATCCCCAAAGCGTGGATCGGTCGCGGGGCTCACTTCGCCGCCGAGCGGGAAGCCAGCCGAAGATAACGCCTCGGAAAGTTTGCGCGTGAGTTGCGACTGAAATGTTTCCATCGCGTTCTGATTGTAGCCGCTTCAGTGGGCGAAGCTAGAAGGTGGATCGGGCAGTAGTGCCAGTCCGGCTCGGACCTCGATGTTAATTTGGCCCCGAAGGATTCGGGGGGCAGCTACTTGAGCACCGTCCGCGGAGCGGCCGATCCACCTCGGCTTCGCCATGCGCGACGGTAAAGGAACAATTACAACACTTACGACGTCGCCTGGGCGCGGGCGCGGAAAATTGAAAGGATCTCGTTCGTCGATCCGGCGTTGGCGAGTTGATCGCGGACGCTCCGGTCGTTCAAAAACTTTGCGATGGAGGCGAGAGTACGAAGGTGCGTTTGAAATTGATTTTTGGGAACGATGAAAAGGACCACAAATTTCACCGGGGCGTTGTCGAGCGCGTCGAACTCGATTCCCGTGCTGGATCGGCCAAACGCCGCCACCACTTTGTCCAGCCGGTCCGATGAGCAATGCGGAATGGCAATCCCGAAGCCGATACCGGTGCTCATCGTTTCTTCGCGTTGTTTGAGCGAAGCCAGAATTCCCTCACGATCTTCCGCTTTGATTTGGCCACGCGCCACCAGCAAATCCATCAGCTCCACGATGGCGTCCCAGCGTTCGGTCGCCTTCATTTCAGGGACGATTTGATCAGCGGAAAGAAGCTCAGCCAGCGACATGCAGACTCCAGTGGAGCGGGAAGCTTATCGTGCCGCTTTAGGATGACAAGGTCGATTTGGTGACCTCGCAAAATCAAAGTGCTCCGCCCGTGATCCATTTCGTCCCCTGTCGTCCGTTGCGCCGCCGTTTACAGCGCGATCATCAATGGGATCTTTTTCAAAGGGAGGCTGAACCATTCGCTCGAGGCAACCAACGTCGAGGTCCTTTGCCTCACCTGTCTCCATGAACTCCATTATAATCCGATCTACGCACTCCGGCTCCGCCAGGCCGTCAAAGCCATGGCCGGCCTGCGGAATGATGACGTGTCGGCTGTTGGGTAAGTAAAGTGCGACCTCTTCGCCGCGCTGAGGCGGCGTCACCGGATCCATGTTGCCGGAAAAAAGGAGGACAGGAACATTCGAAGAAACCGGCTCACGAAAGTCGGGCGGTATTTTGCCTTGTGGCCACATGCTGCAGGCCCGCGTTTGTTGAAACACGCGATAGTTCCCGAATGGATTGCCCGCGTTCAGCTTGGCGGCTTCCTCTTGATTAATAAACGGAATGTCTTCAGCACAGGTCACGGAAAGGTACACCCCGTCGGCGATGAAATCCGGTATTGATGGGCGAATTGCCTCGGCCAGAAACGGCCCGAAATCGCCTTGTGCGGCGTGATGAACAATCAGCGGGATGCGGCTCGCCTGGTCCCGCCCATACATCCACGTTCGAATTCTCTCGGCAAAAATGTCTCGTTGGATTTCAAGGTTCACGGGAGCGCTTTTGTCGGATGGTGAATACTCCACTCGCGCTGGTTCGCGTCCTAGTTGCGAAAGCACGTTGGTCCAATCGTCGCGAATTTGGGGAAACGCCTGATGACACTGCGCGTCCTGCTCGCATTGCTGCAACAACAGTTCCATGGCGCGAGCCGCTGCCTGCGCGTGATACATCGGCATCTTCAGGTAGGTCGGCGCCACGCCGATAAGCGTGACTGTACGCACCCGTTCCGGATGCTGCCGCAGATAAACCAGCGCCGCCCGCGTTCCGTAGGATGACCCGATGAGATTGATCCGATCGTAGCCGAGCCGGGCTCGCACATCGTCGAGATCATCCATCGCGATGGAGGTGGTGTATTGCGTGAGATCGGCGCGCCGCTCCAGGGTTTGCCGTAAGCTCTTCACGTAATCCACCGGATACATCTCGCTGAGATAATCCTCGGGAGTTCTCTTTCCCGGCAGCGAAAGCGGATTTGATTTCCCAGTGCCCCTTTGGTCGACCAACACCACGTCGCGGCGGCGACGATATCCTTTGCCTTGGCCAGCATAAAACGTCGCACCTTCGGTTGCGGCCGCGCCGGGCCCGCCGGCGAGATCGAATAATGGTTCCGCTTTCGTGTTCTGATCGAACGCCGGCAGCACCACTACGTTCAGATCGATCGTCCGTCCGGCCCGAGTCAGCCGATTTTCAAAAACAGTTAACTGACCGCAGAGCAATTTTTCATCGATCCCCGGCAACCGGCATGGTTTGAGGCCGGCCAATCCACCGGAACCTGGTTGTTTCGAACAATCGCTAAACGCGAAGATCAGGAGCAAGCTCGCCTGCGCGATGAGAGCCGTAGAAAGTCGGATTTTAGATTTCAGATTTGGTTTGTGTATGCTGTAGAGGCGGCTGTGTCAGCCGCAGAATGAAATTTGTTCCTGACCATCGGTTACTTGCGTTTCTGGTCCAAGTTGGATTGGCGTTCGCTGTTCACTTCGTCCGCGCGGACGAAAAACCGATGATGAAAGCGGTAGTCGCGCATGAGTATGGCGCGCCGGAGGTGTTGAAGTTCGACGAAGTGCCGCGCCCAGAGCCCAAGGAAGATGAAGTTCTCGTGCGCGTAATTGCAAGCGGGGTCAATCCAGCCGATCCGCTCACCCTCAGCGGCAAGTACGCCCGGGAATTCGGGACGCATCTGCCGCTGATTCCGGGTTACGACATCGCTGGGGTCGTGGAGAAAACGGGCGCGAAAGTAACAAACCTTAAAGCGGGTGATGCAGTTTACGGTTACCCAACCTTCGGAGGTGGCTGGGCGGAGTACGTCACGGTCAAGCAATGGGAAGTGGCCGCGAAACCAAAAACGCTCAACTTTGCCGAAGCCGCGGCAGCGCCGATGGGCGCATTGACCGCATGGCAAGCGTTGGTGGACACCGCCCAATTGCATCCGGGACAAACCATTCTCGTTCACGGCGGTTCAGGCGGTGTCGGTAGTTTCGCGGTGCAAATCGCCAAAGCGCGGGGCGCCCGCGTCATCGCCACCGCATCGACGGCAAACCAGGACCTGCTCAAGCAACTCGGCGCCGACGTCGCGATTGATTACACGAAGACAAGATTTGAAGACGTTGCCAAAGATGTGGACGCAGTGCTCGATCCGGTCGGCAAAGAAACGCTCGCGCGATCTTACGGCGTCGTGAAGAAGGGCGGCATCGTTATGTCACTGGTTGCGCGTCCCGATCCGGCTGAATGTGCGAAGCGTGGCATTCGCGCAGCAGCCATCTCTGTTCACCCGGATGCCGAAGACCTCACCGAGATCGCGCGCCTGATCGACACCGGGAAAATCAAGCCGGTTGTGACGGAAGTTCTCCCACTCAGCGAAGCGATTGCAGCACAACGACAGGCCGAGACGCACCACACACGGGGGAAGCTTGTGCTTCGGATTGCGGACGAGCCGAAGGGTTGATCTCATTTTGAGTTAAATCGCGCTGTCAGAAGATCGATAGTCTCGCGCCTGATCGAAAGTCCTGCAGATCGCGGCGAGATGCAGATGCGATTTGATAACGATGATCTGACGTTCCGGCCCAGTGGCTAGCCGAATAAGCTTCGCTTCCGTTTCCGACTTTCGACTTCGACCTAATGCCCCGGCGGCGGTCCGAGCACACCCTGGCCGGGAAGCGTTCCGGTGCCGATGACTGGAAGTGGATTGGCTCCAACTGGGGCAAGCAAGGCTGGGACAGTGCCGGCCGACGTCGTCCGCAAAATACTGCCAGTTGACGGGACGGAAGCGCTCACAGTGCCACCTGCGGCGCTGACACTCACTGCGCCAGTTGGGGCGACCGCCACACTTGCGCCGGCGTTAACAACGGCTGGAGTGATTGTTATTGTTCCGCCGGAACTCGGCGCGGCGTTGCTTAGGAGCGATAGAAGTTGGGTGCTGCTCGAGACTGAAACCGCAGGTCCCGAGCCGAGAAGATTGTTTACGACAGTCGTGGCGCTACTGGAAACGTTTGCGGCGACAGACCCCACCGTCGGAAGCGCGGCGGTGCCGACTTGGCCGACGGTTTTGGCCAGCTGATCGTTTGAGGCCAAAACCACCTTGGTCCCATGACCCATGACCAGGTTTGTCGGAACGAGGGTTCCTTTTGCCACCTCTTTGGCCTGGTCGCTAATCGCCGCCTGAATAAGCGGCATGCTGGGCAAAAGATTACTGCCGGGAAAGTTTACCAGGCTCGATGTCCTGACGATCTCGGCCAGATCGATGTCAATCGGGTCGGGAATCTTTTTCGCATCCGGTCGCATGATCACCATTTTTCCTGGATGCAAAACCAATGAATTACCGAAGGATCCGTTTCGTGATAAGCGCAAGCTGCCTTCGAGCACGAGAACCTTCAGGTATTGCCCGGGGCTATACTCCATCATGATCGTCGTGCCGGTGATCGCCGCAGTGACCGCCGCCGTGTAAATCTTAGCTCCGCCCAATCCCTTCGGCACTTGCAGAAGCATTGATCCTTTCTCCAGCGTCATGTCCCTGGTTCCGGTTTTGAAACTGAAGAACGTCTCCGCACCGATGCGGGTCAGGGTGTTATCTTGGAAAAGCAACTCCGATCTGGATTTTGGGCCTGTTTGGAGAGCGAGATCATCTTTAATGACGTCGCGCAGCATGGCGGGATGTCCGCCTTTTGCAGGGTCGACGACGCTTACCCGATTGATGATCTTAGTGACTTCGGCCGATGTGAGCGGGCCGGCGATTGATTGGTTGGTTGAAAAGACGCAATAGAACCCGATAACAGCGATAGCGGATTTGATTGTCAGCATAAATATTTCTCCCCTTTGTTATAAATATCACAATTACCATAGAATCGTCAAAGGGAAATTTTTCGTACAAATCGCTGAGCCCAATCCGCCTCGATCGCAGCCTAACTATCTCTCCGGGGGCATGTTTCCCGCTGCTTCTTAAATTATGCCCCGTCGCCGTATCATCGTTGTCGTTCTCCTGGTGGCCCTTTGTGCCACGGCGGCGGGTTTGCTCGACCTCACCTCTCCGAGCTATTACCTGCAAACTGAATCTCGACTCCGCGATACCATCGCCCGTTCCGGCCGCACGACGCCGGCTAATCCCAATCTTCTCTTCCTCGCCATCGATTCCGACTCGGTAAGTTTGGATGAAACGCTCGACCTCGAAGGGTTGTTCTCGTCCAGCTCGGGCAATCCCGAGTCGCGTCGCGCCCTTGAGATCATGAGCAAAGGTTGGCCTTGGAACCGCGAAATTTACGGCATTATTCTGGAACGTCTCGTCGGGGCTGGCGCAAAGGTCGTCGCTTTCGATTGCCTCTTTCCCCAGCCGGCGCCGGGCGACGATGCCTTCCGCGCCGCCCTGGAACGATTCCGGCCTCAAGCGGTTATCGGAGGTAATTTCGTTTCTCCCGAGAACGTCAATCGATCTTCCAAAATTCCTTCCAGTTACGACCGGCCTACCGAAACGCTAATCCCAAAGACCCCGATGCCGGATGAACGCGTCGGATTCACCAATTTTTTTGCCGACGAAAACAAAATTGTGCGCGGCGCTCAATATAAAGTCGATTTCCGTGATCCCGGGGCGTCGATGGCAACTTATCTGTCCCTTTCGGCACGTGTCGTTTCAAAAAGCGGGTACCCGGAACTGATTCCAAACGATCTCGCGGAGCACTTCATTCGCTTCACCGGAGCGCCTCGAAAGGGTTTCCGCCCGCGGCCTCTTTTCGAAATCTTTGTTCCGGAATACTGGGAGCACAATTACCGTTCCGGCGAACTGATCCGCGGCAAAACCGTCATCGTTGGGGCGGAAGGAAAGTGGCAGAAGGACGAGTTGAACACGCCATTTGGCACTATGCCAGGGGCTGAGGTCCACCTCAACGCCCTCAACGCTTTGCTCCACGGCGAATTTCTGAAAGACCTTTCACCGTTTCCCAGAGGAGCTGTCACAATTTTGGCGGCCTTGGTCGGATTTGGTCTTTGGGCGAGAATTCGGTCGCCTTGGCTGCGATTGCTCGCTCTGGGGGTGGTGGACGGAGCTGCGCCATTTGGCGCGCTTTGGTTTTACAACCATCAAAATCTTTATCTTCCTTGTATTCCACCGCTTCTGGCACTCAACTCGAACGTTCTCTTTTGCCTGGTCGCAGATTTCACATTCGTGCGCGTCGAGAGAGCCAAACTTCGATCAACCTTGCAAACGCGGGACGATCTCACCCACATGATCGTTCACGATCTACGTTCCCCTTTAACTACGGTTAGCGGCTACGTCGATGCATTGGAACAAATGGCTTCCGATAAACTGAATCCGGACGAAGCAAAGTGCGTCGCTGAGGCAAAACGCGGCGCCGTCGACATGCGCGACATGATCACGACTCTGCTCGACGTCAGTCGCTTGGAGGGGGGTGAAATGCCACTTCGCCTACAAGATCACAGCCTCGCAGGGATCGCGCGCGAAGCCGCCAATCGATTTACCCCGGTCCTGCGGGGTCGCACCCTCCGGTGCGAGGTTCCAGCCGAGCCGGTCTCAGTCTCTTGTGACGGCGATGTCATCCGTAGGATTCTCGAAAACCTCATCAGTAATGCGTTGAAGTTCACAAAATCAGCCGGGACGATCCGGGTGCGGGTTCAGTCCAACGCGGCCGCTGCGACCATCTCAGTGAGTGACGACGGCGAAGGCATACCGCGCGACCAGCATAAACACGTCTTTGAAAAATTTGGACAAACAGACAGTGGCGGCAAACATCGGCATTCCACCGGGCTCGGACTCGCCTTTTGCCGGCTTGCCGTGGAAGCGCACCATGGGAAGATCGGGCTTGAGAGCGAACCGGGAAAGGGGAGCACCTTCTGGTTCACACTCCCGGTTCGGGATCAATCCGGGGCGAACTATACGAGGAAGAAACAGCCGGCTCAGCTCGAGCGGATTGGGTAGCGCACGAACGGCCCGTCGCGCTCGGACTCGGCTCGCTATTTCTGGAATTTATGGTAACTTATTCGATGTCTAAGAAGCGCGGTCTGACTTTTGTGCGTCGTGCGCCCGATAACGTAACCGAAGAGCTCCTAGCTGTGCTCTCTTCCAGGGCCTCGTATGAGTTCAAAGCCTTGTTCGAGATCATCTTCCACAATCTCCGGGAACGAAACGCTGCCAGTGGAGGCGAAGATATGCTACGCCTTCGCGTCTATGAAAAGCTTCAGAGTCTCGTGAGTCAGGGGGCGGTCACAAGAACAGCGACCGGGGTCATTAAGAAATATAGAGGAGTTGCTGCGCGATTGCTCGTGCTCAAAGCGGAAATGAAGGTTTTGCGTGTTGACTGGAAGAAGCGAACTCTGGCCAAGGCCGCGCTAGCCTGATTCTCGCTGCCCCGCGTGTCATCTTCGGCGTCTCGCCGAAGAATTGAAGAGCAATCCTGTAGCTCCCGGTTGCCAACGTTCCTTTATTCCCTGATTCACGAACACGACTCGTTTCCACCGCGCTGAAGGCTGCCACGTTCGTTTGCGTTAATCGACAACCTCCGCGAGCGACCGATATTTCTTGGTCAGTTCTCGGATGCGACGATCGTAGTGGTCAAGGCGACCGATGGAATGGAAAATGAGCCAAGAGCCGAGCACAACCAGCCCAAGATTCAAAAGCAGCAGGGGCATGAGCAGCGGCATCACCTTTCCGATGCTGTAATAGCGTGAGGTCGCGATCAGCACACTCAGGACGGACAGCGGTAAAGCGAAGACGGCGATCCCGGTGCGCATGGTGGACAGCGCAGTTCGTTTTTCAGACAGGAGCACTTGGATTTCGCCAAGAATGAGACTGTCCAGCTGGGATGTTTCGTCTTTTTCCGTACTCATTTGCTTCCAATCTAATTCGTTACCCAAATGTCAGGACGACTTTGCCAAAGCTGGCGTTGGATTCCATACGTGCATGCGCGTCGCGGATTTCGTTTGCCGGATAAACGCGATCGATGATTGGACGGATCGCGCCGCGCGCCACCAGCGGGAGAACGGAAGAGGCAAAGTGCCGCGTGGCCTCGGCTTTTTCTTCGATCGAGCGCCCGCGAAGCATGGTGCCGACAATCGTCGCCCGTTTTCGCATGAGCAGTCCGAGGTCAATCTCCGATTTCGCGCCGGCCGTGGTGCCGACACAAATTAATCGGCCGCGCGACGCGAGCGCTTCGAGATTTGGGGCGAAATAGTTGCCGCCCACTAGATCGAGAATGACATCGACGCCGGCGCCATTCGTCCATTTTTGCACCGCTTCCACAAAATTCGCCGGCTCACCGCCCACTACCACGCTCTGATCGAGTCCGAGATTTAATTCATGGAGCCGCCGGAGCTTGTCCGCTGTGCGTGAGGTGCCATAAACCGTCGCGCCGGCAGTGTGCGCCATTTGGATTGCGGCTGTGCCAACCCCGGACGCGGCTGCGTGAATGAGAACGCGCTCGCCCACGTGGAGGCCGGCCCGCGTAAACAGCGCATCGTGTGCGGTGATAAAAACTTCCGGCATCGCGCCCGCTTGCACCCAGTCCAGCTCCGCCGGAATACGAGCGAGATTACTCTCCGGTACAATGACAAACTCAGCCTGCGCGCCGCCGCCGGTTATTCCAAAAGCCCGATCGCCGATTTTCCAAATGCGAACCTCTTGACCGATTGAGTCCACCTCGCCTGCGAATTCCAAACCCGGGATGTTTGTAGGATAACCTGGAGGCGCAGGATAATGTCCGCGTCGTTGCAAAATATCGGCGCGATTCAGTCCCGCCGCATGAACTCGCACGCGCACCCGATCTGCCGCCGGCGCCGGTGGCGTCTCTACCTCTTGCACACCAATTCCCTCAACCCCGCCATAAGATGTGATGACGACTGCTTTCATTAATGCGCGTTCCTGTCAGAAGACCATTACGCATTGATCGTCTAATTCGCCGAGTTTGGAATCGCTTTTCAATCCCGAAGCGATAGCTGAAGTCATCCGCATTCTGAAAACTTCACTCTGATCTGTTTTCTCCTCTCTGATTTCTCATCTATATTCTTTCCCGGCTGGCTATTTCCGGGATTTCGCCTATAGTCATTGATGTCTAAACTAATCTTCTCGCGTCGCGCCCCCGACAACATCACGGAAGAGCTTGTAGCCGTGCTTTCTTCCAAGGCTTCCTTTGAATTCAAGGGCCTGTTCGATGTCATTTTTCTCAATCTCCGGGAACGGAATGCTGCCAGCGGCGGCGAAGAGATGCTGCGCCTGCGCACCTACGAAAAGCTGCAGAGCCTCGTCAGCCAGGGTGCGGTCACAAGAACCGTTACGGGCGTCATCAAAAAATATAAGGGCGTCGGGTCGCGAATGGTCAAGGTCAGCGCGGAAATGAAACTCTTGCGTGCCGAATGGAACGCGAGGCTTCGGGCCAAGGCGGCTGCTGCGGCCTGATTCTTCCTTTGTTTGTACTGGACGTTCGACATCGTACGGGGGACTGGAGTCGGCCTCTGATCTCCGACTTCTTGGCTCGCCTCGTCTGGCACCGCCGTCCTCTCACCTCTGTCCTCTGGCTTGGACCGCCAGTCCGGCTCGGACTAATCGTCGGCAGTCTCGACGTGGTAGCGAACTTCGATGTCCGGACCGGTGCCAGCCCGTTTCGGTCCGGTTGACCCCGGTTCATCGACGAAGTCCGGCTTCTGCCACGCCGACCACGCATGATACTTCTTTGGCATCGGATTCGCCGGCAAACGCAAATTGTAAAGACGCGCTCCGCCATTCGGGAACTTAATTGCCAGCAAACGATGTGACGTGCGGTAATAGAGTGGCACGTAACCGCGGCGAGTCGCGGTTTCGTCCGGTTTCTCCAGGATTACGTCGGCTGTGTTCCTATCAGTCGTTAGCTCGGCTGTAGCGTCGGCGAAAATCGCGATGTTTTCCGGCGCGCGAATCTCCAAACGCAACAGCGGCTCGGGGCCGTTTCGATTGAGGACGTGCGGTTGCATCGAATACCAAATGCCGACCGCAGATACCGCCGAGACAATAGTAAGAGCGAACGCTGCGATGCCGCCAAGCGCGACTCTCACGCCGCGCACGCCACGTCGACGCAAAACCAGCCAGGCCGCGCTGACAAAGCCGAGCACGCCCGCAAGCATGCCGGCGAGCGCAGCGAAATACCCGCGCGCGCCTTCCATGGTTGAGATGTGAAGCGGCCCCGCAGCAAAGCTGGCAATCAACGCGCCGATGAAAAAAACCACGCCAAAACCGACCAGACCAGCGATTGCCGCGATAAAGATCGTCGAAAGTTTCAACTTCCTCGCCGGCTCAATCACGCCGGCACGATAACAACCAGACCAAAAAAAATCGAGCAAACATCAACAAAATGGAACCTCGTCATCCCGAGCGTCAGTCGAGGGATCCCGATGCGAAACCTTAAAGGTAACGATTTCAGTACGTGTGCGCAGTAACGACTCCGACTTTCAGCTTGTTCGAAGTTTACGCCGGCCATAGCCTCGCCGGCATGAAATACTACCACCTCATTCTCACTCTGACGGTCGTCCTCGCCCTTCCCACAATTACGTTGGCGAAGGAGAAAGGGACAGGCGCGACCGCCGACGTTGAAGCTACGATTAAGAAAATCGAGCAGGAGCTAACAGACACTATCGTCAAGTCTGACACCTCTGCTTTCGAGAAATATCTGGCCAGCGACTATCTGGGCGTCGGTCCGGACGGAGTCACACAGAATAAGTCGGAGCTCTTGGCCGACATTAAATCCGGGACGTTGAAGCTCGAATCCTCGACGTTGTCCGATATGAAAGTCCAGGTCGCCGACCCCGATATGGCTGTGGTGGTCTATCGCAGCACCGATAAGGGGACCTATAAGGGTAAGGACATCACCGGCCAGTATCGATGGCTCGATGTCTTCGTTAAGCGCGATGGGAAATGGCAGATCGCGATCGATCAGGGCACTCAGATCGCGAAACCCTAACGGCGCTCTTCACCGAACGCTTCATTCGCGCAGCATCCACTCGAGCGCGGTCTCGACGTGGATCTGCGTCGTATCGAGAACCGGCAGGCCCGCAGCTGTCGGTTCGCGCAGAATTAACGACAGCTCGGTGCCACCGAGAATCAGGCCATCGACATTGTCACGCCGTTTCATTGTCTCCACGATGTCGATTAAGGCTGCGCGCGTGTCATCGAGAATTGTCCCGACGAAAAGTTCACCCATGTATTTCTCATGGATGAATTCTTGTTCTTTCTCATTCGGCAGCACGATGGTCATCCCGCGGCGCTCAAACGCCTCCGGAAAAAGCGTTGCCTGCATGGTGAAGCGCGTTCCGAAGAGCGCCAGGCGGCGCAAGCCGACCTTCTTCGCGCCATCGGCTGTTGCCTCTACTATGCTAAGCAGCGGAATACTGGCGCGCTGCCGGAGCTTGTCGAAGCCAAGGTGCGGCGTGACGGCCGCGATCAGCGCGAAATCGGCGCCCGCACGCGCTAACCGTTCGATTTCGGCCGAGAGAAAATCGATAACAGGCGCCAGCTCGCCCGCCGTAAACCATTTCACCAGGTTTTTATTATCGACACTGTTGATGATGATCGGCGGAGCCCCACTCTCTGAAACGCGCGCGTGGTAAGTCGCGATCAATCGACGGTAATATTCCACCGTCGATTCCGGCCCCGTCCCACCGATCATCCCAAGTATCTTCATACTACTCTCTTGCAGGTTCCTAAATCCAGCGCCGCACCTTGCGCTTTAAGGCAAGATATTGCTCACCGAATTTCGCTTCGAGATACCGTTCCTCCGGCAGGATCACGCCGAAATGAAGGACCAATGCAAGTGGCACGACAAACAAGAGCGTGATCCAATCATTCAGTAGAAACCCGATCCCGGCCTGCACCAAACAAAGGGCCAGATACATCGGGTTGCGAGTGAACCGGTAAGGCCCACCCCGCACAATCAGCAGCGCCGGCTTAGCGGGATTGGCATGGGTCCCGGCCGCGCGCATGGTGAGCAACGCCGGCAACGCCAGCGAAGGGCCCACCAGGAGACAAACAATCCCAAGAATCAGCGCGAATGGTTCCGGCAAAATCCGAATCGAAAAGACGAAATAATGGACCAGCACGCTCACCACTGCGCCGATCAGCCACAGCAACGGTGGAAACGCCACAATCTGGGGATGATCTTCGTCCGCCGCATCCATGAAATCCGTTTAGCAACACCGAAGTTAATTGCAACCGCGTGGTCTCGGCTGCTGACCTCTGATCTCTGTGAAATGCCAGTCCGACTCGGACTCGTGCTAACATCCGCACGTGCCGATCATCCTTTTTGCTCTGCTGCTTTTTGTTCTACTCACCTTTGCCGGCATTATTTTGCTCTCGCTTGCTTTGCGCTACCGCGCCGGAACGGCTCGTCGGCAAGGCCGGCGTTGGGTCGCTACCATGAATGTGTGGGCGACCAGTTTCTCCGCCGCTTTCTTTCTTTGCTTTGCCTTCCTGATCTCCTTTTGGCTTGGCCCGACTTTGCGATTTGCCCTGACTGGGATGGCCGTCGGAGGTCTTCTGGGCTTGCTCGGTTTGATACTGACCCGATGGGAAAGCCATCCCGAAGGATTCTTCTACACGCCCAGCCGCTGGCTCGCCCTGCTCGTAATGCTGGCAATCGCAGCACGTCTTATCTACGGCTGGTGGCACACCATGCATCGCAGCGCTCCCAGCGATCAACATTGGCTTTGGTCGGCTTCCGGAACCCAACTTTCTGTCGCAGTCGCTGCCGGCTTGATCGGCTACTATTTGGTTTACGCAATCGGAGTACGTATTCGAAT